>Ga0070704_100001461_pt1 | contig 12677 bp, 10 predicted proteins | sample KBSK5252metaG_FD_65467 | JGI IMG/M metagenome (GOLD analysis project Ga0070704, IMG submission 65467) | Corn, switchgrass and miscanthus rhizosphere microbial communities from Kellogg Biological Station, Michigan, USA - KBS K5-25-2 metaG | ecosystem: Host-associated > Plants > Roots >...
CTCTCCTCGAAGATCGCCGAAAAGAGGTCGGATGACTCAATGGTCTGACGTCCCGCACGGCTCGCCTGATGGAAGGCCAGCTTGAACACCAGCTTGGTTGCCGGCGCCACACGGAGCTCACGTCCCGCAAAAGTCGGTAGCACGTGCAGGTGCTCTTCGAGCGCCTGCAGGATTTCGTGCGGGTTCAATTCAAGGTCGCGCATCACCTGCGAGAAGGTGTCCCACTCGACCTGCGCAAATGCCAGAAAGATATGCTCGTTGGTCAGCAGGGCGTGATCGCGGCGTCGCGATTCCTCCACGGCGCGGTCAACCACCCGCTGTGCCGATTCGCCGATTTTGCTTTGTGCGATGTCGAAGTCGTCCACGCCGCGTCGCCTCCTGGACCCGTATTCGTGTGAATGACGAGTCACTGCTCGTTCGCTCTTCAAGATACGAGCCAGTGCGACCGGCCGGATCAGCCGTGCGGATTAACCTGCGAGACGCCGGCAGCTTACGCTTCGCGCACGGAAGAGTCGCCACCCGATGACGCGTTGCTGACCACTCGCCCAATTGTGGGGAAGAGGCGCGCCGGCTTCTCTATAATGCGGATATGAGACAGTGGTTTACGGCAATTATTGGAATACTGGTCGTGCTGGGTTCAGCCGCCGCGCAAACACCGCAGCCGTTTCCTCGTCCGACGACACCGCAGTCTCCCGCTCCGTCGCCACCCGCGACAGCTCGTCCCGCGCAGCCCCCGCCCTCGTCGGCAACGCCGCCGCCGGCGCCCGTCGATCCCGCAACGCCATCTGAGGCAACGCTTGGATTCCCGATCTATCCGGGGGCGCAATTCATCGCATCGTATGACGCGGGGCGCGCGCAGCGGTACTACATCTTTGGTTCGACGACCGCGTTTGCCGAGCTCGTGACGTACTACCGCACGGTGCTCAAGGACAAAGGCAACCTGGTGTTCCAGGATCCGCCGACGCACACGTTCGAGGTGGGCAAGTTCAATAACGACACGATGGCGTTTCCGCCAGGAGTGACGATCAAGGACTTCACGTGGGGCGGATCGCAGGGATATCCGAACCCTAAGCCGGGGGTTCAGCCCGCGCGCTTTCCGTCTGTCATCCAGATTGTTCCGGCGCCGCCGGGCGCGGTGGCCCAACGCTGAAAACAAACCGCGGAGACGCGTCTCCGCGGCTTGTGATCACTGCTTCACGTAGATGTCGCCGGCCTTCTTGAACTCCTCGGCCTTTTCGCGCATCCCCTCCCGCAGTGCATCGGGCGTCGTCAGGTTGTGACTTGCCGCGTAGTCGCGGACCTGCTGCGTCAGTTCCATCGAACAGAACTTCGGGCCGCACATCGAGCAGAAATGCGCCACCTTTGCCCCATCGGCGGGCAACGTCTCGTCGTGAAACGCGCGCGCCGTCACTGGATCCATTGCCAGATTGAACTGATCTTCCCAGCGGAACTCGAACCGCGCCTTTGACAGCGCGTCGTCCCACGCTTGCGCGCGCGGATGTCCCTTCGCGAGATCAGCGGCGTGCGCCGCAATCTTGTAGGCAATAACCCCCGCCTTCACGTCGTCGCGATTGGGAAGTCCAAGATGCTCTTTGGGAGTGACGTAGCACAACATCGCGGTCCCGTACCATCCGATCATCGCGGCGCCGATCGCTGAGGTGATGTGGTCGTAACCCGGCGCGACATCGGTCGTCAGCGGACCGAGCGTGTAGAACGGCGCTTCCTTACACCATTCGAGCTGCTTCTCCATGTTTTCCTTGATCAGGTGCATGGGAATGTGGCCAGGGCCTTCGTTCATCACCTGCACGTCGAACCGCCAGGCGATCTCATTGAGTTCGCCTTGGGTCTTCAGCTCCGCAAATTGAGCCTCGTCGTTGGCGTCGGCGATTGAGCCTGGACGCAGGCCGTCGCCAAGGGAGAACGACACGTCGTAGGCGCGCATGATTTCGCAGATCTCTTCGAAGCGCGTGTAGAGAAAATTCTCCTTGTGATGCGCGAGGCACCACTTCGCCATGATGGAACCGCCGCGCGACACGATCCCGGTGACGCGCTTGGCCGTCAGCGGAACATATCGCAGCAGCACCCCGGCGTGGACCGTGAAGTAGTCAACTCCCTGCTCGCACTGCTCAACGAGCGTGTCGCGGTAAATCTCCCATGTGAGATCTTCCGGACGTCCGCCGGCCTTCTCGAGTGCTTGATAAATAGGCACGGTCCCGATTGGGACCGCCGAGTTCCGGATGATCCACTCGCGAGTCTCGTGGATGTTTTTGCCGGTCGAGAGATCCATCACCGTGTCGGCACCCCAGAGCGTCGCCCACTGGAGCTTCTCGACTTCGTCCTCGATCGACGACTTGACGGCGGAGTTGCCGATGTTGGCGTTGATCTTCACCAGGAAGTTGCGGCCGATGATCATCGGCTCGAGCTCCAGGTGATTGATGTTCGAAGGAATGATGGCGCGGCAGCGCGCGACCTCCTCGCGGACGAAATCGGCCGGCAGCCCTTCGCGGGCCGCGACAAATTCCATCTCCGGCGTGATCTCACCACGTCGTGCGTAATAGAGCTGCGTGCCGACAAACCCCGAGCGGCGCCGCGCGGCGATCCAATCCGCACGCAGCTTCGGCAGGCCGCTGCGCACGTCGTGTCCCTGCGGTCCGCTCGTGTCGTACAACCGCACCGGCGGTTCGCCTCCGCCAAGCGTCACCTCGCGCAGCGGGATGCGCAGTGGGATGTCTGAACCGTCGGCGGCTAAGCGCGCGGTGCGCTCGTCGTACACCTTTCGGGAGTTCGGATACGCGGTGGCAAAGTCGATCATCATCCCCTCGTGCGGAGCGGTCCAACAACGGTCTGCGAGAGGGAAAACGGCAGGATTGCCGCGCTCCCTCCGCCGGTCTAAACCGGGCCCACCGTCGCCAAGGCTATGGTGGGTCTACCGACGCGCCGCGCGGCGCGAAGGTGGATCAGGTTCCAAGGGTCTTTCTCAATCTCCTTACGGAGATACCCCTGGCGGCCTCGTGATTATACTCTCCGCGCGACGGTCCACAGGTTCCCGGACGCTCGATGCTGCACGTCACGCGGCGCGTCTAACGGGGCGCGTGATTCTCCTGAACGGACGCCCCGCCTGGAAGCCGTCGATGCATAATTCCCGTATGCGGACGCTGTTCTACCTCAGCTTGACCGTACTGATTACGCAGGCGTCATTCGCGCAGACACCTGCACAAACACCGCCGCCAAAGCCGGCCCCCGCAGCACCTGCGGCACCTGCCGCACCTGCGCCGGCAGCGCCTGCACCGCGTCGCCCACCGGCGCCGGCGGTGTCGCGCTCGGGAATTGCCATGACCGTTACCGACGCACGCGGTTTGCCGATTCCAGGGATACAGGTCACGGTCGCGGGTCCGTCGGATCGCAACGGTGAAACGAATGACAGCGGACAGCTGAATTTCGTCGGCATGCAGCCGGGCACCTACCGCGTTCGTTTCGATGGAGACAAGGTGATCTCCTTTGAAAAGGAGGTCGTTGTCCGCTCGGGCCAGACCACCAGCTTTGACGCCGTGCTGAACCCTGCGCCGCCCCCTCCTGCTGCACCTCCTCCGCCCCCACCAGCGCCGGTAGCAGCGCCGGCGGCGAAGGTCGGACCTGCCGGCATGCCACAGGTGATGTCGATCGTCGATCTCGCCGAACGACAGCTTTCCGGGAACCAGCCGCGGCGCGAAACCCTGGTCTCATGCAGCGGCAACACGAGGACGATGCTCGTGGTGCTGAATCAGGATCAACCGGATCGTCGATATGACGGTGCAGAAGTCGAATACTACGTGGTTGCCGGCCAGGGGGCGGTGAGACTCGACGGCCGCGATACGCCGCTTGCCGCAGGCAGCTATGTGTCGATTCCACGCAATACGGGCCACGGCGTGGTGCGACGCGGAAATCGGCCGTTGATTCTGCTGTCGATCCTCAGCGGAGAACCGTGCGAACAGGCAAAGTAAAAGCGGCGGGTTAGAACCCCGGGCGAATCAGAAAGCTGGCGGTCCACCCGTTGCGTGGTTTATCGAACGGGCGGACGGCTGTCAGTTCGAGTACGAAGCCGCCCAGGTTCGCACGCATGCCCGCGCCCACGCTGCTGAACCGGTCGCGTTCCTCGGCGTGCGGCGTCCAGAGCATGGCGCCATCAGCGAACACGAGCGCCTCCATCGGCGTCGCACCGTAATCGAGATTGCCAGTCAGCAGTCCGAGCAGTGGCGCCCGCAGTTCCAGATTCATCACGGCGAAGCGATTACCCGACAGCTGGTCGACCATCGAGCAGCTCGTCGCCGTGAGACCACACCGCTCCGCGGCAAAGGTGGTGAGGTCGTATCCGCGTACCAGCGTTTGCAAGCCGAGTAGCAGGGGCGTGAGCCGCCCGTCGCGCGCATTTGGACCGTAACGGCCGGTGTGGTCGAGCCGCACGGCAAACGTGATGGGGCGAACGGGCATGAAATAGCGGCGTACATCGAGGCGAACATCCGCGAACGTCAATCCGCCAACCGCCGGTTCGACGTCGAGGCGAATGCGATGGCCGACGATCGGGCTGATGGGACCGAGGACAGCCGTATCGCGCACGTACGCGACCTGCATCTCGGCGAGGTAGACGGGCGGCGCACCTGGCAGCTCCTCGAGCGTCCGCGTCACCAGTTTCCGGGTGGATGCATCCGTCACCCGCGTGATCGTTTGCCACCCGTAACCCGTTCGCCTGCCCCCCGCCCGGAACTCGAATCGTGTTGCGCGGCTGACGTTGTAGCGCGCGGTGAGGCTCGCGTATTCGTGCGCGTACCGCAGGTTGGCGTACTCCTGTGTGATGACCGACGTGGTTCGCGCAACGGATCGACGCGCACCCGCAAAACGTGCGGGTACGAATCCCCCGATGAAGCCCCAATGCATCCGCCCGCGCCGATTCACATAGCCGATCTGACCAGCGAAGTCGTCCTTGCTCGTACCGACGCGGACCAGGGCGTGCAGCTGACGGTCCCGAAGCATGTCACCGAACGCGATGCCGAAGCTGGCGCGCAGCACCCCGCCGACGAGCCCGTCGCCGCCAACTGCCGCACCGACGTACGGATCCGCAATCGACTCGACGCGAAGCCGGTCGTCGTACTTCGCTGTCAGAAATGTGCGGTCGGCCGGCATACCGAAATGCGCGTTCGACAACAGTTCCCCGAGCTTGCCAAGCGCGCGCGGCGATGTCGTTCGCGTCGCGGCGCCCTCCGTCACAAGCGGAGCCGATTCCGCACTCGTCTGTTCCAGCGTTTGAATCTCGAACCGGCCGTCACGATAGGCACTGAAGGCGAGCTTCCCCGTCGAGGAGGCGACGGCCAACGCGGGGCTCGTTGAGGTGATGCCACTGATGCCGCTTGCTTCGGAGGTGACCTGCCGGACGTCTCCGCTCGCGAGCTCGACGCGATAAATATTGCTCACGCCATCAGAGTCGGCGACGTAGTAAATCGCCTTGCCGTCCGGCGACCATTGCGGGCTGATCTGCTTGCCGCCATCGGTGGATCCGATAAGGGGCCGGATGATTCGCGTCTCGACGTCCAGCAGTGCGACACGAACAGGTCCGAACGTCAGGTCTTCGAGCGACGTCGTAAAGCGATCGGATGCGAACGCAATCGTCTTCCCGTCCGGCGACCACGCCGGGTGCAGGTCCGCGAACTCGTCGTCTGTGAGCTGCGCCATGGTGCTGTCAGCCACGTTGTACACAAACAGATTCGAGGCACCGGACTTCATCGCGGAAAAGACAATTCGGTTGCCGTCCGGTGACCAGCTCGGGTTGTAAATCTCGCCGATTCCCCCCATGCGGATGTCGCGGCGCCGCGACGATCCATCCATCTCGACGATGCTCAGCGCAGGTGTTCCGTCGAGCACCGCGGCGACGACGAATCGTCGCCCCGCCGAGTCCCACGAGCCTGTGGATTGGATGTACTGAAGGCTGTCGAAATGCGGATCGGCGGCCGTGCTGATCACCTTCTTCACCACGGCGCCAGAGGTCACGTCCGCCACAAAGAGGTCGAGCGACAACCGATCGCGCTCCGACACGAACATGATCTGGCGTCCGTCTGGACTGATCGCCGGCGCGACGTGCACGCGCTCGCCGGCAGCCGACGTGATGATTTGCCGCGGCCGCACGATCACATCCGGATCACCTTCAGCCATCGGAATCGACGCGTGCCATTCCTTGGTCAGTTCGGCGCGCGTTTCGCCGGTGACTTCCTCCAGCCGTGCGGCAACGTCCCGCCCTTTCGCGCGCAGAAGCTTGGCGACGATCTCGTCGCCGAACCGTTCTCCGAGGAACGACCAGAAGGCGTGCCCGTAGCGGTATGGGAAATAACGCGGGTCCTCGAGCTGCTCGACCGTCGGCAGCCGGCGATGCAGCTTCGCGTCGCGCAGCCACATATCCGTGAACGTGTTGGATGGTCCAAGGGACAGGTACTCGGCCATCCCTTCGATGAACCAGCCGGGCAAGTCGAACATGTTCTGGTGCGTGCGTTTCGCGATATCGATCTGGAAGGCGTGGGCGAGCTCATGGCCGAGCACGTGGTCGGTTTCGCCGAGACCGGGTGCAAAGGGCATGACGATGCGCGAACGGATCCGTTCGGTGAAGCCACCGGTGCCTTCGCTGATCGTGCCGGGGTTCACATTGGTTTGCGCAAATTCCGGATGACTTGCGTAGAGAACGATCGGCTGGCGGCGAGTGAAGGTGTGATCCAGCAGCTCCGAGTAGCGGGCGTACCACCGCTCCGCCATGCGCGCCGCCTGGCGAGTGACGTCTTCCTCCTCAGGGTAGTAGTAGATGTCGAAGTGCTCGGTGCGCAGCGTACGGAATTCCAGCCGTGCGTTCTGGACCTTGTTGCGGCCAAAGTATTGCGCTTTGGCCGAGGCCGGACACATCAGCAACGTCGTCGCGAGACACACGAGCACCGTCGCGCACCGAAACATGGGCACCCCTGAGCTGATCGTGGAGAAGCGCTACTTTATCACGCAGCTAGAGCGTGGGTTGCACGCCCTAGTGGGTCGTATCGGCGCTATAAACGGCCGAAATAGCGATGTGTCCATCGCGGATCCCCCGCGCAATATCGAGACGAAGCGCGCCAGCGCGGCCCGGGTATGCGCCCCGGAGACCGATTCCAACGTCCACATCTGTAATCGAACCGCCTGACAGCCGCCGCGCGGTCAATCCGGTATCAACAAACGTCGCTAATCCGGTCCGGAATGGGCCAACGCGCCACCAACGCTGCACTTCTGTTGTTTCGTGGGCAAAGATCCGGGCCATCCGCTCGGTCCGGAAGCGCTCTCCGTCCGTCAGGACGGGATGCGCGCGCAGCAGCAACGGACGGGCTCTGCCCGTATCGCCGGCGAACCACAGATCTGGCGGTGCGGAATCGCTCGCGGCGGCGACGCCACCGTCGGCCGTCAGGACGAACCCTGCCAGACGCGGCGACGAGCGCGCCAGCACACGAACTTCAGCGTGCCCGAAACGGCTTCCTCCGCCGAACCAGCTGCGGACCTGTGCGCGAGCATCGAGGCGATCACCCGCCGAGGTCACGCGCATCGCCGCGGCGGCCGTCCGAAAGACGCGCTGTTCGTTCCACCGGTCAACACCACCCCCCACCTGCCAGCGAACGATGCCACCCGCCCAATCAGCGATCTCGATCCGTAGTGAATCGTGAACGGTCGGTGAGAACGTTGCCGTGAATGGTTGTCGCTCACGTCTCGCAGCAACCGTCCAAATGCCACGCCAGGGCGCAGGAGCAGCAATGGACAACTGATAGAGCGGCCTGTGAGCCCAGAATCTCCAATCCGCGGTGATCTGCTCGCCACCACCTGTCGGTGAAACGATGGGAACCACGAGTTCACGTGTCACCGCGGTGGCAAGACCGACGACAGCGAGGTCGAACAAATTGCGCGGCACCATCGAGCGCTCGACGACTGTCACGCGCGCCTCCGCCAGCCCTGACGACAACGGAACGTAATCGACAGTGCCGTCACCGGACGGCAGCTCATTGAGACGACGGCGGGCGCGGAGGAGCGCACTGCGTGTCAACACCTCCTCCGTCTTCAAACCGAGATACCGCTCGACGACGCGATAGCGGGTGCGCATGAGGCCATCGATCCGAACCAGGTCGATCCGCGGTTCACGCGTCCGATTCCACGCATCGAGAGCGCCGAGCTGGTCGTCGCCGATGAAGCGCGCAGTGCCGAGCAGCCTCGAGGCGTATTCGTCTGCCGGCTCGCGCGCCAGCGCCGCCGACGCCAGATCGGCGGCTTCCGCCCATCGGCGCTGCACCACCCTGAGGCCCGCCAGCTCGCGGAAGACCGCCGCACCGGGACACGACAGCGCTCCGACGAGTGTGCGTTCCGATTCCTCCAACCTGTTCTGTTGCGCCTGCTCGACGGCGGACGCAATTTGGGCATCGCATGGCGTCCCCGCATTTCGAAATGACGCCGTTGGCGCGGCCTGACCACGCTGGACCGGAGGCGTCACGACAAGCATCCACCGGTGGGCGGCGGACCAACGCTGGTCAAAATCCGCGGCGCTCATCACGCGGAACGGCGCTCGCGCGGGGTCGTGGAACACCACACCGTCGTCGTTGCGCGCCACCACGACTACGTAGTGGTACGTGCGCGGACGATCCTCGAGAAGGGCGATCACCGGTCTTCCCTGCCGCAACTCCTGCGCGACCGTGTCCGATGAACCTTCGAGCGCGGTGGCGTTCCAGCTGCGACCCCGCAGGTTTGACGCAAGGACGTCGGTGCGAATGCCGCCAGCTTTTGGATCGACCAGTGACTGGAACGATTCCGCGTCAACACCGCGTTCGCCCCAGTAGCGCATCACCATCGCTGCTGCGGCGCCGCCGCACAGCAACTCGGACTGGGCAATGAACGGAACGTCGAGAACCGTCAGCGACTGGGAATGGAGAGAAGATGGATGGATGCAAAACGCGAGCGCGAGAAGAAGAACGGCTCGCCGCTCGCGTTTCACAGCGCTAGTTCAATGCGACGATCAACAGAATCAGGACGAGCAGACCGATGATGATCGCAGTCGTGGAAATGGTCACGCTCCCTTGACCACCCGCAAGCGTTCCTTCGGTGGTGCGCGCCTGCGCCGCGATGTTTGCGATTTCGGAGGCATCCATCGCCGCCACAGCGCTCTCGGCACGACGGATGTCAATGCCGTACTTTCCCGCAACGGCTCGGACGTCCGCGCGCTGAAGGAACAACCGGACGGTGTCGCGGTCTCGATCGGTGGCAAGCGCGTGTTCCTGGACGGCAGCGTCAAGGACGGGCTGACCCGCGATATGCGCGGGCGCGGCGGACTGGTCGCGCTCCGGCGACGAGGCCTGGAGTGGTGGAGCTGCCATCAGAATGGATAGAACCACTGCTACACACGCACATGTCGATCGCATCGGCCGATCCTCCTGTCGCGGCTATTTTACCGGAGCGGTTGATCAGTTTTTCGGCTCATAGCGCGGATACTTCAAACGTCCGTTCGGCTTCATTCATCTTCACCGTAAACAGCCGATCGAATCCCTCAGCCGAACTGGGAGGTTCCAGACGTTTTCGTACGGTGAAGATGGCGACGTCGGGAACACGTTCCTGACCCTGACGGGCACGGTTGCGTCGAAGCGCGTCGCCAGCGTCGGTGAGAAAAAGGTAGCCCGATACTTCAGCGCCATGCTTTCTCGCAATGGCGATGAGCGGCGCCCGTACGGCGGCGCTTGGATTGGTGTTGTCCACCACGACCGATCGTCCCGACGCCAGCGATTCGGCGATCAAGTGCTCCTGCCGCCGCTGTGGCTTCCGATTGTTGCGGAGCAGGTCTTTACTGACGTGGTCGTGGGTTCCGGCGAAACGCTCGCGAAAAAACGTCGATTTGCCGGACGCAGGCAACCCGATCAGAATCACGCATTCCATTGCACGCGCTGCACGTTATTGTCATTTGACCATGACCTTCGACGAGTGGGTGACTGCGCTCGAGAAGCGCCATCTGGCCAATCTCCGGCTCCCCGAACTGACGCGAGCACTGCGGGCGTTGTCGTCGGCGTATGTGGAGCGGCGCCACACGGTCGGCCGCGGGGGGCCATTGGATAGCGCCGGAAAGCGAGCCGCCTTTGCACTGTTCTATGCACCGCTGCATTTCCTGACGGCAACTTACGTCATTCAGGGATTGCATGAGGCCGTAACGCCTGCGCCCTCATCGGTGCTGGACGTTGGATGCGGCACCGGCGCGGCGGGGGCTGCGTGGGCTGTTGCGTGTGGAGGAACGCCTCCGGTGACGGGCATCGACCGCCATCCGTGGGCGGTTGACGAAGCTCGATCGACCTACCGGATGTTGAGGCTGAAGGGCTCAGCCCGCCAGGGTGATGCGGGCCGGCTTCCGCGGCTGGATCGTGGAAGCGCCGCAATAGCCGCGTACGTCCTCAATGAGCTGCCGGCCGATACGCGGACACGCGTGCTCGAACAATTGTTCGCCGCAGGCGCGCAGGGAGTGCGCGTGCTGATCCTTGAACCGATCGCGCGAGCGGTTGCCCCGTGGTGGGATGACGCGGCCTCGCAAGCCGCGCAGCAAGACGGACGCGCCGACGAATGGCGTTTCCGCGCATCGCTTCCTCCTTTGCTTCAGACATTGGACAAAGCGGCTGGACTCGACCATCGCGAGCTGACGGTGCGCTCGATCTGGCTACCGGGGCCATAGCTGTAGGGGCCGACCGTAAGGTCGGCCCCCCGGGATTCGGCTCTTACGACGTCAGTACTTCGAAGCGCCCTTTGGCGTCGTCGCCGACGTTGGGTCGGATGTTCCGGTCGTTCCGCGAGTCGACGTCGCGTTATCGACGTGGTCTTTGATCTGCTTCGCGCGATCGAGGTGTTGCTCGACGGTCGGCAGCGTGTTGGCGGCCCATTCGTTGATGCTCATCGTCACCCTGTTGTCCGACTGTTCGGGCTTGACCGCCGCCGGGTTCTCCGGGTTCTTGCCGGTCAGCCGATCGGTCGCGCTGCGGTTCTCGTCCACGCGCGAACGCAGATCGCTTACCGCGTCCTGGTGATCGTCGATCATCGCGCTCATGTATTCCTTGTCGAAGTCGCCGCCATTCAACTTCGACAGCTTGTCCATAAGGTTCTGATGTTTGTCGTCGATCTTCGTATCGACGGGAATCGAATTGCTTGTCGCAATCTGCTTGAGCTGATCGCCGGCCTTTGTGTGGTCGTCGATCATCATCTGCGCAAACTGTTTCACATCGGCGCTCGCGGCGTGGTCTCTGGCAACTTTCGCCAGTTCGACTTCAGCCATTCCATCCGCCAGCTGATCACTGACGAAATTCTTGTCGCTGTTGCTGACGCCTGCGCCCGCGGTGCCGGTCGTTTCGGCTTCCCGATTGGCGGCGCGGTTGTTGTTGCATGCCGCCGTCAACGCGACTGCGCATACAAGTGCGAGAAGACCCTTGGCTTTCATTGGACTAGTTCCTCCCATGCATCGATGTCGGTTTTCAACCAGGCGAGGCAGCCTGCAAGTGCGCTGACGTGAACGGCATCGAGGGGCGAACTCATGCGTGCTATGCTCGGTGGTTTGTGACCGGCTCCTCGAGCATCCGTCGATCCCGTGCAGCCGGCTCGCAACGGTTGTATGCCCTGACACTGACCGCAATTGGCGTCGTCTACGGCGACATCGGAACGAGTCCCCTTTACACCATCCGCGAGTGCTTTTCCGGACCTCATGGGTTCGCGCCGACGCATGAAAACGTCCTCGGCATTCTGTCGCTCATCGTCTATGCGCTTGCGGTGGTAATTTCCGTCAAATACATCGCGCTGGTGATGCGCGCGGATAACCAGGGCGAAGGCGGCATTCTCGCGCTCACGGCTCTCATCCCACCGCGTGCCCTGGTGTCGGGCGCCGCCCCGGTGCTGGTTCTGCTCGGCGTGTTCGGTGCTTCAATGCTCTACGGCGAAGGCATGATCACGCCGGCCATCAGCGTCCTCGCCGCCGTCGAAGGCCTGCAAGTAGAGACACCATTCTTCGAACCCTACCTGGTGCCGATTGCGGTAGTGATTCTGCTGTTCTTGTTCGTCTTGCAGCAGTTCGGCACGCATCGCGTGGGTGGCCTCTTCGGGCCAGTCATGCTGGTGTGGTTTCTGACGATCGGGTTGCTGGGGATCGTCTGGATTGTGCGCGCGCCTGCCGTTCTCGCTGCTCTCAATCCCGTTCACGCGGTTCGGTTCTTCGCCGAGCATGGTGTCGCCGGGATCCTCGTGCTCGGAGCCGTCGTGCTCGCAGTAACCGGCGCCGAAGCGCTGTATGTCGACATGGGACATTTCGGCAAGAAACCCATTCGGCTCGCGTGGTTCATTCTCGTGTTTCCGGCACTCGTGCTGAATTACTTCGGACAGGGCGCACTGCTCCTTCTGGACAGCACGGCGGCGCGCCAGCCGTTTTTCCTCCTCGTGCCGTCATGGGGATTGCTGCCGATGGTCGCGATCGCCACCGCGGCGGCGATCATCGCGTCACAGGCGCTCATCTCCGGCGCCTTCTCGCTCACACAGCAGGCCATCCAGCTTGGCTACGTCCCCCGCCTCGACATCGAGCACACATCCTCATCGGAGATGGGACAGATCTACGTGCCGCAGGTGAATTGGGCCCTGATGGTTGCGACCATCGT
>Ga0070704_100001465_pt1 | contig 12661 bp, 13 predicted proteins | sample KBSK5252metaG_FD_65467 | JGI IMG/M metagenome (GOLD analysis project Ga0070704, IMG submission 65467) | Corn, switchgrass and miscanthus rhizosphere microbial communities from Kellogg Biological Station, Michigan, USA - KBS K5-25-2 metaG | ecosystem: Host-associated > Plants > Roots >...
GCCATTGCGCGACGATGGCGGCCCGCGCGCCCTGCGCGGCTTCGTCCAGCGAGGAATAGGTGCCGTCGCGCGCGCGCAGCAGAGCGAGCTTCTCGGACTTGAGGTTCGCGCCGCGCACCGGGTAGCCGTAGTTCGCGTAGCGCGCGCGCTCGAGTGCCGCGTCCTCTTCGTCGTACCAGATCCATTCCTCGACGAAGCGGAATGCCACGTCCTCGAGCGCCGCGTCCGGCTCATCCGCGCTCAGCAGCTCCAACGCGCCTTCGCGGTAACGGAAATAGGTGTGCTGCGAGTCGGTCGCCGCGTAGCCGATGACCGCGCCTTGCTCGACCTTGCAGGTCAAGCCGAGCTCGAGGCGTGCGTCGTCGCCAACGCGCACCTCGACCTGCGCTTCGTCGGACGAAGCGCTGGTCTGCTCGAGAAGCTTGCCGCTCTCGATCACGGCGCGGCCGCGCTCGCCGTCGCGCTCCCACTCGGCCTCGACGCGCAGCTCGGGAAAATCCGCCGACGCCGCGGCGAATGCCGGGAACGGGATGCCGCGCTTCGGCGAGAACCGGTACTCGAGCGCACCGCCGCCGTGATGCTCGGTGTAGTCCTCCGCGTCCTCGTCGCGCACCATCAGCCAGCGCAGGCGCTCGCGAAAGTCTTCGAGGCGGCCCGCGCCAGTGATGCGCACGACTGCGGTGAACAAGCTCGCCTAGCCCTCGTACTTGAAGGACAGCGCCATGCGCGCGCGGAATTGCGTGATTTTGCCGTCTTCGATCTTCACATCGAGCTTCTCGATCTCGGCGATGCGCAGGTCGCGCAGCGTGCCGGCCGCGGTCTTGACCGCGTTGCGCGCGGCCTCTTCCCACGAGGTCGAGCTGGTGCCGATCACCTCGGTAACGCGATAAACGGTGCCGCTGCCCTTGGCCATGTCTGGTCCTCTCCTCTGGTCGCGGGAGACCCCCGCGAGATCATTCTATACGGGCCGACGCCTCCAATAGCGCGGGGCATAGGCGCGCTGGACCGCGATCTCGGGCTCGCCTCGCAGGGTGACGGTGACCGCGCCGTCCAGATCGGTGCGCAGCACGCGCACGCCCGCCTCGCGATAACGCTCGAGCACCTCGCGCGCCGGATGGTGGAAGCGGTTGCGGTAGCCCGCGGGCACCACGGCCCAGCGCGGCGCGACCGCGGCGATGAACTCGGCGCTCGACGATGTCTTGCTGCCGTGATGGGGCACGAGCAGGACATCGGCTTTCGCGATTTTCAGCAGGGCGAGCTCGGCGGCGCGCTCGATATCGCCGGTGAGGAGCATCGCCCGGCCGCCCGCCTCGACGCGCAGCACGCAGCTCTGGTTGTTGCGTCGCGCACTCTCCCAGCCCGGCTGCGGATGCAGGAACTCGAAGCGCACGCCGTCCCAATCCCAGCGCATGCCGGCGGCGCAGCGTCCGGGCGTCGCAACGAGCGAGTTGAGCGCGTGCCCGCGCGGCAGCGACGAGGCGAGCGCGCGCACCTCGACGGTTTCGAGCACCGTGAGGGCGCCGCCGAGGTGATCGACGTCCTCGTGGCTCAGCACGAGGAGATCGAGGCTGCGGATTCCGGCGCCGCGCAGGAGCGGCACGACGATGCGCCCGCCGCTGTCGGCCTCGGGTCCGTAGGTCGGACCGGCATCGTAGAGGAGCGTGCGACTCGCCGTGCGCACCAGCACCGCGAGGCCCTGGCCGACATCGAGCGCGGTGATCCAGGCCTCGCCGGCCGCCGGCGCGGGCGGCGCCAGCGCGACCGCCGGCGCCATGAGCGCGAGCCCGGCGCCGCGCCACGGCACGCCGCGCGGCGCCAGCAGCCACGCGGCGCCCGCCATCGCCAGCACTGCCGCCCAGAGCGGCGGCACATGCTGCTGCCACAGAGCGCCCGGCAGCGCCGCGCACCACTCGAGGAACACGAGCAGCCATTCGACCAGCCAGGCCGACAGGTTCAGGAGGAAGTCGAAAGGCAAGACCACCGCGAGGAGCGCGAGCGGCGTGACCACCACCGACACGAGCGGAATGGCGAGCGCGTTGGCGAGCGGCCCCGCGACCGAGAGCTGGCCGAAGAGCAGCAGCGCCGCCGGCGCGAGACCGACCGTGATCGCCCATTGCACGCGGCCCCACTGCTTCAGCGGCGATTCGTTCGAAGCGACGTAGAAGATCAGCGCCACCGCGCCGAACGACAGCCACAACCCCGGCGCGAGCGGCGCCCACGGATCGACGGCGACGACCAGCGCGAGCGCGAGGGCGAGGGTGCGTGTCGCTGCGGCGATCCGCCCGCCCCACAAGGCAATCGCCACCACGCTCACCATATAGAAGGTGCGCTGCGCGGGAACCGCGAAACCGGCGAGCAGGGTGTAGCCAAGCGCCGCGGCGATCGCCGCCAGCGCAGCCGCTTTGCGCGCCGGCAGCCGCAGCGTCGCCGCCGGTATCCGCCGCCAGCCGAACGACACCAGCCATGCGGCAAGACCCGAGACCAGCGTGACGTGCAGGCCCGAGATGCTCATGAGGTGCGTCACGCCCGTCCGGTTGAAGAGCCGCCACTCCTCCGCCGAGATCGCGCGCTGGTCGCCGACCGCGAGCGCCGCCAGGATGCCGGCCGCAGGCGTGGCGCCGAGATGGGCCTGGATCCGGTCCCGGATGCCTTCTCGCAAAGACTCGACGCGGTCGAGCACGCTATCGCGGGAACCCACTTTGCGTTGCTCGCCGCGCTGGCGCACGTAGCCGGTGGCGCCGATGCCGCGCTCGAGGAGCCACGCTTCGTAGTCGAAGCCGTAGGGATTTGCGTGGCCGTGCGGACGGCGCAGCCGCACGGTGAAGAGCCAGCGCTCGCCGGGGTGCACCGACTGCGTGAGGAGCGCCGCGCCTTCTTCGCTCCATGCAGAGCGGTGCCAGGCGAGAAGCAATTTCCCGGGCAGGGGTTCACCGGCCGATTCGACCTCGAACTCGAAGCGCACCGCGCGCTCGCTCAGCGCCGGCAGGCTCGACACCACGCCGACGACGTCGAGGTCCCGGCCTTCGAGCTCGGGCGAAAGCCAGTCGGCCATGCGCAAGTGCGCCATGACCGCCGCCCACGCGAATCCTGCGGCGAACGCGCAGGGGACGACGACGCCCCGGTGCTTCCATGCGGCGAAGCCGAGCGGTGGCAGGACCAGCAGCCAGAGGAGCGAGGGCAGCACGGCCTGCACCTGCAGCGCGGCGGCGCCGGCCGCGAACGCTAGCGCCGCCAGGGTCATCTACAATGCAACGCGCTTGTTCTCTCCCGGCTGACCGTGCCGCGCAAGTATTTCCGCAAGTACCTCCCCGACCCGGACACGGTGCTCGCCAAGCCGTGGGCCGCGCCGTTCCGGCGCTGGGTCGGCCATCCGAACCTCTGGTGCCTCAACCGCCGCTCGGTCTCGGGCGCGGTCGCGATCGGCCTTTTCTGCGGATTGATTCCGGGCCCGTTCCAGATGCTGGGCGCGCTGCTCTTTGCGATCCCGATGCGCAAGAACATCCCGGTCGCGCTCGTCGTGACGCTCTACACCAACCCTTTCACCATCGTGCCGCTCTATGTCGTGGCGTACGAATACGGCCGCCTGCTCCTTCCCGGCGAGCGCGCCGCGCTCATGCCGCCCTTCGAGATGACCTGGGGCTGGATGCTGTCGCTCGGCAAGCCGCTGGCAGTGGGTCTGCCGGCGCTCGCCTGCACGCTGTCCCTGCTCGGCTACGTGGCGGTACGGCTCGCCTGGCGCGCGTTCGTCGTCGCCCAGTGGCGCGCGCGTGCCAGGCGCCGCGGGCAAGCCGTGTGACGCACGGGCAATTCGTCGCTGCCTACGAAGCGGGTCGCGTGCGCGTGACGATCGACCGCGACGCCGCCGCGCGCTTCGTGTCGGGCCGGGCGATGCTGCCGCTCGTCATGCTGCCGCTCTTCGGCTTCGGCGTCGCGCTCGCGCTGGTGGGATATTTGGTCACGGGGGCGATCGTTTTCTTGGCGGCGCTCCTCGTGCGCTACCTGGTCAGGCGAAGCAGCGACAGCTTCCTGCTCTGGCGGGCCCTGCGCGACGGCGAGTTCTACGACCAGGTGCGCGCGGCTCAGGTCCTGAGGATCGAGGAGTGCAGCGAGCCTTCGCGCAGCTCGTAGACCCGCTGCGCCCGCCCGGCGAGATCGCTGTCGTGCGTGACGATGACGAACGCGGTGCCGTGCGAGGCGGAGAGGCGCAGCATGGCATCGAACACCTCGTCGGCGGTATGCGAGTCGAGGTTGCCGGTCGGCTCGTCCGCGAGCACGCACGCCGGCGCCGTGACGAGCGCGCGCGCGAAGGCGCAGCGCTGGCGCTCGCCGCCGGAAAGCTCGCCCGGCTCGTGCTCGAGGCGCGCGCCCAGCCCGACTTCCTGCAGCACCCTCTCGGCCCGACCGAAGGCCTCGGGCCGCCCCATCCGGCGGATGAGGAGCGGCATGGCGACGTTCTCGATCGCGGTGAATTCCGGCAGCAGGTGGTGGAACTGATAGACGAAGCCGAGAGTCGCGTTGCGCACCTGCCCGCGCTCGGCCTCGCTCATCGCGCTGAAGGGCTTGCCCTTTACCAGGACGGTGCCGGAGGTCGGCGCATCCAGGCCGCCGAGGAGGTGGAGCAGCGTGGACTTCCCGGAGCCCGACCGGCCGACGATGGCGATGCGCTCGCCGGCATGGACGTCGAGGTCCACGCCCTGCAGCACCGGAACCGGCGCCGGGCCCTGGTAGGTCTTCTTCAGCTCGCGGCACGAAACGACGGCCTCACTCATAGCGCAGCGCTTCCGCCGGATTGACGCGCGCCGCGCGCCAGCTCGGGTAGATGGTGGCCAGGAACGAAAGCGCGAGCGCGATGGCGGCGACCCAGAGGACGTCGTTCGCTTGCAGGTCCGACGGCAGGTCCGGGATCAGGTAGACCTCGGGCGAGAGGAACTTGATGTTGAGAACCTGCTCGATCTTCTTGACGATGACGTCCACGTTGAGCGCCGTGATGACGCCGGTCACCACGCCGACCAGCGTGCCGACCACGCCCATCACCATGCCCTGCACCACGAAGATCTGCAGCACCGAGCCCGGCGCCGCGCCGAGCGTGCGCAGGATCGCGATATCCGCCTGCTTATCCTTCACCGACACGACCAGCGTGGAAATGATGTTGATCGCCGCGACCAGCACGATCAGGCCGAGGATCAGGAACATCATGCGCTTCTCGATCTCCACGGCGCGGAAGAAGTTCGCGTGGCTGCGCGTCCAGTCGAAGGCGTAGACGTCGCGCGGCAGCTTGGAGAGGAGCTCGTAGGCGACGCTGCGCGCCGCGAACAGATCGTCGAGCTTGAGCCGCACGCCGCTCACCGACTCGCCCATCTGGTAGAGCGTCTGCGCGTCGCGCAGGTGCACGAGGGCGAGCCCGGAATCGGCTTCGACGAAGCCCGCCTCGAACACGCCGACGACGGTGAACTGCTTGAGGCGCGGAATCAGCCCCGCCGGGGTCACGATGCCTTGCGGCGCGATGATCGCGACCTTGTCGCCGCGCAGCGCGCCGAGCCGGGCGGCGAGATCCGCGCCGAGCACGACGCCGAACTCGCCCGGCCGCAAGGCGTCGAGCGCCCCCGAGCGCATGTGGCGGCCGAGGTCGGCGACCGTCTCTTCCTGGTCCGGCAGGATGCCGCGCACCACCGCGCCGCGCACCGCGGGGCCGTTGGTGAGCATCGCCTGCGCCTGCACGAACGGCGCCGTGGCCACGACGCGCGGGTGCTGCGCGGCGATCTTGGCCACGCCCTGCCAGTCCTCGAGGCGGTTGTCCTCGGAGACGATTTGCAGATGCGAGACCACGCCGAGAATGCGCGTGCGCACCTCCTTCTGGAAGCCGTTCATCACCGACAGCACCACGATCAGCGCCCACACGCCGACCCAGATGCCGATCATCGAGACGATCGAATTGATGCCGATGAAGCGATTTCGCCGCCGCGAGACGGTGTAGCGCAGGCCGACGGTGAGCTCGTATCGCATGGGAGGGGCGTACCTTACTACAATCGCCGCGATGGAACCCCAGCGCTCGCAGCGCCTCAAGCACCTCGTGCTGAAGGAACGCATCGCGCATCTCGCCACGCTGCGCGGCGGCGCACCGATGGCGTCGATGACGCTCTACCTGCCCGAGAACGATTTCAGCGCTTTCTACGTCCACGTGAGCCGCCTCGCCTGGCACACGCAGGACATGGCGCAAGACGCGCGCGTCGCGCTCTCGATCGCCGAGGCCGACGACGGCCGTGCCGACCCCTTCACGCTGATGCGCGTGACGATCCGGGGCGAAGCGCTTCAGGTTGCACCGGGCCCGAAGGACGCGTGGCTCGCCCGGTTTCCGGAGCAGGCGATCAACTTCACGCTCGCCGACTTCTCGTTCTGGAAAATCACGCCGCGCGACGCGCGCTTCGTCGCCGGCTTCGGCGCGATCCACAACCTTTCGGCCGCAGACCTGCGCCAGGCAGGCACCTCATGAGCTCAAAGCCTGGCGGCGAGCGCGCGGGTGAGCTCGGCGGCCGGGATTTCGCGGCAGCCGCTCGCGTTCTGCCCGCACCATAGCGGCGAGAAATCGCCGCGCCCCTGCGCTTCCGCCTTTGCCCGCAGCGGCGCGATCGCGCTGGTGGCGAGCGGGAATTCGGGCGCGGCGCCGTTCATCGCACCGAGCTCGCGCATCACGCGATTGACGATGCCGCGCGCCGGGCGGCCGGTGAAGACGTTGGTGAGCGCGGTGTGGCGCGCAGCCTCGCTCTTCAAAGCGGCGCGATGCACTGCGCTCGTTGTCGCCTCGGGGCACAGCAGGTAGGCGGTGCCGACCTGCACGCCCGCCGCGCCGAGCGCGAGCGCCGCGGCAACGCCCTGCGCGTCGGCGATGCCGCCTGCCGCGATCACCGGCAGCCTTACCGCGCGCACGATCTGCGGCAGGAGCGAGAAGGTGCCGACCTGCGTCGTGAGCTCGCTCGCCAGGAAATTACCGCGGTGCCCGCCGGCTTCGTTGCCTTGCGCGATGATCGCGTCGACGCCCTGCGTTTCGAGCCAGCGCGCCTCGTCGACGGTCGTGGCGGAAGCGAGGATCTTCGCGCCGAGCGCGTGCACGCGCGCCAGGAGCTCCTTCGTCGGCAGCCCGAAGTGGAAGCTGACGACCGCCGGGCGGAACTCGGCGAGGACCTCGGCCGCTTCGGCGGTAAACGGCGCCCGGCCGGGTCCGGCCGGGATCGACTCCGGATCGATGCCGTACTCCCGGTAATAGGGGGCGAGCAGCGCGCGCCACGCGGCTTCGCGTTCCCGGCTAGGCGTAGGCGGGGTATGGCAGAAGAAGTTGACGTTGTAAGGCTTGCGGGTTCCCGCCTTGAGCGCGCCGAGCTCCTTGCGCAATGCCTCCGGCGTGAGCATCGCGCACGGCAGCGAGCCGAGGCCGCCGGCATTGCTGACGGCAACGGCGAGGGCGCTCAGCTGTACGCCGGCCATCGGCGCCTGCACCACCGGCAGCTCGATGCCGAGAAGGCCCGCCAGCGTCATGCGCGAATTGTAGATTGACGCGCTCTTCCTGGGAAATGAATAATCGAGATGTGTCAATTCTCAATTCGTGAACATGGACCTGGTCGAGCTCAGGATCTTCAAGGCGGTGGCGGAGCAGGGCGGCATCACCCGCGCGGCAGCGGCGCTGAACCGCGTGCAGTCCAACGTCACCACGCGCGTCCAGCAGCTCGAGGAGCGCCTCGGGACGCAGCTCTTCCACCGCCAGGGGCGCAGGCTCGTGCTGTCGGCCGAGGGCAAGCTCCTGCTCGGGTACGCCGAGCGCCTGCTGCAGCTCTCCGCCGAAGCGCAGTCCGCCCTGCACGGCCGCGCGCCGCACGGCGTGCTCAAACTCGGCGCGCTCGAAAGCACCGCCGCAACGCGGTTGCCGCCGGTGCTCGCGCGCTACCACCGCTCGCATCCGGCGGTGCGGCTCGAGCTCGTCACCGGGACCACCGGCGCCCTGGTCGACAAGCTCGGCCGCGAGGAGCTCGACGCCGCGTTCATCGCCGAGCCGTTCACGGCGAGCGGACTCGAGACGCAGCATGTCTTCACCGAGGAGCTGGTGCTGATCACGGCGAAGGACCACCCGCGCATCGCCAGCCCGGCCGACCTCGCGCAGCGCATCGTGCTCGCCTTCACGACTGGCTGCGCCTACCGGCGGCGATTGGAAACGTGGCTTGGCCGCTCCCGCGTGGTCGCCGAGCGGGTGATGGAGTATGGCTCCTACCATGCCATCGTCGCCTGCGCCGCGGCCGGGGGCGGTGTCGCGGTCGTTCCCAGATCGGTCCTGCGCGCAACCGGGATGGAGGCGCAGCTTGCAGTTCACCCGCTGCCGCAGAGGATCGCGCAGGCGAAGACCATGCTCGCGTGGCGCCGCGGCCAGCGCTCGAGCGCGCTCGACGCGCTGCGCAAGGAGCTCGCCTGAGGATCTACGGCGTCGATTTCACTTGCGCCCCGCGCAGGGCGAAGCCGATCACCGTGGCGGTCGGCAGAATCCGGAAAACGATCCTCGAGATTGAACGGATCGAAAAGCTGCATACCTTCGCCGAGTTCGAGGCGCTCCTCGCACGCCCGGGGCCGTGGCTCGGCGGCTTCGACTTCCCGTTCAGCCTGCCGCGCGAGCTGGTGCGCGACCTCGGCTGGCCCGGCGACTGGCCGGCGCTCGTGGCGCACTGTGCGCGCATGACGCGCGCCGAGCTGCGCGCGGTGCTCGACGGCTACCGCAACTCGCGAAAGCCCGGCAACAAGTACGCGCATCGCGCCACCGACGATCCGGCAGGCTCGTCGAGCCCGATGAAGCTCGTGAATCCACCGGTCGCGCTCATGTTCCACGAGGGCGCGCCGCGCCTCGCCGCTGCCGATGTCGACATCCCTGCGCTATTGCCCAGGAGCTCGCCGAAGATCGCGCTCGAAGCGTATCCCGGCTTGCTGGCGCGCAAGCAGCTCGGCATCCGCGAGTCCTACAAGAGCGATACGCGCAGCGCGCACACGCCCGGGCGCCTGGCCGCCCGCCGCAGGATCATGCGGGCGCTGAAGACAGGGCGGCCGCTCGGCGTGCACGTCAGGCTCGCGCCGGCGCTTGAGAGCGCGGTGGTGCGCGACGGCTCGGGCGATCTCCTGGATGCGGTGATCTGCGCGACCCAGGCCGCGTGGGGCTGGGCGCGGCGGGAATCCAACTACGGCTTCCCCGCCGGCCGCGCCGGTGAGGGCTGGATCGTTACGGCTTAGGCGCCGGAACCCGCTGGTAGCCCTTGGCTTCCATGCAGAACTGCGTGAGGCGGTTCTCCTCGATGAGCTGGTAGCCGAACGGGTCGACGAACGGCGAGCTCGGCCAGACGACCGCGCCGCGCCCGCTCGCGTCGAGCGCGACCACCGGACTCAGCGTCTGGTACTGCCACGCGCGGATGTTCGCCTCGCGCCAGGCGGCCTGCCGGCAGCCGTCCTCGTCGGCGCGGAACTGCTCCGGCGAGGCGTCCTGCTTCTCCCAGCGCATCGGCGTGCAGCCGCAGACGAGCGCGAGGGCGAGAATGGCGGAACGCATGCTTTTTTAGACTTTGCCTTTGCGCTAGAGTTGCCGCTACTGGACGGATATCCATGCAAGGGGGAATCGAGGGGCCGCTCGCGATCGTCGACGTGGAGACGACGGGCAGCGATCCGGCGCTCGACCGCATCACCGAGATCGCGGTACTGCAGGTCGACGGCTTCGCCGTCACCGCGCAATGGTCCACGCTCGTCAATCCCGGCGCCGCCGTCCCGGCGACGATCCAGGCGCTCACCGGCATCCGCCAGGAGATGGTCGAGCGCGCGCCGCGCTTCGCCGAGCTCGCCGATGAGCTCTACGAGCGGCTCGCCGGCCGGCTCTTCGTCGCCCACAACGCACGCTTCGACTACGGGTTCCTGCGGCGCGAGTTCGAGCGCGCCGGGCTCAAGTACAGCGCGAAGACGCTGTGCACGGTGCGGCTGTCGCGCCGGCTCTACCCGCAGGCCGGCGCGCACGACCTCGACAGCCTGATCGAGCGCCACGGCCTGGACTGCGAGGCGCGCCACCGCGCGCTGCCCGATGCCGCCGCGGTCTGGCAGTTCCTGCGCAGCGCGGCCGAGGACCACGGCGACGACGTGCTCGGCGTCGCCGTGCGCCAGATCGCACGCCAGCCGCAGCTGCCGCCGCACCTCGACCGCGCGGCGATCGACGAAATCCCGGAGGCGGCCGGCGTCTACCTCTTCTACGAGGAGCAGGGCAAGCCGCTCTACGTCGGCAAGAGCCGCGCAATGCGCTCGCGCGTGCTGCAGCACTTCATCACCGGCGCGAGCTGGACGCCGCGCGTGCGGCGCATCGAGTGGCAGCGCACCGCCGGCGAGCTCGGCGCGCTCCTGCGCGAAGCGGCGCTGGTGAAGGATCTCGATCCGCTCTACAACCGGCAATTGCGCCGACCCGGACGCCTGTGCGGCTTCGCCTTCGACGGCAAGCGCCTGCGCCTCGCCGGCGCCGGAGAAATCGATGCCGACACGCTGCCGTACGTCTACGGCGTGTGGCGCTCGCGGCGCGCCGCCTTGCAGGCATTGCGCGCGGCAGCCGACGAGCATCGCCTGTGCCTGCAGACGCTCGGCTTCGACGTGAAGCGGCGCGGCAGCTGCCTGCGCCACCAGATCGGCCGCTGCTCGGGAGTCTGCGCGGGCAAAGAAAACGTTCACGCCCATCACGCGCGCGTCGCGACTGCGCTTGCGCCGCTGAAGAGCCTGGAATGGCCGCACCGCGGACCGCTCGGCGTGGTCGAGGAGGATGCGGCGCGCGACGCCACCGAAGTGCACGTGCTCGACCGCTGGTGCTACCTGGGCACCGCGCGCAGCGAGGGCGAGCTCGCCGAGCTGCTGGAGGAACGGCGCCCCCGCTTCGACTACGACCACTACCGCATCCTCTCGCGCCACCTCGGCAAGCGCGGCGTGCGGGTCGTGGAGCTCGCCAGCTGATGCACGCCGAGCTCGTCGTCCCGGGACTCTTCAAGGCCGGCTCGGCAACGCGGTTCGCCGCGCTCGAGCTTCTCCTCGCGCGCGGCCGCAGCCGCGCGGCGCCGGCGCAGCGGCTGGAAGGCTGGCTGCAGGAAGCGTTCCAGCTCGACGACGGGCCGTTCCCGGCCGGGGCGCTCACGCTGCTCGGCTGCGGCCGCGAGCCGGGCGAGGCGAGCTGGGCGCGCGCCGACCCGGTGCATCTGCGCGTGATGCGCGATCACGCGGTGATCGTTCCTTTCGTCAACCTCTCGCCGGAAGAAGCCGATGCGTTGCGCGACTCGCTGAACCGCCACTTTCCGGGCCTCGACGTCTGCGCGTGTCAGCCGTCGCGATGGTGCCTGCGATTCTCGGACGCGGCCGAGACCGACAACCCGCTCGACGTCGCCGGGCATGAAGCCCCATTGCCGAGCGCAGCGCGTTTCCTGACCGAAGCGCAGATGGTGCTGCACGAGCATCCGGTGAACGAGGCGCGCGAAGCGCGCGGCGAGCCCGCGGTGAACAGCCTCTGGCTCTGGGGCGCCGGGCGCGCGACGAGCGCGCGCGCTTCGTGGCACTCGGTCGCCGCCGACGATCCCGCCGTGCTCGGCGCTGCCCGCCTCGCCGGTGCGCGCCACCGGTCGCTGCCGCGCTCGGCGCGCGACTGGCTCGAGCGCCTGCCCGAGGAAGGACGCCATCTGGTGGTTTTGGACGTGCTGCGTTCAGTGACCGAGGCCCGGGTCGTGGAAGAGCTTGAACGAGACTGGTTCGCGCCGCTCCTCGCCGCGCTGCGCGCCGGGCGCGTCGGCATGGTGACGCTGCACGTGCCCGACGCCGCCGAAGCGCTCAGCTTCGAGACCATCCGCGCGGACCTGCGCCGCTTCTGGCGCATGCCGAAGTCGCTCGAGCGCTACGCGTGAAGATCATCGAGCGTCCCTACCTCGAGGCGAGCCGCCGCGCGCTCGTCGACGCCGGCCTGCACCCGGTGCTCGCGCGCGTGTACGCCGGGCGCAACATCAAGTCGGCTCTCGAGCTCACCTACGGCCTCGACGGGCTGATCCCGCCGGGCTCGCTCAAGGGCGTGGACCGCGCCGCGGCGCTCCTCGCCGACGCGATCGCGCAGGCGAAGCGGCTGCTGATCATCGCCGACTACGATGCCGATGGCGCCACCGCCTGCGCGGTCGGCATGCGGGCGCTGAGAGCATTCGGCGCCAAAGTCGATTACCTCGTGCCCGACCGCTTCAAGCTCGGCTACGGCCTGTCGCCCGAGCTGGTCGAGCTCGCCGCCCAGCGCAAGCCCGATCTGCTCATCACGGTGGACAACGGCATCGCGAGCGTCGACGGCGTGGCGCGCGCGCGCAGCCTCGGCATCGCCACGCTCATCACCGATCACCATCTGCCGGGACCCGAGCTGCCGGCGGCGGCGTGCATCGTGAATCCGAACCAGCCCGGCTGCGCCTTTCCATCGAAGGCGCTCGCCGGCGTCGGCGTCATGTTCTACGTCATGCTCGCGCTGCGCGCGGAGCTGCGTCGCCGCGGCGCCTTCCAGGAGAAGAGCGAGCCTAACCTCGCCGCGCTCACCGACCTCGTTGCGCTCGGCACCATCGCCGACGTCGTGCCGCTCGACGCCAACAACCGCAACCTCGTC
>Ga0070704_100001466_pt1 | contig 12657 bp, 10 predicted proteins | sample KBSK5252metaG_FD_65467 | JGI IMG/M metagenome (GOLD analysis project Ga0070704, IMG submission 65467) | Corn, switchgrass and miscanthus rhizosphere microbial communities from Kellogg Biological Station, Michigan, USA - KBS K5-25-2 metaG | ecosystem: Host-associated > Plants > Roots >...
AGCGCGACGCTCGGAAGCGGTGGACTACCGAGATCACGTCGACGATGCCGAGTGCACTTCGGTTTTGACTCGGAATCTGCGCGCAACCAGTGTCGACAATTTTCGGCCCTGCAAAGCGCCCGTTACGCGAACGTCGCAAACGAAATTCAGGGCGCAATGGCCGATTTGGGCAAAGGGCCGCCTGATACGAAGTCGGCCAACGCCAAAACCTTGGTGCAAGTAACAGTAATCCTTCCGACTTTAATTGGCCTCACATTTCTATGATCACGGAACGCCACGCAGCCATTCACGTTGGCCAAAGTGAATCCGAAGGAGAACCAACATGCGAATTCACAAGTTGGCTATCGCCGCCCTGATTGCAGCCGTACCAACTGCAACTGCTTTCGCCCAAAGCGCACTGGATCAATCTGTGCCACGCATGAGCCCGACGACCGAGCCACGCGTTAGCCCAACCACGTCGCCGACAGACCCGACAACCACGTCCCAAAATCGGAATACGCGGGGAATATCCGAACGCGCACCTGTGGCCGCTCCGCGTGCCATGAGGCCCGATGTCGTCAGAGATCCAAGTGCAATAAATCCCGGCGACGCGCGGGCAATCGGCGCGCCGCCGCCCACACGGTAATGCAAAGGCGCAACACAACCGCCGCGTTCCAGGCCAGCGGTTGAAACAGAAAGGCGACCCTGTCGCATGCGTGGTCCGGAGCCCAAGGCTTTGGATCACACCCGCCTGCGGATTTGCGATTGGTAACTCACTACCAGGGTAAAGTCGCTTTGTTGGTACTGGGTTCACCCATTAGAGGGGGAACTTGGGCGACAGGCCGTCGTTTCATCGTAGTGCCACAACAATTTACAAGCCTATTAACCTAAGAATGTCGTCCCTGTTGCGCGCTAGCCAACTGTGATGCGTAGGGTGGGCTGCGATGTATCGGACCGCAAAAAGTATCGCGTTGTTGGGTCTTTGTGCGACCGCTCTGACAGTGAGCGGAAACACTGTTAGAGCCGCAACCTTTGAGATTGTCGGCGGCTCTCCCCTATCTGCCGGACCCACCCCATTTTATGGGACCGCCCTTTCACAAAACAACGTCGTGAATTCGCCTGGCGCGTCTCCAACCGGGGCGGCTGTGTTTGATCCAACAGGACCTAATCTCACGCTCGACACACCGTGGGTGCAGGGCGGCCAGCTAGTTGCGCACACTGGCTCGTCCAGTTTTACAGGCATTAGCTGGTTTTTCCTTGGATCTGAATCCGGTTTTCAAGTTACTTTTCATTCGCCGGCACTGGCTGATTTCACCGAGGGTAATCAGAACAATAGTGCCTATAGTGGAAGTCCCCCCTCACTGTTGGGTTTCTCGGCTCTAAACTGAATGTGGGAAGCGGACCGATTCAGTTTTCGCTTACTTGGGCGACCGGCTCGGTTGATAACAGCGCGTTGCAGCCCAATCCCGGCTCCGGTGTCCCCAACTTGATATTTTCGTACGCCACTTTTGTCGAGCCGGACCTACTCATGCTTACGAAATCAGTAAGTGACATTATCATATTTGCACTCAATGATGGTGGTGCGGACAATGATCACGACGACTTCATAGGCGCCGCAATCGTTACGGAAAGAGCAGATTGCGAATGTGCCCCCTTACAAGCAACTACTCCAATTCCGGGCGCACTGCCGCTGTTTGGCGGCGTGCTTGGTGGTGGGCTTTTGCTGCACAGATGGCGCAAGCGCCGGAGTGCCCGGGCGAGTAAAGCTTTCGCCGGTTAAAGCTCTCCGCTCCGGAACCAAGTGAACGCCGACCCCGCTTGCCAAGTTTTAAAATTGTGGCGGTTTTACTGGCAGGGTAGTTCTAGTGCCCTTCACCTACGATATCAGATGCCGCAGAGCGTTTAGGCGTCTAGCAAGTGGTGGCTACAGAAATTTCTACGCCAACATCCCGTCGATACGGCCGGCGGCCCTTTTTACGTCCCAATCGGTAGCCGCAAAAGGCTCACCGAACGTGATCTGGAACGCATTCTGGAAACCGCAACGCGAAAAAAGATAGGCTCCTGTCGGCGCCCGCCATTCATGCGGATTGGCCCGCTCAAGACAAATCGTATGAAGGATTTGGAAATACGCTCGAACGCCCCCTAAGTGACCGGCTTGCGCGGCCCTCGTGCATCTCAAAAAATGAATTGCTGAGCGGCGTGAATACCTTTGCGAACCTCCCGTGGCAGTCCGGCCTTTGGTCCTTTCCCGGTAAACCCCTGGGAACACCACAGATAGCACCGGGGTTTATTAATTCGGTTCTCCAATCTGGGAGGAACCGGGGCGGCAGCCGTTCGCACGAAAGCCACAATCGTGCGGCGGCTGCCGTTTCCCCATGTTCCATCACAAAATATGGGTAAATCTAGTTCGTTACCGACGCCGCACGACTACTCAATGGAAAACCCGCCTCTGCTTTGCAATGGCGTGCCATGACGGACGCGTACAATATCTCACTTATTGTTCTCCGGCTCAGCGACAAGGATGATCCGATCACAGAACTGCTCGCAAAGGCGATCGCCGCTGTTGTGACAACAGGTGAACGCAAGCCCGGCGAGATCGTACTCAGAGCGATCGATGCGCTCGGCATAGACCGGAAGAAAGTTTAGGCACCGTCATCATCCTTGGCTGACGCTGCGTAGTTACCGCTCTAACGATATTTCACGACCTCGACCAGATCCGATTGGCACTCCATGCACGCGAATGTGCGCCGATCATGGTCTGGTTTTTCATCCGGCTTAGTTTGTGCAAGCCCCACAGCACTCGCATTTGGGATGCTCTACACGCTGCGATTGCGAAGCAAATTCCGCCGCGCGCATGGCTGATAATCCGCTTTACGAGGATCGCCCCACACACGGGAACAATTTAGAACGAGCGCCGTGCTTCGCAATTAAAAATCCACAACCAAAAAATACTAAGATACCGCATCTACACAATTGGAACTCAAGTTATTGTTACTTTGGCTGACCGTTCTCTAAAAAGATTTTTGCTCGACATTAAATTTTTAAATGCCCAATCTGATCAAAACTGTCACTGATCCAGATAAATTCAGGCGTGGGGTCGCGTGATGAAAGGGCGTCTCCGTACAATTGCCGCCGTGATTGCCCTGGTCGCTTCGGGACCGACTCTTGCGATCGCCGTCGGATACTGGAGCGGCTATCTGAGTGACGATTGGCCCGTCTATGCACTGATCTTGATGGTCTTCTTTGGACTTCCCGCTTCTTTCTATCTGGTGACTTCCTATTGGCGCGAGCGCAACGCGCGCAACGTCATCGTCACTGGCGATACCCCCTCGGCATCACTCGTTCCACCGGAGGCTAAAAGCGACAACACAAAACTCCGCCTTGTGTCTAGCGCATAAGGCGAACGTAATCCGTCCGAACTAATTTTTGTAATACGGCACGAGGTGGGGGCCCTTGCATTCAGCTCTTCCCTGTTGACCTCCTCGACCTTTCGCAATGCGCTAGATGCAGTACGCTCAACCAAGCGATGTCTTTTGGCGCTTGATCTGGACCTTGGGTTTTTTGTTGTGTGCTATCACCGATATTTGACCACCCCAACTCGTTCGCCAACACATATTGTGTCCGAAAATTGGCTTCTGGACTCCGGAACTCGCCACTGGAACACGGCGTTTCCCACCAGCAAGCTTCGTCGCGCGCTAAAATGGCAGGCACCATGAGTGAAAAAGTAGAGCAACGGCTTCCTGTGAGTGTTGACGCGTTGAGGGTCGAAAGTTACTCAGCGACAGACGACAGTATCGTTATATTATTGCGCCCAAAATATTCGACGGCTGAAAGAGCGTACTCTATTCCTGTCGAATGCTTGCAAGACCTGATTGTCGGTTTACGACAACTTAGTTATCTGCACCCACAGTGGCGTCTGAAAAAGCCGACAGGCCGAACTGAGTCGCTACTCCCGCTCGAACCGCCCGTAGCAGTCGACTAGGCCATCAGGGCAGCAGATCAAATCTATTTCCATTTCAAGGAACCAGCTGAACCGCGCCGCGTTCGTTCCGTGAATCGGCGCAACCCCCTTACCCCCTAAGGACCCCCGCCGGTTCTACGGTCTACGGGCCACGCCATGTTGCAAGTGGGCGGCCCGTTTTCTTTTCATCTCGACAGGCGTCTGCAACAGAAGCGCGACCGTCACGTTAGCGTTATGGATCGCGCAGCGCTCCTCGACCTTTCGCAATGCGTGGTCCAGGGGCCAAGGCTTGGGCAACACCTTGGTCCTTTTTTGACGCTTCGTCCTCAAATGCAAAAGAGAGACCGTTGCTTGTGGCTTGGCAACGGCCTCTCCTACGCACAACCGAGCGCCAAGGGACGGGCCCGGGAGCCGTGAAATCAGCATCACACCGCTTGTTAGTCACGACTGTGATTTCGATCACACGGAGTGCGATTGGTAGCCCCGCACCGGAACAAAGTCTGTCGCATTGATCACCGCTTGAGGGGAACCTGGGCTAGTCGTCTCGGCGTGGTGCCACGACGCTGGCCGATTGCTGCTCCTTCCCATCGCGGGTGCCGTCACGGAATTTTCGCGGCGTTAACTACAGAAAACGTTTCCGCGGTGAGGTAAAATGCTGTGACACGCCAAAAAAATTTGCGGTGTACGTTTCAGCTTAAGCCACTGCCATTCTTCGGGTCAGGGACGCAGCACAACGACCCCTACTCGACCCAGTGGCCAACGGCCGCGCCCCGGTGGCAGGGGCGCGGCCACCAAAACTCTCGAAACTGTCGCTCTAGGACAAACGTGTTCTCATCCGAACTTAGGCCAACAAAAACCTCGAGCATTTCGCCCGAGGCGTCCGGCCACGAATAACTTTATCAGGCGATCTGCTTTCGCTTCCTGCGTCGTGCATGCAATCCGATCATACCGAGACCGCCGCGAAAAGTGGAAGTGCCGCTGGAATTGGTGTGCGGGTGTATCTGCGGTGACACCGTTCACGTTGCCGAAAACCGTTTCGTTCTCGGCCAGGATCACCACCAGCAGACCATAATGGCTCGCCTGGACATCGGGGCCGAAAAAGAACCGGTCAGAACGAACCGGGTGTCGGCGGATCTGTGGCGAAGTTCGTGTGGTCGCTTGCGTATGCGAACGCGAAAACGGAGCCGCCAGTGTTCAGGTCAAATTGAGGATGGGGCCGGACGGGTGTGACCAATAGTCAATGTTGGCTGAGGTCGGCCTTTGCGATCCGCGCGCAAAACGTCAAACCAGACAACTGTGATATTGAGTGCAGCGCCGGGTTTTTGCTACGGCTTGATGTTATTGGAAAAACGGCGCTGCTTAGACCGCAAGTACGGTGTTTTCCGTAACAGGTAGCGGGAATCCGTGCGGTTTGCAAAGCCGCAGGACGCATGGGAATAACGCGACATGGCCCGCAGATCCTGGCAACCGGGGGTTCGTGCACAACGGCACCGTGGCAAGCGGCCGGCAGCACGCCCGCGCCCCCGCGACGCAACCGGGCTCGCCATCCTCTATGGTTGGCACACGGTCAAGGCCGCGCTCGAAAACCCGGCGCGCCGCTTCCGCCGCCTGCTCGCGACCGAGAACGCGCTGCGCCGCCTCACCGACGACGGCATTGCACTGCCGCTCAAGCCCGAGCTGGTGCGGCCGGACGTTATCGACGCACAGCTCGGTCCCGACGCCGTGCACCAGGGCCTACTGGCTGAAGCAGATCCCCTCGCTGCGCCTGCGCTGACAGAAATTGCGCAAGACAGCATCGTTCTTGTCCTCGACCAGATCACCGACCCTCACAATGTCGGGGCGATCTTACGCTCGGCCGCTGCCTTTGCCGCAAAAGCGATCGTCACCACCGCGCGGCACAGCCCGGAGGCAACCGGCGTGCTCGCGAAATCGGCGTCAGGCGCGCTCGAGCTTGTTCCCCTGGTCACCGTGCAGAATCTCGCGCGCGGGCTTGAGGAACTTCGCGCGCATGGATTCCTGCTGGTCGGCCTCGACAGCACAGGCGACGCCGACCTTGGCGCCGTCGCATTACGTGCGCCGCTTGCACTCGTGCTCGGCGCCGAAGGCAAGGGCCTGCGTCAGCTCACCAAGCAGACCTGCGACCGCGTGGCCCGCATCGACGTGCCGGGCGAGATCAAGAGTCTCAACGTATCCAACGCCGCCGCGCTCGCGCTTTACGTTGCAAGCCGTCAGCTGCAGAGCACGTGACAGGTAATTAAGTGAGAACTACTTCGGTTGCGCCAGCGAGGGCGCGGGATCAATCCCGTAAGGTTGCGCGTAAGGTTGCATGTACGGTTGATTGGGTGGCGGCGGGAGTTCCGGTGCGAACACCGAAGAAACCGACCACGAGCGGTAGAAGGTCTGGGGCGGGGAACTCTGGCGTGCCGTCACGCGTTCGTGGCGGCCAACTTTTGGCCGCTTGCCGGTTTTCGGGAAATAGTGCCGGTTTTGCCAAGGAGCCCACCAATACGAGCGCACGATAACGCCCGGCTGGTAGTCGTAGACAATGAGCGGCTCGATGCGCGGGCTGTACGCATACGGACCATAGCCCGCACCCGAGCCGCCCGCGGAAACATCGGCGGCACTCGCGGCCCACACTGCAATCGCAGCAATTGCGCAAGCACGCATCGACACAACTCCAGTTCCTCAAAATGGATCTTGAGCATATAGCAATGCCTTAATCGGTTTCCCTCAATTGTCGGGTAATCTTAATCGTGGGGGCCATTGGCACTTGCGGCCTTTTTGCTTTGCGCCTATCGCTGGCATCCTCGCTTTTGCCGCAAACCGCGCATCTATACAGTGAATCTCATGCCTGGCCGCCGTACCAAATTGACAACAGGATCGAGATCCGCGACCGCGCCGCGGCGAAACTTTCGCCAGCAATATGACGACCTGGAGGCGCGCCGCGCCGAATTGTGCGAGCGGTTGCGCGCGCTCGGGCACAAGGCGGAAGAGCACCCGGCTTACAAGGGCGCACTCAAGCTACTCAACAACATCTACCGCAAGGAAAAGCTGACGCAGCGACTCGCGGTGCTGCAGTCGGCCGCCTGGCTGATCGACATCCTGGAAAAGCTGTCGAGCACGCTATAGCGGGCTACCTCCGGGGCGGCCGCCGCGACCCTTATCCCCTCCTAAACGATTGCAAATCCAGCGGGAAATGCCTTGCCCGGCAAACCCGCATTTTTGTGATGGCCAACACAGTCTTCACGGCGGATTCACCTATCGTCCCTACGGTTGAAATGATGGTTACGGGGAGACTGATCATGTTGGGGATCGAATTCATTGGCTACGGATGCCTGCTGTTGGCGTTCACGGCGGTGCAATACGCCTGTCTTCTCCTCACGTCAGCCCTGAAGGCCTAGGTGAGGCCCCACCTTGCGGGCTATCACCGGGCGAGGCGCCCCGCCCTCGCCGTCATCGGTATACCCGACGACAACCCCTCCGATGAGGATGGCCGCGCGCGGCCGCCTCCAGGTGAGGCATTAAGCTTCGCACTCGGAACAATATGTGGCCCCGACAACCCTGCGAACGCGGTGGGGCGACTATCCCTCATGGTCCGCGCCGAGCAATTCGCGCGGCGCCTCGGGTCGCGGTTGTTTGGAAAACGCTAGCGATCTAGGCAGATCTGTATTCACTGACCCCCGCGGTGGTGCTAAGCGGTCCCATTCCTGCGGCCAGCCGGGTTAGCTCAGTGGTAGAGCAGCGGTTTTGTAAACCGTTGGTCGGGAGTTCAAATCTCTCACCCGGCACCGCTAAATCAGTGGCTTAGCCGAAAACACCCGCTTTTTTCTTGTCGCACCGTGTTGCGACAGTTCTCGTTTATTTCCGCTGAGTTTCAGCGATTCCCAAACATTCCCGGAAACTCCACGCGACATGCTCGCGACATGGAGCTGTTGCCGCTCCGCGCCCCGTTGCCAGTTGCGGCGGGGCGCACTTACAGTCCGATTTGGGGGCACGAAACATCGAAGGATTGTGACGAAAAATTCGGTCGCAGTAGGCGTGACAAGAACAACCGCGATTATGTGACGTGTTGTTTTGCCGATGCAGCGATGGCGGACACTTTTTCGCGCGTCATTCATTCGCTGATATTACAATGACATCTCTAGAGTGGATGGAGGTTGAGATTAGGTGGCGGGGGAAGCTCGTAAAGGGACGCTATAACATCTCTGACGACCTAGTTACCGTCGCAGCATGGAATGGAACTAAAGCGGCGCGGCTGGGCATTCTGCCCGCTGAACGATTGGCCAAAATGTTGCTGCGCGAATTGGCAAGCCGGGAACAAGAAAAATAGCGTCGTCCGCCGGGATGATGCCGCCGAGCGCGACGGGATTGGCCAAAAACCCACGAATCTCATAGGACTAATGCCCTGCGCATAGCGCGCATAAGGAGCAACGCCCATGCTTGACGTTACAGCGTCAGCAAAGCCAGCGGCCCCAAAGACGGTCACCACCAAACATTTGGCATATGCGCTGGCGGAGCAGCATCAGCTCGGCAAGAAGCAGAGCCTGGAAATGATGGAAGAGTTCGTCGGCATGATCACCAAACACCTGAAGAAGGGTGAGCGGGTGAAAATCGCCGGGCTCGGAATTTTGGTGGTGCGTAATCGCGCTGCCCGCATGGGCCGCAATCCGATGACCGGTGAGCCGATCCAGATCAAGGCCAGCAAAAAGGTAGCCTTCCGCGCCACCAAGGAACTCAAGATGGCGATCTGATCGCCGGGGGCAGCGGCCCTTTTTATGCCGACCCCTCGTCCGGCGCGGGACCAAATTGCCGCTCGCGCATACTTCCTCTCGAAAACTGGTCGCCCAATCCTCCCGGCGACCTCTTTTTTTAGACCAGATGCTCGCCAGATTTTCCATGCGATCATGGCGCCACGCCCCGCGACGGCGCGATCATTTTTGGAGACCTAGAGGGGAAGCTCGTCGCTCTTCGGATCGAATGCGCGACGTGTACCCGCGCCGGTCGATATTGGATCGCCAGATTGATCGAGCAACGCGGGCGCGCCGGCAAAAGAAAAGACCGCCTTGCGGCGGTCCTTTCCAGTGGTTGCCAGACGATCAGGCCGCTGCCACTGCAGCCTTGTTCTTAATTTTCCTTCGCCGGGCAAAGAACCCTAGCAGACCGGCGCCACCCGCGAATAGCGGCAGTGTGGCCGGTATGGGCGTCGCGCCTGTCGATTGGCCTTAGGGGCCGCATCAGGCGGGGATCACCGATGCCAATGCGAGAAGTGTCCCGATCGCAAACGTGAGCGCGAAAATCTCTGTCCCGTATTCTCTTATGGTCCACACGGTCCCCTCCAATCCTTGGAGTTCTCATTGTTAGTTTAGCCACCGGCTGGATTCGGGCTGTGATCGTCGTCACAAGATTTGCGATTGGTAGATCCCTACCGGAACAAAGCTTCTCGTCCCGAACCTGGGCGGCAGTCCGATTGCCACTCCCTTTGAGCGGCGCTCGGCATTACCCAATGAGCATCCGGTTCCGTTTTGCAATGGCGCGCCGATAATGGGAAATGCCAGCGCGAATGCCGTACCCTGAGGCAAAGCCCACGGCAAAACCGATCGTCAGAAGAACAAGAATAAGTTTTGCGAGGTGTGTATCCATCCCCACATAACAATCCGATGTCATGTTGGTTCACGGCGAATTGCCGCAGCTTACCAACGCACCTTTTTTATGAGTTCGTTTGTCGAAAAATATTCAAAACGAGTCCGCGATTTGAACATGGAAATACCAAATCTGACCGGACGACGTGCACATAATATCGGATAGACTGCCACTCTTCGGGTCAGGAACGCCACAACGTCTCCAACTCGACCCAGCGCACCCTGGTGGCAAGGGCGCGGCCACTGAAAATCTCGACGAACAAACCGCGAAGCAAAAACTGTCGCTCTAGGAAGTGCGATTCTCATTCGAACGGAGGCCGACAAAAAAACCGCGGGCGCGGTCTCACGATGTCCGCTCTACCCCTGAAAGCGAACATGTGCGGTGCACTAGGTCATGTCTGCTTTGGGCCAATAGCGGACATTGCCATCAAAACGGGTCGGCTTGCTCGATGCGCGCACGGTACATTGCTTTGAACTCGTTGTAGCGGGTGGATAGCAGCTCTGATTGATAGTCCGCGCTTTATCAGGATGTCCGGAATCGGATGGCGCCCGGCGCACGCCCCCGCGCAGTGAAGTTTGCCAACGCTATTGGGGCTTGATGACGCGATAGAGCTGAAACCGGTCGCCATCGGTGACGAGGCGCAGCCGAGCCGGATCGGGATTAGGCGCTTCGTCTTCGGTGAAAAGAATGTAGATGTAGTCGAACCTGGTCCAGTTCAGCCAAAAAGCAGGCATATCCGGCAGCGGATGCTCGGCAGCCAGAATGAGCTGCGGGGTCGATGGGGGCGTCCCGTCACGCTGGTCGGCAAAATCGCGGTATTCAGGACGAACGTGTACGACCTGCTTGCCTTCGACGGTGAACAGGGTTGTGACCAACGCCGAGCGCTCGATCGTGGCAATGCAGGCGGCGTGAACAAGGCCGAGATCGCGGACGTCCTCGCCGGCTGACTCATTGGCATAGGCAACGAAGACCTTTGAGCCCGGCGCGATGCGCCGCACCGATGAACGAAACTCGCTCGTCGAGTCTGACAGCTGCGACCAGTTGTAATCGACTTCCAGCAGCCGCAAGGCGATGAGAACCACGAGCAGGCTCAGGAATCCGCGTCGGACCAGGCGGTGGTGCGTGTCGAGGTCGCCGCAGGCGAAAAGCATGAAGACCACGCCAAGCGGCACGCGTTGATCGGTCATATAGGTGTCAAACATAACGCGCGGCAGCGCGAAATAAACGACACCTCCCACGACAAGAAGAACCGTGGCCAGCGGATGAAATTGCAAAACGCGGTGGCGTACGGCCCATACGCCGCCCGCCGTCAGGATTGCGATCAATGCGAAGGCCACGATGTCGGAATAAGTCGCAAAGACATAAATCAATCCGTCGAGCTTGCCACGCTGCTCCCAGGAGGTCGCGGCGACAAGGTGCATTGTGGGACTTTCGTAGAGCAGCGGCGCCACGACAAGAAACGGCAGGCCGCTCACAACAAACTCTGCAATTCTGGGCGGCCAGGGCGTGGACTTTTGCTGCCATAGCCGCAGAATTTCGCCGGAGAGCAGACCGATGGCGTAGATACCGAGCGCCGACAGATGGCAGAAAAACAAGATGACGACAGACGCGGTGGACAGCGCGAAACGTATCGGCCAGGCACGCTCTCTGGTGCTGACCCAGGCAGCAAGCGTCCATAAAGCGACGCCGATCCCGAATATGTAATTCGTCAGGCCGACAAGAAAAATGTAATTGTAGAGTAGCGGGATTGCCAGCAGTGGCAGCACGGAAAATCTGCCGACCAGCGCCCGATTGAGCACCACCACGCCCGATATGATGAGCGTGAACATTGCTACAAGAAAAATCTGTCCAGCGAGGTAAACGCTAACAAGCCGGGCGAGCGACGGCACGATGGCGTCCATCGCCAGATTGGGGATCACCTGCCAATTCAGCTGGTAAAACATCGCCAGCTTCTGATTGCGGGACAGGTCCGCGATCACGTGCATCCGCGCCAGATGATTCACGTAGTCGGACAGAGGCGGCAGGGGATGCGTCCAGATCGGTATCGATATCAGCAATGTGAGCGCCACCGACAGCGCCAGAATTTGCGCAACTGAAAAATCCCTCCGGCCCGACCGTAGGGCCTTGCCTTTCAAAACAGATGGCGGAGATTTTCGGAGCATGCGCGACGCGCACTTTATAGGAGCAATCCGTGAGCGCGAGAAGCCGTGAAATATCAGTGATTTCACTTGGCCGAAAAAATTTCAGCGCAAGAAGTTTGGTTATGTCCGCTTTGCCCCCAAAAACGGACATGTGCGGTGCGCTAGACCACGTCCGCTAAGGGGCAAAAGCGGACATCGGTCAGCCCTAGGCGCGTCGCGCCCGATGCTCCCACTAGAAATTGGCGGGAGCGGCGACAATGGGCCCTACCGGGCTATCCTTTGGCTTCTCATTGCTACAAATGATGTAGCCATTGGAATCACTTTTGTATGCCGCGGTTGACAGGTGAAAGTATTTCTCCGCGGCGTCTACGGCATTATCGAGGAGCGTATTGGAGACATATCCTCCGCAGAATATTGCGAGTGTGAGGAGGAAGGATTTTATGCTCATGGATTTCCCCGCTCGGAATGACCCTCCGGCATTTCCACCGAACTCTAACTGATTCGTGAATGCTGCCTGAATGGCCCGCTGGTTGCCTGTATGCTCCAAGATAAAAATCTGCGGTTAAGCCGAAGTCCTGCGCGTCGCGTCGCGGGACGGATCGCTTGGGTACCGCGGTACGTACAATGCAAAACGCCATGCCCGCTTTACCCCCGAAAGCAGACATGTGCGGCCCAACTAGGGATGTCTGCTTTGGGCCAATAGCGGACTACGACTGGGATCACCCGTTAAAGAGCGGGCCGCGCTCCGGCGCGAACCGCTTCGGCGCGGCCCCTTCCTGCCCAGCGGCTAGCCACAAAGCGCCGGCAGAACAGATTGACTCAGAATTTGAATCGAAGTGCCGGATTGCCAGCTAAAGGGAACGGCTGTGGCGGGCCGGCCCGTCTTATTTTTCGCCGACAAGTTTTTGTTAGTTCTTGCCATCACTTTTGCTCAAA
>Ga0070704_100001467_pt1 | contig 12651 bp, 12 predicted proteins | sample KBSK5252metaG_FD_65467 | JGI IMG/M metagenome (GOLD analysis project Ga0070704, IMG submission 65467) | Corn, switchgrass and miscanthus rhizosphere microbial communities from Kellogg Biological Station, Michigan, USA - KBS K5-25-2 metaG | ecosystem: Host-associated > Plants > Roots >...
GTCGTCGAGCAGATGCTCGAAGCGGCGCACCGGGCTGATGTCCGAATCGCCGGTGACGAGAATCACCGGGCCGGACGCCCGCGGCAGGATGTCGCGGACGAACGCGTCGAGGTGATCCGTCTTCACGTGGACGATGTCGCCTTCCACGAGTTGCGATGCGATGTCGCGAACGAGCGGCAGCGGCACCTGCGGGCGCTCCGGATTCTCCACGTTGCTCGCGTAGTCGATGACGAGGTCGCACGCCTCGCGGAGGCCCTCGCTGTGCACGAGGTGAACCTCCGTGTGAGTGCAGTGACACCGGCGTCCGCGGAGATCGGACTTGCCGCGCGGACATCCTCGCGCGCGCGCCGTCGAGCGCCGCCGGGACACGGCCGCGAGCGCCCGGGACGCGACGTCCTCTATCGCGAAGGCCGCGTCGCGGATTCGATGTGGTCGTGCGCGGATCAACGCGCGATCGGCGGCCTTGTACGTCGCGTAGTACGCGCGGACGATCGGGTCGCACGCGAGCGGGACCCAGGGCGCGACCTTGTTTCGCGTCGACGCCCACCGGATTGGCCGCGCCGAGCTGATATCGACCTCGTCCTCCCGGTCCGATGTTCCGGTGAGCTCTCGATTCGTCACGACCAGCAGGCTGAGGATCGCCTGGTCGTACCGATGATTCGCGCGCGCCGCGCCGGGCGGATCGATGCACTCGGGAATCAGCGCGAGCCTCCGCCACTCGGCCGCGAGCGCGCGGACACCGGCGCGTGAGCTGTCGAACCCGAGGATCCCCGCGGAGCGGCACCGCGCCGCCGCCTGCGCCCGCGACGCGCCGATGAACTGCCGCGTCGCGTCGTGGCACCAGCGCGCGATCGGCGATTGTCCCGCAAGCGTCAGCAGGCCGTCGCGTGCGATGCGATCGAACACGGGATCGAGTGCCGCGCGGACGAGGGTCGCGCTGTCGAGCCACAGCACGAGCCCGCCGTCCTGCCGCAGCGTCTCGTCGATCGCGATCGGCTTCCACGCGCAGATGTCGAGCCGCCGGACGTGCGCGGGATGGGCGTCGAACGAAAAAGGGACGAGGTTGCACCACGGAAACCGCCGCGCCAGCCGCTCGCGGTCGCGCGGCGCCAGACCCAGATCGACGATGACGACGCGAGGCAGCGCGTCGTCGCTGTGACGCTCGATGCTGAGAAGAAGCTGGCTCAATGTTCGTGCGTAGCGGCAATCCGCGGCGGTGACGATGGTCCGCGGGCGCGAAGGGCGGGACACGGTGCGCTATTCTACTGCCGCCGATGACGACCGACAGCCCGCTGCGCGTCGCGGTCACGATGCGCGCGCGAGAATCGCCTTCGTGGCACCAGGCAGTGGTCGATGCCGTCCGCCAGAACGACGGCGTTCACATCACGAGTCAGGGTGACACTGCTGACGTAGTCATCGATCTCCTCCGTGTCCAGCCGAAGTATCAGCCGCGATTCGGTGTTTGGCGCTACGGATTTGGCGATGGGCCGCCGCTTGCGGACGGGGCGGCCGGCACTTACGCGCGACTCTACCGGGTCACGCCGGATCCGGCGCGCGGCGTCGTGCTCCATGACGGCTGGTACCGCGCGCGGACGACCGAGGCGTGGGGCACGACGTCGGTCGGCGATCGCGTCGCGCCGTGGGCGGCTCGCGCGCTGCGGCAGATTCAACTCGGCGATCACACCCTCGTCGGCCGCGCGCCGCAATCGATGCGCGGCTGCAGCGACCCGAATCCGCCGGCGCCGCCGCCGCTCGGCGTCGCCGGCGCTGTCAGTATTGCGGCGATCGACACCCTGCGCAGCTGGTTCGTCCGGCCGCGATGGACGATCGGAATCGTGCCCCTGACGATCGACGACATCATGCAGCGCGGCGCGTTGCCCGAACCTGCCTGGCTTGCCGGTCAGCCCACCGATCGCTTCTACGCGGATCCATTCCCGGTCGCGGATTGCGGCGATCGCACGCGCGTCCTGGTGGAAGAGTACGTGTATCCGTCGCGGATCAAGCGCCTCGCCGAGATCGAAATCGGCCGATCCGGCGAGCTGCGGCGCCGATGCGATCGGTCGACGCTTCCGCGGCCGGCCTCGTATCCGTTCCTGCTTCGCCGGGATGGACGGCTGTTCTGCATGCCGGAGACGTCCGGCTCGGGCCGCGTCTCGGCGTTCGTCTCGGACGATGGCGGCGGATCGTGGGCGCCTTACCGCGATCTGCTCACCGGATTCGCCGTCGTCGACGCGACGCTCGTCGAGCACGACGAACGCTGGTGGATGTTCTGCACGAAGCAGGGCGACGAGGATCAAACCGAGCTCTACGTGTTCTTCGCGTCCGACTGGGCAGGTCCGTGGCAGCCCCACCCGCTGAATCCGGTGAAATCGGACACGCGATCGAGCCGGCCCGCCGGCGCGTGCTTCAGAATCGGCGACGACCTCTATCGGCCGGCGCAGAACTGCGCGCGCCGGTACGGCGCCGGCCTTGCGATCAACCGGGTCGTCGAGCTCTCGCCGACCGCGTTTCGCGAGGAGCCGGTCTTGTCGCTGCGACCGTCGGAGTCATCTCCCTGGCCGCACGGGATGCACACGATCAACAGCATCGGCGGCGTGACGATCGTCGACGGGCTGCGCGTCGAGCCGCGGATCACGCGGTGACGAGCTGCGTCTCCACGAGCTGGCGGTAGAAGTCGCAGGTCTGCAGCAGATAGTCGTGCGAGCCGATCGCGACGATGCGGCCGCGATCGAGGACGACGACGCGATCGACGTTCACCACGGTGGACAAGCGGTGCGCGACGATGAGCGTCGTCGGCCGGTAGTCGAGCGCGCGCAGGGCGTCCTGCACGAGCGATTCGCTTTCGGCGTCGAGCGCGCTCGTCGCCTCGTCGAGAATCAGCACCGAAGGCCGGCGAAGCGCGGCGCGCGCGATCGCCAGCCGTTGCCGCTGCCCGCCCGACAGTTGCACGCCGCGATCGCCAATCGCCGTCGCGTAGCCGTGCGGAAGACGCGCGATGAATTCGTCGGCATGCGCGACGGCGGCGGCGGCGCGCACCTCGTCGTCTGTCGCGCCGTCACGGCCGTAGCGGATGTTCTCCGCCACCGATCGCGAGAACAGGACGGGATCCTGCAGCACGACGCCCATCTGCCGTCGCAACCACGACGGATCGAGCCGGCGCAGGTCGGCGCCGTCGAGCAGCACGCGTCCCTGCACCGGGTCGTAGAAGCGCAGCAGCAGGTTGAGCAGCGTCGACTTGCCGGAGCCCGATCGACCGACGACGGCGACGATCTCGCCCGGCTCGATCGTCAGGTCGATCCCGGCAAGCGCCTCGACGCCGGGGCGCGCCGGATAGGCGAAGCGCACCCGCTCGAAGACGAGCCGGCCGGCGACGCGCGGCAGGCGTTCGCCGCCTTCGAGCGCAACGCGCGGCGGCTGCTCGAGCAGCGAGAACATCCACTCGGTGGCGCCGAGCGAGCGCAGCGCTTCGGCCCAGAACGTCGAGGCGTTGCGGAAGCCGCGGGCGACGAGGAAGGCGTAGAGGATGAACGAGATCAGCGCGCCCGAACTGAGATCGCCGCGGACGATCATGTAGCCGCCGACCCAGAGCGCGACGAGCGCCGCCGATTCGCCGATCATGAACGACAAACCGGTGAGCGCGGCCGTCGCGAAAATCTTCCGCGTCGCGACGCGGACCGCCGCGGCCATCCGCTCGCCATAACGCGCGATTTCCGACGGCTCCTGCGAGAACGCGCGGACGGTCCGCACGCCGCCGATCGATTCTTCCGCGAGCGCGCCGGCCTCGGCGTAGGCCTCCTGCATCTCCGCGGCGTAGCCCTTGACGCGGTTGCCGAGCATCGATGCCGCGCCGACCATTGGCGGCACCGCGAGCAGCACGAGCAGCGACAGCAGCGGCGACGTGTAAAAGAGCATCGCCGTGCCGCCAATCGCCCAGAGCGCGAACCGGATCGCGTCCGAGAGCTCGTCGCCGATCAGCCGCTGCAGATTCGGCACGTCGGCGGAGAGCCGCGCCGTGATTGCCCCGGTCTTGCGGCTGTCGAAGAAGGCGATGTCCTGCGCGAGGAGATGTGCGAAGGCACGCTCGCGCAGCGCCGCGGCGACGCGTTCGGCGGCGAGGTTGAAAAAATGATCGCGCAGAAACGTCGACACGCCCTCCGCGACGAGCAGGACCAGCATCAGCAGGCCGAGCCCATTGATCCGATCGAGATTCCGACCCTGCACGCCTTCGTCGATCGTCAGGCGTATCGCGTATGGATACGCGAGCGCGGTGACGATGCCGATGGCGACGAAGACGAGGCCCAGCGCGTAGGTGCGCCGTTGAACGCGCAGCAGGCGCCAGAGCCGTCGCAATTGTGTCGGCGTGTTCACGTCTCTATCGCTTTCAGCTGTCAGCCCTTCAGCACGCGCTGAAAGCGTAACACCCAAAGTACAATCGCGCGCGTGCTGGTCGGGGTCGCCGGCGTCGCGGCCTTGCTGATTGTCGCGCTTGCCGTGTACGAGCGCTTCGCCGGCGATCATCCGCTCGCCGACGCCGTGTACGACCTCTGGCTGCGGCGGCAGGATCTCCACGACCTCGATCGCGCGGCGGCCGAGAACCCGCGGCGGAACGATGTCGTCGTCACGCTGACCACGCTTCCCAGCCGCGTCGATCGCATCGAGCTGACGCTGAAGAGCCTGCTGCGGCAGACGGTGAGCCCGCGCACGATCCGGCTCAACGTCCCGCGAATCAGCCGGCGCGAACAGAGGCCATACGCGATTCCGGAGCGCCTGCGGACCCTCCGATCGGTGATCGTCGTCGAGTGCGACGATTACGGGCCGTCGACGAAGCTGATTCCAGCGCTGCTCGAGGCCGCGCCCGACGATCGACTGCTGGTCGTGGACGACGATCGCGTGTACCAGCCGTCGTTCGTCGAACAGATGACCGATCGGTCGAACAGTCATCCCGATGTCGCCGTCGCCGCGAGCGGATGGGACGCGCCCGCGGATCTCACCGATCGGCCGTCGACGCTCGCCGCCACGCTCGCGGGCCGCGCGCCGGCGCCGATCAAGTGCACGCGCGTCCGGGGCGCGCGCGAGGTCGACGTCATGCAGGGACTGGCCGGTTATCTCGTCAAGCCGCGCTTCTTCGACCGCGACGCGCTGGCCGACTACACGCACGCGCCCGAGGCGGCGTTCTTCGTCGACGACGTGTGGATCAGCGCGCACTGCCGGGCTCGGAAGGTGGTGTTTCAGGGGCGGCGCACGAACTTCGCGTCGCTGGCCGACGCGCGCTTCTACAAACGCTCGAGCGTCGCGCTCGTCAATCGCGGCCGCGGCACGCTCGACAGCCGCAACAACACGATCATGCTCCGCCATTTCGCGGAGCGCTGGCGTCGCTGACTCAACGGCGGGGAAGGGATCCCTCCATTTGTGAAACCGTGTCCTCCGTTTTCAGTGTGTCAAAAGCGCTCGCGCGTTGAGAACGGACGAGGACGACTCTGGTCGGCCTCGCGATCCGGCTATGAAATTACGCGCGCGCGGCGGACGAGGCGTGGTCGGCATCACCGTTGCTCCTCGCCGCGCGAGGAGGAATACATCAATGCCACAGGTCATGAATCACCTGACGCGAACGGTCGCGGCATTCGCGATTGCTACTCTTCCGGCGGTGGCGCTCGCGCAAACGCCGCGGACCGGTACCGCGGCTCAACCGAATCCTGCGGCCGAGCACCTCACCGCTGCGCGCGCCGCGCTGAACAAGGTGCTCAACGCGCCGGCGCCGAGCGGCGACGCGTTCAAGAAACTGGCCGACATCAAGACGCACTACATCGCGCTCGAGAAAGCGGCGAGCACGGCGTCGCCCGAGTGGAAGACGCATTACAAGGAAATCGATCGACTGGTGACCGAGTTGCTGGCTGCGCCGTCCGGCGAACCTGGCGCGGTGGGCACGAGCGGCCGCGCCGGAGCGCCGGCGAGCAAAGGCCTCGACCCCGCCGTCACCTCGAACCTGAAGGACTTCCACACGCACCTGACGGGATTCAGCACGGCGATGTCGGGCGTCGCCGCCGCGGCCTCGCCCGCGCCTTCGCCGGCGGCGCCTGCCGCGTCATCCGCTCCTGCACCGGCGCCTGCCGCGTCATCCACGCCGGCACCGGCGCCTGCCACGACACCGGCTGCGGCTCCTGCGACGCCATCGCCGGCGCCCGCGAGTCCGGCAACGCCGCCGCCTTCGACGCCCGATCCGGCTGCGGCGCCGGCGACGCCCGCAACCCCGGCGGCCCCGGCCGCGCCGAGCGCACCGGCGGCTGCGTCAGCGCCGGCGGACAACGCGAGCATCGCCGCGCAAGTGGATCAGGTGATGTTGCTCGTCGACAGCGCGCTCGCCTCGAATGCGCCGCAGATCGATCGTGCGACGCTCGAACAAATCAAGGCGCAGCTCGAGCAACTGAAACAGCGCGTCAAGAAATGACCGCCTGAAGGCTGACGTACAGGGGAGCTGGAAGCGAGACGCTCAGACTTTTCTTCGCTTCCGGCTTCCGCCTTTCTTCACACTTTTCGTCGTCTGCCAGGCAATCGTCATCGCCTCGCCCAGCGCGTCTTCATCGACGGTGTCCAGCTTGACGCGCGTGCACCCCTGACGTCCCCAGGCGCCGCTCTCCGGCGCGAACGCGTCCGGATTCTCGTCGATGAACCGCTGCTGTTGATCCGGCGGGAGCTTGACCATGCCGAATTTGTTGTCCGGATGCAGCGTCGCGAAGATCCGGCCGTTGACGCGGAAATCCGGATGCCCCATGTGCGAGCCCTCGATCGCGTCGGTCAGGCCGAGCGCGATGCGGCGGAATTCCTTCGCTGTCATGTTTCCACCAGTGAACGTAGCCAAGATTCTTTTGCGGCCTTTGCGTTCGTCCGTCCGTTATCGACCCTTGGTGAGCCGCCAGACGCCGAGGGCGCACGCCGCGCCGACGGTCGCGCCGGCCACGACGTCCGCCGGATAGTGCACGCCAAGATAGATGCGGGAGTACCCGACGGCCGCCGCGAACAGCCACCAGATTGCCGCGCCCGCCGGGAACACCCGCGTGAACACGAACGCGCCCGCGACGGCCGTCGCGGTGTGGCCCGACGGAAACGATGCGGTGTCGGAATGACGTCCGATGACCAGGATGTCGGGCGTCGATTCGAACGGCCTCACGCGATGAATCGCCGGCTTCAGCCCGAAGTCGATCACGACTGTCGCGACGATCAACACCAGCGCGAGCCGTCCGACATCGCGCCACAACATCCGTCCGAACAGCGCGAGGACGAGCGCGATGACGACCCAAAGGGCGCCGTACAAGCCTGCGGCGCTCAACAGGAAGATCGGCTGATCGAGCCAGCCGATCCGGTGCGTGACGATCCACGCGCGCAATCCGTGATCGACGCGAAGCAGGAAGGACACTAGCGGCGCAAGCGCTGCTTGATGTCCGGCCAGAACTCGTCGAACAGATTCCCGGCGAGGCGGCCGGCGAACGCGGTCGCGCAGCGGAGCGTGGTCGCGCCGGGCGTCGTCACGCTTGGCGGCAGCCACGCGTTCTCTATCAGGTTGTTCGCGACGTTCGCGGTGTACCGGCCCCATGCCGGCGCGAAATGACCGTCACGCCGCCGCGCGAGGACGACGCTTCGGGCCGCGTGTGCCGCGCGAGCTTTCACGCTGCCGTCCGGCGCGCGAACGTACCGCGGCTCTTCGCCCCACAGCGACCCGACGCCCGCTTCGATGCTGTTGGAGAGCGTGACGTCCACTTCGCGTTGGAGGTAGCGCTTGCCGAAGCCGCGCCAGCTTCGATGCCACTCCTCCGGCACGTTCCACGCGGTCTGCCACGCGGACGAGATCACGCCGACGCCGAGGCTGCGAGGTCCAACGGTCCCGGCGACCACCCACTCGACGCGCCCGGCGGCGGTGATGGGCACGTACGCGTCCGACGGCGGAGCTGATTGCGCGCGCACCGGCGCGGCGCCGAGCACGATGCCGCACAAGCCGAGCGCCGCGGCGCGGATGATTCCCATCTGCGAGGTGAACAGCTCGCGCACGATCACGAAGCCGTCGCGACGGAAGGCGCGCCGCTGGTCGTCGGTCAACATGCGGTCACCATGCGGTCAACGCGTGGGGACGCATGATCACCCGAGCTCGAACCGCGACGGCGCCGGAAACCATCGCTCGAGCGTCTGCGCGACGAGCGCGACGACGCGCGGATTGGGATGCTCCCCGAAGTTGTCGTTCATGCAGAAGAACTTCGGCCGTTGGAGACGAAGACGCAGAAGGCCGGCGCGCTGAAACGTCACGACGTTGTTCAGCGGATGATACGCGGAGTGTCGATGCGCGTCCATCGGCGGGACCGGCACACCGCGCCGCTCCTCGATCAGGAAATGCGGATACAGATGCTCCGGCGCGACGTTTTCGGTCGCGCGGAAGCGGCTCGCGGACGTCCGCGCGAACGCGTCGGGCCACGACGCGATCATCGCGCGCCAGCTCTCGGCGTCGATCGGCACGGCGGTATGGCTGACCGCGCGGCGCGGGCTCGCACCGTAGCGTTCGTCGAGCAGGTGATTCGAGAAGGCCAGCGCGCGATTCCAGGGGCTCAGCGCGGCGTCGAATCGGTCGGCCGCGGTCCGGGTCAGACGGCGCTTCAGCCGCACGCGGGGCCGTCCCTCGCCGTCGAAGAGATCGGACGGTTGCACGGGCGCGCCGAACAGTTGATCGTCCTCGATGTACACGAACCGTCGCGACAGTCCCTCGATGCGGTGCAGGTGCATCACGATGGCGAACGAGTTGAACGTCGGCACGTCGGCGGCCGGCATGAACGCGTCGTGATGCACGAGCCGCGCGGTGCGCGTGTCGAGCCAGCCCGGCTTCTGCGGGCGGCACGTGACGACGAACACGTGCCGGATCCAGGCCGCGTATCGCTCCAGCGATCGCAGGTTGTATTTCAGCAGATCGAGGTTGTCGCGGTACCGGTTCGGGTTGAGGTCGTGGCGATCCGCCGCATGGCGGCGCAGCAGCTCGTCGTAGCCGGGCCACGCGCCGTCGACCCACGTGAAGACGGCGTCTATCGGTTCCGCGGCGCGCGAAGCCTGTTGAACGGGTTGAGGCCGTTGAACCGGTTGAGCCATGACCAGATGCCGAGAAAGTTGTCCTGCAGATCCTCGCCGATGCTGCGGAGCCGGCTGTAGGGACGCGTCGCCCCTTTGTCGCCGCGGCGCGGCGTGCGGAACGCGGGGCCATAGCGATGGCGCAGCACGCCTTCGATGTCTTCCGGCACGCGCACCGTGGACCCGAGAAACGACGCCGCGACCCGCCGCGCGACGAGGCCGGCGGGAATGTCTTCCTGCGGCGAGGCGACGAGGCTGCGCAGCACGCCGCCCTCTTCGCGATACGGATACACATCGGTGTAGTAGCGCGTGCGCGCATCGTAGATGCGGATGACGTTTCGCAGCCGCCCGCCTCGATCGGTGAGCTCGTAGCCGCGCGCGGTGAACGCGCCGGCGAGCGCCATGAGCCGCGGCCGCTCCGATTCGAGGATGCTGAGATCGGCGTCCTTGTCGCCGCGAATGATGTCGCGCTCGCGGTAGAACCCGAGGAGCGTCCCGAAGTCGCACCAGTAGTCGATCGCGTGCGCTTCGAGCACGGCGCAGATGCCGGGCACGAGGCGGCGCAGAGCCGCGCGCCGGTACGCGTCGATGGCGGGCGTCAGCGCGAGCACGCCCATCGCCAGCGCCAGCGGCGTCGCGATCGCGAGCTCGACGGTGTGGGCGAGAGTCATCGCCGCGAATAGTACTCTGAAGTCGCCCGTAGGTTTTCGCGGTCGGCTCTCGCTTTTTCAGACGTTCAGAAGCGAATCGCGGGAGGCGAGCAGCGCCTGATAGATCGCGTCGAGCCGCCGCGCGATGATGGGCCAGTCGTACGCGCGCGCGGCTTCGAGTCCGCGTGCGCCGAGCGTGCGGCGAAGCGTCGCGTCGCCGAGCAACGACCGAATCGCCGCGCCGAGCGCGCCGGCGTCGCCGGGCGGCACGAGCGTGCCGCAGCCCGCGGGTCCGACGAGCGCCTCGTATCCCTCGATGCGGCTCGCGACGATCGGCTTCCGGCACGCCATCGCTTCGAGCAGCACGATGCCGAAGCTCTCGCCGCCGGTCGCGGGCGCACAGACGACGTCGCTCGCCTGAACGTAGGCGGGCAGTGCGTCATCGTCTACCCGTCCCGCGAACGCGACGTCGGCGCCCGATGCGCGCGCGAGCGATTCGAGCGCGGCGCGATCCGGACCGTCGCCGACGACGATCAGCCGCGCGTGCGGAATGACTCTGTGCACGCCCGCCATCGCGCGAATCAGATGGTCCACGCCTTTCCGCGGCTCGAGGCGCCCGACGTAGAGCACGTGCAGCGGGTCTCGGTCGATGCTCGGCGTCGTCGACACGCTCGACGTGGCCAACAGGGCCGGCCGCGATCGAGGCGCACGAAACCCGTCGACGTCGATGGCGTTGGGGATGACCTCGTACTCGCCGGGAAAGTGCGCGGCGACCGTGCGCCGCGCCGCATCGGAGACGGCGACGCGCACGTCCACGCGCCGGATGAGCGATCGCAGCCAGCGGCGCGCGAGGGGATACCATCGATGACCCTGTTCGCGATGCACGTGGAATGTCGCGACGATTGGCGAACGCGCGTAACGGAGCGCGAACCAGGGCAGCAGCGGCACCAGGGGCTCGTGCACGTGCACGACGTCGAACGGCACGGTCTCGAACAGCGAGGCGACACGCGCGCGGCTGCGCAGATCGAGGCCAAGGCCCGATTCGGTGCCGCCGACCGTCACGCTGACGCTGCGGCTCAGCGCGACTTCGTCCTGGCCGAGCGGCGCGGAGGCGGGACCGTAGATGCGCACCCGGTGTCCGAGCTGACGCAGCGCGCGCGCCTGCGCGCGGAGCTGCGTGTTGACGCCGCCGGGCCGCGCGAGATCGTACGGCGCGAACAGACCTATCTGCAGCGGCCGCCCGGAGGGGCTCGCCAACATAGCCATTCGAGTCACGATCCTTACATCAAGCCGGTGCCGTGGGTCAGGTAGGTCGGGTAGGTCGGGTAGGTCGGGTAGGTCGGGTAGGTCGGATAGGCGGGTAGGTCGGGTGGGAATCCGCCAGCTGCAGCCGACCCTCCAGACCCACTCGACCCACCCGACCTATCGCGCCGGCATTCCGTCCACGTCCTCCGGCCGCATCGGGGATCGGAATTCGATCGTCGTCGTCGAACCGTCGGCGGCGCGGATGCGGAGGCCGCGGTCGGCGCCGGCGTCGGTGGTTTCGACACTCACGTCGATCGGTTGGACGACGCGGGTGACATGACTGCGCGGATGTTCGCCGACCATGATGTCGACGCGGTCCCGCGTCGGCGCGTCACAGCTCACGCCGACGAGCGGCAGGTCGTGCGCTTCGGTCTGGCGTCTGCCATCCGATGCCGACACGTCGACGTTGACGATCCACCCTTCGTGCTGGCGGCTGAACGCGTCGAGCTCGCTGCACCACAGGTCGCGTGGAATCTTACGAGTCATATTCCCTGACTTTCTTCCACGGGCGCCGGGGCCCCACCCCGGCGCGACCTGTCGCTGATGCCGCCGCGGCATGGCCGGAGGCGCTGACGTCGGGAATGTGGCTGGTCCTATCCTTCATGTCCCAGATGCGACGTGAACCAATCCGCCGCGAGTCGCGCGACCTCTTCGAGCGCGCCGGGCTCCTCGAAGAGGTGCGTGGCGCGGGGCACGATTTCGAGTCGGACTTCGGCGCGCATCTGCGCCACCGCGCGTGTGTTGAGTTCGATGACCATTTCGTCGCGCTCGCCGACGATGAGCAGCGTCGGCGCCAGCACACGCGCGAGCGCGGGCCCGGCGAGATCGGGGCGGCCGCCCCGCGATACGACGGCATGGAAGTCGTGCGGCCGCTCTGCGGCGGCGAGGAGCGCCGCGCCGCCGCCGGTGCTCGCGCCGAACAGGCCGATCTCGAGATCGCGGAGCTCGGGCACCGTCTGCGCCCAGTCGCGCAGCGCGACCAGCCGATTCGCGAGCAGCCCGATGTCGAAGCGGATGCGGCCGGTCACGTCGTCTATCGCCTCTTCCTGCGGCGTCAACAAATCGATCAGCAGCGTGGCGAGGTCGTTCTGGTGAAGGACGTCGGCCACGTAGCGGTTCCGCGGGCTGAAGCGGCTGCTGCCGCTGCCGTGCGCGAACATGACGAACCCGCGCGCGTGCTCCGGCACCGCGAGATCGCCGGCGAGGCCGTGCGGCCCGATGGCGACCTGCACCGGACGAGCCGCGCGACGCGTGGACGTGGCGGATGGGGCCATGGGTTGTCGACTCACAGTCCTGACGGAAATGTTTCAGCAGGCTCACCGGTTTCCCAACCGACGGTCCGTTCGAGCGGTTCGAGCGCGGTGGTGTCGTCGAAGTGCAGCACGAAGTCGAACTGATTCGGCAGCCGCGCGAGGAAGTAGTGGCTTTGCCGTTCGGTCCGTGGCAGGTAGATGACGCCAATCGCGCGCTCGAGGCGCTCGGTGGCCAGCGCGCTCGCCAGCACGAGATCGTCGCGGAGCGGCAGCAGCATCCGCTTCACGCCGGCGTCGTGCAGCAGCCGCTCGTAGCTGCCGGTCATCGACGGCCGGACGATCTT
>Ga0070704_100001468_pt1 | contig 12650 bp, 9 predicted proteins | sample KBSK5252metaG_FD_65467 | JGI IMG/M metagenome (GOLD analysis project Ga0070704, IMG submission 65467) | Corn, switchgrass and miscanthus rhizosphere microbial communities from Kellogg Biological Station, Michigan, USA - KBS K5-25-2 metaG | ecosystem: Host-associated > Plants > Roots >...
AGCAGCCTGCTCATTCCCCGATACCAGCACCAGGCTTGCCGCAGTGAGTGTCGGCGGGCCGGACGAATCCCCGCACGCGACTGTGAGAGAAGCGACCGCGCTACAGAGTATCAGCAGCCAACCTGAAGCCCGCATGGTATGCCCGTGACCCTGAGCGAAACGTACGACGAAATCTCGTCGTCGAGCCGCTCGTATCGTTGCGCATAAAGTAGCCGTCGGTTCAGACGGGCGCTTCGGCTCCGTTTCCCTGCGACAGCCTTGTGCGGGCCAACTACAGATAGCCCGGGGCTAACGCTCCAATCTATTCGGAAGCTCGGGGCTCGTCGCGGTCGCCGAAGTCTGCGGGACGAGAAACCCAGCCGCGGTCAGACCGCGGCGGCATCTTAGCAGTTTCACTTACGTCAGCAAGCTCAGAAACCTTTTCCACGAATACCTGCGTGAGCTCGTCGACTCTGTCTCGAACCAGACGGTCGCTGGCACGAGAAGCCGTCGCCGCACGATGAGTGACGTCGTCGATCGCCGCACGGACTGTCGATGCATCACCAGCTGCCAGCATTCGCGAAACCGCGGTCGACGGGGCGAGGTCTCCTGCCAAACATTGCACGAGAATTGCCCGAATCGCCGCCGGCTGTACGCCGTCGGTAAGACGACTGATGGCTTCAGCTTCGAGACCGGTTCGACTTGTCATGTCAGACGTTGAAGTGATTGAGCCGCGGGAGTATCCCGCCGGGGTACACCATCGAGACACCGGACAGGCGGAATACCCTCATGGCTTCTCTCTGGCACAACATGCGCCAATCGGGTTTTGGATAGATGGGACATACAGTTAAGGAGGCTAGGCAATGGCGGCAAGAAAATCTTCAGGTCGCAGGAAATACGGCAAAGCGGCGTCGAAACGGGTCGAAAGCGCGATGCGTCGTCGCAAAAAGGGAACGCTCAAGTCCGGCCGAAGTGGCAAGACGGTGAAGAGCCGGAAGCAGGCAATTGCGATCGGACTTTCCGAAGCACGTAAGAAAGGCGCCAAGGTCCCGCGCAAACGTGGTGGCCGCAAACGCTCTTGAGAAAGAAAACCATCGAGCAGTGACGATTTACTAATGCCCTTCCCGCGTGGAGCGCGGGTGTTTCACGATCTGTCAGAACGCCCGCGCCACGCGCAGATCAGTACTTCGCCAGGTAATTGTCCAGCTCCCACGGCGAGACCTGGGTGATGTATTCCTGCCACTCCTGCCTCTTCGCGGCCAGAAAGTGATTGGCGATGTGCTCGCCGAGGGCCTCGATGATGACGTCGTCCTTCTCCAGCTCGTTGCACGCTTCCTCGAGATTGCGCGGGAGGTCGTCGATTCTCAGACGCCGCCGCTCGCGATGCGACATCTCCCAGATGTTGGTGTTGACCGGCTCTCGCGCGTCGGCATTGGTTGCGATGCCGTCGAGCCCAGCCGCCAGTTGAACGGCGAGGGCGAGGTAAGGATTGGCCGCTGGATCCGGAATCCTCAGCTCGACACGCGTTCCCGCCCCTCGTCGATCTGGAATACGAATCATCGGTGACCGATTTCGCATCGACCACGCCACGTTGACAGGCGCTTCGTAGCCGGGCACCAGCCGCTTGTACGAGTTGACCAGCGGGTTGGTGATCGCCGTGATGCCTCGCGCGTGCTGCAGCAGCCCTCCGATGTAGTGCAACGCCACTGGAGAGAGCTCCCATTGCGCGTCCTTGTCCCAGAACGCGTTCTCCTTGCCGCGGAACAGCGACTGGTGCGTGTGCATGCCACTTCCGTTCTGGCCGAAGATCGGCTTCGGCATGAACGAAGCAGTGAGCCCGAAGGTGCGCGCGATGTACTTCACCACGAACCTGAAAGTCGTGATGTTGTCCGCCGTCTTCAGCGCCTCGGCGTATCTGAAATCGATCTCGTGCTGCCCGTGCGCCACTTCGTGGTGTGCTGCCTCCACCTCGAATCCCATCCGCTCCAGCACATCGACAATTGCCCTTCTCGCATCTTCGCCCAGGTCTGCAGGCGCGAGATCGAAATACGATCCGACATCGTGCGTGATCGTCGATGGCTCTTCGTCCGGGCGCGGCTTGAACATGAAGAACTCCGCTTCCATGCCGGCGTTCATCGTGTAGCCAAGCTTCGCTGCGCGGGCGATTACTTTCTTTAGAACGGAGCGCGGATCACCCGCGAATGGCTGTCCGTCCGTCGTGTTGATATCGCAAATGACTCTGGCGACTCGGCTCTTCTCGTCTCCCCACGGAAAGATCTGGAACGTGCTGAAATCGGGAGCGAGCAGCATATCCGATTCTTCGATGCGCACGAAGCCCTCGATCGAGGAGCCGTCGAACATGATGTCGCCGGCCAGTGCCTTCTCGAATTGCGAGGCGGGGATCTCGACATTCTTGTTGATGCCGAGGATGTCCGTGAATTGGAGTCGGAGAAACCGGACGTTGTTGGCGGTTGCCAGGTCCAGGATCTCTTTGGCGGTTGCGCCTGAGGTGTCCGGGATCTCGGAGCGATGTCGAGCCATGGCCGTAACGTAGCCCTGTAGCTAATTTTTTGCAAATGTTGCACGAAATGGCTGCTATTCCTTGCGCAATTGGCCGAAAATGATCAATTTGACCATTCAAATGTGCAGAATGTGCACTGTGAGCCTTCATACCAACTGAACCGCCACCCATGACCGCCGCCGCTACGATTACCCCGCGCAAAGCTCTGCTGAGAGAGATCACCACCCGTGAACCCCGCGTTGCGCCGGGTTTCAATGAAGACGGGATACCCGGGCCGACCTCGCAGTACTTCGGGATCAACACTCTGGGTGTCAGGCAGTTGCGCGACAAACTGCCGCGAGAGGTTTTCGGCAGTCTCGCCGCCTCAATTCGACATGGCAAGAAACTCGATCTCGCCATCGCGCCGGTCGTCGCACAAGTGATCAAGGAATGGGCAATCTCTCGTGGGGTGACACACTTCACCCACTGGTTCCAGCCCCAGACCGGTCTCACCGCCGAGAAGCACGACGCGTTCTTCGCGTTCGACGACGACCGCCAGCCAATGGAGTCCTTCACCGGCGATCAGTTGATCCAGAGCGAGCCCGATGCGTCGAGCTTTCCGTCCGGCGGACTCCGCGCCACGTGGGAAGCCCGCGGGTACACGGCCTGGAATCCGGCCAGTCCCGTTTTCATCGTCGAATCCACAGGTGCGCGGACTCTGTGCATCCCGTCGGTCTTCATCGGTTACAACGGCGAGGCGCTCGACGAGATGACACCTCTCCTGCGCAGCTCGGACATTCTTTCTGCGAAATCGATCGAGCTACTCGATCTCCTCGGCGACAAGGGCGTTCAGCGTGTGTTCACCACCCTCGGTCCCGAGCAGGAATATTTCCTCATCGATCGTGCGCACTTCGCGCTGCGCCCGGATCTGGTGATGGGAGGACGCACTCTCATCGGTGCGCCGCCGCCGCGCGGCCAACAGCTCGAGGATCACTACTTCGGCGGCATCCCCGAGAGAATTCAGGGCTGTATCGCGGAAGCGGAGTTCGAGCTGTACAAGCTCGGCGTGCCGATCACCACGCGTCACAACGAAGTTGCGCCATGTCAGTTCGAGATGGCGCCGTACTTCGAGGAGACGGATCTCGGCGTCGATCACAATCAGCTGGTGATGGCGACGCTCCGTCGTGTCGCGCTACGTCACGGCTTGCAGGCGCTGTTGCACGAGAAGCCGTTCGCCGGAATCAACGGCTCGGGTAAGCACTGCAACTGGTCGATGCAGCTGATCTCCAACTCGTCGGAGCTGGATGGCCTCAACCTCCTCAAGCCCGGAAAGACTCCACATCAGAATCTCCGGTTCATCGTCTTCCTGGCCGCCGTGCTCAAGGGAGTTCACAAGCATTCGGGTCTGCTGCGAGCCGGCATCGCCACCTCGGGAAATGAGCACCGTCTGGGCGCCAACGAAGCGCCGCCGGCGATTATCTCGGTCTTCATGGGTGACACGCTGACGAAGGTCATCGAGGAGATTGCCGCCGGAAAGACCTCAGAGAGCGCCGACCAGGTGATGATCAAGCTCGGTGTGGCGAAGCTGCCCGAGGTGCGCCGGGACAACACCGACCGGAATCGCACTTCGCCGTTTGCATTCACCGGTCAGAAGTTCGAGTTCCGCGCCGTCGGATCTTCGGCGTCGATCGCGTTCCCGGTTGCTCTTCTCAACACCGCGGTCGCCGATGCAATCGGCGAGATCACCGAGTCGCTCCGCGCTGCGCTCAAGAAGACGAAGTCGGTCGATGACGCTGTGCTGAAAGTCGTGCGCGAGGTTTTCAAGGAGACGGCCCCAATTCGCTTCGAGGGCAACAACTACTCCGAGGAATGGGTGAAGGATGCGAAGAAGCGCGGGCTTCCGAATCTTCGTCGGACACCGGAGGCGCTGAAAGAGCTGATCTCGAAGCAGTCGCGCGCTGTACTCACCGGTCTCGGCGTTCTCACCAAAGAGGAGCTCGATTCTCGCTATCACGTTCGCGTCGAGCGGTACGTGAAGGACATGCTGATCGAGCTGCACACGATGCGTGAGATGGTGGACACGATGGTTATCCCGGCCGCGTTCAGCTATCTCACTCAGCTTTCCGATGCCGCATCGCAGGCCAAGTCGGCGGGCATTTCCGTAATTCCCCAGGTGACGACCGCCAACCAGATCGGCGAGCTGGTACAGGAGCTCCAGGAGTATCGCGAGGATCTCAGCGACGTGATCGCACGCGTCGAGGCGAAGCACGACGATCCGGCCGGCCAAGCCGAGATGCTCACCTCCGAGGGAGCAGACACGATGGCCGAGGTCCGAAAGGTCTGTGACGCGTTGGAGCTCTCGGTGGCCGATGATGCGTGGCCGCTTCCAAAGTATCGGGAGATGCTCTTTCCGGTCTAAGGTCCTGCGAGCAGCGAATTAAAACTGCAGTTCGAACTGGCAGTGGTTCGCTGCTCGCATTTTGTGGGTTATGGCGATGCAGAGATTAGGCGACCCAACTAATTTCCGCCTGATGACATCGCCCCAAGCCACCCTCTGTCCCGGCTGCGGCTCCCCCGGCACTGGCCGCTACTGCTCCAGTTGTGGCGCCCCACTGGCGGGAGCGACTTGCCAAGCCTGCGCCGCTGAACTCAGCCCCGGTGCGAAGTTTTGCCACCGCTGTGGAACCGCGGTCGGTTCGGCTGCCGTCAGTCCCGTCGCTACTACTCGCGAATCCAGAACCAATGCCCTCCCCTGGATCGTCGCTGCCCTCGCCTTCCTCGCCCTCTTCGCCATGGCGGCTGGCCGCGGATTCAACGCTACACGCAGCAGCACCGTCGACGGCTCCCAAAACGCTTTGCCGCAAGCCGGGCTCGACGATCGTGCGGGTGGATCGCCCGATGAAGCTGGCGGTATCCGGGCGCCGGATATCTCCAGCCTTTCTCCCCAGGAGCGGGCCGACCGGCTGTACAATCGAGTGATGCTGCTGGCAAGTCAGGGGAAAATCGACAGCGTCCAGTTCTTTGCGCCCATGGCATTGACCGCTTACCAGATGCTCTCCCCACTCAATTCCGACCAGCGTTACGACATGGGTCGGATCGGTGAGGTTGCCGGCGCGATCCCCCTCGCCAAGGCGCAGGCGGATAGCATATTGCGTGAGAATCCAAATCACCTGCTCGGCCTCATCCTCGAGGCCCGGTTGGCTACGCTGGCCGGCGACACCGCCGGGTTGCATTCGTATGAGCGAAGGTTGCTCGCATCACAGAAAGCGGAGCTGGCGAAAAAGCGGGATGAGTACGTGAGACACCAGGACGACATCACCAGCGCACTCCAGCAGGCACGAAAGAGTCTGGGAATCAAGACATGACCGCATCGAGCACGATTCACCTCGCCCACAGCCCTGATTCAGACGACGCGTTCATGTTCTACGCGCTCGCCGATGGGCAGATCGACACCCAAGGCATCGAGTACGTGCACGAGCTTCAGGACATCGAGACTCTGAACGGGCGGGCACTCCGCGGTGAGCTCGATGTCACGGCGGTTTCCATCCACGCCTACGCATATCTGTCCGATCGGTATGCGTTGCTCCCTCACGGGGCGTCGATGGGCGACGGCTACGGTCCGATGCTCGTCGCCCGGTCGCACATGAATCGCGAGCATGTCGCCGGCAAGCGCATCGCCGTTCCGGGAATGATGACCAGCGCCTATCTCGCACTCAGGCTTTTCCAGCCCGACTTCGAGCCGGTGGTCGTCCCGTTCGATCAGATCGAGCAGGTCGTGAAGAGCGGAGATGTCGAAGCGGGGCTCCTCATTCACGAGGGTCAACTCACCTACCAGGAAGATGGATTGCATCTCGTCGCCGATATGGGGGCATGGTGGCTCGAGAAAACTGGTTTGCCGTTACCGCTCGGCGGCAACGTCATCCGCAAGGACATGCCGCGGGATATGCAGAAGAAAGTCTCACGCCACCTGCGTGAGAGTATTGCCTACGGACTCGACCACCGCAAAAACGCACTCGATCACGCCATGCGCTATGCGCGCGGACTCGATCGCAGCAAGGCAGACACCTTCGTCGGCATGTACGTGAACGACTGGACGCTCGATTACGGCGAGCGTGGACGCGCAGCCATTCGACTCTTCCTCGATGAAGGCGTCAGATCGGGCGTGATAACGCGTCCGGTGACGGTGGAGTTCGTTGACGACTGAGCTGGTCGCCGAGCTCCAGCGACGCGCTGCACGTCTGGCAGCGGTCGCGAACGTTCAGCAGGCTATTTCCGCAACCATCTCGCTGAAAGAGGTCTACCGTGAGATCTACAAGGCGGTCGCCTCGGTAGTCGATGCACCGTGTTTCGCGCTGATGATCGCGGATCCCGTATGCGAGAAGTTCAACGCCCACTGCATCATCGTCGATTCCGAGGAGCGCGAAGGAGAGAGCGTCCTCGATTTTCCGAACGGCACGGAGACCATCGCTAAAGTCTTTCAATCCGGCGTGCCCATCATCTCCTCGAAACCAGAGCGCTGGTGGACCGGAACGATTTTCCAGGTTGCATCCAAGCGTGAAGTTCAGAGCGAGATCACCGCTCCGCTGACCTACCACGATCGGACTGTCGGCGTCATGCAGGTCTTGTCGTACAAGACCAATGCGTACGATGCACACGATCTCGATCTCATCATGCTCATCGCTCGACAGGCGGCAGTCGCGATCGAGAACGCGCGCCTCTTCGACGCCCAGCGCAGTGAGCAGCGTCAGACGGAGGCGGCAGCGGAGATCGCGCGTTTGGCATTGCGCAAGGTCACCGTCGCCCACGCCAGTCACAACATTCTCAAGATTCTCGACGAGGTCCTGCCGTCCAGCGGTAAGGCGATCGGCATTGTCTCACCCAATGGTCAGACGATTACCTGCGTCGCCGCCAACGGCAGTTGTGCGCAGATGGAAGGACTAATGGCACCGGTCGAGGAGAGTGCGGTGCGGGACGCGTGGGCGAAGGAAGAACCGACCTTCATCGAGAACCTGCGCGAGAAAGCGCACAACCCGGATCGGGTTCCCGAACAGCCGGCTATCACCATACCGCTTGTTGCCAGCAGTCGCCGCCTTGGCGTTCTCATGGTGACTTCAGAAACAGCACAGGCGCAGAACGGCCCTCATGTCGACGCGTTGTTGCGGCTGGCGCCCGCCGTCGCTCTCGCGATCGACGTGCTCATACTCAGCGAAGACGAACAGAGAACTCATGCGCGCGAGCGCACGCTCGCCGCTGCTCTGGCGACGATGGATCAACCGGTCATCATTCTCGGTGTCGATGCCAAAGTCCAGTACGCCAACACTGCCGCGATCAGCGAATACGGTTACGAGCCCGGCGAGATAACAGGACTCTCGGTCGACGAGTTCGTCGTTCCGTCGGCACACACGTCCCGACCGCAAACCATTCCCGCGATTCAGCTCGACAAGCCGGTCTGGACTGGCGAGCACATCCATCGCCGGAAAGATGGCTCAGAATTTCCCGCTGCTGTCACGCTCAGCCACATCCGGGATGCCAACGACAGTATCGTCGGGCTGGTGATCGGCGTCAGAAACCTCACCGAAGAGCAGAAAGTCGCTGACCACCTCGGAAGAACTGAAAAACTCGCCGCCATCGGCGAGCTGGTCGCTGGCGTCGCCCACGAGTTGAACAACCCACTCACCGGCATCTCCACCTTTGCCCAGCTGCTCCTCGAGGACAAGCTGCAGGGCGAGCAGTTCGAATCGGTTAGTCTCATCAAGCGCGAGGCCGACCGGGCGATCGGGGTCATTCGCGATCTGCTTCTCTTTGCACGAAAGACGGAGGCACGCGATGTCGTCGTCGACGTCAACACCATCGTCAAGCACACTGTTCGTCTGCGCGCGCTGGCCTCGCGGTCGAGTGGCATCGAAGTGCACATGCATCTCGATGAAACGAGTCCTCAGGTCCGTGGCGACGAGCAGAAGCTGCAACAGGTTTTGCTGAACCTGCTCGTCAACGCCGAGGCAGCGATGGAGGACTCTCAGCTCCGCCATCTGACGGTAATGACTCAGCGCCGACAGGGAATGGTACAGATCGTGGTGTCTGACACCGGCCATGGAATGCAGCAGGCAGTCGCCCAGCGGGTGTTCGAGCCTTTCTTCACCACCAAAGCACCCGGCAAGGGAACCGGTTTGGGGTTGAGCGTGAGCTATGGAATAATCCAGGCGCACGAAGGAAGCATCTCCGTGGAGAGCGCCCCGGAGATCGGGACGACGTTCACGATTCTCCTCCCACTCTATACAGAGACCAGGAAGTGACACGCATTCTGATCGTCGACGACGAGGAGACCATCCGCCTTGCGCTCCGCAAGTTCCTGCGCTCGCGCGGCTACGAGGTCGAGATCGCCGGATCCGGTGATCAGGCTCTGCAGGTTCTGGAGAATGAATCGTTTTCGCTCATGCTCTGCGACGTTCGCATGCCGGGCATGACCGGCGTTCAGGTTGTCCCGCAGGCGCGTGCACTCGATCCCGACCTGGCCATCATCATGCTGACCGCCGTCAACGATGCGGCGACCGCAACCGAGGTATTGTCTTCCGGCGCGACCGACTATCTGATGAAGCCGGTCGAGCTCGCCGATCTGCAGCAGGCCGTAGACCGCGCGCTCAACAAGCGCGCCGAGCAAATCGAGCGTCGCCGGCTCGACAAGCTCATTCGCGAGGAAGTCGCACTCCGCACCGCGGAGCTGGAACAGGAGAAGGAATCCCTGCGTTTGATGTCTGTCAGCATCGCCGAGACGCTGATCAATGCCATGGAGGCGAAGGATCTGTACCTGCGTGGCCATTCACAGCGCGTCGCCGAGCTGGCGGGACAGCTGGCCGAGGAGCTGGGCCTGGACGAAGCGATGTGCGAAGATCTGCGGGTTGCCGGCCGTCTCCACGATGTCGGCAAAATCGGCATCCGCGAGGCAATTCTGAACAAGCCCGACCGCCTGACGTTCGAGGAGTTCGAGCACGTGAAGCGGCACGTTCAGATCGGCTTGGATATCCTTGCTCCCCTGTTTCACATCAAGCAGCCGCTCAAGTACGTCGAGCACCACCACGAGCACTGGGACGGGGCCGGCTACCCCCTGGGTCTCGCCGGGGAAGACATCCCGCTAGGCGCCCGGATCCTATGTGCCGCGGACACCTTCGACGCCCTGACCTCCAAGCGGGCATACCGGGAGCCCCTCGAGCCATTGGCGGCCCTCGAGCACCTCCAGGTCGATGTCGGAAAACAGTTCGACCCGAGTGTTTACGACGCCCTCGTGCGCGTGGTCATGCGCCGGTTTGGTTCAGTTTCTTGACTAGACAGCCGAGCAAAGCTATAAGCACGTGCAAGTGCAATTGAGAAGCAGCTTCCGCCTTTATATACAAGGCACGCGACGTGCAGCGGGCAAAATCAGAAAATCGCGCGCTTCTTCAGTGCGAGTGCTGACATTCTATGGGAGGACAAATGCCGAGCGGTGAATCAGTGGAGCCATTGCGTTTTGCGGACGACGACGACCCGGACGATCTCGGTGGCTTCAGTCGCGGCAAGCGTTCCTACGACGACGATGATGACGAAGATGGCGGCTGGGCGATAAACGAAGATCATAGCGATCGCCTGTGGGACAGCGCTGAAGATGCGGACGATGATGATGAAGTCGATTCGGACGCCACTGTCGTAAGCGAGACCGAAGAGGAGGAGGACGAAGAGGAAGAAGATCTCTTCGGAGGCGGCGCTCCCAGAGGAAGAAGGGGTCGTCCCAAGGGATCGGGCAAGAAGCAGGAGTCATCGCTCACCGGTAGTGGTGGCGGCGGGACTTTCGGCGCCGGAAGCACCGGCGGCGGGTTGGGTGGCAGTTCCGGCTTTGGCGGGACCACTGCATCAACCGGCGGATTCGGATCCGGCACGCCCGCCTCGGCGGGCGGCATAGGTCGCTCGAGCTCGTTCGGAAGTGCAAGCAGTCCTTCCAGCAGCAGACCGGCTACCTCGACTTCAGCGAGTAAGCCAGCCGCACGAGCCGGGGGGACCAAGAAGGCTTCCAAGAGCGCATCCCGTTCCGGCGGCAAGAAAGCGGGCAAAAAGAAGGCTGCCAAGAGCGCCAAAAAGGGCGGTGGAAAAAAGGGCGGCGCCCGTAAGGCAGCCGGCCGGAAATCCACTGCCCGAAAAGGGTCGGCCAAACGGTCGAAAGGCGCCTCCAAGTCCGGTGGGGCCAAGCGGGGAGGCTCCAGGAAGCGTTCAAAGAGGTAGTTTTTTCTGCCCCCGTGCGCAGTACCTCAGGCGCGGTTACTCTCCAAGTAACCGCGCTTTTTAAGTGAACGACCCGAAGTGAGGCGTGATGCAGGACGAAGACGAACGCGAAGGATCCTGGCGAAAGATTCTTCTATCCGGCGGTGCCCTGCTCGGCGTCGCCGCGGCCTATAACGCTTTTGCACGCAAGGGTGTCGACAAGCTCACCAACCTGATCGGCGGAGAGGAGGGTGGCTTCGATTGGCGCGACCGGCGAGTCGCGTTCACCAAGCGCGGCAAGGGTCCGCCAGTCCTCCTCATTCACGGAATTCATCCGGCAGGGTGGTCTTACGAGTGGCGGAACAACGTCGACGCGCTGGCGAGAACGAACACCGTTTACACCATAGACCTGCTTGGCTTCGGCATGTCCGAGCGGCCGGCAATCAGGTACTCGGCTCGGCTTTACATCTCACTCATCTCGGACTTCGTCAGCAGAGTGATCGACGAGCCGACGGTTCTGGTCGCCTCATCGCTCTCCGGAGCGTACGCGATCGTGCTTGCCGCCCGCGATCCGCATCGCTTTCCGGCAGTCGCTCTCATCGCGCCCTCCGGCCTGGTCAGATTGAATGAACCGGTAGGCATCGGCGGTGAGGCAGGACGGCTGGCGGTCGACACTCCGATTGCCGGCACGGCGATGTTCAACGCGCTGGTGTCGCGTCCTCAGCTCCGTCGCTATTTGAAGAACGCGTACTCCAACGATTCACTGGTGAGCAACGAGCTGGTCGAGATTTACTACGCGACATCGCATCAGCGCGGCGCGCGTCACGCGCCGGCTGCCTTCCTGTCCGGCAATCTCAACATCGATGTGCGTCACGCGCTGCGGCGTCTCAGTCAGCCGGCGCTGCTCGTCTGGGGAGAGGAGGGATCGACGGCACCCGTCGAGGAATTCCGCGGATTTCGGGAGATCAAACGCGATTTCGAGATTTCGGTTTTGTCGCCCGCTGGCGATCTCCCGCACGACGAGCGGGCAGATGACTTTAATGTTATCCTATCCACATGGCTGAATCGCCTGTCGCTCTCCTCCGCGCCCACGCTCGACACGCTCCCTGGAACGCCCGCGGACTTGCAGCACACGCAACAGCTCTCGTAGACGCAGCCGGAATCCGACCAACCAACGCATCCGCACGAGCGGCACCAAGCGCGCGTGCGGTTCGTTTCTACGTAGCGACGGGACTGCTCGACCGACCTGAAGGTACCGGCACCGGTGCCACTTACGGTTACCGGCATCTCCTTCAGCTGCTGTCGATCAAGATCCGACAGCGTGAGGGCCAGAGCCTGGAGACGATCCGCAACGAGCTGCGCGATCTCACGGGCGACTCTCTGGAGCGGAAGATTGCGACATCACTGGCGCCCGCGCTCAACTTCGGCGCCGACGAAGCAGTCGCCCACGATAACGACCTGTCTCTGCGCTGGCATCGACTTCCAGTTGCGGACGGGATCGAGCTTCACGTCCGCGAAGATTCGCCGGCGGCAAGAGAAGAAGCAGTGATGGCGATGCGCGAAGCTGTCCGCGCGGCCTTGGGTCGCGCCGACATTCGCTGAAACCTCAAATCACGAAACGCGCGGACCGCTCGCCGCGCAGATGCTCCACTAGCGCTTTCTTGGCTGCTGCGATTTCCTCGGGCGATAGCCAATCGGCAACTGTGTAACGCCTGCCTCGCGCCTCCACCGCGATCGCGATGCGGCCGCCGCGCGTGACGAGTATCGCGCCCGAGCCACGCGGTCGCGATAACGGCTCTCGCTCGACAAGCTCGAGAGGGAGATTATAAACGTTCGCCGGATCGCTCGCTGCCATTACCACGAAGCCGGCCGACGACTGATCTTCACCAGCGACAGAGCGCAGCCATTCGACTGCATCGGGCAAAGCGAACTGCGCCCCGCCAAG
>Ga0070704_100001474_pt1 | contig 12639 bp, 15 predicted proteins | sample KBSK5252metaG_FD_65467 | JGI IMG/M metagenome (GOLD analysis project Ga0070704, IMG submission 65467) | Corn, switchgrass and miscanthus rhizosphere microbial communities from Kellogg Biological Station, Michigan, USA - KBS K5-25-2 metaG | ecosystem: Host-associated > Plants > Roots >...
TGGGCCACCATGCCGATGCCGTCCCACGCCTGGCCGCCGTACACGTCGGTCTCCTCGCCGTAGCGGGCCCGGTAGCGCGCCTTGTAGTCGAGGATGGTGGCCTTGATCGGATCGGAGTCGGGCAGCTGCTCGGCCACCGGGAACTTGAGCGAGGTGAGCATCAGCCCCTCCGCCGCGTCGCCCGCCAGCTGCATGTAGCGGTCGGCCACGAAGCCGAAGCCGTGCACCAGCATCTGCTTGAGCCCGAGCTGCTGGGCGTTCTTGAGGAACACCACGCCCGCCGGGGTGACCGTCCAGCACACGATGGCCTTGGCGTTGCTGCTCCGGATGCGGGTGAGCTGGGTGGTGAGGTCGTTGTCGCCGGGGCCGAACTCCTCGTAGATCACGCTGACGCCGGCGGCGGGGGCCTGGGCCTTCAGCTGATCGCGCGCGCTCACCCCGAAGGCGCCGGTGTCGTTCAGCATCGCCACGTCCTTGATGCCGCGCTTCTTGAAGAAGTCGAGCAGCCGGGCCACCACCTCCACGTCGTTGACGGTGGACTTGAACACCCACGCCCGCTCCTTCACCGGCTCCACCAGGGCGGTGGCGCCGGAGACGCTCATCAGCGGGACCTCGGCGCGCTGCACGCTCGGCACGAGCGCGAGGCCGATGTCGCTGCGGTTGCCGTCGCCCACGATGGCCTCGACGCCGTCCTGCTCGATGAGGCGCTTGGCCGCCAGCACCGCCTTGGTGGACTCGCTCCCCGCGTCGTAGAGGGTGAGCTCGATGCGCCGGCCGTTGAGCCCGCCCTTCTTGTTGGCCTCCTCCACGAAGAGCTCCACCGAGCGCTTCATGCGGTCGCCCAGGAAGGCGGCGGGGCCGGTGTAGGAGAAGATCGAGCCGAGCTTGATCGGGGCGCCCTGAGCCCGGACCGCGCCGGGGGCGAGAAGGCCGGCGGCGATCGCGCCGCCCATGGTCGTGGTGAACTGCCGTCGCGTGAGCATGAGGTCTCCGTGCCGGGCCCGGACGCGGGCGCGGGGGTCGAGGTGAGCGCTCACACCCGCTCGCTCTGGCCGCGCGCGAACAGGCCTCGCGGGCGGAGGAAGAGCAGGAGCAGGAGGAGCAGGAAGGCCGCCACGTCCTTGAACTCCGAGCCGATCAGCCCGCCACCGAAGGTCTCGAGCAGGCCCAGCACGAGGCCGCCCGCGATGCCGCCGAAGGTGTTGCCGAGGCCGCCGGTGACCGCGGCCGCGAAGCCCTTGAGCCCGAGCATGGTGCCCGCGTCGTATATGGTGAGGGTCACCGGGGTCACGATGAGCCCGCCGATCGCCCCCACCGCCGCGCTGAGCGCGAAGGAGAGCATGACCACACGGCGCACGTCGATGCCCACGAGACGCGCCGCCTCGCGGTCGGTGGCCACCGCGCGCATCGCGCGCCCGAGGAGCGTCCGGTCGAAGAAGAGGTGGAGCGCCAGCACGATCGCCGCGGCCACGCCCAGGATCCAGAGCGCCTGGGGCACGAACGTCGCCCCGAGTATGCGGAACGGCCGCTCCCCGGTGAAGGCGGGCAGGCCGGCCGCGTTCTTGCCGAGGGAGACCATGACCCCGCCCTTGATGAGGATCGAGGCCCCGATGGTCACGATGATGAGGTTGAACACGTCGGCGTGGCGGACCGGCCGGATCACCAGCCGCTCCATCAGCACGCCCACCGCGGTCACCGCCGCCACCGTGACCACGAACACCACCACGAGGGGCAGGCCGGCGGCGGAGAGCAGCGCCGCGCCCAGCATCCCGCCCAGCATCGAGAACTCGCCCTGGGCGAAGTTCACCGCGCCGGTGGCGTTGAAGACCACGTTGAGCCCCAGCGCGACCAGGGCGTAGATCGCGCCCACCATGAGGCCGGAGAAGAGGAACTGCAGGAGGCTGGCAGTGGTCAATGTCGAGGGCTCCGGGGAGCGTAAGCTCCGGGCCCCCGCTTGTCAACCAGAGTCAGGCGCGTGCGTAGCTGACGGTGAGGATCTCCCAGATGTGCCCGTCGGCGTCGTTCCAGTAGAGGTCCTTGCCGCCCAGCCGGCGGTTGATCCGCATGTCGGTCTCGCCGAGCGGGGTGCTGCGGTAGGGGATGCCCGCCGCCTGGAGCCGTCCATGGATCGCGTCGAAGTCGGTCTCGGTCACGCGGAAGCAGTAGTGGTGGTAGTCGAACTTCTCGCCTTCCGCGAAGTCGACGGTGAGGCCGTCGTTGACGAACACCGGGGTGAAGGGGCCCTCCTGCGCGGCCCGCCACGGCACGTCGAGCAGGGCCGCGAGCAGCTTCGCCCCCGCGGCGGGATCTCGGGAGGGAACGATGAGGTGATCGAGCTGGATCGGCATGGGCGCGCCTCCTCGCCGCGAGCATCGGCCCGGGCGGTCCGCGCGTCAAGCGGTGCTGGCTTTGACGCGTCGGCGCCGCGGGGCTACCCTTGCGGCGGGATGAAGCTCGGCACCTCGGTGCGCTTCCTGTTCCCGACCGGGCCCGCCACCCTCGGGCGGTTCCAGAGCTTGCTCGCGTCGATGCCCAGGGGCGCGTTCATCGAGCGGCCGATGGGCGCCTTCACGCCGGAGGAGCAGGCGCGCAACCTGCTGGAGGTCGCGGCCGCCGCGCGGGCGGCCGGTCTCGACGGCCTGCTGACCGGCGACAGCCACGGCGCCAATCCCGGCTACGCGGCGGCCTTCTCGCCGCTGCCGACCCTGGCCCGCCTCATGAGCGTGACCGGCGACATGCCGGTCGGCGTGGTGCTGCTGGCCCCGTTCTATCACCCGGTGCTGCTCGCGGAGCAGATCGGCACCCTGGCCGCGTTCGCGGCGGGCCCGCTGATCGTGACCTTCACGCTGGGCGGCCGGCCCCCGCAGTTCCAGGCCTTCGGCATGGAGGAGAAGAGCCGCGTGGGGCGCCTCGAGGAGACGGTGGCCATCGTGCGGGCGCTCCTCGCCGGCGAGCGCGTCACCCATCGCGGCCGCTACCACACGGTGGACGGCGCCACCATCAGCCCGCTGCCGCGCGTGCCGGTCGAGATCTGGCTGGGCGGCACCGTCCCCGCCGCGGCCGAGCGCGCGGCCCGGCTCGGCGACGCGTGGCTGACCGGCCAGAACGCGACCGACGAGGACCTCCGCGGCCAGCTCGCGCTCTACCGCGAGGCGGCGGCCCGCGCGGGCCGGCCCGCGCGCCCGGTCCTGCGCCGCGACATCTACGTGGGCGCCTCCGACGAGGACGCGCGCGCGACGGTGGGCGCAGTCCTCGCGGAGGCTACCGCGGCACCGGGTTCGACCAGCTGCTGGTGGGCGGCGCGGACACGGTTGTGGAAGCCCTGCGACGCTACCGCGCGATGGGCTTCGACTCGGTGATGGTGCGCCACGTGGTGGGCGACCACCAGCAGATGCTGCGCTCCTTCGAGCGCATCGGCCGCGGCGTGATGCCGCGGATCCGCGACCTCTGAGTCGCTACCCCCCGAGGCCCTTGACCTTGTAGACCGGCGCGGCGGCCGGGCCGGCGAGGAACTGGATGAGGGCCTTCGCCGCGTCGGTCGCCTTGGCCTCGGTGGCCAGGCCCAGCGAGAACACGGTGACGGTCTGCAGCTCCGCGGGCAGCGGACCCACCACGTCGACCCCCGGGACCGCCAGCAGCTCGGGGACCTGCGCGGCGGCCAGGTCGATGTCGCCCGCCACCAGCATCTCGCCCGCCTTGGTCTGGGTATCGCGGTACTTCGCCCGCACCTGCTCCGCGATGCCGAGCCGCTCCAGCGCCTTCGCGAACGCCACTCCGGAGGCACCCTCGCGCGAGAAGCCGACGGACTTCGCGGCCAGCACGGTGGCCTTCAGGGCCTGCGGCGTGCTGATGTCGGGCCGCGGGGCACCCGCCTTGACCGCCACCCCCACCCCCGAGCGGGCCACGTCGACCTTGCTCCCGGCCGCCACCTTGCCCTGCTTGCCGAGGTCCTCGACGAGGGGGCTCGTCAGCAGCACGACGTCCGCCGGCGTGCCGTCGACGAACTGCTGCTTGAGCACCGCGGCCAGCCCCCAGGTGACCCGCACCGTGTGACCGCTGGTGCGCTCGAACTGCGCGAGCAGCTCCGGGATGGCCGGCTGCATGCCGACCGTGCTGAGCAGCCGGATCTCGTCCGCCTCGGCCGCACCCCACGCGATGGAGAGGAGCAGCCCGATCGCCAGCGCCATGCTCCGAGTGACCCGCTTCGTCATGGAATCCTCCGTGAATCCGGTGAGGGTGCACCGCGCCGTCCGGGAGCGGGCCGATCATACTCCGGGCGTGCCCCGGCGTGGACGGCTCCCGCCGGCCGTGCTACCAGTGCCCGGGAGGGATGACGTGGTCGTGGATCGCGGGCGGATGACGCTCCGGCTGGGACTCGTCGCGGTCGCCGCGATCGGCGCCGCCCTGCCGGGCCGCCCGGCCGCCGCGGAGCAGGAGTACGTGATCTGGCGCGGCACCGCCGTCGGCGGCTTCGAGTGGCAGCCGTCCAGCGGCAACTACGCCTCCCGGCAGGCGTGCGAGGAGGGCATCGAGGGCCGGAAGCGCCGGGTCGCGCGGGTGGTCGCTTTCCTGAGGCGGATCGGCGTCGACGACACCCTGCAGCACGCGGTCGGCGACCGGATCTACGAGTGCCGCCCCGCCCTGACCGGGCCCGAGCCCCCCGCGCCCGCGGTGGGCACCGCGCAGTCTCCCTGACCGGACGGGCGGCGCCCGGCCTTTGACAGGAGCGCGCGAGGCGCCTAGACTCCCGCGCATGCTCTTCACGTGCCCGTCCGACGCGGCGCGGGGCGGGGGCGCGCGGTCCGGCGCCCGCGGCGGCCGTCCGTTCTGCGTCGACATCCACTGCCACGTGCACCATCCCGCCGCGGACGAGATGGTGAAGCACGTCCTCTCGCCCGATCGCGAGCCCGCGGGGCGCTTCTCCAACGAGCTCTCCCGGGCCACCAATCGCAAGCAGATGGAGAACGTCTGGACCTGCCTGACGTCGGTGGACCAGCGGCTGCGCGACATGGACAAGATGGGGGTGGACGTCCAGGCGATCTCGCCCTCGCCCTTCCACTTCCAGTACTGGCTCGAGCCCGAGCTGGCCCGTCGCGTGAGCCGGTCGGTGAACGAGCACCTGGCCGGCATCGTCGCCGCGCACCCCGATCGCTTCGTCGCGCTGGCCCACGTGCCCCTGCAGGCGCCGGACCTGGCATCCGAGGAGCTGCGATACTGCGTCACCCGGCTCGGGTTCCGGGGCGCCGAGATCGGCACCAACGTGGTCGGCGCGGAGGTGTCGCGGGGCCGCGACCAGTTCTGGAAGGCGGCCCAGGAGCTGGACGCGGTCCTCTTCATGCACCCGAACGGCTTCACCCAGGGCGATCGCCTGACCGATCACTACTTCACCAACGTCATCGGCAACCCGCTCGACACCACCGTGGCGCTGGGCCATCTCGTGTTCGACGGGGTGCTGGAGCGGTTCCCGAAGCTCAAGCTGGTCGCCGCGCACGGCGGCGGCTACGTGGCCCACTACCCGGCGCGGATGGATCACGTGTGGAGCGCGCGGGCCGACGCCCGGACCGTGCTGAAGGGGCCGCCGCGCCGCTCGCTCGCCCGGGTGTACTTCGACACGATCGTCTTCGACCGGCTCCAGCTCGAGCATCTGGTCAAGCTGTGGGGGGCCGACCACGTGCTCGCCGGGACCGACTATCCCTACGACATGGGCATGTACGATCCCCGGGGCTTCGTGGGCGGCGCCTCGTTCCTGAAGGCGGCGGACAAGGCGAAGATCCTGGGCGGAAACGCGGCGCGGCTGCTCAAGATCAAGCCGCCGGCCGCCGGGAAGGCGCGGCGGGCGAGCCGCCGCCGCTAGGAGCCGTCTGCCGGGCGTCCGAAGCCGCGGTCCGAGACGGCGGGGAGGCGACCCATGGCGGGGAGGGATTCGATGGCGCGCGTGCTGGGGCTGGGCCACGTGGGCATCTACGTGCGCGACCTCGACCGGATGGTCGCGTTCTACCGGGACGTCATGGGCATGCGCGTGACCAAGCAGAACCGGCGCGCGGGCGTGGTCTTCCTGAGCGCGGATCCGGAATCGGTGGACCACGAGATCGCCCTCATGGGCGGCCGGCCCGATCCGGCGGATCCCCACCTGATCAACCAGATCTCGATGCGGGTGGGCAGCCTCGACGACCTGCGCGCGATGCACCGGCGCCTCCTCGCGGAGGGCTACCGTATCGAGGGCGTCGTGAACCACGCGAGCGCGATCGGCTGCTACTTCTTCGATCCGGAGGACAATCGCACCGAGGTGTTCTGGGTCACCGGCCGGCCGTGCTGGGTGCCGACCGCCACCCCCATCGACATCGAGCAGCCGGACGAGACCGTGCTCGCCGAGGTCGACCGCGTCTGGAACCAGCTCCGCCACGTCCCGGTGGGCGGGCGGATGACCGAGGAGACCGAGACCGTCGAGGTGACCCGCCAGCCCTAGACCGGACCCGCTCAGAGGAGGTCGCCATGTCCCCGACCCTCAGCCGTCGTTCCTTCCTGGCCGGTAGCACCGTCCTCGTCGCGGGAGCCGCCGCGCGCCCCTCGCGGGCGCGGGCTCAGAGCAAGCCGGTGCGCATCGGCCTCCTCACCGTGAAGACCGGCCCTCTCGCCGCGGGCGGCATCCAGATGGAGCAGGGGACGCTGCGCTTCTTGAAGGACCGCAACTACACGCTCGCGGGCCGGAAGGTCGATCTGGTGGTGGGAGACACCGGCGGCAACCCGGCCGGTGCCAAGAGCAAGACCCAGGAGCTGATCGAGCGCGACCACGTCGACATGATCTTCGGCCCGCTCGCCGCGTTCGAGCTGCTCGCGATCAGCGAGTACGCCGCCCAGGCCAAGACGCCGATCCTGAGCCTCGCCGCGGCCGAGGACATGACCCAGCGCAAGCCCAATCCGTACTTCGTGCGGGCCTCCGCCACCGCGGCGCAGGGCATGCATCCGCTCGCCGACTACGCGGCCAAGGAGCTGAAGCTCAAGCGCGTGATCACGATCTCGGAGGACTTCGCGTACGGCCACGAGCAGATGGGCGGCTTCCAGCGCGTGTTCGAGGACGCGGGGGGCCGGGTGGTCAAGAAGCTGTGGCCGCCGATCGTGACCCCCGACTACACCCCCTACCTCGCGCAGATCGCGGAGGTGGACGCGGTCGTCCAGGGATTCGCGGGGTCCAACCCCCTCAAGTTCATGAAGCAGTACCGGGACCAGGGGCTGAAGCTGCCGGTCCTGGGCGGCGGCACCGCCGCGGACGACGCGCTGCTCAAGAGCTTCGGTGACGAGGCGGTCGGCCTGATCACGACCACCGCGTACACCTCGGATCTCGACACCCCGAGCAACAAGCGGCTCGTCGAGGGCATGGTGCGCGACTACGGCAACATTCCCGGCATCTACGCCGCGGGCCTCTACATCAACGGCCTGGTGGCCGAGGCCGCGCTCGAGAAGACGGGCGGCAAGACCGACGACAAGGAGGCGCTGATCCGGGCCCTGCGCAGCGTGTCGCTCACCGACACGCCGCGCGGGCCGTTCCATTTCGACCACCTCGGCAACGTGGTCGGCTCGATCTTCGTCCGGCGCTGCGAGCGCAAGGGCGACAAGCTGGTCAACACCACCATCAAGACGTACCCGAACGTGAGCCAGTTCTGGACCTACGACGAGAAGTGGTTCCTCGCGCAGCCGGTCTACTCGCGTGACTATCCGCCCCTGAAGGGCTGACCGGCGGCGGCTCCGCGGTGAGCCTCTGGCTCGTGCTGGCCGTCAACAGCGTCACGCTGGGCGGCCTGCTCTTCCTGCTGTCCGCCGGCTTCTCGCTGATCTTCGGCCTCATGCGGATCCCGAACCTCACCCACGGCTCCTTCTTCATGCTCGGCGGCTACTTCGCGGCGAGCCTGATCGGCTGGGGCGTGGGGTTCTGGCCCGCCGCGCTGATCAGCGGGCTGCTGGTCGCCGCGCTCGGGGGCGCGGTCGAGCGGCTCGTCCTCCGCCGGCTCGCGGGAGCCGAGCTCGCGCAGGTCCTGGTGACCCTCGGGCTCTCGTTCATGATCGCCGACGTGTGCCTCACGGTGTGGACCGGCGATCCGGTCCGGATCGACACGCCGCGCGGTCTCGCGGGCGTGACCGCGCTCGGCAGCTTCCGGTTTCCCACCTACCGGCTCGCCATCAGCCTGGTGGCGGTGGGCTTCGCGGTCGCCCTGTGGCTCCTGATGGATCGCACCCGGCTCGGCGCGATGATCCGGGCCGGGGTCGACGACCCGGACATGGCTCGCGTCGCGGGCATCCGGGTGTCGCGCCTCTTCACCATCGTCTTCTGCCTGGGCGCCTGGCTGGCCGGCTTCGCGGGAGTGATCGGCGGGCCGATCCTCTCCGTCTATCCCGGCCTCGACCAGGAGATGCTCCCGCTCGCGCTCGTGGTGGTCATCCTCGGAGGCAGCGGCAGCCTCCTCGGCTCGCTGGTGGGCAGCTTCGTGGTCGGCTTCCTCTACAACTTCGGTCAGGCCATGTTCCCCGAGCTGGCCTACGTGGTGCTGTTCCTCCCCATGCTCCTGGTCCTGGTGGTGCGACCCCAGGGTCTCTTCGGGCGGCCGGCGGCGGGGTGAGGCGCCTTGCCCTCGTCGCCGCGCTGCTGGCCCTGGCCGCACTGCCGCTCTGGGCCGGCGGCAGCTTCTACGTCAACATCGGGAGCCAGATCCTCCTCTACGCCGTCTTCGCGCTCGGGATCAACGTGCTGGTGGGCTACGCCGGCCTCGTCAGCCTGGGCCACGCCGGGCTCCTCGGCATCGCGGCTTACGCGGCGGCCCGCCTCCTGAACGGAGGGTACGGCCATCTCGCGGCCGTCGCGGTCGCGCTCGTCCTGACGCTCGCCGCCGCCGCGCTCTTCGCGGCGCTCGCGCTGCGCGGCAGCGGGATCGGCTTCGTCATGATCACCCTGGCGATCGGCCAGATCGTGTGGGGCGTGGCCTATCGCTGGATCAGCATCACCAACGGAGACAACGGCATCTCGGTGAGCGGGCGCCCGAGCCCGCTCGGGCTCTCGCTCGCCTCGCCGGCCCACTTCTACTGGGCGACCCTCGCGGTCTTCCTCGTGGCGCTGGGCTCGATCGCGATCCTGGGCGCCTCGCCGTTCGGGGCGAGCCTGCGCGGCACCCGGGACCAGCCGCGCCGCATGGCCGCGCTCGGCTATCACGTCTGGATGATCCGCTTCCTCGCGTTCCTCCTCTCCGGATTCTGGAGCGGGGTGGCCGGGCTCCTCTTCCTCTACTACAACCAGTTCGTGAGCCCGCAGGGGGTGGCCCTCACCGCCTCCGCGGAGGCGCTGCTGATGGTCATCGCGGGCGGCAGCGGCACGCTGCTGGGCCCGGTGGTGGGGGCCGCCCTCGTCGTGGTCATGAAGAACGTGGCGAGCGGGTACATCGAGCGGTGGAACTTCCTCCTCGGCGCCATCTTCGTGGCGATCGTGGTCTTCATGCCGGAGGGGCTCGTCCCCGGCGCGGCCCGTCTCTGGAGGCGCGCGACGGTCGCATGGACGCCCAGGGCCGCGGTGGCCGCGCCGGGCGGGCGGCCGGCGCCGTGAGCGGGCCCGCGCTCGCGGTGCGCGGCCTCACCAAGTCCTTCGGGGGTCTGCTCGTCACCGCGCGGGTGGACCTCGCGGTGGAGGAGGGCGAGCGACGCCTGATCATCGGCCCCAACGGCGCGGGCAAGACCACGCTCTTCAACCTCGTGACCGGGGAGCTGCGCCCGGACGAGGGGACGGTCACCCTCCTCGGTCGCGACATCACCCGCGTGCCGGGCCGGCGCCGCGCGCACCTCGGGATCTCCCGCACCTACCAGATCATCACGCTGTTCCCGCGCGACACTCTGCTGCGGAACGTGACCCTCTCGTTGCTCGGGCGCTCGCCCCTCCGCTGGAACCCCCTGGTCCGGCTGGAGCGGCAGGGGGCGCTCATCGCGCGGGCGCGCGAGGCGCTGGCCCGGGTGGGGCTCGAGCACCTCGCGGAGCGCCCGCTCGCGCAGACCTCCTACGGGGAGCGGCGGCGGGTGGAGATCGCGATGGCCCTGGCCCAGAATCCACGGGTGCTGCTGCTGGACGAGCCATTCGCCGGGCTCTCCATCGAGGAGCGCCGCGACGTCCTGCACTTGGTTACACGCATACCCCGGAATGTCACCGTCGTGATGATCGAGCACGACATGGACGTGGCCCTCGACTTCGCCGAGCGGATCACCGTGCTGCACTTCGGCCACGTGGTGGTGGAGGGGACGCGCGGGGAGGTGGTGGCCCACCCGCGGACCCGGGAGATCTATCTTGGCGAGTGACGCCCTCGAGCTCCAGGACATCGAGGCCTTCTACGGCGACAGCCACGTGCTGCACCGGGTGTCGCTCCGTCTGGGCGAGGGGCGGCTCCTCGGGCTGCTCGGCCGCAATGGCGCCGGCAAGTCGACCGCGATGAGCGTGACCGTCGGGCTGCTGCCGCCGCGTCACGGCCGCGTGGCGGTCTTCGGCCGCGCGGTCACCGGGCGCGCCCCCGAGGCCATCGCGGCCGAGGGAGTGGCGCTGGTGCCGCAGGGGCGCCGGATCTTCCGGAGCCTCGCCGTCAGCGAGAACCTCGCGGTGGCCGGCCGGAAGCCCCGCGGCCCCGGACGCGCGACCGGGTGGACGATCGACGCGGTCTACGCGCTCTTCCCCCGCATCGGCGAGCGCCGCCGCCAGGTCGCGGGCTCGCTCTCCGGCGGCGAGCAGCAGATGCTCGCCATCGGCCGGGCCCTGATGTCGAACCCGCGCGTGCTCCTGATGGACGAGCCGTCGGAGGGCCTGGCGCCGCAGCTCGTGGCCGAGGTGATGGCGACGATCCGGCGGCTCAAGGAGCAGGGGCTCTCGATCGTGCTGGTCGAGCAGAACCCCAAGCTGGTGTTCCAGGTGGCCGACGACGTAGTCATCCTCAACGGCGGCCGCGTGGTGGCCGAGGGCCTCGCCGCCGACTTCCAGCACCGGGACGTGGATCTGCGCCAGCATCTCGGGATCTTCTGATGTGGGCCCGGCCGGAGAGCCCGGTGGTGGGGCCTCGGAGCTGGCGTCAGCGCCGCGCGGGACGCGCCCGGTCGACCAGCTCGCGGGCCTCCGGCGCCATGTAGATCGCCTCGCTCCCCAGGTCGCCCAGGGCCCGCGCGAGCGCGCGCAGGCGGTCCGCCAGCGGCGCCCGCTGGTCGATCAGCACCAGGCGGGCGCCCCGCACGAGGCAGAGCCCGCCGCCCATCGCGGCCGGCGTTTCGAAGGGCTCGAAGCGCACCTCGACGTCGAGCCGGCGCGCGGCCTGGACCAGCTCGTCGAGGAGCTGCTGGCGATCCACGCTCACGCGCCCGCGGTCCGGTAGAAGTACCCCGGGAAGCGCCGGACCGCCGCGACGTCCACGTCGGCGTAGAGAATGCCTTCCTCCTCGCCGAGGCTCTGGATGAAGCCCTGCGCGGAGTTGGTCCCGCCCGCCTTGGTCCTGAACCAGCCGGCGAGCTCCGGCAGGGAGGCGATCGGCGGCGGCACGCACACCGTGCTGTAGCCGCCCGCGCGGGGGAATCGCTCCACCGGACGGCCCTCCGCGTCGCGCAGGCGGAGCGCGCACGCCGCGACGTCGACGCCGATCACCGGTCGCCCGTACTGCATGTGGCGGCCGATCACGGTGGCGGGATAGGCCTCGCCGAGGGCGAACCACCACGACGGGTTGACGATGATGTCCGCGCCCTGCTCGACGACGGACTCGACGCCGTCGGAGAAGAAGGCGAAGTCGGCGCAGATCACGATGCCCAGCCGGCCGATCGCGGTGTCGAGCACCCGGTAGCCCTTGCCCGCCACCACCCCGTTGTCGATCTCGTTCTGGGTGGGGAAGCACTTCGGCTGCCGGCCGAGGACGCGGCCGTCGGGTCCGATCACGGTCGCGGTGTTGTGCCAGCTGGCCCGGGTGCCCTCGATCAGGCCGGCCACCACGAAGACGCCGAGTCGCCGCGCCGCCGCGCAGATCTCGGCCTCGCCCACGCGCGGGTACAGCTCGGGGAAGCAGATGCAGGCGGCGCCGCCGCGGGCCGCCGTCTCGAGCAGCTCGACCGCGTGGGCGATGTCGCCGCCGTTCCACATGTCGTCGAAGAGATCGGACTGGGGCCGCGCCTGGACGGCCGCGATCCGCACGGATGCGCTCATGAGGTCCTCCGGTCGGCGGCCCCCCGGCGCGGATCCAGGAGATCGCGCTGGGCGTCGCCGAGCAGGTTGAAGCCGAGGACCGCCAGCATGATAGCCAGCCCCGGAGCCAGCACCAGCCACGGGGCGATGGTCATGTACTGGCGGCCGCGGCTCAGCATGCCGCCCCAGCTCGGCGCGGGCGGCTGCGTGCCGAGCCCGAGGAAGCTCAGTGCGGCCTCCACCAGGATGACGATCGAGAGGCTCAGGCTCGTCTGGACCGCGAGGGTGGGGGCGAGATTGGGCAAGATGTGGCCGCCGAGGATGCGGCGGTGCGAGGCCCCCAGGGCGCGGGCGGCCTGGACGAAGTCCTGAGGCTTGAGGGCGAGGGTGGCGCTGCGCGCGAGCACCGCGAACTGCGGGAGGGTCAGCACCGCGATGGTGAGCACGAGATTGACCGTGCTCGG
>Ga0070704_100001479_pt1 | contig 12622 bp, 13 predicted proteins | sample KBSK5252metaG_FD_65467 | JGI IMG/M metagenome (GOLD analysis project Ga0070704, IMG submission 65467) | Corn, switchgrass and miscanthus rhizosphere microbial communities from Kellogg Biological Station, Michigan, USA - KBS K5-25-2 metaG | ecosystem: Host-associated > Plants > Roots >...
CACGACAACGGGGATGTCGATATCCGATACAGCCTGACGACGATGGGCTGTCCGATCGGACCGATGATCGAGGACCAGATGCGCGCCTTCCTCGCGCCCATCGAGGGCCTCGGGGAGGTACGCCCTGAGCTGGTGTTCCGGCCCGCGTGGAGCCCCGAGATGATGTCGGACGAGGCGAAGGCGTCGCTGGGCATCTTCTAACGCCTTGACGCTCTTCGGGGCAAGGATGTAGAGCAGTACCGCAGTTGCCGCATCGACGCGATATCCCATGGGAGGTTCTGAGCGATGAGTGAGTACGCCAACCCCGACGTCCTCGTCTCGACCGATTGGCTCGAGGAGCATCTCGGCGACGAGGACATCCGCGTGATCGAGGTCGACGAGGACTCGAGCGCGTATGAGAAGGGGCACATCCGTGGTGCCGTCGGATGGAACTGGACCACCGACCTCCACACCGCCGTGGGACGCGACTACAAGGATCAGGACGGGTTCGCCGAGCTGTTGGGGCAGGCAGGCGTCGGCGCGGAGACGACCGTCGTCCTGTACGGCGGCAACAACAACTGGTTCGCCGCCTACGCGTACTGGCTGCTGAAGCTCCGCGGGTTCGACCAGGTCAAGCTGCTCGACGGTGGCCGCAAGAAGTGGGAGCTCGAGAGCCGAGAGCTCGTCACGGATGTGCCCGGCCACGCCCCTTCCGAGCACGTGTTCATGGGGGAGGAGCGGCCGCAGATCCGCGCCTTCCGCGACGAGGTGCTCTCCAAGGTCGGCACGTCGGGCTTCGTGGACGTCCGCTCACCCGAGGAATTCCGTGGGGAGAAGCTCGCGCCCGATCACCTGCCACAGGAACAGGCGCAGGTGCCGGGCCACATCGCGGGCGCCGCGAACATCCCGTGGGTGAAGGCCGCGAACGACGACGGCACGTTCAAGAGCGCCGATGAACTGCGGGCGTTGTACGAGGCCGAAGGGATCACCGCGGACCGCGAGGTGATCGCGTACTGCCGCATCGGCGAGCGCTCGTCACACACCTGGTTCGCGCTGCAGGAGCTGCTCGGGTACCCGAACGTCAAGAACTATGACGGGTCGTGGACCGAGTACGGCTCCCTCGTGGGCGCCCCCGTCGAGCTCGGCTGAGGGCCCCCGGATAGCCGACCGCGCGCCGCCCCGGGTGCGCCGGCCACGACCCTCACTGGATCGCCAGCCAGAGGCCGGCGACAGCCATGAGGAGGCCGAGCCCGATGGCTCGGGGTTCGTGCACGAACACCCCCGCGAACCCGATGATCAGCCCGGAGGCGATCAGGAAGATCAGCCAACGGTTCACCTGCGCACTCCGCTCCGGCTTCGGAGCCGCAAATCCTACCCTTCCGATAGACTTTCTCCTGTACCTGCGAGACCCGGGACCAGCGGCGTGAAGGGGGAGTCCCCGATGGTCATCAGCCAAGAAGAGCACCTCAAGGAACTCGATAAGGGCTATCGCTTCGACTGGAAGGACGCGTCCCATTCGGTCTTCGAGCCGAAGCGAGGGTTGTCCCCGGCTGTGGTCGAGGAGATCTCGAGCCTGAAGGGCGAGCCCGACTGGATGCGCAAGCGCCGGTTGAAGGCGCTCCAGCACTTCGAGGCCCGTCCGATGCCCTGGTGGGGCGCGGACCTGTCCGACATCGACTTCGAGAACATCTTCTACTTCATCCGTTCCACGGAGAAGCAGGCGGGCAACTGGGACGAGCTCCCGGAGGACATCCGGGGGACCTGGGACAAGCTCGGGATCCCTGAGGCCGAGAAGAAGTACCTCGGCGGCGTGAGTGCCCAGTACGAGTCCGAGGTCGTCTATCACAAGATCAAGAAGGAGCTCGACGACATCGGGGTCCTGTTCACCGACATGGACAGCGCGCTGCGCGACTACCCCGACCTCGTCAAAGAGCACTTCGGCACGCTGATCCCGTCCAACGACAACAAGTTCGCCGCGCTCAACACCGCGGTGTGGTCCGGTGGGTCGTTCATCTACGTGCCGCCGGGTGTGCAGGTCGACATCCCGCTGCAGGCGTACTTCCGGATCAACGCCGAGAACATGGGTCAGTTCGAGCGCACGCTGATCATCGCCGACGAGGGCAGCTACGTGCACTACGTCGAGGGCTGCTCCGCGCCGATCTACTCGAGCGACTCGCTGCACTCGGCGGTCGTCGAGATCAAGGCGATGAAGGGCGCGCGCGTGCGCTACACGACGATCCAGAACTGGTCGACGAACGTCTACAACCTCGTGACGAAGCGCGCGGCGGCCTACGAGGACGCCGTGATGGAATGGGTCGACGGCAACATCGGCTCGAAGGTCACGATGAAGTACCCGTCGATCTACCTGCTCGGTGAGGGCGCGCGTGGCGAGGTGCTGTCCGTTGCCTACGCCGGCAAGGGCATGCACACCGACGCGGGCGGCAAGGCGATCCATGCCGCGCCCCACACGACGAGCGTGATCACGTCCAAGTCCGTGTCGAAGGACGGCGGGCGCACCGGCTACCGCGGTCTCGTCCGCGTGGAGCCCGACGCGCACCACGCGAAGTCGAACGTGCGTTGCGACGCGTTGATCCTTGACGACGAGTCCCGCTCCGACACGTACCCCTACATCGAGGTGGAGGACGAGACGGCCTCCCTCGGCCATGAGGCGACCGTGTCCAAGGTCGGCGAGGACCAGCTCTTCTACCTGATGAGCCGCGGGCTCTCCGAGGTCGAGGCGACCGCGATGATCGTGAACGGCTTCATCGAGCCGATCACGCGTGAGCTGCCGATGGAGTACGCGGTCGAGCTGAACCGGCTGGTGGAGCTGCAGATGGAGGGCTCCGTCGGATGACGACGTTCGATCGTGCTGCGCTCGAGGCGCTGCCGATCGCACCCGGATCCACCGGCGCGATCCGCGAGCGCGCGTTCACGCAGTTCCACGCGCTCCCGGTGCCGTCGCAGGAGACCGAGGAGTGGCGCTACACCGATCTGTCCGACTTCGCGTTGGACTTCGTGCCGCACGTGCGGGGCCACGGCGGCGGAGCTCCGGCGCCAGGCGGAGCCGGCCTCGCGGCGTCGATCCTGCAGCACAACTCGAGCGTCGTGATGACGACGTCCGGCCAGGACCTGGAGTCGCGGGGGGTCATCTTCTGCGACCTGGATCTCGCGTCCGAGAAGTATCCGGATCTCGTGGATCCGCATCTGCACTCGCTGGTGCCGACCGACCGCACGAAGTTCACCGCGCTGCACGGCGCCTTCCGGACGGGTGGCACCTTCCTGTACGTGCCGGCCGACGTCGCCGTCGAGATGCCCCTGCAGACCGTGACGTACCTCGACGCCGATGGCGCCGCGGTGTTCCCGCACACGCTGCTGATCGCCGAGCGTGGCGCCGAGGTGACGTTCATCGATCGGTACGTCTCGCCCGATCTCGGCAGAGGGCTCTCCGATGCGATCACCGAGATCGTCGTCGGTGACGGCGCGCACGTGCGCTACGCGTCGATCCAGGAGTGGGGAGAGGGCGTCACGCATCTCGCGGTCCAGCGGACGCGCGTCGGCCGCGATGCGGACTTCCGTTCACTCGCCGTGGGGTTCGGTGCCTCGCTCGCGCGTGCCGAGGTCGAGGCGGTGCTCGCGGAGCCCGGTGGCTTCAGCGAGTTGCTGGGAGTGTTCTTCGCCGACGAGCACCAGCACTTCGACCATCGGTCCCTGCAGGACCACGTGGCGTCCAACTGCACGAGTGACCTCCTGTACAAGGGGGCGCTGCTCGACGAGAGCCGCGCCGTCTACAGCGGGTGGGTCCACGTGCGGCCGGGCGCGCAAAAGACCAACGCGATGCAGACGTCTCGCAACATGGTGTTGTCCGAGCACGCGAAGGCCGACGCGATCCCGAACCTCGAGATCGAGGCGAACGACGTCCGCTGCGGTCACGCCGCGAGCGTCGGGCCCGTCGAGGAAGAGACCCTGTTCTACCTGCAGAGTCGCGGGATCCCGCGCGACGAGGCGGAGCGCCTGGTCGTGACGGGCTTCTTCCAAGAGGTGCTCGACCGGGTCACGCTCGATGAGGTCCGCCACGGGGCCGAGCTCGCGATCCAGGAAGAGCTGGCGAAGGCGATCTGATGGCCGACGTGCGTGTGTGCTCGCTCGATGAGGTGCCGGCCGGCGAGGCTCGGCGGTTCCCGGTCGACGGTCTGCAGGTGGCCGTGATCAACCTCGGCGACGACGGCTTCCGCGCGCTCGACGCGGTGTGCTCGCACGAGCACTTCTTCCTGGACGAGGGCGACGTCGATCCCGAGGAGGGCACGATCGAGTGCCCGAAGCATGGGTCGCTGTTCGACGTGAACACCGGCAGGCCGCTCGGCCTGCCGGCGATCAAGCCGGTCGCCAGCTACCCGGTGACCGTGACCGACGACGACGTGTGGATCGAGGTGTGAGGACGAGATGACGAACGCGACCCCCGCGACCTTGGAGGTTCGCGACCTGCATGCGACCGTGGAGAACAAGCCGATCCTGCGCGGGATCGATCTGATCGTGCGCCAGGGCGAGATCCACGCGCTGATGGGACCGAACGGCTCCGGCAAGTCGACCCTGTCCAACGTGATCATGGGCCGGCCGGGCTACGTGCTCACGCAGGGGCAGGTCCTGCTGAACGGCGAGGACATCTCGGCACTGACCGCCGATGAGCGGGCCAAGCGCGGTCTGTTCCTCGCGATGCAGTACCCGACGGAGATCCCCGGCGTGTCGGTCGTGAACTTCCTGCGCACCGCCTACCAGTCGATCAAGGGCACCCAGGTGAGCGCCCTGGAGTTCCGCAAGCACATGAAGAACCAGATGGAGCGGCTCGGCATCGAGGACTCGATGGTCCAGCGCTACGTCAACCAGGGCTTCTCGGGCGGGGAGAAGAAGCGAAACGAGGTGCTGCAGCTGGCGGTGCTCGAGCCGCAGATCGCGCTGCTGGACGAGACCGACTCCGGGCTCGACATCGACTCCCTGAAGCTCGTCGCGGAGTCGGTGAACGACCTCGCCGGGCCGGACCTCGGGGTCCTCATCATCACGCACTACCAGCGCATGCTGAACTACATCACCCCGGGGTACGTGCACGTGATGATGCAGGGGAAGATCGTGCAGTCCGGCGGACCCGAACTCGCGCATCAGCTCGAGGACAAGGGCTACGAGGGCATCCGTCGTGAGCTCGGCCTCGAGGAGAGCGCGGTCGCGGAGGAAGCGCAGGTCTGAGATGGCGTTCGACGTCGAGGCGATCCGGCGCGACTTCCCGATCCTGGAACGCACGTTCAACGGGCACCCGCTCGTCTACCTGGACTCGGCCGCGACCTCGCAGAAGCCCGTGTCCGTGCTGGAGGCGGAGGCGGACTTCTACCGACGGCACAACGCCAACGCGCACCGAGGCGTGTACACGCTGGGTGAGGAAGCGACGGAGTTGTTCGAGGGCGCGCGCGCCACGCTCGCGAGCTTCCTCGGGGCACCGTCGCCCTCGACCATCGTGTGCACGCGCGGGACGACCGAGTCGATCAACCTCGTGGCCCACGGCTGGGGACGGAAGTTCCTCCACGCAGGCGACGAGGTGCTGCTCACCGAGATGGAGCACCACTCCAACATCGTGCCCTGGCAGTTCGCCGCGACGGCGACCGGTGCGACGCTTCGGTACCTTCCGCTGACCGACGATGGGCTGCTCGACCTGTCCGATCTCGGGTCCCTGCTGACGGAGCGGACCAAGCTGCTGGCGGTCACCGGCATGTCCAACGCGCTGGGGACGTTGCCGCCGCTGCGCGAGCTGATCGATGCGGCGCATGCGGTTGGCGCGGTCGTCCTCGTTGACGGCGCGCAGCTCGTCCCGCATCACGCGGTGCACGTCGGGGACCTGGACTGCGACTTCCTGACGTTCTCGGGGCACAAGATGCTCGGTCCGACCGCGTCCGGAGGCCTGTACGGCCGCGCGGAGCTCCTCGATGCGATGGATCCGTTCCTCGGCGGTGGCGAGATGATCATGGAGGTCTTCGCCGATCGGTCGACCTTCAAGGAGCCGCCGCTGAAGTTCGAAGCGGGCACGATGAACATCGCGCAGCAGATCGGTCTGGCAGCGGCGGCCGACTACCTCAGCGCCATCGGCATGGACGAGGTACGGCGCCACGAGGAGGAGCTCACCGCATACACGATCGACGGCCTGCTCGAGATGGGCGCGCGGATCATCGGCCCTAAGGACGTCAGCGCGCGCGGCGGGGAGGTGTCGTTCTGGTACCACGACATCCACCCCCACGATCTGGCGACGGTGCTGAACGAAGACGGCGTCGCGGTGCGCGCAGGTCACCATTGCGCGCAGCTCGTGATGCGACGGTTCGGGGTGCCGGCCACCACCCGCGCGTCGCTGGCCGTCTACAACACGAGGGGCGACGTCGACGCGTTGCTCGACGGCCTCGAGAAGGCACGGGCCGTGTTCGCCGTCTAGGCTCACGGACCGAGCGGGAGCGGGAGGAGGAACGGTGGCGCTGGACGAGCTCTACAAGGAAGTGATCCTCGATCACTACAAGAGCCCGCGGAACAAGCGGGAACTGCCGAACGCGTCCTCTTCTTGCAGCCGCAACAACCCACTGTGCGGCGACGAGATCACGGTCGCGCTGCGGGTCGACGACGACGTCGTGACCGAGGCGACCTTCCAAGGGGCAGGCTGTTCGATCTCCCAGAGCTCTGCGTCGATGATGACCGAGGCGATCACCGGTTCCACCGTCCAGGCCTCGCTCGACCTCGCAGCGTCGTTCCGCGGCATGATGGCCGGTGAGGTGGAGCCCGACGAAGCGACCTTCGGCGACTTGGTCGCGCTGAAGGGCGTCGTGAAGTACCCGATCCGCATCAAGTGCGCCGTCCTCGCGTGGGACGTCCTGCAAGAGGCGCTGCAGGGCGACGGCGCCGCGACGGGCGCGCAGGCACACTAGCCCTCCCGCCGAGCACTCGGTCGTGCCCTAGGCTTCGGCCATGCGACGTCTCCTCCTCCTGATCGGGCTCGCGTGCGTCGCGACCACCGCGGCCTGGGCGGTCGGTCCGACCGATGGCCGCGCGGCGGGGTTCGAGTCGACCTCGACCTACGACGTCGAGATCACGATCGACGCCGACAGCGTGATCCACGTCGTCGAGACGATCGACTTCGACTTCGGCGATGAGCAACACCACGGGATCTACCGCGACATCCCGACGCGCCTGCGCTACGACGACACGTATGACCGGACCTACCCGCTGCGCGTCGACGACGTCTCGGGTTCGCCGGGGACACCGACCCAGTACGAGGTCCTCGACGCGGGCAACGGTGAGACCGAGATCAGGGTCGGCGATCCCGATCAGCTGATCACGGGGCCCCACACGTACCGGATCGCGTACACGGTCGAGGGCGCGCTGAACGCGTTCCCGGATCGCGACGAGCTGTACTGGAACGCGATCGGTGACGAATGGACGACGTCGATCGACCGCGCGAGCGTGCAGGTGACCGCGCCCGGTGCGATCACCGGGGTGGCGTGCTTCCAGGGTGTGCAGGGATCCAGCGAGCGATGCGACCAGGCATCCGCCCGGGGCGACACGGCGCGCTTCGCCCAGTCGCGCTTGTTCCCGTTCGAAGGGTTGACCGTTGTCGTCGGGATCGAGAAGGGCGCGGTCGCGGTCGCGCCCCCGATCCTCGAGGAGCGGTGGGATCCGACACGGGCGTTCGCCGTGACCCCCGCATCGGGCGGTATCGCCGGGGGGATCGCCGTCCTCGGTCTCTGCGGGTTCGGCTACCTCGCGTGGACGCGCGGCCGCGACCGGCGGTACGTCGGCTCGCAGGTCGACCAGGTGATGGGCAACCCGCACGGCGGATCGCAGCGCGTGCCGCTCGGTGAGGGCGGCGCGGAGGCGCCCGTTGAGTTCGCCCCGCCGGAAGGCATCCGGCCCGGCCAGGTCGGCACCTTGATCGACGAACGGGCCAACACCCTCGACGTGAGCGCGACGATCGTCGATCTCGCGGTCCGCGGGTTCCTGGTGATCCACGAGATCCCGAAGGAGGGCTTCTTCGGCAAGCCCGATTGGCGACTCGTCCGTCTCGAGGCCGACGAGGGCGACCTGCTGCCGTACGAGCGGTCGCTGCTCGAAGGGTTGTTCCGCGATGGCGACGACACCACGCTGTCCTCGTTACGGACGACGTTCGCCGAGCGCCTCGCGAAGGTCGAGGAGAGCCTGTACGTCGACGCCCAGCAGCGGGGTTGGTTCGCCGCTCGGCCCGACAAGATGCGCACGCGGTGGCGCTTGCTCGGGTTCGGCCTCACCGTCGTCGGGCTCGCATCGACGATCCTGCTCGCCGCGACGACGCATCTGGGCCTGATCGGCCTCGCCGCGCTGGTCGTCGGACTCGTGTTCCTCTTCGGCGCGGGGCGCATGCCCGCGCGCACCGCGAAGGGCACGGCGATGCTGCGGCGGATCCGTGGGTTCCGGCAGGTGATCGCGACCGCCGATCGCTACCTGGCGCGGTGGGCCGAGCAGGAGAACGTCTTCCCGACCTTCCTGGCCTACGCGGTCGTGTTCGGTCTGACGGACAAGTGGGCCAAGACTTTCGCGTCGCTCGCGACCGACCCGACCACCGCGCCGTCGATGGCGTGGTACGTCCCGATCGGCTCCTCCTCGATCGACGCGTTCGCCGAGTCGATCGATGGGTTCACCGTCGCGACGAGCGGCACGATGACCTCGACGCCCGCAGGCTCCGGTGGCAGCGGCTTCTCCGGGGGCTTCTCCGGCGGTGGCGGTGGCGGTGGGGGAGGCGGCTCGTGGTGACCACGGCGCATCCGTAGCATGTGGCGACCATGCGGATCGTGTTCTCGGAAGACCCTCGCGATTTCCAACGTCGCGATTGGTCGAGGCTCGTCCACGAGGACCCGGCGGGCACGTTCTTCCATCAGCCGTCGTTCCTGAAGCTGTACTGGGAGGAGTTCGGCGAGACATCGGACGCGCTCTGCCTGGCGTTCGCCGAGGACGACGCGGGCGAGCAGATCGGTGCCGTCGCGTTCGAGCGCACCGGCGACATGTTGCGGTTCCTGGGCGGGATCGAGGTCACGGACTACCTCGGACCGGTGGTCCGTCCCGCGGCGAAGCCGGTGTTCACCGACGAGCTCTGGGCCGCGCTGCTGCGGCGCGACGATTGGACCACTGCGGACCTGTGGGGGATCGCAGCGGACAGCGGTTGGTTCGAGCTCCTCGGTGACGCGGCGACGGCGCGAGGGCTCTCGATCGAGGAGGCCCCCGACCACGATGGGGTCGCGCCGTTCCTGGATCTGGCGTCGACGTGGGAGGGGTACCTCGGGTCGCTCCCCTCGAAGCTCCGACACGAGATCAAACGCAAGGCGAAGAAGCTGGAGGCCGACGCCGGGCCGTTCCGGATCGTGACCGCCGGCACGCAGGACCTCGATCCGCTGCTCGACCGATTCGTGGAGCTGCATCGGATGAGCGAAGGCCCGAAAGGCGTCTTCATGATGCCGGGCATGGAGATCTTCTTCCGGCGTCTCGGCGAGGCGTTCCTGTCCTCCGGGGCGTTCCAGCTGCACTTCATCGAGGTGGCCGGGCAGCTGGCGGCCGGCACGATCGGGTTCCGCTGGGCGGATCGCTCCTACCTGTACAACTCTGCGTTCGATCGGTCCTGGGGATCGCTGGCGCCGGGCATGGTGCTGGTGGCCGAGGACATCCGGCTCGCGATCGCCGAGGGGGCGACGGGCTTCGACATGCTCAAGGGCGACTACTCCTACAAGTACCGGTTCGGCGCCACTCCTCGGGCGGTACGCCGGATGGTCGTGCGTCGCTGATCGCTAGGGATACGCGCGGATCGTGCGCAGCACGAGTTCGCCCAGACCCACATCGCCACCCACCACCAGTGTGCCTGAGGCAAGCACCGGGTCCGGGTCCAGGCGCTTGCCGGCGATCAGCGCCATCTGCGGGGCGCGGCCCACGATCACCGCGTCGGGGGACACGTCGGGACCAGGCACCTCACCGGCACCGAGTCCCCAATGCCAGCTGCCTTCGCCGGCGCCGGTGACCGTGATCTCGACGGAGCGACCCGACAGGTCGTAGCCGGCCTCCGACAGCGCCCACGGGAGCATCCGCACACCGAGGTCGATCGTGAGGTGGACCGGCCAATGCTGCCAGCCGAACTGCCAGCCGCCGGCCACCCCATTGGTCGCGCGCATGTCCTCCCCATGGAGGAACCACTCGACGACCCGGGACTGCACGAGGTAGGTGGCGGCGATGTCGCCTGCCAGCCACGGGTAGCGGTTGGTTCGCCACTCGTCGTCTGACAACCGCGCGACGTGCTCGAGGAACGACCCGGCGGCCGCCCCCCACGTGTCGATGATCGCGCGGGTCCCGATCTCTGCTCGCCGGTTGACCGACCAGGCGTTCCACCCGTCGGTCGAGAAACCCTGGCCGTTGAGGCTCGCCCGATACGCATCGAGCTCCTCGGCTGGAACGCCGGCCACGAGCTGTGCGGCCGCGGTATCGCCCGCCGCCAGGTGTGCCATGACGTCGCGGTTCCACCAACCGACCGCGGCACTCGGCATGTCCCAGGTGTCCGGCTCCGCGAACTGGATCATCCTGCCGAGGCGCTCACGCTCGGCATGTGCGTAGCCCACCAAGTCATCTCGGCCGATCGTCACGTGCGCCGCATGCCTTCCCGCTCGGTTCGGGGCGGATTGTACAGTCGCGGCCATGCGCGTCCTGGTGTGCCCCGACAAGTTCCGTGGCACGTTGACGGCGCGGCAGGCGGCCGAGGCGATCGAGCGTGGATGGCTCCGGGAGCGGCCGGGCGACTCCCTCGATCTGGTCCCGCTCGCCGACGGCGGGGAGGGGACGTTAGACGTGTTGGCGCCCGCCGATGCACCGGACGCACGTCGGCTCCGACGGACGGTCACGGGGCCGATGGGTGATCCGGTCGAGGCGCCGTTCGGCATCCTCGGCGAGTCCGGCGTCGTCGAGATGGCGCGCGCGTCAGGGCTCGCGCTGCTGGGCGCCGACCGGCGCGACCCGCTCCGGACCACCACTCGAGGAACGGGCGAGCTCATGGCTGCCGCGCTCGAGGCCGGCGCGCGTCGGCTGCTCGTCTGCCTCGGTGGATCGGCGACGAACGATGCGGGCGTCGGGATGGCGGCCGCGCTCGGCGGCTCGTTCCTCGATGTCGAGGGGCGCGGCGTCACCGAGGGGGGAGCGGGCCTCGTCGCCCTCGATCGGATCGATGTCGGTCCGGTGACCAGCCGCCTGCGATCGATCGACGTCGTCGGGGTGACCGACGTAGACAATCCCCTCTGTGGACCGTCCGGTGCCAGCACGGTCTTCGGTCCGCAGAAGGGCGCCTCGCCCGAGGATGTGGTGCTGTTGGACCGGGCGCTCGCGCACACCGCGGTGATCGCCGCGCGTGACCTCGGCGTCGACCGCTCGAGCGAACCGGGAGCCGGCGCGGCGGGCGGGCTCGGGTTCGGGCTCCTCGCCTTCTGCGGCGCGAAGCTTCGACCGGGCGTCGAGGTCGTCATGGACGCCGTGGGTTTCGACTCCCATCTGGAGGCGGCAGATCTCATCATCACCGGTGAGGGGTCGTTCGATCAGCAGTCCCTCCGGGGGAAGGTGCCGGCCGGGGTGATCGCCGCCGCAGAGATGGTCGGCGCGCCGGTGACCATCCTGTGCGGCGTCGCGAGCGTGGAGGCCGCAGGCGTGACCATCCGATCGCTCGAGGACCACGTCGGCCTCGAGGCCGCGCTGGGCGATGCCCGGCGGTCGTTGGAGTCGTTGGCTGCCGCCGTGGCGGGTGCCCAGACCTGACGCACGCTTGGGCCGCAACCGGTCCCGTTACTCTCCTGGCCCTCGGGAACCCGATCGGCGGGGTAGGGTTTCGGGGCTGCGACCGGTACACTTGCTGCGGAGAGGTTCCGATAACGGAGGTCCGATGCTCACGCTCACCGAGATGGCCGCAGGCAAGGTCAAAGAACTGCTCGCCGAGGAAGGTCGCGACGACATCGCGTTGCGGGTTGCCGTGTCACCCGGCGGGTGCTCCGGTCTGCGCTACGCGATGTACCTGGACGACCAGGCCTCCGAGAAGGACACCGTCGAGGAGCAGCATGGGGTTCGGATCGTGATCGACAAGATGTCGGTGCCCTACCTCTCGCAGGCGACGGTCGATTTCATCGACTCGCTCGAGCAGACGGGGTTCACGATCGACAACCCGGCCGCCCAGGGCGGCTGCGCCTGCGGCAACTCCTTCCACTAGCCGATCGCGGCGCGGTTAGCAGGTCGTGTCCCGGGTCCCGACGAGATGGATCTCGGTTCCCGTATCGATCCAGCTGTGGCGTGTGACACCCAGCACCCGATACGTGAGCGGCACCCGCCAGATCACCGACTCGGAATCGCGCACGTAGCAGGCATCTCGAGCGACATGCACCTGCACCTCGAGCCCCGCCTCTTGGTCAGATGGGAGCCGGAACGGTTCGAAGGGCCCGAACCCGACGGCAGGGCCAGGCTGCTCGAACAGGTCGGGCTTCGCCGCGACGGCGCGCATCGGGAGAGTCTCTCGTGCGTCGTGGACCCCGACATCGACGATCGTGATCGGCACCGGCCCGGCGTTGCGCACAGAGAACCG
>Ga0070704_100001482_pt1 | contig 12615 bp, 12 predicted proteins | sample KBSK5252metaG_FD_65467 | JGI IMG/M metagenome (GOLD analysis project Ga0070704, IMG submission 65467) | Corn, switchgrass and miscanthus rhizosphere microbial communities from Kellogg Biological Station, Michigan, USA - KBS K5-25-2 metaG | ecosystem: Host-associated > Plants > Roots >...
CGTGAGCACGGTCCAGCGTCGGCGCCAGAGGAGCGATCCGTTAATTGCGGGAGTATCCATCGAACCCCACGAACGCTAGATGTTCGGCCACGCAGGGCGTTCATCCAACCGCGAAGTGAACGTACTGCGAACCGACCATCTCGACGGCCGTTGCCCGTTCCTACCATCCCCGGACGGCCTCGACGAGGCACCGCTTGCTTACGCACCTGGGGAGGAAGACGTGCAGATCGCCGTTCTCGGCTGCGGCTATTGGGGATCGAAGCATGTCCGCGTGCTTCAGGGACTCGCTGAAGTGGAACGCGTGATAGCGGTCGACCAGGACGTCGATCGCCTGATCTCACTTCAGAAGGCGTTGCCGGGGCTCACGTCGCGTACTCGGCTGGAGGACGCGCTGGATGAGATCGACGCGGTCGTTGTCGCGACGCCACCGCGATCGCACGCCCCCATCGCGATGCGGATCCTCGAGGCCGGCAAGCACGCGCTCGTCGAGAAGCCCCTGGCGACGTCGTCGGCTGAGGCGCGGGAGCTCGTGGCGACGGCCGAGTCGCGAGGTCTGACGTTGATGGTTGGCCACACGTTCGAACACAACCCCGCAGTTTGGAAGCTGCGAGAGCTCGTGGAGTCGGGCGTGGTCGGGGATGTCCTTTACGTCGACTCCGCTCGGCTGAACCTGGGCTTGTACCAACCGGACGTGAACGTGATCTGGGATCTTGCACCGCACGACATCTCGATCTTCAACTTCGTCTTGCGCTCAGCGCCCTCCTCCGTGCATGCGTGGGGGTCGATGCACGGGCACCGGTCGCTCGAGGATGTCGCGTATCTCCGTCTCTCCTATCCGGACCTCGACGTCACCGCCCACATCCACGTGAGCTGGCTCGACCCGTGCAAGGTTCGCCGCGTCACCGTGGTGGGCAGCGAGCGGATGGTGGTCTACAACGATCTCGCTACCGAAGAGCGGATCCGCGTGTTCGACAAGGGCCTAGTCGCGCGGTCTGAGGCCGACGCCGAGACGCAGGCGCCGACCTCCTACCGCTACGGGGACATCTCCTCGCCGTTCGTCCCGTTCGAGGAGCCGCTGCTGATCCAGGATCGCTTATTCGTTCAGGCCGTCTCTGATGGCCTCGGGCCGGTCGCGGCACCCCATCCGGGAGTGCTCGTCGTCGACGTGCTGGAGTGCGCGGAACGATCGCTCCGCGAAGGCCGCCAGGTGTCCCTCGATGAAGTGCAACCGCAGGCGCCCGTGGAGGTTGGCTGAAGATGCGTATGGTCGCCGAGCGGCAGGACACCGTCGTGCCCTTCTTCGATCTCGGAGCCACGTTGCGTGAACAGCGCGAGGAGCTGGACGCCGTGTGGGCAAGGATCGTTGACGCGTCGGCGTTCGTCGGCGGTGCCGAGGTCGACCGGTTCGAGTGTGACTGGGCCACCGCCTGCGGGACACGGTTCGCCATCGGCGTCGGCAACGGTACCGACGCGATCGCGGTCACGCTGCGGGCGCTGGGGATCGGGCATGGCGACGAGGTGATCGTTCCCACGAACACGTTCGTGGCGACGGTCGAGGCAGTGGTCCTGGCCGGCGCGACCCCGCGGTTCGTGGACGTCGACGCGCGCACGCTCCTCGTGACACCTGAGTCGGTCGAAGCGGCGATCGGTCCCAGGACGGTCGCCGTGATCCCGGTCCACCTCTACGGCAATGTCGCAGACGTCGAAGGCCTGTGCCGCGTGGCCACTCGCGCCGGGATCGTGGTGATCGAAGATGCGGCGCAGGCCCACGGCGCGACGCTCGCGGGTCGGCACGCCGGCTCGTTCGGGATCGCGGGGACCTTCAGCTTCTACCCCGGGAAGAACCTCGGCGCCTTCGGCGATGGCGGGGCGATCGTCACGGACGATCCTTGGCTCGCTGCCCGGATCCGCTCGATCGCGGACCACGGGCGAGCGGACGGGCAACGGTATCTGCACCCGCTGGTGGGCACGAATAGCAGACTCGATGGCCTGCAGGCGGCTGTCTTGTCGACCCGCCTCGGCGCGCTCCCTCGCTGGAACGCAGCGCGGGCGGCGAGCGCCGAGGTGTACGCACGCCACCTCCCGCGCGGGCTCGAGCTCGTCCAGGCCGGCCCAAGGGTGCGCAGCTCATGGCATCTCGCGGTGATCCAGGTGGAGGATCGTGCCCGCGTGCGTCGTCGGCTCGCCCGCAGCGGGGTGGAGACGGGCATCCACTATCCGGTTCCGTGTCATCAACAAGATGCGTATGCGCAGTGGTCACCGGGTCCGCTCTCGGTTGCGGAAGCTGCCGCAGAGCGGATCGTGTCGCTCCCGATGTTTCCCCACATGCGCGAGGAGCAGGTCGTCACGGTCTGCCGGGCGCTCGAACATGCCCTCGTAGGAGTTCCCGATCGTGTCACCGGTTGAGGCGGCCTCCCTCGGTGCGACCGGGCCTGATGGGGGCACCGGGGTCCTCTTGGGCTTCCCGAGCCCGCGTCCCGGGGCGAAACGCCCGTTCATGATGCCTGCGGATGCGTCCCTTCGACCGGGGACCGTCCTCTATGCCGGCTCGACGTTCGGCCGGAGGTTCACGACTGGCCACAACGTTGTGGTGCGCGAAGACGTCACGATCGGCGATGACGTGAGCGTGTGGAGCAATACGGTGATCGACTACTCGTGCACGATCGGCGACCGCGTCAAGATCCACTGCAACTGCTACGTAGCGCAGTTCACGTACATCGAGGATGACGCGTTCCTCGCGCCCGGTGTCACCATCGCGAACGACCTCTTCCCGGGGTCCGAGGTATCGGCGAAGGCGATGTGCGGCCCGTGGATCGGTGCTGGCGCTCAGATCGGCGCGAACGTCACGCTCCTCCCGTTCGTGCGCATCGGGAAGGGAGCGGTGATCGGCGCGGGCTCGGTCGTTACCCGCGATGTCCCCGCGGGGGTCGTGGCCTATGGCAACCCTGCGGCCGTGGGGCGCCGGATCGATGAGATCGACGTCGAGGACCGCGTGCGGGAAGCGATCCGCCGTCGTGAACGCAGCGAGGAGGGCTGATGTCCGATGACCACGAGCTCGCGCACGCCTCGATGGCAGTGCGCGGGAGCGTGGCAGCGGGGCTACGAGCCCGCCCGATCCGGGCGACCGGCAAACGGGTTGTCGATGCTCTGCTTGCGACGACGGCGATGCTCGTCTTGCTGCCCCTGTTCATCGCGGTGGCCGTGCTCGTGCGAGCGACCAGCCGCGGCCCCGCGTTCTTCCGGCAGACGCGGGTCGGCCGTGACATGCGCCCGTTCGAGATGTGGAAGTTCCGCACGATGTACGAGGACAGTGACGACGCCATCCACCGCGAATTCGTGGCGGGGCTTCGGAAGGATATCCCGAGCGACCGCGTCGACGGTCAGGACATCTACAAACTGACGCACGATCCTCGGATCACACCGTTGGGCCGATGGCTTCGGAGGCTGAGTCTCGACGAGCTGCCGCAGTTGATCAACGTGCTCCAGGGCACGATGTCCCTCGTAGGACCGAGGCCGGCGTTGTCCTGGGAGCTCGAGCTCTTCGGAACCCTCCCGCGTTACCCAGACCGGTTCACCGTGAAGCCGGGCATCACCGGACTTTGGCAGGTCAGCGGACGGGGGATGCTGACGATGCGCGAAGCCGTCACGCTCGACGCGGAATACGTCGACCGGCGCTCGTTCGGGCTCGACCTCTTGATCATGCTCCGGACGATCCCTGCCGTGCTGGGTCGCCGGGGCGCGTTTTGAGCGCGGCGGATCTCACCGAACGGCCCGTACCACTGCAAGGGGTCCCGCCAGACACGCTCGTCGCCAACTCCGTATCGGGAGCGTTGTGGACGGCCGTCAGCCGGCTCACCGGATTCGCGCAGACGCTCACGGTCGGCGCCGTCCTCGGCGCGACCTACCTCGGCAACACCTACCAGTCGGTCAACTCGCTCCCGAACATCGTCTATTACCAGCTGCTGTCCGGGTCGCTGTTCGCGGCCATTTTGGTCCCGCCGCTCGTGCATCGGATCGATGCCGGCGACGCTCCCGGTGGACAGCGCTTGGCCCGAGGCTTCCTCGGCGCGCTGCTGGTGTTCGCCGTCGCGCTCGCCCTCGTCCTGCTCGTCGCCGGCCCGCTGATCATGCGCGCCCTCACGATCGACATCGCCGACCCGGCCGCCGCCGCGGCGTCGCGACGCGTCGGCCTCGTGCTCCTCGCCATATTCGTGCCGCAGATCCTGCTCTACACGGTCGCCGGAACCGGCGCCGCCGTGATGAACGCGCACGGCCGGTTCGCGCTCGCAGCCGGGGCCCAGACCGTCGAGAACATCGGGATGATCCTCACCCTCTTGTTTGCGGGCCTGATCTTCGGCACGGTGAACGGGATCAGGTCCGTTCCGCCTGGCGAGATCCTCCTGCTCGGTGTCGGTACGACCACCGCGGTCGCACTCCACGCCGGGTGCCAGTGGTTCGGAGCCCGAACGAGCGGGATCGTCCTGGTGCCGAGCCGAGGGTGGCGCGATCCTGCGGTGCGGGAGATCCTCGCTCGGATCCCGCCGACGCTCGCCTACACGGGGCTCGCGGCCGCACAGGTCCTCGCCGTCCTCGTTGTCGCCGATCGCGTGCAGGGCGGCCTCGTCGCCTTCCAGTTCGGCTTGAACTTCTTCTACCTGCCCGCAGCGGTGGTTACGTGGCCGATCGCTCGCGCCGCCCTTCCCCAGCTCGCCCGGCTCGAGCGTGCCGAGGACTACCTCGGGATGCGGGATGAGCTCTTCCGTGCGACGGGCCTCGCCGCCTTCGTGACGATCCCAGCAGCGGTCGCCTACCTGATGCTAGCGATGCCGCTCGCGCTCGGGGTGACGTTCGGCAACCTGGCCACCCAGACCGGTGTTTCGCTGGTGGCGGTCTCGATAGCCTCGATCGCGCCGGCGGTCATCGGCGATGGGGCGTTCATCCTTGCTACCTACGCGTGTTACGCGCGGAAAGATGCACGGACGCCGCTCCGGTCGATGCTGCTGCGCACCGGGATCACGCTCGGGTGTCTCGCCGCCGCGTGGGCCCTGGGCTTGCCGGTGCTGCCGACCCTGGGTCTGTCACTATCGATCGGAAGTCTGGCGGGCGCGACTCATCTCTGGCATGCGGTGCTCCGTGGCGCGAAGGTCGCAGGTCCCGATCCCGGCGTGACGCGTCTGCGTCGGTCACTCGCGCGAGCAGGCCTCGCGTCACTCGCGATGGCGGGTCCCGCGGCGCTCGTCGCGGCGGTGCTGGGTCGCACGCTGCACGGGCAGGTCGGCGAGGTGTTGGCCGTGGCTGGCGCCGGCATCGTCGGCGCGGCCGTGTATCTCGGGGTCCAGCGCGCCGCGGGAGGAGAGGAGCTCTCCGCGCTCCGCGACGTGGTTCTACGGCGGGCGGTCCGCTGATGGACGTCGGCGTTCCCTTCACCGCGAGGTCGGGGCGATGGGTCGGCGTCGGGCTCGTCGCGGCGATCGTCGCGGGCCTCTGTGCCATCGGCGCTCTCCTTCCCGCCCTGCCCGCCCAGCCGCTCGTGCTCGGCACACTCGCCGTCGCGCTCGGCGTCGCGATCGCTCTCCACCCGCCCCTGGCCGCGTATCTGCTGGTCGGGGTGACACCGCTCGTCGCCGGGATCGACCGCGGACGGCTGATCCCGGTGCTCCGTCCGGCTGAGGCGCTCGAGCTCCTGGCGGGAGCCGCCCTCCTTTCGCGCGCGCTGATCCTCGCGCGTGACGGGGGGCGATCACGCTGGAGGATGGGTCCGCTCGACGCCGCCATCCTCGCGCTCGCGGTCGCCAGCTCCATCCTCCCGATCGCGTGGATGCTCGTCCGCGGGGTCGCGGTCGTGCAGGACGATGTCCTCTACGGACTCATCATCTGGAAGTACTACGGACTGTTCCTGATCGTGCGCGCGAGCATCCGCACCGACCGCGAGATCCGCAATCTCCTCGTCGTCTCGGTGGCCACCGGGCTGGTCGTGGCGATCGTCGGGATCGTTCAGTCGCTCCAGCTCCTCGGCGTGCCGAGGCTGCTGTCGTCCCTCTACAGCCCCTACGGCAACACGGATGCGCTGACGAACAGCCGGGGGGGCTCGACCCTCGCGCTGCCGATCGCGGCAGCCGACTTGCTCCTCCTCGACCTCGGGATCGTGCTGGCGGCCTGGCCACGGCTCTCGCGTGGGTGGGGATGGCTGGCCGCTGGCATCGCGGCGCTCTTCACCACCGGGATCGTAGCCTCCGGCGAGATCTCGGCGATCGTCGGCTTGGTCGTGGTGCTCGTCGCGCTCGTTTGGGTGAGCCGACGCTCCGGGCTGCTGTTGCGATTGCTGCCCGGCCTCCTCCTCGCCGTCTTCCTCCTGGGGCCCGTCATCCAACGCCGCCTGGAAGGGTTCCAGTCGTCGAGCGGGCTCCCATTGTCGTGGCAAGGCCGCCTGTTCAACCTGACGAACTACTTCTGGCCCGTGTTGCTCTCCCACGGCAACTTCCTTCTCGGGGTCCGCCCGGCGGCGCGCGTCGCCACCTCTTCGATGGCGACCGGCTTCGTATGGATCGAGAGCGGCTACACGTGGCTGCTCTGGGCGGGCGGTATCCCGCTCGTGGTCGCGTTCTTGGTGTTCGCGGGCAAGGCGCTCCGACTCTGTGCGACCGTGGCGCGTTCGAACGCCGGCATGGCCTCGATCGCTGCCACGAGTGCGTTCGCCTCGCTCGTCATGATCGTGCTCCTCATGTTGATCGACCCACACCTCACGTACCGTGGCTCCGCTGACCTGTTGTTCGCGTTGCTCGCGGTGTGCTCGACACCGATCGCGCTCGGATCGTCGCTGAAGGAGGAGCTACGGCGATGACGCGACGTCGGGACCGCCGGCGGAGCCATGTCTTGCTCGTCATCGAGAACGTACCGTTCGCGCGCGACCACCGGGCACGCAAACAGGCTGACGCGTTATCTCGCGCCGGCCGGCGCGTCACCGTCCTCACGCAGCGCGATGTCGAGAACGCCCGTTTCGCCTCCGGCCGCGTGCGCCTCGTGCAGTACCCGGCGCCGCGCCAAGCGTCCGGCGCTGTCGGATACCTCCTCGAGTACGCATGGTCTCTCGCGGCGTGGGTGGTGCTCGCGGCCCGACAGTACGCGCGCGACCCCTTCGGTGCGATCCAGATAGGACAGCCGCCGGACGTGTCACCTGTCTTGGCTCTCCCGTTTCGGTTGCTCGGGGTCCGGTATGTGGTGGACCAGCGGGATCTGTCCCCCGAGCTCTTCGCGGCCCGTTTCGGCGCCCGAACCGGTCCCCTCCCGCGGATCCTCGGGATCCTGGAGCGCCGGTCGTGGCGGCTCGCCGACCGCGTGCTGTGCGTGAACGAGTCGCTGCGAGAAGCGATCGTCGGACGAGCTGGTATCGATCCCGCGAAGGTCACGATCGTCGCGAACGGCCCCGTGCTCTCGCGGGTCGCGGATGCGCGGCCCGATCCGATGTTGCGCGAAGGCGCGAGGCACCTCGTGTGCTGGGTCGGGGTGATGGGCGCACAGGATCGTTTGGATCTTTCGCTTCGGGCCGCTGCCGACGTGGTGCATCGCCTCGGCCGACGCGACGTCCGGTTCGCCTTCATCGGCGACGGGGAATCGCTCAGTGATGCGAAGGCGCTCGCGGGTCGGCTCGGGATCGAGGGGTGGGTCTCGTTCCCCGGTTGGCTCGACGAAGAGAGATGCTTCGCCTACCTCGCAACGGCGGACATCGGGATCGACGCCAACCTCCAAGAGGAGGTGTCCCCGGTGAAGGCGATGGAGTACCTAGCGTTCGGGCTCCCGTTCGTCGCCTTCGATCTGCCACAGACACGAACCATGGCCGGCGATGCCGGCTCCTACGTCCCGCGGGGTGACATATCCGCGTTCGCCGACGAGATCGTCCGGTTGATCGAGGACCCGAACCGGGCGGAGGGGATGGGCCATGCCGGCGTCGAGCGCGTCCGGACTTTCTTGGCGTGGGAGCGTCAGGAAGAGCGATACCTCGACGTCTTCCGCTCGCTCCTTCCGGCGAAAAGGACGACCGTTCCGCGGGTATCCCGAAGAGCACACTGCGCGTCTTGATGGTCCCGCGGGATCGAGCGCATCGGCCGTCCTTCCTACGACGATTGAACTAGTTGTTGTCCCCTATCGGGAGTACAAAGGCTGGCGTATCCGGCCTATGTGCCCACCACCTGTGAGCTGTACCTTTTCGCCCTCGAACAATGCGCCGGGGGGCAACGATGGTGTCGATGATGATGGTGGGCGATGATCTGATGTTCGCGGACGCGCTCTGCGTCGCGGTCGACCACACATTCGAGATCGCCGGCGTGGCGGCCTCGCTCGAGGAAGCTGCGGCCATCGCGGCCCGCGAGGGGCCGGACGTCGCTCTGGTCGCGCTCGATCATCTCGGCGGAGACGGCGTTTCCGACGCTGGCGCCACCATCCGCGGGGCGAGCCCGGCGACGGTCCTGGTGGCGATCGCCGCCGATGCCGCCGCTCACCCGATCGATGAGCTGCTCCGTGAGGGATTCTGCGCGATCATCTCCCGCGAGGTCCCGCTTGACGATTTCGTCTCCGCGCTCGTGGACGTCGTCACCAGCCGCCGCCCGGAGGGTGTGCTGGTGGTCGGCGGGCGCCCGAAGAGGCGGACGCGGGATGGCTTCGAAAGTGTGGTCGACCTGACCCGCCGAGAGCGCGAGGTCCTTGAGCTCTTGGTTGAAGGAGCGAGCGGCAACGAGATCGCCGAAGAACTTCGCATCAGCATCAATACCGTTCGTTCCCACATCCAATCGCTCTTCGCGAAGCTCCACGTGCACTCGCAGTTGGAAGCCGCGGCCCTCGCCGTACGGGTCGGACTCGTGGACCTCAGCGAGCTCCGCTCACCTTCCCCGTCGGCCTCGCCTGGTGCCCTCACCGACACCCGCCTCGCTGGCGGGGGCAAGGGTTCGATCCGGACCACGCGCCGGAAGGCGGACAAGCGTCCGGCGTGAAGCGGCTGGCGAAGGAGGCGAGCGTTTCCTCAGGCCACAGTAGTCGGACTACACCCGGATGAGGGCTTCGCGGTTCCTCGCCGGTCTTACCGTCCAGCCCACGATGACGGTCGCCCATATGAGGGCGGTGAGCGACGTTGCGCGGCCCGGCGAGTTGCGGATCCTCGTCGCGCTCGAGCATGTCCTGTTCCGTGAGAGCGTGCGGTCGGCGCTCGAGCGCGAGCCCGATCTATCGGTGGTCGTGGCTCTCGACTCCTGTGCCTCGATCGTTGGCGAAGCGGCGCGCGTTCGGCCGCACGTCGCCGTCATCGACGCGGCGCTCGGGGGTGGGAACGTGATCGACACCGTGCGCACGGTCCGCGCGCAGCCCCACGCTCCCGCCGTCGTGTGTATCGGTATCGGGGCCGATCATCGGTTCGTCGTGCAGGCAGTCCGCGCTGGCATGAACGGGTACGTCAGCCGGAACTCGCCGGTCAACGAGCTGATATCGGCCATCCGCGCGGTCGACCGTGGGGAGATGGCGATCCCGCGCAGGATGCTCGCCGGAGTCGTCCAGCGGATCCTGGGCAGCGACGATATCCGCGAGGACGCCCTCGAACGGATCTCACGCCTGACTCACCGCGAGCGACGCGTGCTGGCGCTGCTGTCGACAGGAGCCACGAACGCCACGGTGGCCTCGGCCATGTTCATCAGCCCACTCACCGCTCGGACCCACATCCAGAACGTGCTGACGAAGCTCGGGGTCCACTCGCGCCTTGAGGCCGCGATGTTCGTGGCGCAGAACGACATCGTGCAGGAGTTGGAGCGCGGGCCGCGCTGAGGAGGTTGATCCCTCCCATCCGTCCGTCCGGTGTAGCGAACTACACCGTTTCGACCGTTCCCCCGTGCGCCCGAGTTCCTACCGTCGGCATGCACGGTGAGCGCCTGCATCACGTGGGGCCGCCACGACCTGAGATCAACTGCCGAAGGAACGGGGGAGGGAAGAGATGGCGGTCCTGCGCAACGCTCCCGCGACCGTCTCAGCGCGGGCCGCGGATGAGGTGTGCACGCTCTACATGGTGCGTCACGGCACCACCACGATGAACGTCGAGAACCGCTATCGGGGTCGTCGGGATGTCCCGCTCGACGCGCAGGGGTACCAGGACGCGGTCGATGCTGCCCGGTTCCTCTCCGGCATGGGCGTGCAGGCGGTCTACACGGGACCGCTGCGGCGGACGATCGCCACGGCCCAGATCATCGCGGACGAGGTCCGCGTCCCCGACATCCGCATCCTCCACGGCCTGAACAACATCGACTACGGCGCGTGGGAGGGTTTGACGGCGAGCGAAGCGCAGATGTACGACCCGCAGGCGTTCGAGACCTACCGAACGTCGCCGTCGACCGCCGTGTGTCCGGCAGGGGAGCGTCTGCGAGACGGACAGCAGCGGATCCTCGATGCGATCTCGCTGATCGAATCGCGGCATCGGGGAGAGATCGTGGTTGCGGTCACGCATGCGGTCATGATCCGGCTCGCGGTCGCCGCCACGCAGCACGTCGAGGGGGAACAGTGGCGGATCCCGCTCAGCCGCGGCTCTCTCTCGAGGTTCGATATCGGCGAGGACATCTCGATCTCGCTGCCCGAGGGCGGAGACGTCGACTGAAGAGGGAGCTCCGGGCCCAGGGGGAACCGGCGACCGCGACCTCGCCCGCCGCGAACGACGCGGTGGCTCGTCGGTTCGCGCATCCGCGGCACGTCCTGCGACGCTACCTCTCGGAACATCCATCGCTCTACCTCCCCCTTGCCCGGCGCCGCTATCCCGGCCCGAGCCCGATGGTGGTGACGCCTCATACGGAGCTCGTGGTCGACGGGTACACGCGCTCGGCGACCACCTACGCGGTCTATGCGATCCAGCTCGCGCAGCCGAGGCCCGTGCGCATGGCTCATCACCTGCACGCACCGGCCCAGATAGTCGCCGCCGCGCGTTGGGGTGTACCGACGATCTTGCTGGTCCGCGACCCCGAAGGAGCCGTGCTCTCGCAGGTCGTCCGGGAACCTGGCGTAACCGTGCGCGACGCCCTCGTCTCGTGGAGGCGCTTCTATCAAGCGGCGCTGCGTCGCCCCGGTTCGTTCGTGGTAGGGGAATTCGGGCGCGTGACGACCGACATGGGCAGCGTGATCCGCGAGGTGAACCGCAAGTTCGGCACGTCGTTCGCGGAGTTCGAGCGAACCGAGGAGCACGAGCGGCGGGTGCTCGAACTGATGGGCGAACGGCCGACGACGATCGCCGAATGGTCCTCGACCCTGCTCGGATTCGAGTCGGGCTTCGTCTCGCGTGAGGAGGTTCTCGCGCAGTACCAGCGGTTCCGGGGACGGACCGAGCGAGGTGCTCGACCGACGTGGGTCCCTTCGGAGGAACGGGACTCGGCGAAAGAACGGTTCCGGGCGCAGTGGACCGAACCGATGCTGGATCGGGAGCGGGCGCGCGCGTATCGCGTCTACGAAGAAGTGATGACGCGTTAGAGGCGTTCCCGAGCCTCATCCGCGGCGCTGCTACGGTCCCGCCATGACATCCGTCGGTCCGATCACCGATCCTGGCCGTCGCGAGCATCGCCTCGACCTGGTGCTGTGGTCGATCGTTGCCCTCTCGATCGTATCCACGGTCGTTTGGTCGTTCGTCGAGCCGCCCGGTGCGGGATTGGGGCACGGGATCGACAAGGTGCAGCACGCGCTCGCGTACTTCGTGACGATCCTGGCGGCCTTGCTGGCTGCGGTATGGAGACCCCGACGTGGTCCCGGCCGCTTCCCCGGCGTGCGATGGTTGATCGCGGCGGGCGCGCTGGCATGCGGAGCCTTGATCGAGATCCTGCAGAGCGTATCCACGACGAACAGGCAAGGGGACGTGGGCGATTGGCTCGCGGAGGTCGTTGGGGTGGGACTGGCGGTGCTGGCCCAGCGTGTGGTCGAGCAGCGCTCGTTCGCGCGATCTGCGTCGGCCTGAACGACACGCCCAGCGGGGTGGGCAAGACGCATCGAGCTCCCTCCCGACGTCGAGGGAACTCTCTGGCTACACTTCGATGAGCGGAGAGCAGCCGGGGTGGAGTTCGTCTGCCACGTCGTCCGCATCCCCCGCCGCGATAGCTCAGTCGGCAGAGCACGGCCATGGTAAGGCCGGGGTCGTGGGTTCGATTCCCACTCGCGGCTCGAGGTCGATCGACCTGGAGCTTCGGCCGGGGGAGTCGTGGCGCGGCCCGTTCCCGCAGGTAAACTGACGGGCTGCTGGGGGCGGGGTAGCTCAGAGGTAGAGCAAGCGGCTCATAATCGCTGTGTCGCGGGTTCGAGTCCCGCCCCCGCTACGACCCGAGACGACCACCACCACGACGGCACCAAGGAGCTACGGCAGATGGCCAAGCAGAAGTTCGAGCGCACGAAGCCCCACGTGAACATCGGCACGATCGGGCACATCGACCACGGCAAGACCACCCTCACGGCCGCGATCACGAAGCGCCAGGCCGACAAGGGTCTGGCCGACTACACCCCCTTCGACCAGATCGACAAGGCGCCGGAGGAGCGCGAGCGCGGGATCACGATCGCGATCGCCCACGTCGAGTACCAGACCGACGCCCGCCACTACGCCCACGTCGACTGCCCCGG
>Ga0070704_100001484_pt1 | contig 12608 bp, 8 predicted proteins | sample KBSK5252metaG_FD_65467 | JGI IMG/M metagenome (GOLD analysis project Ga0070704, IMG submission 65467) | Corn, switchgrass and miscanthus rhizosphere microbial communities from Kellogg Biological Station, Michigan, USA - KBS K5-25-2 metaG | ecosystem: Host-associated > Plants > Roots >...
ATGATCTAAGAAAACTATTTCGCTATTTTAGACCGTACCGCGTTTCACTGATTACCGGCATCGCCTGCATCATGGCAGGCGTTATCTTCAACGTCAGCGTTCCGTTGATTGTCGGCAACGTTTTTGACGCTCATTGGGCTACGGTAACCTGGACCAACCTGACGGTGGCCGCGTTGAAAGTCCTCGGCGCCACTGCGATGAGCGGTCTGTTCCTGTTTCTGCAACGCCGCATCCTGATCGGGATGTCGCGTCACGTCGAGTACGACCTGCGCAACGCTTTTTATGCGCATCTGGTCGATCAGCCGCTCAGCTTCTTTCAGGAACATCGCACCGGCGATCTGATGGCCCGGGCCACCAACGATCTGGCCGCGGTGCGGCAACTGGCCGGCCCGATGATCATGTACAGCTTGCAGACGGTGTTTGTCGTAATCGTGATCCTGCCGATCATGTTGGCGCTCAATTGGAAGCTGACGCTGCTGTTGTTCGTCACTATGCCGCTGGTGTCGTTGACGGTAAAGATCTTTGGCCAGCAGGTTCACATTCGGTTTGAGAAGATCCAGGATTTCTTTGCGCAGATTACGGCGCGGGCTCAGGAAAACTTTACCGGTGTGCGCGTGGTGCGGGCCTACGCGCAGGAAGGCGCTGAGATTGCCGCCTTCAACAAACTTAACTGGGATTACGCGCAAAAGAACCTGAGTTTGGTGCGCCTCGACGCCCTCATGCGGCCGCTCATGACCTTTCTGATTGGATTCGGGTTCGTGCTGATCGTCTGGGCCGGGGTGCCGCTGGCCGCTCGCGGTGAGATCACCGTAGGCGTGTTCACCGAATTCAACATGTACCTGTTTCGTTTGATCTGGCCGCTAATAGCGATAGGTTACGTGGTCAATCTCTATCAGCGCGGTCTGGCAAGTTGGAAGCGCATGCAGTCGATCGTAACGATCAAGCCGTTGATTGCCGACGCGCCAAACATCAAAGAGCAGCCTGCGATTGCCGGACGAATAGAATTTCGCGACCTGACTTTCAGATATCACCCAACCAGCGAGCCGGAGCTGCAAAACATCAATCTGACAATAGAAGCAGGCCAGACGATTGCATTCGTTGGCCGCACCGGCAGCGGCAAGTCCACCCTAGTGAATCTGATCCCGCGCGTGCTGGAAGCGCCGGAGAGCAGCGTTTTTGTCGATGGCATCCCGGTGGCCGATTACCCGCTCGCTCAACTCCGCGGAGCGATCGGTTACGTACCGCAGGAGACGTTTCTCTTCAGCAACACGTTGGCGAAGAACATTGCCTTTGGCGTGGCCCAGGCTGAGCCGGCGGAAATTGAACGAGCAGCGGGAATCGCGGGGTTGGATGACGATGTGCGCGATTTTCCTGACGGCTTTGAGACGCTGGTAGGCGAGCGCGGTATAACTTTATCAGGCGGACAAAAACAGCGTACAGCAATTGCGCGCGCTGTCTTGCGTCACCCAAAGATTCTGATTCTGGATGATGCGTTGTCTTCGGTTGACACGTACACGGAAGAGAAGATTCTGTCTCAACTGCGCGGGGTGATGCGCGAGCGCACCAGCATCATCGTTTCGCATCGCGTCTCGACTGTGCGTTACGCCGATTTGATTTGCGTCCTTGACGAAGGCCGGATCATCGAGCGCGGCACGCATGAAGAATTGCTGGCGTTGCGCGGAGAATACGCGGATCTTTACGAGCTGCAGTTGCTGGAAGAGGAATTGGCGGCAACCTAACCCATTCCCAATTGCCGATTGGTTTGGACGCTCTAGATCGGCAGGTGACTGGGTTTGCGCAATAACAAAATCAGAAATGTTTTCAACTCGGCAATCGGCAATCGGCAATCGAAAATGAAATAATGTCTACAGCAGTCAAACAATTTCACGAAGAAGCAGCCATCGGCAAGACCTATGACTTTCAGGTCGCGCGCCGCTTGTTCCGCTATCTGAAGCCATACGTAAAGCTGCTGATCCCGGCATTGATTCTCACGCTGGTGCTCAACCTGCTTGGCATCCTGCAGCCTCTGTTCACCAAGTACGCGATCAATTGGTACATCCTGCCGCGCCAAACAGCAGGCGTCACCGGTTTCGCCCTCGTTTATCTGGCCGTCTTGTTTGCCCGGTTCATCTTCTCGTACTTCCAGGTCGTGCTCCTGAATACCATCGGGCAATACGTGATGTTCGATCTGCGCCGCGAGATTTACGACAAGCTCCAGCATCAGGAGATTTCTTACTACGACCGCAATCCGGTGGGACGGATCATCACCCGATTGACGGCGGATGTGGACGCGCTAAATGAATTGTTCACGTCCGGCGTGACCGACCTGCTCGGCGATCTGGTTATGATCGTGGCGATCGTCGGCATCATGGCTTATTTGGACTGGCGTCTGACGCTGATAACGCTTTTGACCGTACCGATGCTGTTTGCGGCGACCACCTGGTTTCGAAAAGGCGCACGACGGGGCTACGACCTGGTGCGCACACGCATCGCTCGCATTTACGCATTCCTGCAAGAGCACTTCTCAGGCGCGCAGACTGTGCAGATTTTCAACGCGGAAGCGAAGTCCGTAGCTCGCTTTGCCCGAATCAACGACGAGCATCGCAAGGCTAACATCGACACGATCTATTATTACGCGGTCTTTTTCCCGCTGGTTGATTTCATCGGCGCGGTCGGCATCGCTTTGGTTATCTGGTACGGTGGCTTTCGGGTGGGGCAGCACTTCTTAACCCTGGGTGATCTGGTTGCCTTTATTCAATTCTCGGGCTTTTTATTTCAGCCCATTCGCGATCTCTCGGACAAATACAATGTCCTGCAGGGCGCAGTGGTGGCTTCACATCGAATCTTTGAAGCGCTGGATCTGCCGATCACGTTAACGACTCCGGCCCAGCCGCTGAAGATGGGTCGTGCAGAGGGCCGCATTCAATTTGAAAATGTCTGGTTTGCCTACAAGGACGACGACTGGGTCCTGAAAGATGTTTCTTTTAGCGTCACTCCCGGACAATCAGTAGCGCTGGTTGGTCACACCGGGTCCGGCAAGACCACGATAACGAATCTGTTGATGCGCTTCTACGACGTGCAGAAGGGCCGCATCCTTTTGGATGGAGTGGACGTGCGTGATTGGGACCTGAAATCGCTGCGCGAGAACTTCGCCGTGGTTTTGCAGGACATCTTTCTGTTTACCGGCACAGTCGAAAGCAATATCCGTCTGGGCCGCGAAGACATTTCAACCGAACGCATTCGTTGGGCAGCCACCGAAGTTCGGGCCGATAAGTTCATCCGGCGCTTACCGCATGACTACAAATCAGAAGTGAGAGAGCGTGGCGCCGGACTCTCAGTGGGGCAGAAGCAGTTGATTTCGTTCGCGCGCGCTCTGGCCTTCGACCCGGCGCTGCTGATTCTGGACGAAGCAACCAGCTCAATTGATACTGAGACCGAGCAGTTGATTCAGGAAGCGATCGCGCGCGTCATGCAGAACCGCACCTCGGTAATCGTCGCGCACCGTCTGTCCACCATTCAGCGAGCCGACAATATCGTGGTCTTACACCACGGCGAGATTCGCGAACAGGGTTCGCACCAGGATCTACTCGCTTTGCAGGGGCTGTACTGGAAGCTCTACAAGTTGCAGTACTCAGATCCTTCGCGCTTAGCTCCGGAAAAAGAAGAGGAAGAGGAAGAGATTACCTACAAGCCGCGAAGGCCAGGCTTTTCGTTCAGCGAGGGCATGGGTTAATGGCGAATACGGATCAAATCATCGAGATCCCACACCGCGCGATCGATCTGCCGGTTCACGATTTCCAAAACGCTGATTGGAACCAATCGGAACCGGTTCAGATTAATCGCTACTGGTCCGGAGAAAAGGCACCCGCCGGCAGGCACGCCGAGGCGCGGATCCTCTGGTCGAGCAAAGCGCTTCACGTTCGTTTTGTTTGCCCTCAGACTGAGCCGCTGGTCGTCAGTTCAAATCCGCAAACATCAAAGAAGACAATGGGCCTTTGGGATCGCGACGTCTGTGAAATCTTTATTGCGCCCGATCCTGCCGTGGTCGAACGTTACCTGGAATTTGAAGCCGCGCCCAACGGTGAGTGGCTGGACATAGCGATTAACTGGTCGGCGGGCAAACGTGAGTCAGACTGGAAGTTCAACTCGCACATGACGACGGCCGCGCGGATCGAGAAGGATCGCGTGACAGTTGCGATGCGCATTCCCTGGAACCACTGGATTCACGAACCACAGAGAGGTGAGCGCTGGCGCGGCAATCTGTTTCGTTGTGTCGGATCCGATCCGGGTCGCGGATATCTCGCGTGGCAACCGACTCTGACGCCGGAGCCTAACTTTCATGTGCCGAAAGTTTTTGGCTGGCTGGTTTTTAAATAGATAGACGGCGGCGAATCTTTGTCGCCATCGAGAGGCGCTTTCAACGCGTTAGCGGTTGCCCGAGCTACTTCTTCGCGAGCCCTTCACTAACGAAGCTCAAATAGCGGGCGCGATCGTCATCGTCGATTTGAACGATTCGCGCACCAATAAGGTAATTGCACCCCAGCTCAGATTTCTCCAACTGCTCATATCGGCGAGCGCCCACCATCATCGAGATTGGCCCTCCCGGGAGCTCAAGGTTCACTTCGAGGTCTCCACCTGCAGCTGCCAAATGATGGCCATCAAGGTGGGCCTGCGGCACCAGTAGCGCCAGGCCGCTGCGGCTGATATCTCTGGTATGGCCGTGCATGACCTTTTTTCTGTTGTTTCCATTGCCATTCGTCGCACGCCTTATCGAAACCGTGAACAGCAAGCGCACTCCAAGTCGCGGCGATTGACGCCGGTCGTTGACATAGCTGCGCATGCGGGAAACTACGGAGCGGAACAATTCAGGCATGACTGACCTCTTTCGAGCAGGAGTGGAAAATGAATCGATTGAGGGGAAAGGGCAAGAGGGAACGCCTTAGCGTTCCTATGCATTCTAGCGGTTTGAGGCAGGATCCGGCAATACTAAATCTGAAGAGCTATTTAAGGCCCGAAATCGGCTTGCCGCCGTTGTCCAGGCTCTTGATCGCACCTGTCTGATCCATCCAAAACGAGAGCTTGCCGGTGCGGCCATAGCGGGTGGGTTCCGCAGTGGCGACATAACTCTTGCCATCCTTTGCCACCATAATACGGGTCTTGTAGCCGACCGAATTGGGATCGCCGGCCTCTTTCGCGATCAGGTTCATTGCGATTAGCGCGGGGAGATCGCCAAAGGCCCCGTTGTGCTGGGCGCTGTAGACGATCTGAACTGCGACCAGTCGCTTCAGCAAATCCTCAACGTCGTTTTGATGCTCGGTGATCATCGCGTCGAGAAAGAAACGGCGACCGGCTTTTTTGACGATTGCCTGCTTGTCTTCCTCTCCGATGATCCAAGCGCCACCCGAATTGATCAAGTTAACGGGCTCTGAAGTGATCTGTGGCGTGCTCTCAGTTGCTGGAATAGCTACGAACACGGTCGCGATATTTCCGCTAATCTGTTCACCGGTGATGGTCACCTGTTCGGGAATCTTGGATGCTTGCTCTTCAAAGTCCGGTCGCAGGTCTTCCATTTCTTCCTCTGACAGGTCCGCGACCGCGGGCTTGTAGATGGTCAAGGCCCACGCGTCTTTGAAACGATGCTCGCGCATCGCCTTGTAAAATTCACGAACGACGTCGGAAGGGCCACGCTGGGTTTGCTGCGCGGCGATCGAGTTGCCACCGGCAGTGAGACCTACTAACAACACTATGGCAGTCAGAATTATTACGCTCCGAAGCCGCGACCGGAAAATTGATGAACCAAACATGAAAATTAACCCTCTTATGATGTAAACCGGCAAAGTGAAACGCGCCCATCACCGCGGCGCGCTTTCACTTTATCGCAAACTTGCCCTGAACTTCACCTGTTAGCGCGGGCCTTAAGCAATATGTCGCGGCCAACCAGATAAAGCACCACTACCAGCAAAACGAACGGAATCATCGACAACAGATTCGCATTCGGTCCGTAAAAGAACGGGTTATGAGCTTTCGACCAGTCGGTAATCGCGTCGGTCGTCGGCTTAAATGCGCCAGCCATGAAGGCGATGACAATTCCCGCCAGTGCGCCTCCCGCGATATAACCCGACGCTAACAACACGCCCGGACTCTTGTCTCCCTCCGCGGTCAATTGCTCTTCAGTCAGGTCCTTGCCTTTGAGTTTGACGCGGCGCAGGTAGCGATCAACCAGCCAACGCACCATGCCGCCGATGAAAATCGGACTGGAAGATGAAAGCGGGAGGTAAACTCCTACCGCAAACGCCAGCGACGGAATGCCGCTCATTTCCAGCACGATGGCAATCATGACGCCGAGCAGCACCAATCCCCACGGCAACTTATGGCTTAGAACGCCCTTGATAATGTAGGACATCAAAGTTGCTTTGGGCGCGTTGAACTTATCGATCTTGGTTTCATCGGGACGATACTTATGGCTCCCGTTAATGCCCGGGTCGACCAAATAATGCGGAACGCCCTGCGCATCGACCAGATAACGCTCGGCGTCATGTTCGCCGGTTGGATCTGTCTTGATCCAGGTGCGATAAGTATTAACGTCCGCCTTCCCCTGGGGACCGGTCAACTTTTCCTCGCGTCCCAACTGGGTCATGTCGGCACGCAAGTCTTTGGGGAAATTGTGACGTACCTTGCGCGAGACTTTCCCGGAATCGTCTACGAGAAATTCGCCGTCACCCAGGTCCTTCAAGTCCGGGGCCTGTTTCTCAAATGACTCACGATTTTCCTTCTTCGACAGTTTCAGGGTTCGATAGGTACCTGCCGTCTTTGGCTTATCTTCATCTGCGTAGGCCGGAAGGCCGGTCACAACCGAGGGCGGGAGTTGAAGCGCGATGTCTTTGCCTTCTTTGCTTGTTACCGGCTCAAACGTCGTGCGTGGCGCATAAACGGTCCCGGCGTCATTCAGCTTAAGCAGGATGGGTCCCAGGACGAGGGCCGAGGCGAGCGCGCCGGCGAGGATCGCTATCTGCTGATACTTGGGCGTGGAGCCGACCAGAAAGCCGGTCTTCAAATCCTGAGAAGTTGTGCCGCCGTTTGAAGCCGCAATACAAACAATCGCGCCAACTGACAGAGCGGTTACGTAATAGAGTGGAGACGTCCAACCCACCAACAAAAAGATCAAGCAAGTCAGCAACAGCGTAGCCACCGTCATTCCGGAGATTGGGTTCGACGAAGAACCAATCTCGCCGGTTAGCCGAGACGACACGGTGACGAACAGGAACCCGAACACCACGATCAGGATCGCACCCAGCAAATTCATCTGCAGCGTGCGAAAAGCCACGATCGCGATTACCAGCAGCACGATGCCTCCAATTACCCATTTCATCGAAAGATCCTGCTCAGTGCGCGGCGCGTTGGCGGCTTCCGCTTTCGAGCCTCGCAAGTCTTTCAGGCCGGCCTTCAAACCATGCCAAATCGTCGGCAGGCTGCGTCCCAAACTGATAATGCCTCCGGCTGCCACCGCGCCCGCTCCGATATAGAGTACGTATGCGTTGCGAATGTCGTCGGGGGCCATGCCGCTAATCAGGTCGTCGCCCCGAACGGGAGCCAGGGGCTCGGCCAGAGCGCCGCCAAAAAACTTGATCATCGGAATCAATACTAGATAGGACAGAACGCCGCCGGCGCACATGATCGAAGCAATGCGCGGCCCGATGATGTATCCAACACCCAGCAAGGTCGGCGAGATCTCAGCCGATACTGAAGCGGCTTCGAATGGCTTGCCGAAGATTTTCTCCGGCGTGTCCTTCCACGCTTTGAAGGCGGCCATTGCCAGTTGGTACAGAAAGCCGATGCCAAAGCCGGCAAAGATTGTCTTTGCGCCGATCGCGGCGCCTCCGAGTTTCTCCAGTTCGGCCTTGGCCTCGGGCGAAGCGTGGGCTTTTGAATCGTCGTCAGCGCCGGCCTTCAAAACTTCCGCGCAGGCCGTTCCTTCGGGATATTTAAGATAGCCATGCTGGGCGACGATCAGCGCGCGCCGCAGTGGAATCATCATCAGAATGCCTAACAAGCCACCCAGGACAGCCACCAGCATGACCCGCGTGATCTCGAGATCGAAACCCAGAATCATGATCGCCGGCATCGTCACACCCAGTCCAAAAGCGATCGACTCGCCCGCAGATCCAGCCGTCTGCACGATATTGTTTTCCAGGATATTCGCACCGCGCAGACCGACTTTGGAAAGCAGGCGAAACAGGGTGATCGAAATCACCGCGACGGGAATCGAAGCGCTGACCGTCAGCCCCACTTTCAGCACCAGGTAAAGCGAAGACGCGCCGAAAATGATTCCCAGGATCGTGCCCATGATTAAAGGCAGAACCGTCAGTTCCGGGATGTTCACGCTTGCCGGTATGTATGGCTTGAAGTTTGCCAGAAATGGATTGTCTGGTTTGAATCCGACCCGATCCGGAAACTCTTGTCCGGCCGCGGCTTCGTTAGCGCTGATGTTTTCACTGGACATCAGTTCTTAACCTCCGACGAGTTTAGCAAAACGGGGAGAATGCAGGGGTATGACGAGGTTTACTTTACACGCGACGCCAATGCCAGGCAAGCAAATGGCCGTTCACGCGCATGCTGCACCCAACCTGACTCTGGTTGACTTGCATTTGGATTTGGCATAAAAGCATCGTGCTTTCCTTAAGCCAAACAACCGAAGAGGAGTCGTCCTTATGCGTCGAATTATTCTGTTCACTTTCTGCGCCGTCGCCGGCGTCGCTTTGCTTTCATGCCAGCCTATGGCGAATCAGCCTGCCGTTAATGAAAACAAACCTGCAGCCGCCAGTCCTGAAGTGGCCAAGAAGGCCGGCGCGCCTGACGCTGAGGCGATTTCAAACCGATTGGTCACTCAAGTTGCCGGCGTCAAAGAGGGTGATGTCGTCTTCATCAACGGCGGTGCGCGTGACCTCGAGCTGCTGGAGAACCTCGTAACAGATTCGCGAAAGGTTGGCGCCTTTCCATTGCTTTCGATCAATAGCGATCGCATGGCGAAGAAGTACTACGAAGAGGTGCCCGAGAAATATGACACGCAAGCTCCTGATTTCGATTTGAAGCTGGCCACTCTGCCAACCGTCGCCATCAGCGTCGACGCCAACGAAATCGAAGGCGTTCTCGCCGACGTGTCACCGACACGACTGGCGAATCGAGCCAAGACAAATCAACCTGTCGGCGACCTGTTTCTGAAGCGCAATGTCAAACTCATCGAGGTCGGCAATGGTTTGTATCCGACCGACTGGCGCGCCAAACAACTTGGAATTACTCAGGATGAGTTGGCAAAGGCCTTCTGGTCCGGCGTCAACACGGATTACTCAGGCGTTCAGGCGACCGGCGAAAAACTGAAGACGACGCTTTCGGCCGGAAAGGAACTGCACATCACCAGTCCTGAAGGGACTGATCTGAAGGTGAAGATTGAAGCGAGGCCGTTTTTTGTCAGCGACGGCATCATCTCGGCCGAGGATGTTCAAAAGGGCGGTCCCGCGGTCTCCGTATATCTTCCCGCGGGCGAGATCTATACGACACCGGTCGCCGGCACGGCCGAAGGAAAAGTAGTAATCGCGCAACAATCTTATCGCGGCAAGGAAGTTACCAATCTTACTCTGGTATTCGCCGCCGGAAAAATGACTTCGATGACTGGATCTGGGCCGGGCTTTGACGCTTTAAAAAAGGACTATGACGCGGTCACCGATCCGGGCAAAGACATGTTCAGCTATGTCGATTTTGGTATCAATCCCAATCTGAAGATTTGGCCGGCCAGCAAGATCGGCAATTGGGTGCAAGCAGGAATGGTCAGCCTGGGCACGGGCTTTAATACCTGGGCGGGCGGCGACAACAAGGCTTCATTTGACGCCGGCGGCCACCTTCCCGGCTGTACGGTAACGCTGGATGGAAAAACGATTATTGAAAAGGGAGAGTGGAAGAACTAGAAGGCAGAAGGCAGTAGGCAGTAGGCAGTAAACTTGTAACAAGAAACAGCGGAGGGATCGAATAATCGACCCTCCGCTTTTTTCATTGTCTAAGATTATTGGTGTTTACTGCTTACTGCCTACTGCCTACTGCCTTCTGCCTACTGCCTACTGCCTACTGCTTTCTGTCTTCTACTGTTTATTCCCTGACTTGCCGGCGCCGCTCACTTCCGGCTTCGGAGCGTTGTAGACTTCGCGTGACTTCACCACATAGGCCTTTTCGTCGGTCTGTCCGTCACCATCCACATCAACCTTAACCAGGATCTTGTGCGACTTGCCGTCGCGAACATCGTCAGGCTTGAAGCCGAGGCTGTACTGGCTGCGCAGCAGCGCGTTGATTGAGCCAAGTATCCTGGGCAACTCGCCCGCGAAGGTGTAGGGGTAATAGGCGCCGCCAGTTTCTTTGGCGAAAGTCTTGAGTGTGTTGTCTGCCTGCAGAAAAGTCATGCGGTCCAGGGGAATGCCCCGAATCTGTGAACCTCGACCTGGATCCAGATACTGATCATACATTTTCAGAAAGAGGTTTGCCGTGCCGACGATGTAGATTGGGATGCCTGCATTTTGGACGATTTTTCGTGACTGATCGAAATTGATCTTGCTGAATGTGTCCAGTCCTGAGGCCACCAGGATCACCGCCCGCCGTCGGCCACCTGCCACCGCCACCATCCCGGCATATTCGGCGGTTCGCGACTTTGATTCTTCCAGCACCACCGAGTCCGCAGTCCCGCCGATCAAAGTCAATTTCAGCGCGTCGTACATATTCGTTTCAGTGAATGCCGGATGGTTGCGCAGCAGCAAGCTGATAACTGCCTGAATGCGGGCCGGATTGTTAGTAAAGTCGGTGAGCGGCGTGGGCCGCATGTCGTAAGCAATTACTGAGACATAGTCTTGCGGAGTGATGAACTGGGAAAGAAAAATCGCCATCGGACGGATGACTTCGAGCGTGCCGGATTCCATCCCGTTGCTCCCGGAAGATCCAAAGATCTCGCTCAGCTTACTGTATTCGACTACCAACGTGACCGTAATGGGAGCTTCCGGCGTGGCAAAGTTGGTAATGTCTTTCTGGACGCCGTCTACAAACAGCGAAAAGTTCTGCTTCTTGAGTTCGAGCGTGGGCTGTCCCGTCTTCTTGTTATAGACAACTGCGTCAACGTTGACGACGTTGGTAGTGACGGTAAGTTTCTCAGCTTCCTGTGGTTTGCCGGACAGGTCCGGCGGTAGAGGTTCTTCTTTTTTCTCTTCAGTTTGCTGGCCACCTTCAGGAGGGCGCTTATTCTTCTTCTGATCAGAGACCGGAGGTTGCCGTCGCGCCTGCGCAAACACTTGCACGACTTGCAGCCCGCCGATTGAAAATGCGATACCGATGATTAGAACAAAGACCCGGCGGCCAAAAGAAATACTTTTCATAACGGCGATCCTTACTGAGCCTTAGCGAGTTCAAGCTTTTAGCTTGTCTTTGGAGAGGCAACCTGAAGGTTGAACCCTGGACTCTTCTTACTCAATTGAGGCAGGCCGATTTTCAGCTTAAGGCGACTATATTGCGCTCACACAAGCGCGGTCAAGCTGTTTGGATAATGGCCCGAGCTTGTGATGCGAGATTTGTGGCCCAAGTTGGCAACTTTCGTTGGGCCACAAGCTGATAACTTGCTCTAGATGGTCCGGTACAACTAGCGCGGATTCGAGGTTTCAGCTTCGATAACCACCTCGAAAAGTCCGGAGTTGTCACTCAGGTTGCCTTCGTTAACGCCAAGGAAAAGCACGCCGTCGCGCTGAGCGACAAAGTCGCGGCTGCGGCCCACGAAGATGAAATCATCGTTGTCATCGCCGATAACCGCAATCAACCCCCCGGTCGGCTGATTCCGCATCAGCTTGTCCCGGTCGGCAACATTGGGCAAACCGTCAGGAGTGGCGAAGCGGTTATTGCCGAGTGAAACTCTCCCCTGAGCGTTGATCCGCAGACGCTGGCCCCGCCTCACGACTAGCCCGCTATTAGTCCAGCCGTTACTCGCGTTGTCGCCGCGAACGCGGATGTTGATCTGGAAGAATGTCGGAGGCGCTGTCGTGGTTGTGGTCGTTGGTCCCGGCGGCTGATAGCTGGGCTGCGTATTTGTCGGCTGCGTGTTCGAGGGCGGTTGATACGTGGGTTGTGTGCTCGTGTTGTTGCCGGTGTCATCAGAGGGTCCGGTTGACCCCGCAACGTTGCCCGCAGAATCAAAATCAATCGACTCGACGTCTTCCATATAGACCGTGATGCGGCTCTTACGGCCACGCGCGCCGCTGCCAACCACGATCGTGAACTGTTCGTTTTTGAATCCGACGATTTGGCCGCGAATTACACTGCCATCCTTCAGACGAATCGTATCGGCCAGCACAGGTAGAATCACGCCGATGGTCAGGGCGAACACTAGTAGCGAACGGACGAAAAGCTTCTTCATGATGACCTCCAACTGAGAAAGCGACAATTTTTTCGACTGTTTGGTAAGCCCGCGTGCGCGTGGCGTTCAGGAGAGCAGTGTGAGCTGTAACTCTTGCCCATCTTTTTCAGACGGGCAGTTTACCACAATCTTGCCTGGCATGTGGCGCAAAGTGATCTCAGACTGGCGGGTTCGG
>Ga0070704_100001485_pt1 | contig 12599 bp, 8 predicted proteins | sample KBSK5252metaG_FD_65467 | JGI IMG/M metagenome (GOLD analysis project Ga0070704, IMG submission 65467) | Corn, switchgrass and miscanthus rhizosphere microbial communities from Kellogg Biological Station, Michigan, USA - KBS K5-25-2 metaG | ecosystem: Host-associated > Plants > Roots >...
CGACCGGGTGGAGGTTCGCGACCCCGGTGGGCACGGCCTCGGTGCGCCGCACGAACCATTCGGTGCTCTTGGGACCCGGGACCTCGGTGACGAGCTTGCGTTCCTGTGGGATGTCCATGGGAAGCAGTGTGACGCTCCCGACGGGGCCGCGCAGGCGCACCGGTGGCGTGGGCGGGCAGGCGGCTTTGTACCGGATGTCGAAACGGGTGGGGCTCCGCTGGGGCCCGAGGTCCTGCGATGCACCGTTCCGTACAATCGGGATCATGACGCTGACCGTGCGTGACATCGTCTCCATCCCCAGGATGCCCTTGCGGCTCCTGGCGGGGGAGGAGGCCTCGACGCGCCCGGTCCGGTGGGTGCACAGCTCCGAGCTCGAGGACCCCACCGCCTGGCTCAAGGGCGGCGAGCTGATCCTCACGACGGGGATGGGCATCGGCGACACGGCCGCGACGCAACGCGCCTACGTCCGTCGCCTGATCGACGCCGGGGTCGCCGGCCTCGGCTTCGGCCTCGGGTTCGGCCACGACAAGACCCCGCGCGCGATCGTCACCGAGGCGGCGAAGCGTGACTTCCCCGTGTTCGAGGTGCCGTACCCCGTGCCGTTCATCGCGATCACCGAAGCGGTGTTCACGCGACTGGTCGCCGAGCAGTACGACACGTTGCAACGAGCCGTCGATGCCGAGCACGTCTTGACCCGTGCCGTGCTGGATGGCGATGGCGTCGAAGGGGTCGCGCGGTCCCTCGCCGACGTGGTCCGCGGGTGGGCGATGCTCCTGGATCTGCACGGGATCGCGCTGGCGGCCACCGATCCGGAGGCGGCGATCCGTCGGGAGCGGATCTGGGAGGAGATCCGCGCATCGAGACCGAACGCGTCGACGTTCTCCCTGACGATGCTCGATGAGGGCTATCACGTGTGGGTCCAACCCGTGGGCGCACAGGGGAGGGTCGAGGCGTTCCTCGTGGTCGGCACGACCGATCAGCCCACGCCGTTGGATCGGATCGTGGCGGGACATGCCCTCAGCCTCTTCGCGATCGAGCTCGCGAAGTCGCGCGCGGTCGCGGAGGCCGAGCGTCGGCTGCAGGGCGACTTCTTCGATGAGCTCATCCGGGGCGAGATGACCCCCGAGGAGATCGCGCGCGGGTTGGCGCGGTTCGGCTTCGCGCGCGAGGATCGGGTCGTCGCCGTGGCGATCGAGCCGATCGATGCCGCGGTCGGATCGAGCGAGCTTGCACTGGCCGCGACCGATCATCGCTCACGACTCGACGGCGGGTTCCTCGTGTCGGCGCACGCCGACGGGATCAGCCTGTTGCTGCCGGCGACCGACGACCTCGATCTCGCCGATCTGAGCAAGGCGCTGGGTCAGCGGGTCGACGGTGATCTGCGGGCCGGGTCGGGTGGTGCGGTGACGCCCGAGGAGATCGGCCGATCGCTGCGCGAAGCGCGCTACGCGCTCCAGGTCTGTCGTCTCGAGGGGTGGCAGCACGCGGGCTTCGAGCAGTTGGGCACCTACCGCCTCCTGTTGAGCATGACCGAGCCCGACGCGCTCCGGGCGTTCGCCGATGCGCTGCTCGCCCCTCTCGACGCCTACGACACCGAGCACAACGGCGAGTTGGCGTCGAGCCTGCAAGCGTTCCTCCAGCACAACGCGCGGTGGGAAACCGCCGCGGCGCAGCTCTACGTGCATCGGCACACCCTGCGCTACCGCATGCGCAAGGTCGAAGAGCTCACCGGTCGCGACCTCGGCAACTCCTTCGACCGGATGGAGTTCTGGTTGGCGCTGCGGGCTCGCGACCTGCTCGCCGCGCCGCAGGCCTAACCCCCCGCGGACACCGGCTCGGCGCTCCCGACGACGTGGATGACCCGGAGCCCCGTTCGCTCCTCCAGCCGATGCGGCAGGTCTCGCTTCAGCCAGCGCGACGGTCCGGGCGGGAGCGTCGAGACCACGATCGCGTCGAAGTCCGGGTCACGCAGCAAGACGTCGTCGACGGCGAGCAGGGGGTTCGTGTCCCCGACCTCGCTCGTGAACTCGGCGCCGATCGCGGCGAACCGCTCGAGCGCCTGATCGAGGCGAGCCTGGGCCCTTCGGCGGGCATCCGCATCCGTCCACGCGTGGTTCCCAGGTGGCTCGGCCGGCACCACGAGATGGAACGCTGTCGGGCCGTGCGACGCCAGCTGGCCGAGCAGGTCGGCGAGCTGCGGTCCGGCGAGGGTGTGATGGGCAACCACCAGGTATCGATGCATGCGCTGCACCTCCTGATCCGATGCCTCGACCGTACGCCCGCGCCGGGGAACGCGCCACCCGGTTGTCCAAGACGGACAACCCGGCGGCGCCCTGGGGCCCCGACGGCGGGTGGTCCGTTCGTGCTCGAACGCGCGATACTGGCGGTCTGACCGGCGTTCGGCCGGTTCCGATCCGAACAGCGTGGATCCCGATAGGAGGGGGACATGGCGGACAGTCACCAGATGTTCATCGGGGGCGAGTGGGTCAACTCGTCCGACGGTGGAACCCGCGACATCATCAGCCCGCACACCGGCGAGGTGATGGCCTCGGTCCAGGAGGGCACGGCCGAAGACGTCGACCGAGCCGTTGCGGCCGCGGCCAAGGCCTTCGACGAGACCTGGTTCGACTCGACGCCGAAGGACCGCCAGCTGGCGCTGCTCAAGCTCGCCGACGCGATCGAGGCCAACGCGGACGAGATCGTCAAGATCGAGGCGCAGAACGCCGGCAAGCCCGCCGAGGTCACGATGTCGGAGGAGATCCCCCCGATCGTCGACAACGTCCGGTTCTTCGCGGGCGCGGCCCGCACGATGGGCGGTCTGAGCTCGGGTGAATACATGGCCGGCTTCACGTCGATCATCCGCCGCGAGCCGATCGGCGTCGCCGGCCTGATCGCGCCGTGGAACTACCCGCTGATGATGGCGATCTGGAAGATCGGCCCGGCGCTCGCGTCGGGGAACACCGTGGTGCTGAAGCCGAGCGAGCTGACGCCGCTCACGGCGATCAAGCTCGCAGAGCTCGCCGCCGACATCTTCCCGCCGGGCGTGTTCAACGTCGTGACCGGCGACGGCCTGCCTGTCGGCGACGCGCTCGTGCGACACAAGGACGTGGGGATCGTCTCGCTCACCGGTGACACCGCCACGGGCAAGCTGATCGCCAAGAACTCGGCCGACACCCTGAAGCGCGTCCACCTGGAGCTCGGCGGCAAGGCGCCGGTCGTCGTGTTCGATGACGCGGACCTGGATGCCGTGACCGAGTGGATCTCGATCGCCGGCTACTTCAACGCCGGGCAGGACTGCACCGCGGCCTGCCGTGTGATCGCCGGGCCACAGATCTACGACAAGTTGCTGGGAACACTCGTACCGGCCGTCGAGGACATCAAGGTCGGCGGCGCGTTCGAGCCCGATGTCGCGGTGGGCTCGGTGATCTCCAAGGAGCAGCTCGAGCGGGTCGAAGGCTTCGTCGAGCGCGCGCAGGAGTCCGGTGCGGAGGTCCTCACCGGCGGCAAGGCGATGGGCGGCGACGGCTTCTACTACACGCCGACCGTCGTCGCGAACCCGAAGCAGGACGCCGAGATCATCCAGAAGGAGGTCTTCGGCCCGGTCGTCACCGTGCAGCGGTTCAGCGACGAGGATCAGGCGCTGGCGTGGGCCAACGGGGTCGACTACGGGCTCGCGTCCAGCGTGTGGACCCGCGACGTCGGCCGCGCGATGCGGATGGCGCGTCGCATGCAGTACGGCTGCGTGTGGATCAATACGCACATCCCGCTCACGCCCGAGATGCCGCACGGTGGCTACAAGCAGTCCGGCCACGGCAAGGACATGAGCATCTACTCGCTGGAGGATTACTCGAACATCAAGCACGTGATGGTGTCGCTCGACTGAGCGCGCACCCGCAGGGCGTGACGGCGGGCGGTCCGGCGATGGGCCGCCCGCAGCCACGAGGAGACAGAGGAGCCACGGACCAGAAAGTGAGCACACGACCATGACCGTTCGTCCGTACTACGTGAACGGCGAGTGGCGGACCGGCGACGGGACCTTCGAGGTCAAGAACCCGTACGACGATTCGCTCGTCGCCGAGATCGGTGTCCCGACCGCCGATGACGTCGAGGAGGCCGTCGCGACCGCGGCCGCCACGTTCGAGGAGTCGCGACAGCTGTCGGTCGCCGCCCGTTCGGGCGCGCTCGACCACGTCTCGAAGCGCCTCGCCGAGACGATGGAAGAGAACGCGCAGCTGATCGCCGCCGAGGGCGGCAAGCCGCTCAAGTGGGCGCGCGTCGAAGCCGCTCGCGCGGTCTCGACCTTCCGGTGGGCGTCCGAGACGCTGCGCCACGGTCAAGACGAGGTCATGCGGCTGGACACGGAGGCGGCCTTCGGCTCACGTCTCGGGATCGTCCGGCAGTTCCCGATCGGTCCGACGCTCGGGATCACGCCGTTCAACTTCCCGTTGAACCTGGTCGCGCACAAGGTCGCGCCGGCGTTGGCGGTCGGGTCGCCGATCGTCGTGAAGCCGGCGAGCGCGACCCCGATCGGCGCGCTGCGCCTCGCCGAGTTCTTCGACGAGACCGATCTGCCGAAGGGCTGCTACCAGGTGCTGCCGGTGAGCTCCAAGGTGGCCGACGGCATGGCACGCGACGATCGCTTCCGCAAGATCAGCTTCACCGGCTCGGCGGGCATCGGCTGGTACCTCAAGGGCCTCGATCCGAAGAAGAAGGTCACGCTCGAGCTCGGGGGCAACGCCGGGGTGATCGTGCACAGCGACGCGGATCTCGACATGGCGGCGCAGCGGATCGCGTTCGGCGCGTATTACCAGGCCGGGCAGAGCTGCATCAGCGTGCAGCGCGTCCTGGTCGCCTCGGAGGTCTACGAGGAGTTCGCGCAGCTGCTGACCAAGCAGGTCGAGCAGCTGCAGACCGGCGACCCGATGGATCCGAACACCGACGTCGGTCCCGTCATCACGCGCGGCGAGGTCGACCGGATCGCCGAGTGGGTGACCGAGGCCGAGGCGCAGGGCGCCGAGATCCTCACGGGTGGAAAGGCCGACGGGCCGTTCTTCCAGCCGACGTTGATCAGCCAGACCACGCCGGAGATGAAGGTCCGCTGCGAAGAGGTCTTCGGCCCGGTCGCGACGATCTCGCCCTATCAGACCTTCGAGGAGGCGCTCGCGGAGGTGAACGACTCCAAGTACGGGCTGCAGGCCGGGGTGTTCACGAACGACATCAACCGGGCGTTCGAGGCGCACCGCACGCTGGAGGTCGGTGGCGTCATCGTGAACGACGTCAGCGCGTTCCGCGCCGACCAGATGCCCTACGGCGGGTCGAAGGACTCTGGGTTCGGCCGCGAGGGCCTGAAGTGGGCGATGGAGGAGATGACGGAGCCGCGGATCATGGTCCTGTCGCACGTGCCGCTCTAGGGCGGCGGGCATGACGCCGGAGAACGCCTGGCTCTACGGCGTGCTGCCGTTCGTGACGATGGCCGTGTTGACCGCGGGGTTCGTCCTGGTGTTCCGCCAGCGTTCCGCGGCGCGGCGTGCGGCCCTCGGCGGACAACCAACAGCGCCTCGACGCCCCGATCTCCCGGCGCGGCCGTGGTGGGCCAACCCGCTGCTGTGGATCGGCGTCGGACTGATCTCGGTGCTCCTCGGCGTCTTCGTGTGGCCGTGGCTGTTCGGGTTCACGTTCTTCGCCCTACCGCTCGTGTGGTGGGGCAGGCCCAAGACGCCCTCGATCGATCCGCGCAGCAACGGCCACACGCATCGCGATGCGGGCTCGTTCATGCCGGAGTGAGCACCCGCTCGGCGAACGCACCCACGATCCTCGCGGCCTCTCGCTCCCGCCGCCAGAAGTAGTGGTCGGTGCCGGCCACGATCCGCACCTCGGCATCGGGGAACGCGCTCGCGTACGCCTCGACCATGGCCGGCGGCGAGAACGTGTCGTGCTCGCCGGCGAGCAGTAGCGCCGGCCGCCGGAACGCCCGGAGGTCCGTCGCGTCGGGCAAGGGTGGCAGGGACAGGTCGTTGGGAGCCAGCGGAAGGCCAACGAGCGCGAGGGCGGCGACCCGCCGGTCGTCGATCACCGCGCGCACGGCGACGTTGGCACCGAAGGACCATCCGATGATGATCGTCGGCAGGTCTGCCCCGACCCGTTCCCGGATCTCGCCGATCGCCGCGGCCACGTCTCGCAACTCGTCGCGACCGCCACCGTAGGTCCCCGCCGAGCCCATCACGCCACGGAAGTTGAACCCGAGCACCGCCAGATCGTGGCTGGCGGCGAGCTCGTTGCGGATCGCCCAGAGCAGTGGGTGGTCCTTCGAGCCGCCGTGCCGCGGATGCGGATGGCAGAGCACGACGCTCCCGCGCGCCGCGCGCTCGGGCATGCGCACCTCGCCCTCGAGGCGAACACCGTCCTCGGTCGTGAAGGTCAGGGGTTCCATCGCTCTGGCACCATCGGAGCATGACCGAGCCCAACCGCCAAACCGCGCTCGGCTTCGCGCTGCGCGACGCGTATCCCTGGCCCGATCTGGCGGCGCTCGCGAGCGTGGGGGAGCAGCTGGGGTTCGAAGCGTTGTTCCTCCCGGAGGTGGGGGCCCGCGACACGCTTGCCGCCCTGGCGGCCCTGGCCGGCGTCACCGATCGCATGCGACTCGGCACCGGCGTCGTGCCGCTGCCGTCCCGTTCGCCAGAGCTCCTCGCCATGGCCGCGGCAACCGTGCACGAATGCTCGGGCGGCCGTCTGCTCCTGGGGCTCGGGACCGGCCCTTCGACCCGAGGGGCGCTCGACCGGCTGCGGACGACGGTCCTCGCGCTGCGGGCCGCCTTCGACGGCGTCGCAGGTGCGGTCGATGGCGTCGAGGTCCGCACGGGGCTCGCGCTACCGTCGCCACCGGAGATCTGGATCGCGGCACTGGGTCCGCGCGCGACGCGGATGGCCGGGGCGATCGCGGATGGCGTGCTGCTGAACTGGTGCACCCCCGAGCGCGTCGCGCTCGCCGTCGAGCAGATCACGGCCGGCGCCGCCGAGGCGGGGCGCGATCGTCACGACGTGACGATCGCGGTGTACATCCGCGCGCCGCTCGTCGAGGGGAGCGGGGCGGCGGCGCTTCGCGCCGCCGCCGACTACGCCGGGTACCCGGCCTACCGCCGTCAGTTCGAGGCGATGGGCCTCGACCCCGGCGATCCCGACGCGATCGTCCGAGGTGTGATGCTGCACGACGCTGCCGAGGCCGCCGATCGGTTGACGGCATATCGAGCCGCGGGCGCCGACCTCCCTATCGTCTATCCCGTGATCCCCGTCGGGGCGCCGTCGTTCGCTGCGGCCGCCGAGATACTTCGGCTGCTGGCGCCGAACGGGTGAGGCTGCTGGCGCTCCTGGTCGCCTGCGCTACCATCCCCGGTGTCCAGCCAGGCTGCGAAGGGGAACCCGATGACCTACACGATCTGCGAGCCCTGTATCGACGTGAAGGACCGCGCGTGCGTCGACGAATGCCCGGTCGACTGCATCTACGAAGGCGGTCGCATGTTGTACATCCAGCCTGACGAGTGCGTCGACTGCGGGGCGTGCGAGCCCGCGTGCCCGGTCACCGCGATCTTCTACGAGGATGACGTGCCCGCGGAGTGGAAGCAGTTCACCCCGGTGAACGCGGAGTTCTTCGACGGGTCGGTCTCCGGCATCGGGTCGCCCGGCGGCGCGGCGCAGGTCGGCGCCGTCACGGCGGACCATCCGACGGTCGCGGCCTGGGAAGCGGTCTAGTCGGTCGGCTCTTCCGGCGCGAGCGCCAGCTGCTCCGGACGTCTCGGCGGCTGACCGGCACCGGCGCTGCCGGGCGGCTCGTAGGGCAGGAGCACCCGGAACGAGGCCCCGCCTCCCTCGCGATCTTGCACCCACGCACGTCCGCCATGGAGCTCGGCGAACCGGCGGACCAGGGTGAGTCCAACCCCGACGCCGGGTGAATGTCGCGGTGCATCCGGCCCTTGCTGGAACGGCTCGAAGATCGTCTCGCGCAGCTCCTCGGCAACGCCGACCCCGTCGTCTTCCACCACCAGCAGCGCGCCGTCGCCTGTCGCGGCCACCGCCACCCAGATCGTCGAGGTCGGTGGCGTGTGCCGGACGGTGTTCGCGAGCAGGTTCTCGACGATCCGCTCGACCTTCGATCCGTCCGCGCGGACCATCGCCGGATGGATGTCGGTGCGCAGCCGCGTGTCGGGGATCAGCTCCGACTCCGAGAGCACGCGCCGAACGACCGAGCCCACGTCGGTGGGCTGCAGGTTCGGCGACACGATCCCGCGGGCCAGCCGGTCCATATCGAGCAGGTTGGTCACGAGGCGGTCGAGGCGACGCGCGTTGCCAGCGATGCGTCGCGCGAGATCCTTCGCATCGTCCTCCTCCAGGTGCACATCGCCGCGCTCGAGCGTGATCGCGAGGCCGAGGATCGCGGCCAGCGGGGTCCGCAGGTCGTGTGACACCGCCTGCAGGAACGTGTTCTTCATCTCATCGACCGCGCGGAGCCGGCGCGTGGCCTCGCGCTCGACCTCCAGGGCACGCGCGAGTTGCTCCTCGGCCTGCTTGCGTTCCGTGATGTCGAGCAGGAACCCCTGCCAGTACGGTTTCGTGCCCGGCACGCGGACGATCGAGCAGGTGTCCTGCACCCACACGATCCGGCCGTCCTTGCTGACCATCCGGTACTCCATCGAGAACTGCTCGTCGGCGTTGCGGTTGCTGTCGATGTCGGCGGACAGCACGCGCTCCCGGTCATCGGGGTGGATCGTCTGGGCCCACAGGGTCGGGTCGGCCAGCATCTCCTCGTCGGAGTAGCCGAACAACAGGCTCTGTTGCGGCGACACGTAGGTCGTGCGCGACACGTCGGGATGCTCCGGATCGAACTCCTGTTGGTAGAACACGGCAGGCCCGCGCTCCACGATCAGGCGGAACCGCTCTTCCGCCTCGCGCAGCTGCTCCTCGGCTTCTTGGCGGGCGGTGACGTCGATCATGAACCCCTGCCACCACCCGCCGCCCACGTCGGAGACGAACGTCGCCTCGTCGTGCACCCACCGGTAGGAGCCGTCGGCGTGGCGGATCCGGTACTCGGCGGCGAAGGGCTCCTTCGTTCCGTTCGCGCGCGTATTGGCGGCGGTCACCTCGGGGGCGTCGTCGGGGTGGATGTGGTCGAGCCAGAAGTCCGTCGGGGAGCCGACCCATTCCTCCGCGGTGTAGCCGAGCAGTTGCTCCACCTGTGGGCTCACGTACATGCCCGCCATCCGGGGACCGCCGGGTGGCTCTCGGTACACGAGGGCGGGCAGGTGCTCGACGGTGGCGCTGTGCACGAGCTCGCTCGCGCGCAGCTGCTCCTCGGCCTCCTTGCGGGCCGTCACGTCGAACAGGAGTCCCTGCCACGCGCCCTCTTCGTCGGGTCCGGAGCGCAGGAACACCGCCTCGTCCTGGATCCAGATGTACGTGCCGTCGGCGCGCCGGAACCGGTATTCGAGCGAGTACGGACGTAGGGTTCGCCCGGACTCGGCGTCGAGCTCGAGGACACGTTGCCGGTCCTCCGGGTGGATCCGATCGACCCAGAAGTCGGGCGTCCAGGTCCACTCCTCGGCGGTGTAGCCGAACATCTGCTCCACCTGGGAGCTCATGAAGAACTTCTCCGGGTCTTCGTCGGGCGCCTCGCGATACACACAGGCCGGGATGTGATCGATCAAGGCCTGGAGCCGCTCGCGCGCGCGCCGGAGCTCCTCCTCGGCCTCGCGCCGATCGGTGATGTCGACCATGACGCCCTGCCAGGACACCGGGGAGCCATCGAGGTCGGTGATGAGCTGTGACTCGTCATGGAACCACACGACCCGTCCGTCCGCCGCGCGCATGCGGTACTCGCTCCGGTAGGGCTCCTCAGCGGCGTCGTTCGTCCGTGCCTCGCGCTCGCGTCGGAGGTCCTCAGGCAGCATCACGCTCGCCCAGAACCCCGGCTCGTACCAACGTTCGGGAGGGTAGCCGAGGATCTGTTCGACCTGCGGGCTGACATAGAGCATCGCCGTGGTTTCGCTGAACCCGCCGGTGCCCGGAAGCTCTTGATACGTGATCACGGGCGTGTGCTCGACGATCTGGCGGTACCGATCCTCGGCCATGCGGATCCGCTCCGTGGCCTCGATGCGGTCGGTGATGTCGGTGAGGTACCCCTGCCAGTAGGCCGGCGCCCCCGTCTCATCGTGGATCAGCAGGGCCTCGTCGTGCACCCACACCGTGCGCCCGTCGGCCGCGACCACTCGATAGTCGGTCGAGAACGGCTCACCGGTCACGTCGTTCGCTGCGATCTCGGCCTCGAGACGTTCGCGATCGTCGGGGTGGACGAAGGTCGGCCACAGGCTGGCGTCGCCCAGGATCGCCTCAGGGCTGAACCCGATCAACCGGTGGATCTGCGGGCTGATGTAGTCGATCGCGGTGGAGTCCGCCGTGCCGGGGACGATCGTTTCGGTGTAGATCGCGGCCGGCATCTGCTCGACGAGGACCCGGAAGCGCTGCTCTGCCTCCCGCAGGCGCTCCTCCGCGTCGTGACGCGTCGAGACGTCCATCAAGAACCCCTGGAAGAACGCAAGCTCGCCCTGGGTGTCGTAGACGGGCTTCGACGTGTCCTGCACCCACACCCAATGGCCATCGGCGTGTCGCATGCGGTACTCCTGGGTCACCTCGTCGAGGTTCGACACGCTGAGCGCCCCCGCCTCGCGCATCCGGATGTAATCGTCCGGGTGCATGATCGAGAACCAGAACCGGTTGTCCTCCATGAATCGCTCCGGCGGGTAGCCCAGGATCTCCTCGACCTGCGGGCTCACGAAGGGCATCGCCGCATTGAGGTCGTCACCCTCGATCGGCTCGTCGATGTAGGTGACCGCCGGCAGCGCCTCGACCATCGTCCGGTAGCGATGCTCCGCCTCCGCGCGGGCGGCCTCGGCTTCCTTGCGAGCCGAGATCTCCACGAGGAACCCCTGGAAGTACGTGGTGTCGTCGCTGCCGGGATCGGGGATCGGGGTCGAGGTGTCGTGCACCCAGACCCAATGCCCATCGGCGTGGCGCATCCGGTACTCCTCATCGAACGGCTCTCCGGTGCTCCCCGCGTGGCGCGCCGCCTCGTCGACCCGCCGCTGGTCCTCAGGGTGGACGAGATCGAACCACGAGTCCGGGTCGTCGAGGAACGTCTGGGCGGGGCGGCCAAGCAGCTCCTCGATCTGCGGAGACAGGAACGCCATCCGCACCGATCCCAGGCCCGAGACGTCGACGTAGGTCACGGCTGGGATCCGCTCGACCACCCCTCGGTAGCGCGTCTCCGCGTCGCGGAGGCGCTCGTCCTGCCGCTGGCGGGCGATCGCCGCGCCGAGCATCGCCGCCGCTGTGCGGGCGCCATCGAGCTCGGACAGGGTCCACGAACGCGGACCATCGCAGTCCTCGAGCCCCACGCAGCCCCACCAGTCGCCTTCGACCGTGATCGGGTAGTAGGCCAACGCGCGGATCCCCTGCGCCTCGTACTCCTCCCGCTCGCCCGGCGGGAAGGACTCGACGTCACCGATGATGGGCTGGCCCGCGCTCATCGCGTCGACCCATCGCGCGAACGTGGGGAGCAGCGGCGAACGGTGCAGGCCGGGGTGGCCGGCCATCGACGGCACCCCGGGAGCACACCACTCGCTCTCGTACGTGGCGAGCGGGGCACCATCCGCGTCCCGGTCGATCCGCACCACGGTGGCCCGCGAGGCCGCAACGCCGATACCGAGGCGCGCGAGCACCTCGCCGATGGCGTCGTGCCAGTCGGCCGCGAGCAACAGGCGTTCGGCGGCGAAGGTGACCGCCTCGAGCACGGCATCGCGGCGCAACGGCGCCGGGCGCGAGGGTCGCGCCGCTTCAGCCATGCGATCCGCTCCTGTGCCTTCTGCCCATGACGAGCCACAACCCCCGATCGGGTCCCGTGGTTCGATTATCGGCCCAGGTCACCCAGGGTGGAGTCGTACCGACGGGGGTATCCGACGCCGGCCGGGGCTAGGGTGAACGCCCGGTCAGGCGCCGGTCAACCCCGGGGTGGACCCGGCGGTCGGGAGCTCCTCTCGATCGGGCCACCGCTTCCGCGACCGATCGGCCAGCTTGAACATCAACGCTACGGCGTCGGGGTCCTCATCCAGCGCCCGCTTGGACTCGAGCAGCCCTGCCGCCATCGCCCCGTCCCAGATCTCTCGGCCTCGCTCGGTCCGCACGATCGAAAGCGTCCAGCCGTCGCTCTGCCCGAGGCCGCCGAAGGAGATGTCCGCATGCTCGGCCGCGAAGTCCGGACAGTGGAGGCAGCCGGGGCGAGTGAACCGATGGCTCTGCTTGAGCGGGTAGATGACCTCGTCGCCCGTGTCCGTATAGAAGAGCAGCTTGCCTTTGATGTTCACGCGCGCCAGATGGTCCAGATCCAGCCCGAGCTCCTCCTGCGCGATCTGCACCATCAGTCCGTCGTAGGTGAACGACTTCGAGCACAGGAGCCCGAACGTCCACGCGATCTTCTTGGCCCACTTGTTCACGCGGCGGGCTTCCATCGCGCCCGTCACCGACGTCTGGCACCCCATCCCGACGAGCGCGACCTT
>Ga0070704_100001486_pt1 | contig 12599 bp, 13 predicted proteins | sample KBSK5252metaG_FD_65467 | JGI IMG/M metagenome (GOLD analysis project Ga0070704, IMG submission 65467) | Corn, switchgrass and miscanthus rhizosphere microbial communities from Kellogg Biological Station, Michigan, USA - KBS K5-25-2 metaG | ecosystem: Host-associated > Plants > Roots >...
CGATCTCCACCTTGCATACCTTGCCCGGTTCAAGCGATTTGTCTCCAAAGAAGCTTTTGGGTAGAAGGCCGGTCTTGGAGTCTTTCCCAGAACTGTCCTCCTTGGTCTCCGCCACCGGCTCGTCATAGGAATCGTAGGCCATAAATTAAAAAAGGGAGGCGCTGGCTCACCATAAAACCAGCGCACTCCCGGTGAGGGTTTAGTCAACAGGGCAATCGTCGTTTGCAGAGTTGTAGGTCTGCGTCGGGTAGCCTGGTGACGGACTGCACGTATCAATGAACGGCAGGCACATCGGTTCGCGTTTGTAGAGAAACGCATTCATCCATTCCGTATGTTCAGGACGAATCGCCAGCTCGAAGTCGGCAATGAACTTGCCTTTGGTACCGCGTGCGTTGTCCACGGCAATGGGGTTGCCATTGACATCTGTGCCGCACGTCAGGTTGTTCATCACGAACTGCCACTTGCCAGCCAGCGAACGGTGCATGAACGGCATCTCGGAATTGATGCTGCCCATGTCACTGAACAGGGCGGTCATGGCTTTCTTATGGGTGATGAACCCGATCTCATACCGCGCCGTGTGATAGTCCGGGTTATCATCGCTGCCCAGACCAGCTGCGCCACCGGCCCCGCCAGTGGTAACATTCTTGTAGGGCAGGATGACCTGATAACGGTAACGGTTGGGGGCCGCACCTGCGCCACGGTCCAGCACGAAATTGAACCGCAACGAGAACGGGTCAGTTCGAACCATGAAGTTCCCAAGCTGCCCGCTGTAACCATAGCGCCAGTAACCTTCCTGATCGCCAAACTGTGTGAAACGCCAGTTGGACGCGATGGACGGGGTGCCACCGACTCCAGTGGAACCACCGAGCCGGTCCAGTTCCCAGGCCGTCTCAATGCTGGTGACAAGTTCAAGGAACGGAGCGGTTTCCTTGTAGGGATTCTCACCAGCATACCCCAGGTTCATCAGAGGACTGAAACGCACCTGCAAATGCTGAGGCGCAAGCTTACCTATGGTGGCGGGGGCAGCGGAGGTGTCGAAGAAGATTTCCTGAGTACCGACTGCGGTAAACACGAAGGTGAACTCCGGCATGGTGGCGTTGGCCACGAACTTCTTTTGAGCCAGCGCCAGCGCATTCTTGCGGAAGTAATTGCTCACCAGAATGGAGGTGGCCGGACGCAGGATGCTGGAGATGATGTAACGGAACTGCTCCTGCGCATGCGTTACGTGCCGCAACTGGTCGAAGCACAGGACTTGAGATGCCCACCGCTGGTTTTGCAGATGGTAGGTGACGCGCTCCGAACCCCAGCCAAGCTGGTTTTCGGCCACATCGCAGGGTGTGCCAAGGCAGGACGTGTACTCCACGTCGCTCCATTGCTGAGTGGTGTCAGGGTAAACATTGCGAACACGGTCCAGCCGATGTTCAACGCCTGAGAACGGTGGGAAAGCTCCAGTGGCAACGTTACCAATCCATGTGTCCGTCGGCCTGATGTCTTCAAGAATCAGGCTGTCGTAGATTGGCTGTTGGTCCACCAGGTACTGTGGAAAAGCCGTACAGATAGCCATAAAATTCGTTTCTGAAACTGCTGTTTATTCTTAAAACCCTCACTCGGCACTTGCACGGCACACGCCGGAAGGCATGAGGATTTACAGGGTGTTTCAGAAGGCCGAATTTGGCCTAACAGAAGTCGGCCTCGCTTGACCCCACCGTTTGGGGTTTATGGCCGATGAGCGGGACGCGGTTTTCAGTCAGCCGCTACCGCAATGCTGACGGGGAGACTAATCGCACTGCTTGGTCGGGATGTCAAATGAATCTCCGTGCTCTATCATTTCACGCATCTTCGATGCTATCTCTACTACGGGATTTTCCGGCATGGTGTTGGCTACTTGCATAAACATGAAAACACACTTTTCCCTTATTGATTCCATATCTTCTGATTTACCACTGTCAGACAAGGCTTCACGAATACTGCGGAAGGTCTGGTCATCGTCCCACCCGTGCTCAAGCGCACTGGAAAAGAAATGAGGTATGGATATAACACAACCATGCTTCTCAGCTTGGTCCATTGAAAAACTCAAGGGGAACCCGTGTGTATCGTGAAGCTTGAATGCCCCGCCAAGGACTCCTCTACCGTCTGGAGTTGAACCGCAAACTAAAAGTGGAGATGTATTCATTCAACTACCCTAACCTGCTCAACTTATCCAATGCTGCCTGCATGGTGGACTAAAACTGGAACTTCAGGAAAACGCATCCAGTAATCCACATCCTGACCGTAATAACGACATGGCAAATCCAGCCAGATATACGGAACCGTGTTGCGTTCATCTTCATCACCTAAAATTCGAAGGCTGCTTCTATTAACAGGATTGGTATAGATAAACGGATTTTCTGGAGTACTCCAATCCTCGAATATGACCACATCCTTGATTTCACCGGACTTCATTTTACGTCTGTCTTCAAGGCTAATGCCTCTTCTAAGACTGGCAGTATGATAGCCACCTTTTTTAAGATGAATAAGGACATGCTCACCTTCCGATGGAAGTTCGACGGTAGGGTCAATCCAGTCCATAACCAATCATGTTAGCTACCCTAACCTGCTCAACTTATCCAATGCTGCTTGCATGGTGTTGATGGGGGTGTTGGAAGTGGAACCGTTGGCTCCCTTGCCACCGTTACCGCCAGTGGGCGAGGTGTTCTTGATGGCGTCCAGTTCCTTTTGAAGCTTCAAGATAACAGCTTCAGCGCGTTCCGCACGCAATTTCATTGAGGTGAATCCGATGGCGCGGTTACGGGCCACTACCATGCTTCTGACAGCTTCGTAGCGTTGGTCTGAAGTCAACTTGGGGTCTCCGGCGTAGGTTGAGAAAGCTTTGTCCACCAGTTCGCGGGCTTGAGTCAAGCGCGAGTTCCACTCGTCGTCCTCCGGTTTTTCCTTGAGGAAATCATACTTCTGCGAATCCTCGTCATTGAACTGTTTCCAGAGTTTTTGGGTCTGGTCGCGGGCGGTAGTGACGGCTTGAGCGGATTGACGGGCGCGTTCTTCACCGTTCTTGCGGGCGTCTTCCATGGCGCGTTCCTGCGTGTCCACCAGCTCGCGGATACGTTCAACATGGCGGATGACACGGGCACTGGACTTGCCAAACCATGCTTCAGCGGTCTCATCCATCTTGGACAAGGGCATCTGCGTCAGGGCCATCAGGTCTTGAGCGGTGGCTTGGCGGGTGTTGCCCTGCTCGTCCATTACTACGGTAAGCTGCTCCACATCGCGCACAGCGCGGGACATGGCATCCTCGAATGGTTTCTGGTACTTGGACAGGTACTCATCGCTCTTGGTGTAGTCCACATATCGGATATGTTCCTCAAGTTCCTGACGCCGTTTCTCAGCGGCTTCAGCGCGTTTCTGGATGGCGTCCAGTTCAGCCAGCTTGGAGGTTTGCGCCTTGTATTGCTCCACTTCAGACTCAAGCTGTTTCAGTTGCTTGCGCTGGCGGTTGACGATCTGGCCCAGTCCCTTTGGCTCAGGCTTACCTTCCTCCGGTGCAGGTGTAGTCGTGGTGTCCGGTTCCTGTTCAGGTGCGGCGGGTTCCTGTGGTTTTGTAGTCGTCTCTTGCGGTTTTGCAGGCGTCTCCTGTGGTTTAGCAGGTTGTTCCTGTGCTTTTGCAGGCTTTCCAACATGTTTTGCAGGAGCTTTCTCAGTCGGCTTGGGCTGAGGCTTGGGGTCTCCCATCATTTCCTGTAAGCGTTCAATGCTCTTGTCAAACTGAGACGATAGCTTGGGCGTAGCCAGAGGGATGGCTTCAGGCGCGGTGGTGGAGGGTTGGACAGGCGCTACCGGAGCAGCAGGTAGGTCAAGAACATCAGGCATAACTAGGCTTTATGATTGGAGGTTTAATTGGAACAGGACATTTTATTTCAAAACGCTTATAACCATAGGTTACACAGCATTCGCTGGCTTCTTTTGAAGAATCAAAGATTTGTAAAATCTTTATGTGTTTTTTACTGTTGCCTCCTTCACCATAAGGAACATACCAGCCTTGAACAACCCACTTTGTCTCAGGAATTAGATTACAAGCTATCATGGCTTAAGCTTTATGGTTAAGGTTTCCAGTAACACTGACGGGAGGTTGGGTGATGGGTTCAGCGATTGTAACCAGCATCCGCAGATAGGACCGCGCTCCCATCAACCTGTGATATGCAGCCGCAGCCACCACCGGGTCGGTTGTATCAGGAGTCTCGTCAAGGAGCTGTAACAAGGACAGTTTAGATACCGTATCAAATGTCTGACCCACAACCAGACTGCGCTGGTCCTCTGCTAAGACGGTGTTTTTGAGTACTATTTGACGAGGTGAGAGCATGTAACTCCAGTTACGCTACAATACTTAGACAAGCTGTCAAGAACAAGGTAAGTGACTACTCACTTTCAGTCTTAGGTTTAGCAAGTTGCCGTGCTTTCTCGTTGGCAGCGGTGATCGCCACATCCAGCTTGGCCTTGGCTTTCTGCGCTTCCAAGTCAACGGCGCTGGTTTGCATCTGACGTTCCAGTTCCAGTGCATGTGAAGCCTGCTGCTGTTGTTGCATCTGCTCAAATTGCACCTGTTTTTGGGCGGTACGTTGGCCGTGGGATTCGCGCATGTTTTCTGCCTTGGCTTGAGCCAGCATTTGTGAAGCGCGTATCTTGGCGGTGGTTTCGGCGTCTGACCCGTTCTCACCGTTTCCGTTCTGTTCGGCTAGTCGTTGCGCGAAGGCTTTGACCTGATTGGCGAGTTGCCCGCTGCTGTTGGCATAGTCCTTGGCGCGTTCCTGTTGGGCCTTGTCAGCGGTCAGTTGAGCGATGTTCTCAGACACCACACTCAACACGTTCTGGAATCCCATCACTTCAGATTTAGTCGCCATACCACCCGTCTGCATCACCCGTTGGATGGCCAGCGTGAGTTCCGCTATCAACACCTCAATGATGTCGATTCGGTTCTGGTCGTTCCGGTAGCCCACCTTGCCACCTACCATGAGTGAGCCGAAGGAAATCATCACGTCATGGCGCGAGTTGCTGACGGCGGGTTCAAATGGAACCAGATCATTGGCACGGGAAGCGTCGTCGGTGACGGCCAGGGTGATGTCCCGCAGAATCTTGTTCTGGGATTCAATCGGATAAGCGGCCCGCATCTCCCACAACTGTTGGGCTACGGCCATCTCCAGGGTCTTATTCCCACCGCCAATGACCCGTTCAGGCTCGATTTCCCATGCGTCAGCGGTCAGCATCCTTTCGGGCACACCTTTCTTGAGAACACTGGCGCGGAAGTCGCGCACGTCCGGGTCACGCGAGCCGGACTTCATAAACCGCCGGAATATCTCCCGATACTTGATGTTTTCGTAACGGTAGGCTTGTTGGAGCGCGGCGGACACGAGGGTCTGCATGGCGTTGACTTCGGCCATGACCTGGAACTTGGTCTTTTCAACCCGGTCACGGGCGAAGTTGTTGTTTTGAAGGTAACTGCTGGAATTGTCCGCAATGACCTGTTTGTACTCCTGCAATCCCAACTCAATCATCTGCGCGTTGGGTTGCCAGCGTTCGACTGGAGACAGGAAATGAACACTCTCATCAATGATGCCACGACTAGCCAGTTGAATCTTCAGGGTGCGCTCGGCTTCGTCCAGCGAGTTAACCCGCATATACATCATCAGATTCTCAAACACCGCCTCACTGAACTTGCAACGCAGCCGGTTCTGAAGGTGGCAGGCGGCGTAAAGCAGGAATCCAAGGGACCGAACGGAATGATACCGGAACGGTGCCACACTGGAGAGGTCAGCGAACTGGAAGTGTATCAGTTCATTGATGTGATCGCCCCATACTCGGTCGCCTGAGTTGTAGAGAAACAGACCTTCCTCATCTCCAATCAGGTTCTTTCCAGGCATCTGTTTGGATGGACCGTAGTTCCCCAACCACGAACCGGACCCGCCATAGGCATCGAACACGATGCGTCGTCGCCAGCCTTGCTTGCCCTTGCGGTCGTCCCAAAAGTAGAAGTCAAAGCAGTCGATGGTTTGAACGAGGTCGGAGGCGTACACGCCTGAATCCATCTTCATCCGTTCCACCCATTTCTCCGGCGACCAGTATTCTGACCAGCGCGTGCCACCGTATAGTTTTGAGGTCTGTTCATCCGCCCACTTGCAGGCGCGTTCCACTACGTCCATCTTCCAGCCAGGGTCAGGGTTTCGGCCACGAGTCAGACGGCGAAGTTCCTCAGCGGTGTATCCTCGCCAGACTGCGAAGAAAGGCAGGTTCTTGAAGGTCAATCGGGTGTTGGCGGGCATCAGCACGTCTTCGATGCCTACCGGCTCAGGACACCAATAATCGCAGTCCTCCCACAAGGCGGGACCGATGCCGTGCAGGACTTGCAGGGCGAACTGGCTGCGGGAACATTCGTAGTAAGTGTCAGACTTCTTCAGGATACGATTGATTGCATTGGTGACGATAACTCCGCGCTCATTGCGTCTATCCTGAGCACCCATGTCAGTCCGGGCGGTGAAGAAGTTGCCGGGTTTATTGAAACCCTGATAGAGTTGCAGACGGGCGTCGTGAGACAGGCGGGTCAGAGACAAGTCGTTGACGTTGATTTCGATGTTGTTCCGGCGAGCCTCATCTTCCTGATAAGGTGGCGCACCGTTGGCAAGGTCGTTGATTCGAGCGCGGTTCAGGCCGCGCTGGTAATCAGCCAAACGCATGTTCCAGACCACCTGTTCAATCGTCCTCGCGTTGGTAAAGTTCATGTCAGTGTCTTAACTAGTCTTTAATGAAAGGTTTAGCAAGCGCAGTTTGTTCCCGCTCGTATTGCTCGATGATGGAGGGGTGAGGGAGGCGTATCATGGGCCATGTCAGAGTATCTTGTGGGTTGATGTATTTCTCCGCTTCGTGACCGTAATCCTGACGGACTGTGACTAAATCAGGCCACAGGTTCCATAGCTTACCCTCGTACATCCTGCCAAGCTCATCTTCGGGTAATTCCATCCCTTCAGAAAAAGTTTCCGATAGGTTGGGTCGCAATCGTTGGTGCAGGAACCGGATGGCCGCAGAACGCTTCCACGCCATCAGATAACCGGGACGACCATGCCAGTCAGTTCCCATGACCTCAGTGTCTCGTGAAGCAAACTCTCTCAGCAAAGAGTTCCAATCCAACGCTCCAAATAAAACGTCTCCATCCAACATCACCATCAAGTCCCAGTCATTTAGATTCAAAGCATAGGCCATCATGCCGGTAAAAGCGCACATAGCGTAGTTCCATGACCCGGTGTAGGGATGGTTGGGTAATGCACCGGAATTGATGATTTTAACCATGCGCCCAAACCGGCTGTAATCGGGGTCGCTCCAGGTTCCGCACGCCACGATGTAACGCTGTTCCGGGAACCACCGGATGGCGTTGGAGAACCAGGATTTTAAACCGAACCTGCCCTTGTAATCGGGGTGATACTGGAAGATTTGAGTGGCTGTCCTCTCATCCACCTTCAGTAACTCAGTCCCTTCATACTTTAGATCAAACTCCGCTTGCGAGTTCCACCATGAAGTTGTCCAGACCAGAAGTCTCACAACCATCCTTTGACAACGATAGGAGTTCCCTCAATCTGGACCAAATCCATTCCACCCTCGCTCCATTTATCCAGCAGTCGGGCGACTCCCATCCACTGTGATTCAGGTCGGTAATCGTGCCAGACAATCAGGGTTGGATTGTGAGATAACGCTTTTCTACTGTCGGCCATGACTCCCTCGTCACTGTGATCTCCGTCAATCAACACAAAATCTGTTCCCACCGGGTAGTTAAATATGCGTGAGTTACCATTGATGGCGATGACATTTTGCAGGTGCAATGCTCGGCTGGCCACAACATCCGGTCGCTCCGCTTCCTGATGCACAGACAGACTCTGATTGAAAGACCAGTCCAAGGCGTAGATTACTTTGTCAGGGTTGGATTGAGCCAGTGCTTTGGTAAGGAACCCCTGGGCACAACCTATCTCAAGAATGTCGCCCTTGACCTTCTTTGAAAGCCAGATAATCACCTTGGCTTCACTTTCTATGGTGTAAGGTTGCGGGAGCGGTACTACGATCTCCCTGGCTTCTTCAGGGTAGGGAACAGTCTTCATAACAGTCTTAACGATGTAATACCCAAACTGGTTGCCGCATTAGTCCATTGTTCAAGGTCATCTATGAACAGGTCAACTTTTTCTCTTTGGAGTATAGGAATTTTATTGTCGGTAACGTGGATAATCTCAGACGGCCACGGCAGACCATTCTCACGCAGGGAACCCGTCACAAATTCGTTGTTCGCATTGATTGCATCCTCCACCGACGGATAACCTTGGGGGTCGATATGCGTCACGATAAGGACTCGATGACCAGCAGCGTGAACGGCTCGGTAAAGTGCCTGCATGGGACCGAATCTCCACGGGCGTCCATCACCTCGTTCCACCAATGTATTTCCATAATCAAATGCAAAGGTCATTTTCATTTAACTCCAAATTCAGATGGTTTGAATCCGCGCTGAACAAGAAAGCCCCTGGCTAATCCAAGATTATGTTTCTGACCTGCCAGAGTGTAACGCAGATTGGATGCTTCCCAACCGTTGGCGTGGCGTTCGTGGTAAATCAGGTCAGGCAATGACACAGGTTTATTAGGGCAGGTCTGCTCGATTAGAACGCGCAGAGTGCAGTCCCAAGCTTCGCGGGCGAATACCATGTCCGGGTAAGCATCACGATAGGCACGCCACCAGCCCACGCGGAATGCAAACAAATCACTGCCGGGATAGTGAACCCCCTTTTCTATGTCACGGTCGGGAAGAGGCTCCCTCAAGGCGTGGTAGAAGTCCCGGCGGAAGGCGTAGGTGGCGTCATTAAGCTGCATCGCTTCGGCAATTCTCAGGCAACAGTTGTTGGCAACGCAGATGTCGGAATTGGTGAAGACCAGTATGTCGGCGTCACTCAGCTTGTCACTGCCAGTGTTGAACAGGTCTTTGACGTAGGGCAGCCTGACGGTGTGTTCGGGGAACAAGCGAGGAAGATGAGAGTCTTCAACTGGAACAGTCTGCCACGGCTGTTTTACCCACGTCATCTCAGCCACGAGCTGGCGGCGTTGAGTGTCGGGGTTGGATGACTTGTGGCTGCTGTAACAATGAACTATCATGTCCAATTCAATTCCAAGTGTGACAGGTTTTGTCCACTCGCAACCTGCCAGTAACAGTGAACTATCACGCTATCTTTCCCCACGACTTGACCACTTGCAGGATGCTCTCGATACGGTGCGGGGTGGAGTTGTATTTGACTTCCAACACGCAGTTACCCTTGGGCACCGAGGAAGTCCAGCCGTCCACAGTGAAGGCGATGTAGGGTACTTTAGATGCGGGTGCCAGATGTAGCGTGGAGGTGTCGCAGGTCAACAGACCGGTAGCCACGTCGTAGAGTCCAAGCAGGTCGTAGATGCGGTGGGCTTGAATCTTGCCTAAGTCAACCAGTTGAAAGTGACGGTGTAGCTTGAGGATTGGATTCAACACTTCCGGCACGAAACCGAAGGGGGAACTGACTCCACTGAAGTTATAGAGCAGGACGGGTTTGGAGGTGTAGAGTCCAATGACTTTGTTGCGGAGTTCTTTCTCGCGCACGGGCGAGCGTTGGTCGAATACCAGCGGCAGGGACATCATTTCTTCACGAGTGAATCCGGCCCGGTCCCACATGGAAGTGCCGTAGTCTGGCCAGCGGTTCAGGTCAACGCCCCATTCGTGTCCGTGACTTTGCAGGACCAATCCGCCTTTGGTGGCGCTATCCAGCAGGGAGATGCGCTCAGGTGAATCGTTCCACCACGGCAGGACGGTTCCGCCTCCGAACCTGGCCTCAGCTATCTTACGTGCGGTTGGCACTCCCTCCCACCAGCCTGCCCGGATGGGGAACGGTTCCACGTAGGACACCCCTTCGTAAATGCTCTGGTAATCCTGCGAGACAATAACGACTGGCTTGAATCCGGTACGCTCGTAGATGGCTTTAAAGGCGGGTAGTAGCTGGATAGCGTCACCGAACCGGCCTAAAAGAACGAAGCAGGGAGGACGTTCTGGAAGCATCCAGCAGCTCACTGAGCGCCTTCCTCAATCAACTGATCGTCTCCAAAGCATTTAATGTCAGACCCGCAGAATGGGCAATGAGTCATGTTACGGACAACATAACAGCCCCCTCCGCAGCAACCGTTGGCAGACCACGTTCCATCCTTCTGCTTCACAAACTGGCCGGTTGAACTGTATCCCAACGAATCATAAATCGGCTTCAAAGCGGATGAAGACTCTATGCCGGTAACATACTGGGCAAACTTATCGCAGCAGAATTTCATTGAGAACTTTCCTTGAGCACCCAACAACGAGGCTCAAGCCGCTGTCGGGTTTCCGGTGACATGCGTTTCACTATCACATCCATCGGACTCCAGACCTTGAGCTTGAGTGGACAATCACACCGGCTGCACACGGTCAGCTTGTCGTCGTAAGGCGTGGTCAGGTTCAGGTCATGTTTGATAGCCAGCAAATGACGGATTTGGTTGGAGACCGGCTCGGTGAAGTAGGATTTGAGATCGCCTCCGTCATTTCCGGGGCAATCGGAACACACCAAGGCTCGTGCTTCCGCCAGTTCACGCGCAACCGGCAGCTTGTTTTCTCCCAACCAGTCGATGAGCAGGGTTTGAGCACCGGCAACAACCCGCTTAACTCCGCCCGCAACACTTTGCCACAGGGTTTTTTTTTGAGTGGGTGCAGGTGCAGACTCCCCGCTGTCCAGATCAACGAAGTCGGTCCAGCCGTGGGCCAGCATCCGCATGGCCTCGCGCTGGTCGATGAAGGATTCCTGAGCGAAGCGGGTGGTGGGCCAGCCTTGCTTTTGAGCCAAGGCGGGGTTCTTACGGACAATGGCGTCGAAGGCAGAAACCACTTCGTTGAAGGAGCCGATGATCGGTTGTTTCATGCCCACTTCGGGAATCAATAGCTGAAACCCTCCAGTGGGGAGGCCGGGTGGCCAAAGGTTGCGGGATTTAAGGCGTGCCATTTTGTTTTGGTTCCTTGTCTGCTCTTACTAAGTTGCCCGAACCAGTCTTCATGTAAACTGTACCGTCATGGAACCTGACCCGTCTCACGGTGTCAGTGTTCTTCAAGTCGAGGGTTGCAGTACGGGGTTTAAGCTTGCGTAACTCCAGTGTTTTTCCGGTGGCCATCGCGGGGATAGATAGAACACTAAGAGCTGTAAGTCAACTCATAGCTTTTCTTGAGTGACTCGCTGCGCTTACGCAGCTTGTCTTTCCAGGCGTCATCCTGTTTAGCCGCCTGTTGAGAGGTCATCTTCGACATGATGAAACCAAGTCGGCGTGCGCCTTCCACGCAGATGGCTGTCCAATCCCCAATGTCAGGGGAGCGCCCGAACCGCTTCTTCATATCCTCCTTTTTCTCCACTTCCTTCTTGTCACCGCGCACGCTAATCCACTCACGAGCGCACAATTCTTCCACCGATTCGTTGGGCAGATCGCGGGACTGACCGCCTTCAATGACGTAACGCACCGAGAACCACAATTCCGTGACGAACTTGGAGTAGTGCTCATCGCAACGTTTCAATCGTTTGGCTCGTGTTTTCTCGTCGTAAATAAGCAGGTCGTTGGTGACAGGCCGGTCGGTGGGGTTGCCACCGAACTCGATAGGGTTGGTGTCATGCCGCCACAATCGGGCGAAGGCGGTACCGAGCGAGCCGCGTCCGGTAGCGTCATGGAACACGTTGGCGGCTGGTATGCCGAGGCGCTCGCAGTCGGCTTTTACGTACTCGGCAATCTGATCTTCAGGCAGGACACGCTGAGATTCAGAGACGGACTTGGGATAGATTTTAATGGGGATGATAGCGGGACGACCGAAGGATATGACTTGAAACCCGTTGATGTCCTGACCGAACTCAAAAGGGCCACCGATACAGCGGTCTCCGCCGTAGGAGGCGTCTATGGCATAGCCTTTGGTGGTGGGTTTGTGTCCCCAGATGACTGGTTCCTGGGCGCCAAACTTTCGCACCATATCGCGGGTGACGACCCGGCGCAGGGAAACACCGGGACGGCGCAGGCCCATCGCCTGATTCCACCATTCCGCACTGTCCTTGCCCCAGTACCCTTCGATGTAATCCAGGTCTTCCTGACCGATGAGGTAGGTGTATTTGCCGGGGTTCTTTATGGCGGGAGAATCGGTGCCTACCAGATTGATGGTGACACCGTTCATCCGGTTCTTCCAGGTGGTAGTGACGGTGATTTCGTCCAGACTATCCCAGCCTTCCATTGGCTCCGATATTTTGTCCAACGGGTCGCCTTCACCGATGGGGTTTCCTACGAATACACCTTTGAAGTCACCTTTGTTCAGGTTGGCCAGTGTGGTGATGTAGGGTGGGTACATGAATTGACAGTTATGCACCACCAATCCATTCACGCAGTAAGTGTGATGCCCTTCAACTTCAAGATTATAGACAGTAACGCCAGTTTCGTTACCTCCGTATCGTTCAAGATCGATTTGTTGGAGAATCTCAACACTGTCCACCCAAGACCCTGAAGGAAGGAAGTCTTCT
>Ga0070704_100001492_pt1 | contig 12582 bp, 13 predicted proteins | sample KBSK5252metaG_FD_65467 | JGI IMG/M metagenome (GOLD analysis project Ga0070704, IMG submission 65467) | Corn, switchgrass and miscanthus rhizosphere microbial communities from Kellogg Biological Station, Michigan, USA - KBS K5-25-2 metaG | ecosystem: Host-associated > Plants > Roots >...
GCGACCCGTTGACAGTACGTCCGATACGCCGCGTCCGCGCTCAGCAGCCGCTCCTCCATCAACGCGCGCACGATGAGCGCGCCGTCGGCGAGGACGACGATCGCGAGGTTCAACGCCGTCGGATTGGCGGCGAGAAACCCGACGTGCGTGATCAGATACCCGAGGTAAATCGGATGTCGGACCACCACGTAGGGCCCGCTCGCGACGACGCCGCGATTGGCGGGCGCGATGCCGAAGCTCCGGCCCAGCGTCATCTTCGCGCCGATCACGATCACCAGGCCGATCGCCGACACGACCGCGGTCGCGATGTCCGGCAGCAGCCCGGGCACGTGCCCGGCGCGCAACAGCGGCGGTCCGGCGATGGACAGCGCCGTCGTCACCGTCGCGGCCACGGATCGATCGACGAGATGCGTGCGGCGCCGCATGACGGTCAGCACCACGACGAGCGCTTCGCTCACCAGCAGCAGCAGGCCCGTGACATGGCCGGTCTGGATGAAATCGGCGAGCAGGTTGTACGACATCAGGCCGAAGAGCGCCGCGATGATCGCGCGCGCGATGAGATCGCCGGCGGCCTCACGCGACATGGCCCACCTCGCGATCGTCGACGAAATACGACGCGCAGGCGCGGTCCATCAGCTCGCGGGTGATTTTCGGTGACGTGCCGCGATAGCGGCAGAGCGCCATCACCTGATCGAGGAGATCGCGCGGGTGGCACGCGCGCAGCGGCCGGCGGGCCGGGGTGAAGTGACGCCGCAGCAGGTACGCCACCATCACTTCATGGAAGCGGAGCTGATGCCGCCGGCAGTTCATCTCGAAGATGCGCGTGAACTGCTCGACGGTCGGATCCCCGATCGCGATCTTGTACGGGATACGGCGGAGAAACGCTTCGTCCGCCAGGGAGTTCGGATCCAGGTTCGTCGCGAACACCGTGAGCACGTCGAACGGCACCTGGAGCTTCTTGCCGGTGTGCAGCGTGAGATAGTCGACGCGGCTCTCGAGCGGCACGATCCAGCGGTTCAGGAGCTCCTGCGGGCGCATGCGCTGGCGGCCGAAGTCGTCGACCAGGAACACGCCGCCGTTCGCCTTGAGCTGAATCGGCGCCTCGTAGAACTTCGACAGCGGGTTGAACGTGAGGTCGAGCATGTCGAGCGTCAGCTCGCCGCCGACCACCACGACCGGAGGCTTGATCCGCAGCCACCGCCGGTCGCACGGCGCCGCGGCGACCACGCTCGTCGGGCTCTCGGTCTCGAGCGATTCGTGGTTGATCGGATCGAACATCGTCATCACGTGGCCGTCGATGTCGATCGCGTGCGGGATGTACATCTCGCCGCCGAGCGCCCGGCCCATGCCTTCGCCGATGACCGACTTGCCGTTTCCAGGCGGCCCGTACAGGAAGACCGCCTTGCCCATGTTCACCGCCGGGCCGAGCTGCTCGAGCACGTCGTCGCCGATGATCAGGTGCGAGAAGCCCCTGCGCAGACGCTCGCGATCGATGACGCCGCGCGCCTCGCGCAACGCCCGCATGTAGCGGATGTACGCCGCGAGCGGCACGGGCGCGGGGCCCGCGTACTGATTAATGTCGAGGTACTGACGCGCACGGTCGCGGCCCAGGTCGGTCAGCGCGTATCGAAACGCCGCCGTGCCGGAACCGGACGCGCCCTTGACTTCGATGAGCCGTTCCGCCCGGGCGCGCTCGACGAGCGGCTCGAGGATCGCGTACGGCACCCGCATCCGCTCCGCGACGGTGTGACCGCTCGCTTCGCCGTTGAACAGCGTCTTGATGAGCAGCTGCTCGAGCTGATCGACGGCCAGGCCGAGGTCCTCGAGCGTCCGCGGCGGCTGCGGCGGCTGCGATGTGTCCGCGATATCAACCGTTGAGGTGAGCAGCATTATTTCGACGCCATCGGAAAGAGGACCTGCACGAACTTGATCGCCGCCGGACCGATCGTGACCACCCAGATCGCCGGGAAGATGCAGAACACGAGCGGGAACACCATCTTCACGCCCGTCTTCGCCGCCGCTTCTTCCGCGCGTTGACGGCGCTTGGTTCGGACGGTCTCGGAATGCACGCGCAGCGACTGCGCGACGCTGGTGCCGAACTTATCGGTCTGGACCAGCATCGCCACCAGCGACGACACGTCGTCGACCCCGGTGCGTTCCGCGAGGTTTCTCAACGCATCCAGGCGACCCTTGCCGGCGCGCAGTTCCAAATTGATCAGCCGCAGCTCATCGGCAAGATCCGGATGAGCAAAGGCGAGCTCTTCGCCGACGCGCTGAATCGCCTGATCGAGACCGAGGCCCGCTTCGACGCTGACCACCATCAGGTCGAGCACGTCCGGCAGTCCGCACCGGATGCGATGCTGACGCTTGCTGGCCAGGCGTCCGAGCGCCATGCTCGGCAGCAGATACCCGAGCGCGCTGCCGGCGAGCGCCAAGGTCAAATTCGGGCGGAAGAAGATCGGCGTGGCCAGCGTGAGGAAGAAGGCGGCGGCCACGACGAGGCGAATGCCGAAGAAGATGACGAGCGCTTCGCGGCTGCGATAGCCGGCGTAGACCAGCTTCTGCTGCAGCTTGCCCATCTCCTTCGCCGATCTCGGAGCGACGGCGCCCATGCGCTTCAGCGCGGCGACGACCATCTCCTCGTAGCCGCGGTCGACCTCGATCGGCTTCTCCGGCGCGCCCGTGACTTCGCCGAGGCGCCGCTCGATCGCGGATACGCCTCCCGGGGAAAGGGCGAGCGCCGCCGCCGTCACGAGCAGCGACGCGAACGCAAACGCCAACAGCGGAATCAGCAGCGACACGCTACACCTCGATCTTGATGATCTGGCGGATCCAGATGAATCCGACTGTCTGCAGGACGATGGCGCCGAGGAGCATGAGGTGTCCCATGTGCTCCTTGAACAGCAGATTCATGTGCTCCGGATTGATGAACATGAGCGCGATGCAGAGCGCCGCCGGCAGCGCCAGCAGCACGTACCCGGTGAACCGCCCATGTGCCGTGTGCACGCGAATCTGCCGCCGGATCTTGAAACGCTCGCGCACGACGTGCGCGAGGTTGTCGAGAATCTCGGCCAGGTTGCCGCCGGTATCGCGCTGGATGAGCACGGCCGTGACGAAGAACTTGACGTCGAGAATGGGGATCCGCTCGGCCATCTCGTTCAGCGCGTCGCGCAGCGGCAGGCCGTAGTTCTGCTGATCGAAGGTCTTCTTGAACTCCGGTCCCACCGGGTCGGGCAGTTCCTCGGCGACCATGCCCATCGCCGTCTGAAACGCATGTCCGGCGCGAATCGCGCGCGACAGCAGGTCGAGGGCTTCCGGAAACTGCTCTTCGAAACGCTTCTGCCGCGCCGATCGCCGATGCACCAGAAACGCGATGGGCATCAGCGCGCCGGCCAGGCCCGCGAGCGCGCCGGCCCACGCCATTCCCGAAAAGAGGATCGCGACCAGCGCCGCGGACGTCCCGATCGCCAGCGCGACGCCGACGACGGCGCCGGGCGTGGTCTTCACGCCCGAGCGGTCGATCAACAGGCCGAGCCACGAGCCGGCGCGCGTGCGCGACACGAATTTATCGAGGCCGGGCAGCGGGCCGTCGTCCTGCTGCCGGACGACCGTCGCGCCCGGTTCGCCGGCCGGCGTGTCGAACCCCGACACGTCGCGCAGGCGCCGTTCGAGACGGCGGCTGGCGAGCAGGCCGGGCAGATACGTCACGGCCATGTAGCCGCCGAAGATCGTGCCCGAGATGACCACGAAGGCGAGCAGTGGCAGTGTGAGCATCAGCGGACCTCCGTCACCCCTTCGAACATGTCCGCCGGCAGATGGATGCCGGACGCCTTCAGCCGGTCGCAGCACTTCGGCCGCACGCCGGTGGCGCGGAAGCGTCCGATGACCTTGCCGTCCTGCGTGATGCCCATCTTCTCGAACAGGAAGATCTCCTGCATGGTGATGATGTCGCCTTCCATGCCGGTGATTTCCGAGACGCTCGTCACCTTGCGCGATCCGTCGCTCAGTCGCGTCTGCTGGATGACGAGCTGAATCGCCGACGAGATCTGCTGGCGCATCGCGCGCTCGGGAAGATTCGTGGCGCCCATCGCGATCATCGTCTCGATACGGCTCAGGGCGTCGCGCGGCGTGTTGGCGTGCACCGTCGTCAGCGATCCGTCGTGGCCGGTGTTCATCGCCTGCAGCATGTCGAGCGCTTCTTCACCACGCACCTCGCCGACGACGATGCGGTCGGGGCGCATACGCAGGGCGTTGATCAGGAGCTGGCGCTGGCGGATGGCGCCCTTGCCTTCGACGTTGGGCGGACGCGTTTCGAGCCGCGCGACGTGCTCCTGATGGAGCTGGAGCTCCGCGGCGTCCTCGATCGTCACGATGCGGTCGCGCTCCGAGATGAACCCCGAGAGCACGTTGAGCAGCGTCGTCTTGCCGGCGCCGGTGCCGCCGCTGATCAGAGCGTTCAATTTCGCTTTCACGCAGTGCGAGAGGAACTCGAGCATCGGCCGCGTCATCGCGCGCAGGTTGACGAGATCGTCCGCCTTCAGCCGCTCCGCCGGAAAACGGCGGATGGACAACAGCGGTCCGTCCACGGCGAGCGGCGGAATGATCGCGTTGACGCGCGATCCGTCGGGCAGCCGCGCGTCCACCATCGGCGAGCTGTCGTCCACGCGCCGGCCGACGGCGCTGACGATTCGATCGATCACACGCATCAAGTGTCGGTCGTCCTGAAAGGTTGTCGCGACGTGCTGGAGCTGGCCGCCGCGTTCCACGTACACGTTCTTGTATGTGTTGACGAGGATGTCGCTCACTGGCGTGTCGCGGAGCAGCGGCTCGAGCGGTCCGAGTCCGAAGACGTCGTCCAGGATGTCGCCGAACAGGGCTTCGCGCTCCGAGAGACTGAGCGGCGCGCCTTCCTCCGACAGCAGCTCCTGCAGCAGCGTCCGGATTTCACTCTCGGCGCGCGAGCGATCCGCCTGCGCCAGCGCTTCGAGGTTCAACCGGTTGAGCAGCTTCTTGTGGATGTTCGCGCGCAGATCGAGATACTGCTGGCGCGGCTGCGGCGCGCGGGGGCCGGGTCGATTTCCCGCCGCCGGCGTGGGAGTGGCTATTGAGCTCATGTTCGTTTACCAGAGCGACGCGATGCGCTCGAGACCCAGGAGACCCTTCTTCGACGGCTCGACCGGCGGTTCGGCGCCCGGATCGAGAATCCGGCGCGTGAACCGATCGAACTGGCCCGCAATCTCGGAGTTGCCCGCCAGCGCGAGCGGCACGCCCGAGTTGAGCGCCGTCGAGACGGTCTTGTAGTCGCTCGGGAACGTATGGTGAATCGGATGGCCGAGCGCCCCTTCGATCTGCTTCGGCGGAATCGGATACGGCTCGGCCGCGCGATTCAGCAGCACGCGCACGCGCTCGCCGGCGGCGCCGAGCTGCCGCACGCGATCGAGCAGCCGCTGCGCGTTGCGCACCGACGGCACGTCGGGGTTCGCCACGAGAAACAGCTGGTCGGCCGTGTACAGCGCGGCGACCGTGCACGAGTTGATCTGACTGCCGGCGTCGACGAGGATGCACTCGTACTGACGCGCGAGCAGCCGCAGCAGCTCCTCGATGGCGCCCGCGTCGGCGGCGCCCGGCCGATCGAAGTGATCCGATCCGGCGAGGATTTCGAGCCCTGATTTGTGCTTCACGACCAGCTCGCGCAGGAACTCGCGATCCAGCCGGTGCAGGTTGTCGATGGCGTCGAGCAGGCTGAACCGGGGCCGGACGCCGAGAAACAGCGCCACTTCGCCGAGTCCCGCCTTCAGATCGACGATGACCGTCGACCGCTTGCTCAGACGGGCGAGCTCGACGCCGCAGTTCACCGCGACCGTCGTGGTGCCGGCACCACCCTTCGACCCGAAGAACACGAGCGTGGTCGCCGGCGGCTTCGCGCCCTGCACCGTCTCGCGCCGCGCGGCGGTGCGGCGGATGGCGCCGTGAAACGATTCCTCCGGCGGCGGCCAGGTGAAGAACTCGTTCGCGCCGGCGCGCATCGACTGCAGGATGACCTCGGGATCCGCCATCAGCGCGACGGCGAACACGCCCGCGCCCGGATTGGCGGCGCGCTGGCGCTCGATGTTCGCCATCGCCGAGGAGCTGTCGCCGCGCGCGTCGACGATCACCACGTCGGGCGGCGTGGCGTCCCGCGACGAGCGATCGTCGAGGACGCTGACGGGAATCGCGCCGGCCCGCAGCAAGCGGCCTACGTGCTTCTTGAACGCGTCGTCTTCGCTGACTATCTGTCCGACCAGGTGCGCCATTGACTTCTCGCTGCTCCGCCTACTGTTTTTTCGAGCGCGCCATCTCGGCGTCGTATGCCGCCTGGGCTGCCTTCAACTTGGCTTCCGCTTCCGCGACGGCCTTCTGGTTCTTCTTGTCGATCTCGGCCTGCTTCTTCGCCTGTTCGGCGGCGCGCTTCGCGGCGAGCTCCTGCGCGGCCTTGTCAATCACGGCCTGGCGCTTCTGCACTTCGGCGAGGCGCTTTCCGTCCTCCTGCGCCTTCTTCCGATCGACCTCCGCCTGGCGGGCGAGCTGCTTCGCGGCAGCCGCCTGCGTGCGCTGATCGGTCCCGCGCTTCGCCTGCTCTTCTTGCCTGGCGTGCTCGAACGCCGTCTGCTCGTCGCGCGTCAGCTTGCGCGGCGTCGTCGTATTCGAATCGGCCGGGCGCGCGGCCGGTGTCGTCTCCGGCCTCATCACTTGCTTGGTCGTCGGGTTCAGCGCCGATACCGCCGCGGCGGCATCCGCCGGGTCGAGCGTGGTCTGCGACGAGCCCTGGTTCGCCGGAGCCGAGCCCTGCGCCACATTCGGAGACGAGGCCGGGGCCGTCGACACCCACGGCGCGCCCTTGAACGCGGGCGCCGGCTGCTCGCGCGACTTCTTCGGATCGAGCGGCGGCAGGAACGGTTCCTGGAGCTTCGGCAGATTCGGCGACACGCCGCTGGATCCGCGCGGCAGAATCTCCGGCGTGATCATGACGACGAGCTCGGTCCGATCCTTCTGCGCCGCCTGGCTCTTGAACAGCAGGCCGAGGATCGGGATGTCGCCGATGCCGGGCACCTTCTGCAGCGTCTTGTTCATCGTGTTGTTGATCAGGCCGGCGATGGCGAACGTCTGACCGTTCTCCAGCTCGAGCTCGGTCTCGGTGCGGCGCGTCGACAGCGCCGGCACGCGGAAGCCCTGCAGCGTGACGCCGTTGGCGAAGTCGAGCGTGCTCACCTCGGGCCGCACCTTCAGGTGAACGCGGTCGCCGTTGACGATCGGGGTGAAGTTCAGGCGGACGCCGAACTCCTTGAACATGATCGTGACGCTCGTGCCGCCGTTGGTCGGCTGCGCGATCGGCACCGGGAATTCACCGCCGGCGAGGAAGCTGGCTTCCTTGCCGCTCTCGGCGACCAGGTTCGGCTCGGCGAGGCTCTGGAACAGGCCGCGGCTCTGAAGCGCGCGCACCATCGTGCCCAGGTCGTACTTCTGGCTGAACAGGAAGAAGTTCAGGAAGTCGCCGAAGTTGAACTTGCCTTCCGCGCTCGTCACCGGCGCGCCGAAATCGCCGCTCTCTTTCGTCCACTTGAGATCGGTGAACGTGGGCGACGGGTACTGCTGCGTGGTGACGCGTGCGAGCGTGTTCTTGACGCCGGTCGGACTCGTGAAGAATCCGGCGCCGAGCTCGGTCAGCGCGTTGCGGCTCACCTCGGCGAACCGGACGCGGAGGAGCACCTGATTGGCGCCCGACTCGCGCACCTGGAGCAGCGACACGACGTCTTCTTTCTTGTCGACGTAGCCCGCGGCCACGCTCGACGCCTTCTCGACGACGTCCTTGTGCGTGACGCTGCCGGAGAGCACCACCGACTTGCCGTTGCTGTGCGCGGTGATCGACTCGCCGGGGAACAGGTTGATCAGCTGCTCGGACAACCGCGCGAGGTCGCGCTGGACGACGACCTCGTAGCGCTTGAGCGCGCCGCCGCGATCCCAGACGAAGAGGGAAATCGTGCCCGGCATCTTGCCGTTGATGAGCACCTGGCTCGACGACGTCACGAGGGCGTCGGCGATGTCGGCGCTGGTCAGGGACACGCGGGCGATCGTCCCGCCGGTGTCGAGGACCGCCGAGCGGCCCACCATCAGGTGCACGCTCTCCGCGTCGCCCGCCCCCGCGTAGAGGATCGAGCTGTGAGCGATTGCGATCAGGAAGATGAAAGCTAGCCGACGCATGATTTAGTTCTCCTGGCGCACGACTTCACGTGCGCGCTTGTCGCCACGGATGATTTCAACGGTCGCCGGCTCGGGCGCCGCCACCACTACCGGTTCCGCCTTCGCCGACGACGGACGCGCGCTGCCCGCTGGACGCTCGGCGCGGACGATCGGCGCCGCGCCCAGCAGCGAGGCCGGACGGATGCCGCGGGTCGCCGGCGTTTCGCGATCGAGCGGGTTGCGCAGCGCGAGCTGAATCTTGCCTTCGCTGCTCGCCAGTGTCAGGCGCTCCGCTTCCTCGGGACTGACGAGCAGCGTCACGACGGTGACCGCGATCGGCTTGTTCTTGTCGGTCTCGCGATCGATCTTCGTGCCCGCCGCCAGCACCTGGACGTTCGTCAGAATCACCTTCGACGTGATGTCGCGATGCTGATCCGTCGGGTTGAGCACGACGACGACGTCGACGCGCGTGCCGGGCAGGACGTAGCCGGCGACGCCGATGACTTCGTTGACGCGCACCGACACCGCGCGAAGGCCCTGCGGAATCGCGGGCGGGAGGCCGCCGCCGGCATCCTTCGACGCGAGCTTCATCGGCAGAATCGGCTCGTTCTGAATGACCGGGAGCACCAGGCCGCGTCCGTAGAGCTCGTTCGGATCGCTGAAGGCGCCGGCCGGCACGGCGTTCGCCGGCCAGTCGACCATCCGGATGTCGTCGCGCTGAAGCTCGGCGCCGACGTCCAGATCGGAGGCGGCGACGACGACCGGTTTGGTCGGAATCGTGACCGTCTTCGCCGGCATGCTCTGAACGTAGTTGTAGGTGGCGAACGCGAACGCCCCGCCGACCGTAATCGCCATCACGAACACGATGAACACGCGCATGCGAGTCATAAAGTCCTCAGTCCCTAGTCCTCAGTCACCAGTCCCAGTCGTTTGGTCGCTAGTCGCAGTCGGTGGTCGCGAATCGAGAGTCCGAATCAGAGTCCCAGGGCCGCCAGGAACGCGCCGACGGCGATGGCCGGCGCGTATGCGAACCGGTTGTCTTCACGCGGATGCTCGATGTCGGCCGCCGCGGCCGACGTGCTCAGGAGCGCCGCGGTCCGCTCGATCGTCACGCGCATCCGCCGGCGCCTTGCTGCGACGATCAGCGCGATGACGCCGCCGGCCATCGCCGTATACATGAAAGCGCTCCCCGTTCGTCCGGGACCGAGCAGCGTGCCGAGCGCCGCCATCAACTTGACGTCGCCGGCGCCGGTGGCGCCAATCACGTGTCCCGGCAGCATCAGCGCGAAGCCGAGCACCAGTCCCACCAGCGCGCCGCCGATGGTGACGCTCGTCACTTGGAACGCCGCCAGGATCAGTCCGACCGCGGTAATGCCGAGGGTCATCGGGTTCGGCACGCGGCGCACGCGAAGGTCAATCGCTGCGCTCGACGCGCCGCCGCCCGCCACGGCGCACACGACGATCGGTTCAAAAGTTTTGAGCAATGGTCGTCCAAAAAAGCCCGTTGATTGTCTGGCCGAGGGTCGTGACGCCAGCCATCACGACGATCGCAATCAGCACGGCCAGCAGCCCGTATTCGAGCAGGTCCTGTCCGTTCTCATCTCGCGCCAGTCGCGCCACCAGTGTCAGTACTGTTTGCATATGGATCCTCGACCCCGCCTTCGTCGGACGGAGGCGGATGACTCCGCCTCCGTCCAGTCTGGTCAAACTAGATCGCATTCGTGATGTCGGTGAAGATCTGGTTCACCTTGCCGCCCGCAAGACCGATCGCGCCGAAGCAGACGAGCGCGATCAACGCGACGAGCAGCGCGTACTCGAGCAGGTCCTGGCCTTCCTCGCGGCGAACCAGGCTGCTGACGTAAGTAACAAGCGCGTTCATCATCTCCTCCAATTGTCGTGAGCTAGATCGCGTTCGTGATCTGGGTGAAGATTGCGTTCACCTTGCCGCCGGCGAGCCCGATCGCGCCGAAGCAGACGAGGGCGATCAGCGCCACGAGCAGCGCGTACTCGAGCAGGTCCTGGCCTTCTTCGCGGCGAACCAGGCGGTTGACGTACGTAAGAAGCGCGTCCATTGTGTCCTCCCCTTGTCCTGAGTTAGATCGCGTTCGTAATCTGGGTGAAGATTGCGTTCACCTTGCCGCCGGCGAGCCCGATCGCGCCGAAGCAGACGAGGGCGATCAACGCGACGAGCAGCGCGTACTCGAGCAGGTCCTGTCCTTCGTCGCCGCGAACCAACGCACGCATCCGATTCATGAGATCCATCGATTCCTCCGCGCGCGTTCTGTCCTAACGCGCATGCCCTGTGTGCGAGATGCGGTCACGTGCGTGATGCACGGCCGCGAGACGAGCGGTCAAAAGGCAACGGCCGTACCACGGCACGGCGCGGCACCGCGTAAACCACTCGTAAGTCGCGGTGCGTGGCTGCGGTTAGCACCGATCGCGAGCCGACGTTTCTGCGCAAAGTGGACGAGGTCGACTGCCGGTGCTTCGCCGCACATTCGTAACTCCGCGCGCCAATTTCGTGGGATGCGGCCGCTTGCGGAATGGAACACGGTGCCGCACATCGCGCGAATCGCAAGGAAATCGCCACCATGTACTGATCGGAATGGCAATTGCCTAATCACCTCAGGCCGGAGTGTTCTCACGCGCGTGAGAGACGAGGCGTTCGAAATTCCTGGGGAGAAGATGCAATGGTGAGCATGAAACGCACTTTCGGCGACACGCTGATATCGATTGGCGCGTTGGCGACGCTGCTGACGATGCTCGTCATGTTCGACGAGCGTGTGCGCGAGCAGGTGGCGATGCGGTTCGCCGGCCGGACGCCGTCAGGCGAGCTGGCCGACGCCGGCCATCGCATGCGCGACCTCGCGAGCGTCGTGATCGAAGCGGCGCGCACGCAGAGTCTCGATCACGCGCCGCTGGTGATTTTCGTCCTCGCCAGCACCGTGCTCGTGTTGTTCATGTTGAGGACCTAGAGAGAACCGACGAACCAGCTATGCCGCTCATACTTGCCATCGAACCCGATCGCCGCCAGGCGAATCAGTTGAACGCCGTCGTCAAGAGCCGGCTGCACGCGGACTTCGTGCTCGCCGAGACGGCGGAGCGCGCGCTCGCCGCGATCGGGGATCGCGTGCCCGACCTGATCCTCACGTCGGCGCTGTTGTCGCGGACCGACGAGGTCGTGCTCGGCGAGCGGCTGCGCGCGCTCAACGGCGCCGCGGCGCACGTGCAGACGCTCACGATTCCGGTGCTGGCCGGTCCTCGGAAGCGATCGCGCCGTTCGGGCGGCATGCTGTCGGCGCTGGGCTTCTCGAAGTCGAAGGAAGACGACGTGCCGGACGGATGCGATCCGACGGTGTTCGCGTCGCAGTGCGCCGAATACCTGGAGCGTGCGGCCGCGGAGCTCGCGATGAACCCGGCGGCGAGCAGTCGTCAGACGTTCGGCGAGGAACCGATCGCGGCCGCGGTGGCGCGCGAATCCGCGACCCTGCGGACCGAGTCCGCCGGGGACGACACGGAATGGACCGCCGCGATGAGCGAGCCGGTCGAGCCGACGCGCGAAGAGTTCGGCACGATGGGCGAGCCGGTCGAGCCGATCCGCGAGTGGGCCGGCGCGGCGGGCAAACCGTTCGAACCGATTCGCGAAGAGTTCGGCGTGACGGACGAGCCGATCGCGCCGATGCGCGAAGAGCACGAATGGGCCGGCACGGCGAGCAAGCCGTTCGAACCCATCCGTGAAGAGTTCGAAACGGTGACCGAGACGGTCGAACCGGTGCGCGAATGGGCGGGCGCCGCGACCGAGCCGGTCGAAGAGCCAGTTCACGAATCGCGCGGCGCGGTGAGCGATCCGTTCGAGCGAGCTCGCAGATGGGATGACGCCACGCGCGACTCGGTCGAGCCGATCCGCGCGTGGATCGATGCGATGAGCGATCCGGTCGAACCGACCCGCGAATGGGCCGGCGCGATGAACGAGTCCGTCGAGCCGATCCGCGGAGAGGTCGCGGCATTCCGCGAAGAAGCCGGGCCGATCCGCGAAGAGCTTGAAGCGATCGACGAACCCGTCGTGCCGGTTGTGCCCGACAGGCCCGTCCGGCCCGTGCGGCTGCCGGTCCAGTCCAACATGCCGGTGATGATCGACGCGCTCGCTGCGACCGCGACCGTCCAGTCGGCGATCGCGCAAATCGAAGCGTTCGTGGCGCGTGAAGCGCTGGCGGACGAGACCATCGCCAAAATCGAGGCGGATCAGAGAGCGGATGACATCGTCGAGTCCGACGTCCCGGACAATTCCGTCGACCTCGATCTGGCGGCGTTGCTCGCCGAGGCGGCGCGGGCCGAAGACATGTCGGCGAGCGACTTACGCGAATG
>Ga0070704_100001493_pt1 | contig 12580 bp, 8 predicted proteins | sample KBSK5252metaG_FD_65467 | JGI IMG/M metagenome (GOLD analysis project Ga0070704, IMG submission 65467) | Corn, switchgrass and miscanthus rhizosphere microbial communities from Kellogg Biological Station, Michigan, USA - KBS K5-25-2 metaG | ecosystem: Host-associated > Plants > Roots >...
GGCCCTCGTGATCGTGAAGTTGGCGGTGTTGTAGGTGACCGTGTAGTTACCGAGCACGCTCGCCGGGTTCAGCGCCGCGCTGATGGCGTACGGTCCACCCGCGACCGTCTCGCCGGCCGCACGGGTGTAGCTCGCCGTCACGCCATCCGAGGCCAGGAAGCCGTTCAGCGTGCCTGTGAAGGCCGGGTCCGCGGTCCCGTACGTCTTCGATGCGGCAGCCGGCGTCACCGAGGCGCTCGCCCTGGTGATCGTGAAGTTGGCCGTGTTGTAAGTGACCGTGTAGTTACCGAGCACGCCCGCCGGGGTCAGCGTCGCGCTGATGGCGTACGGGCCGCCCGCCACGGTTTCACCTGCCACGCGGGTGTAGCTCGCCGTCACGCCATCCGAGGCGCGGAAGCCGGTCAGCGTGCCGGCGAAGGCCGGGTCAGCCGTACCGTACGTCTTCGATGCGGCAGCCGGCGTCACCGAGGCGCTCGCCTTAGTAATCGTGAAGTTGGCCGTGTTGTAGGTGACCGTGTAGTTACCGAGCACGCCCGCCGGGGTCAGCGTCGCGCTGATGGCGTACGGCCCGCCCGCGACCGTCTCGCCGGCCGCGCGGGTGTAGCTCGCCGTCACGCTGTCGCCGGCCAGGAAGCCGGCGAGCGTACCGGTCAGTGCCGGATCAGCCGTGCCGTAGGTCTTCGACGCCGTGTTGGGCGTAACAGACGCTGCCTTCGGCGTGATGTGCGCTACGGCGCTTGCCGTCGCGTTCACGTTGTAATTGCCCGCGTCCGCGCCGTTGATGCTGATGCCGGTGACGTCGACCGGCTTTCCGACTCCCACGCGAGCGTCGGCGAAGACCGCCGACGTGTAGGCATCCGTGAACAGGTCGCCGCTCACGCGGTTGTCGCTCAGCGTGACGGTTGCGGCGGGCGTGCCGTCGTACACCTTGTTGACGCCTGCGGCGGCGATGGTGAGCGACCTCGGCGTGATGTCGGCGGTGGTCGCCGCCGTCGCGTTCGCGGCGTAGTTGTGGGCCGCGGCGCCCGTGAGCGTGATGCCGGCCACGCTCACGGCCTTCGCGACGCCGGCATGCTTATCGGCGAAATTCGCGGATCCGTAGCTCGCCGTCAGCACGTCGCCGGACAGCCGGTTGTCGCTCAACGTCACGCCCGCGGCGGTCGTACCGTCGTAGACCTTGTTGACGCCGGCCGCCGTGACCGTCAGCGGTCGCGCCGTAATGTCGGCCGTGGTCGTCGCGGTCGCATTGGCCGCATAGTTGGCGGCCGACGTCCCCGCGATCGAAATGCCCGCCACGCTGACCGGCTTCGCGGTCCCCGCGTTCGCATCCGCGAAGCTCGCGGACGCGTAGCTCGTCGTGATGTCGTCCCCTGTCACCCGGTCGTCGCTCAACGTCACGTGCGCTGCCGTCGTGCCGTCGTAGACCTTGTTCACACCGGTCGCCGAGACGACGAGCGGCCGCGCCGTGATGTTGGCGGTCGTCGATGCGGTCGTGTTGGCGGTGTAGTTGCCGGCATCGGGGCCGCCGAGGCCGATGCCCGTCACGCTGACGGCCTTCCCGTTGCCGACGTTCCGGTCCCCGAAGTTCGCGGCCGCGTAGGTCGTCGTCAGGATGTCGCCAGCCACGCGGTCGTCGTTCAGCGTGACCGTCGCGGCCGTCGTACCGTTGTAGACCTTGTTCACGCCGGCCGCCGAGACGACGAGCGACCGCGGCGCGATGTCGGCATTCGTCGTCGTGGACGTGTTGACGGTGTAGTTGGCCGCGTCGATGCCGGAGATGCTGATGCCCGCCACCTGGATAGTCTTCGCGACGCCGGCGTTCTTGTCCGCGAAGCTGGCCGACACGTAGCTCGTCGTGAAGCTGTCAGTGGGTATCCGGTTGTCGCCCAGCGTCACCGTTGCGCTGGTCGTGCCGTCGTAGATCTTGTCCTCCCCGAGCGCCGTGACCCCCAGCGCCCTCGGCGTCACCGTCAGCGTTCCAGGTGCGAAGCTGATGGCGTAGTCGGGATTGCTCAGACCGCTCAGCACAATCGAGTGGCTGCCGGCGTTGATCCCGTCGGGGGTGAAGATCGGCGCGCCGAACGTGTCTCCACCGATGATGCTGCCCGCGCTCACCGAGTAGCCGAAGGCCGGCGTCGTCTCAGCGTAGATCCGGGTCACGTCGTCGGCCCGGAAGGTGATGGGCCGCGGCACGATCGTGATCGTCTGGGTCGCCGAACTGTCCGCGTGGGTGCTGTCGCCGTGGAACGTCGCGGTTGCGGTGCAGCCGGCCGCAGTGACGTTCGTACAATCGCCGGTGTACACGACCGGGATCTCCACATGCAGGCCGTCCGAGGCCGTCGCGGCCGCCGTCGCCGTGAACGGCGTCCCGCGATAGGTGTACGGTCCGGGCTCGAGTGTCAGCGTCGTTGTCGTCGGCGACAGGCCCGAGACCCTCGGAATCGTGCCGGCCGTGCCCGACGCGTACCCGCTGATGGCGCCGCTGGCGAAGCTGCCGCTGATGTTCGCGGTCTTGATGTCGATGCCCAGATCGAGGTTGCGGTCGAGCACGTCGCCGGGAATGTTGATGAAACACGACGGCTGAACGCATCCGGGTCCCGTCGGATCGACCAGCAGCCCTCCCGTCACGAGCACCCTGAAGGTGAACCTCCCTGCCCGCGAATGGCAGCTGCCGTCGGCGTTCGCCGAGAACCCGGCCTGGCACATCGGCGTGCTCGTCGAGCCATCCGCTGCGTGACACAGCCCGTCGGCCTGTTTCGACGAGCCGAACGGACAGAAGGAGGAGAGGACGGCATCGCTCGACGGATTCTGGGAGCCGAACTCCACGATTCGTCCGGTCAGCAGGGTTCCGTTGAGGTTGACGTCGGTGATCCACTGCAAGAGCGTCGAGTCGAAATGCTCCTTGATGATGTGCCCACGCATCAGCACGTCGGTACTGGTGCCGGCTCCCACGAGCTGTCCCTGTCCGTCAACCTGCGCGTGCACCTCGAAGCGGCCGCATTCGATCGGCGGCTCGAGGTCCAGGATCCCGTTGCCGTTCATGTCCTCACCGGGATCGAGCACGCCGTTGCCGTTGGTGTCCTCCCAGAAGTCGCGCACGCCGTTGTGGTTGATGTCGGTGAACGTGCCGGGCTGATTGCACGGAGAGATGGCGAGGTTCTCGTCGGTGGACTGCGCAAGGCTTCCGGCCTGGTACCAGAACGGCGCGGATGCAAAGGTGAGCCACTGCGGGTACATCTTCATCGTGAGCGCCTGCGTCGAGGCGTTCCACGTCGTCTCGCCAAACAGCTCGTTCTGATGCACGTGGTCGAGCACGCTGTTGGTGAGCTCGATGAAGGGGTATCCGAACGTTCCGCCGGAGCCCGGGATCGACGGGTGGCCGGTCAGCGGAAAGTCGAGCAGCTGGCCGGGGGCCGCCGGGCTCGTCGCCGAAGGACTCGTCCCGCCTGGCGTCGACGTCCCGCCACCCGTGCCTCCCGGTGTCCCGGAGGACCCGCTCGACATGGCGACAAAGCGGTAGAACTCCGCGCTGGTCGGTCCACCGCCAATCGCGACGGCGCCGCCGTCCGACGTGGCCGCCGCGAATCCGCCAACACGCGGAGCCGCCATCGATGCTGCCGTCGTCCACGCGCCGGTCGCCGCGTCGTAGGTTTCCGCGGACGATAGCGAGGTCCCGTTCGAAGCGCCGCCAAAGATCAGGATGTTGTTGTTGGCGGGCAGCAGGACCGCCGCGTGGCCGCTGCGCGGCGTTCCCATGGCCGGGATCGCCGAGAACGTCCCCAGCGCGGGATCGAAGATCTGCGCGATCGCGAGATCGCTGCCGGCGCTGTCCCGGCCGCCCGCGACGAGCACACGGCCGTCCGCCAGCGTCGTCGCCGAGAGATTCGAGCGGCCTGGCAGCATCTGCCCCGACACCGGCGACACCGTGTTGGTCGCCGGGTCGTAGATTTCTGCGATGTCGAGCGGGCCGAGGTTGTTCGCGCCGCCAACGAAGAGGACCCGCCCGTCCAGCAACCGCGCCGCCGCGTGCCCGCTTCGCGGGATCGCGAGCCCGGCGCCGGTCACCGCGGTCGATGTGCCCGTCGCCGGATTGAACAGCTCGAAGCTTCCGGCAACGGTGAAGAGGCCGCCCGCCAACGGGATCTTGCCGCCCGCGATCAGCACGAGGCCGCTCGCCAGCGTCGTGGCGGTGTGGCCCGTGCGCGCCTGCAGCAGGCTGCCCGAGGGTGTCCACGTTCCAGTAACCGGATTGTAGATGGCGACCGTTGCGCTGGCGGTGCCCGTCACCGACGTGCGCCCGGCAACCAGGATGCGTCCGTCGGCGAGCACGGCCGCGGCCGGACCGGCGGCAATCGCGCCCGTCACGCCGCCCGCCTGCCACGTCCCACTTGAAATCGTCCCCACTTGCGCGTCCACGAACGGAATCAGGAGAACGACAGAGGCGAGCGCGATGACGGCAGCGATCGACTGACGCAGGTAAACCATGGTGCTGATGCTCCGTACGTTTCCCCTTGACGGAGCCCCGCCGGGCGCGCTCCCAGCAGGAGCGCGCTTCGGACGAAATCCGGCCCGTTCGGGCGATGAGTTAAGAGTGTGGATGCTCGCCGATGCAGTTCCGCGAGAAGCTCGGCATCTATGGGAGCAATTGGCCGTCCGTGGCGTGCTCGCAGGTTGTAAGCCGCTGACTCTAAACGGCTTACTATATTGTGTGAGACCTCGAAATGCGCCGGAAGTCAGCGTGGCGGGCGACTTTTATGTTCCACCTTCTTGACCTTTGTCGCGCCCGCACGCTTTCCTCGGAACATATTCGTTAGATGGCGCTCGCACTCTGATGCCTGCATCCGGCGAGCAGTATCCCGTGGGGTCCGCCTCCAGGTGGACGTCGGCGTCCGTTCGGCACGCGACGGCCGACGATACCCGCGCGCTCGTCGAGACGCTGACCGAAGCAGCCGACTGGGTCGCGCGATTGGACGGGACGACGATGTGGGTCGAAGGGGAACTGGAGGAGCCTCGCGTCAGGGCGGAGGCCGAGGCGGGCCTATTCGTCGTCGCCGAAATCAATGGTCAGGTCGTCGGCGCGATCCGCTTCCAGCTAGAGGATCAGCTGTTCTGGCCGGATCTCGACGGCCGCGATTCGGCGTTCGTGCATAGGCTGGCGGTGCGGCGCGAAAATGCGGGGCAGGGGATATCAACGGCGCTGTTGCAATGGGCGGTCGATCGGGCGCGGTCGCTCGGCAGGCGCTATCTCAGGCTCGACTGCGACGCCGATCGTCCGCGGCTCCGCGCGTTATACGAACGGTTCGGATTCCGGTTCCACAGCTACCGGCAAGTGGGCGCCTACTATGTTTCCCGGTATGAACTGCCGCTGTGAGGTCTAGTGCGTCAGCGCGTAGAGGACCGCGTTGATGCCGAAGGCGTACCCGCGCGGACCGACGGCGACGAAGTACTCGGGGCTGTCCCCTTCGCGCTCCCACGAGTCGCCGAAGTCGGTGTTGTGCGTCATCAGCACCATCAGGCGGCCGTGCTTGTCGTTGATGCCGCGCGCCTGCGCCTGCGCGCTGTCCGCGCCACGCTCCGACGTGCCGCCGCCGGTCCCGAGATAGAACCCGATGTTCGGGATCTGCGGCACCGAGGTCACCTCGAACTGCGTGTGGAACAGCGGGTGATCGCGCGGAAGGTCGAAGATCGGAAATTCGTTCGCCGGCAGCGCCTTGCGAAGCTGGCCGGCCCAGTGATCCCACGCGTAGCTCCCCCAGAAATCGTCCACCCAGAGGAAGCCGCCCTTCTCCAGGTACAGCCGCATCGCCTTCGCCTCCTCGTCGGAGATGAACGTGCGGCCGACTTCAGTCGCCATCACGAACGGGCAGTCGAAGACCTCAGGGCTGGTGAACCGGACGAGCAGGTGATTCGGCTCGCCGGTCGGATCCTTGCTGACGTCGGCCTTCGTCAGCTCTGAAAGCCGGATCGAGAGGTTGATGTCGGCGCGCGGCCAGTCGGCGTTCCAGTTGCCGCCGTCGCCGTCGATCGCCGACTGGTAGACCCAGCGGCAGAAATGAAAGTGGCCGTCGAAGTCCTTGGCGGTGGCGAAGCTCGCCCTGAACCCGCCGAAGCCGCGCCGGCCGAACTGCGCGGCGGCGGCGGCGGCCGTGAGGCAGACGGCGACCGTCACCACGATCACCACGAGACGAGACCAGGGGCGCGCCATCGGGATGACGATATTATTCACCGCATGACGCCCGAATACATCCATACCCTGATCGAATACAACTACTGGGCTCGGGATCGCGCGCTCGCCTCCGCGGAGGCGCTCTCCCCGGAGCAACTGACGCGCAGCCTTGGGAGTTCCTTCGCCTCGGTGCTCGACACGCTGGTCCACATGCATTTCGCCGAGTGGATCTGGTATCAGCGATGGCAGGGGCAGTCGCCGGCGGCCGGACCCGACGCGAGCGGCATCACGAGCGTGGCCGCGCTCCGGGAGGTCTGGCATCCGCTCGAGGCGCAGATTCGATCGTTCGTGGATTCGCTCGGCCCGGACGGTCTCTCGCGCGTCATCGAATACAGGCTGATGAGCGGACAACCCGGACGCTCGGCGTACTGGCAGATGATCGCGCACGTCGTGAACCACGGCTGCTATCACCGCGGCCAGATCGCCACGATGCTGCGGCAGCTCGGCGCGCGCCCCGCGCAGAGCACCGACATGATTGTGTTCTTCCGCGAGCAGGCCGTCGCCGCGCAATGACGGAGACGCGCGCGCAGTACGGGCCCATCGATCTCCGCTCCGACACGGTCACGCGGCCGACCGACGGCATGCGCGCGGCGATGGCGGCCGCGCCGGTTGGCGACGATCAGTTCGGCGAAGACCCCACCATGAACGCGCTGCAGGCGCGCATCGCCGCGCTGCTCGGCAAGGAAGCGGCGCTGTGGCTTCCGTCCGGCACGATGGCGAACCAGGTCGCGCTGCGCGCGCTGACCAGGCCGGGCGACGACGTGATCGTCAGCCGCGAGAGTCACGCGGTCTGGCACGAGGTGGGCGGGGGCGGCGCGAACGCCGGCGTGCAATTCACCGAGATCGGCATCGGCGGCCGGTTCACGGCCGCCGACTTCGCGGCCGCCGTCAAGCCGCGCGACCACATGCTCTATCCGCCGACGACGCTCGTCGAGGTGGAGAACACCCACAATCGCGCCGGCGGCATCGTCATCGACCAGGAGGAAGCGGCGTGCGTCTGCGCCGCGGCGCGCGAGCGGCGCATCACGTCGTTTCTCGACGGCGCGCGCCTGTGGAACGCCGCCGTCGCAAGCGGCAGGGCGGTGGCGGATCTCGCCGCGCCGTTTGACGTTGTCTCGGTCGCGCTGTCGAAGGGGCTGGGCGCACCGGCGGGGACGCTGCTCGCCGGACCGCGAGACGTGATGCGCGACTGCGTCCGTCACCGGCGGATGCTCGGCGGAGCGATGCGCCAGGTCGGCATCCTCGCCGCGGCGGGCCTCTACGGGCTCGATCACCACGTGGATCGCCTCGCGGAGGATCACGAGAACGCGAAGCTGCTCGCGTCGCGCCTGCGCGCGAGCCCGCGCGTGCGGCTGGTCGCGGATCCGGTGGAGACCAACATCGTGATCTTCTCGCTGTCGCCCGATGCGCCCGACGCCGCGGCGGTCGTGGCGGCCGCGCGCGAGAAGGGCGTGCTGATCGTGGCGTTCGGCCCGCGCACCGTTCGCGCGGTGACGCATCTCGACGTCACGCGGGAACAGTGCGCGCGTGCCGCGCAGGTATTGATGGAGGCCGTTGGCGGCTAGGCGGACCTGAAGGTCCGCCTCTACGTCTCCTCCTTTTTCCCATCGATAGGAAATGCAAGAACATAGCCTCCGCCGCGGGCGCCTGGCGCTGGCGGTTGCCGCGGCGGCGGGCGTCATCGCGTCGTCACCCTTTGTCGGCGATATCCGGACGGCAATTCTCGCGGCCTTCCCGAAACAGTTTCAGCTGATCATCGGCGGCGCCATCGCGGCGGCGGTCGCCGTTGCGCTGGTGGTCGCGGTGATCAGGATTCGAGACCGGCGCGCCTGGCGGTTCACCGGCCTGGCGGTGGCCATCGGCGGCGCGATGCTCTACGCGCAGCTCGTCTCGACCGGCAACATGCTCGTGGACGTCGTCGAGCACGTGCACTTCGTGGAGTACGGCGTGGTCGCGTGGCTGTTCTATCGCACGTGGCGGCCGCGGAACGACGGCACCGCGGTCATCTGGCCGCTGCTCGCCGGCGCGCTGACGGGCATCGCCGACGAATCGGTGCAGTGGTTCGTTCCCGGGCGCGTCGGCGAAGCGCACGACATCTTCCTCAACGTCGTCGCGGTCTGCTGCGGCCTGTGCTTCGCGGCGAGCGTCGATCCGCCGGCACGGTTCGGCGTGGCGCTGGAGCGGCGCGTCGTGCGACCGATCGCGTACGGCGTCAGCGCGGTCCTGCTCGCCTTCGCGGCGTTCTTTCAAGCGGTCCACCTCGGTCACCAGCTGTACGAGCCGGGCATCGGCATGTTCTGGTCGCGGTACGACGCCGCCGGGTTGATGGCCGCGAGCGCCGATCGTGCGGTTCGCTGGCGCGCTGCGCCGCCGCTGCAGCTGCACCGGCTGTCGCAGGAGGACCAGTACCTGAGCGAGGGGTTGTGGCACGTGCAGGAGCGGAATCGCGCGTGGGGTGCGGGCGATCCGTTCACGGCGTGGCGTGAAAACCTGCTCCTCGAGCGCTTCTTCTCGCCGGTCCTCGACACGCCGAGCTATGCCTCGCGCGCGCCGGCGCGGTGGCCGGTGCAGCAGAGGGACGAGACCGCGGCGCGCGTCGGCGACGATCCAGGCATCTACGTCAGCCGCGCCGCGCCGTATCCCATCTACGCGTGGTCGCCGCTCGCATTCTGGGCGGTCGTCGCCGTCATCATCGCCGCGGTTATCACCGCGTGTTAAAGGTGATTTACGAAATTACGAATTGACGAATTGACGAATTGACGGATTGTCGCGATTGCCATTCGTCAATTCCTCCATTCGTAAATTCGTCAATCATGGATTAGCATCGGCGCATGGTGCGCCGGCGGGTGCTGATCGCATTGTTCGTGCTGTGGGGGGCCGCACCTCACATCGCGGCGCAGAGATCCGCAACCATCACCATCTCGGTCCTGGCAACCACGGACTTGCATGGCGGCGTGCTGCAGCGCGGCGAACGCGGCGGCCTCGCGATGCTGGGCGGCTACGTGCGGAACCTTCGCGCGGCGCGGTTGCGCGACGGCGGCGGCACGCTGCTCGTCGATTCCGGCGACATGTTCCAGGGGACGCTCGAGTCGAACCTGAACGAGGGCGCCGCGGTCGTGCAGGCGTACAACACGCTGGGCTATGCGGCGGCGGCGATTGGCAACCACGAGTTCGACTTCGGTCCCGCCGGTCCCGATGAAACCCCACGCACGCCCGGCGAGGATCCGCGCGGCGCACTGAAAGCGCGCGCCGCCCAGGCGCGATTCCCGTTTCTCGCCTCGAACACCGTTGACGAGGCGACCGGAAAGCCGGTGGCGTGGCCGAACGTCAAGCCGTCGACGATGGTCACGGTACGCGGTGTCAAGATCGGACTGGTCGGCGTCACGACGATCGACACGGCGGCGCAGACCATCGCGGCCAACCTTGGCGGGCTGACGTTCACGCCGCTGGCTCCCGCCATCACGCGCGAGGCGATGTCGCTGCGCGCGCAGGGCGCCACCGTCGTGATCGTGCTCGCGCACGCGGGCGGCCGCTGCACCAGGCTCGAGAATCCGGAGGATCTCAGCTCGTGCGACCAGATGGCGGAAATCGTCAACGTCGCGCGCCAACTGCCGGCCGGGCTCGTCGACATGATCTCGGCGGGCCACACGCACCAGGCGATGGCGCAGGACGTCGCGGGCATCGCGGTCGTCGAGGCCTACTCGGGCGGCCGCGCGTTCTCACGCGTGGACCTCACGGTGAACCGCTCGTCAGGCGCCCTCGTCTCGAAGAAGATCTTCCAGCCGCACGACGTGACGCCAGGCAGCTACGAGAGTCGCGCCGTGACGCCCGCCGCCGCGGTGACGGCCGCGATTGCGCCGGCGGTTCGCAAGGCGCTCACCCTCAAGACTCAGCCGCTGGGGGTGCATGTCGAAACGCCGTTCGTCCGACGCGATCAGCAGGACGAAACCGCGCTCGCGGACCTGATTACCGACGGCATGCTCGCATCGGTTCCCGGCGCCGACGTCGCGATGGGCAACGGTGGAAGCCTGCGGGCCGATGTGCCCGCGGGTCCGCTCTCCTACGGCGCCGTCTACGAGGTCTACCCGTTCGACAACCGTCTCGTCACGTTCGCGGCAACCGGCGATCAGCTGACGCGGATTGTCGCGTATAACCTGCAGCGGACGGCGCCGCCGACCGAGTTGCTGCCGATTGCCGGCTTCCGCGTGGACGCCACGTGCGATGGGAGCGTGCTGCGCGTGACGCTCACGCGTTCGTCGGGTGTGCCGATCCGGCCCGGGGATCGGCTCACGGTGACGACGAGCGATTTCATCGCCGGAGGCGGCGACGGCATTCTTGCGCCGGCGGGACCGCTCGACGTCAAGAGCGTCGAGGGTGCGCCCCTGCTGCGCGAAGCGGTCGTCGCCTGGCTGCGTCAGCGCGGCGGGCGTCTGAATGAGAGCCAGTTTCTCGCGCCGGGCAGCCGCCGGTGGAGTTATCCGAGGCCACGACCGGTGATGTGCCAATGACAACCACGAAGACACGCTTCGCGTGCGCTCACGAAGACCACGATGAAAGAGGGAGCCTTCGTGTGCTTCGTGTATGCCGTCGGGCCTTCGTGGTCATCGCTCTGCTTGGGATGGGCTGCGGCAAGACGCAGCAGGCGGGACCGCCGATCCCGTTCGACGAGGACGGCGCGTGCCCGTTCCAGTGCTGCACCTATCGCGAGTGGACCGTCGACTGGGACACCGACCTTCACGCCGACCGGCGAGACGACTCACCGGTCGCGTTTCGCGCAGCGCTCGGCGACACGGTCACGGCGTTGACGGGCGTTGTCACGACCACGAAGGTCGGCCGTGCAACCGCGAAACGGGACGTGACCGTCGGCGCGCAGCGTCTTCCGGTCGCCGCAGGTCAGCCGATCTATCTCCTGCGTAACGTCGGTGGAGGCGACTGGAAGATCTGGGTCAACGGTGTCACCGATGAGCAATACATTCCCAGCCAGGGGTACTGCACCGCCGACAAGCAGAGCTCCGACGAATGCGCGCTCACCGTCGTCGAACAGCCCGACATCGTGTGGTGGGCCCGGGTACGCGACGGGCGCGGCCGTGAAGGGTGGACGCGCGAGGTCGACCACTTCGGCAATATCGACGCCTGCGGCTGACCGGCCGAGCTGAGCAATCGGCTGGGCACGTAACGTGAACGTGACGTCCATTGGAGGACCCGATGAACGTCATCCGTTTGTTCGGCATATGCACGCTCGCGTGCGCGATAGGCGCCGCCCCGGCGGCCGCGCAGCAGCGGAAGGCCGCACCGAAGCCCCCCAAGCCGCAGATTTCCGAGACGACGCGCGAGAAGGCGGCGGAGACCAACGCCAACCCCGACGCGCTCGTCCTCGCGGACTTCCAGAAGCGAATCGACGCCTACATGGCCATCCACAAGGACGCCAGGAAGGATGCGCCGGCGCTGAAGCAGACCACGAATCCAGCGGAGATCAAGGTCGCGCAGGAAACGCTCGGCGCGAAGATTCGCGCGGCACGGGCGACCGCCAAAGCGGGCGACATCATGACGCCCGAGATCCGGAACAAGTTCCGCCGCCTGATGTATCCCGTCGTCCAGCCGACAGCGCGCGACAAGTCGGCGCCGCCGTCACCGGTGCCGGACGTCCCCGTGACGGGCACTCCCGTACAGGGCACCTCGGGCCGCGCGGTCAAGGCAGACGTGAAGGAAGGACTGAAGGAGAACGCCGAGGAGCAGAAGGAAGAAGGCGGCAAGCCCGTTGTGCTGAAGGTCAACGCGACCTACCCGCCTGACACGCCGCTGCCGACGACGCCGCCGCAGGTGCTGATGAACCTGCCCAAGCTGCCCGACCAGCTCGAATACCGCATTGTCGGCAAGAACCTGATCATCCGCGACGTCGAGGCGAACATCATCGTCGACTTCGTGCCGAACGCGCTTCAGTAGGGAAGGAGGAGGAATAGCATGCGCCGCTTACTGTTGTTCGTGATGATGGTCCTGGCGCTGGCCGTGCCGGCGCTCGTCGCGCAGAACCTCACCCTCCCGACGAAGAACGGCTCGATCAAGTTCGCCGTCATCGGCGACACCGGGACGGGCGACAAGCACCAGCTCGCGGTCGCGAAGCAGCTGACCGCGACTCGCGCGAAGTTCCCGTTCGAGTTCGTGATCATGGTGGGCGACAACCTGTACGGTGGCAACTCCCCGAAGGACTACGACCGGAAGTTCGCCCTCCCGTACAAGCCGCTGCTCGACGGCGGCGTGAAGTTCTACGCCGCGCTCGGCAACCATGACGACCCGAGCGAGCGGTTCTACAAGCCGTTCAACATGAACGGCGAGCGGTACCACACGTTCAAGCCC
>Ga0070704_100001495_pt1 | contig 12572 bp, 11 predicted proteins | sample KBSK5252metaG_FD_65467 | JGI IMG/M metagenome (GOLD analysis project Ga0070704, IMG submission 65467) | Corn, switchgrass and miscanthus rhizosphere microbial communities from Kellogg Biological Station, Michigan, USA - KBS K5-25-2 metaG | ecosystem: Host-associated > Plants > Roots >...
CGCACCCACCCACCGCAGGCGTTTGATACGACGAAAGTGCAGCGAACGTCGTCGGTGGATCACGACGAGCCCGCCTTCCGCGGGAAGGGAGACGCACACCCGCCGCGTGCAGCTCCTGCTCCGCGCCCCGCGCTCCGTGCTCCGTCCGATTCGTTCCCCCACGACCGTCACAAGAAACTCGCCTGCATTACTTGCCACACGACAACGAATCCGAACAACAAGCTCACGTTCACACCGCCACGCGGTTGCCTCGGTTGTCATCACCAGAATGCGGCCACGAGCAATTGCGCCAACTGCCACAGCGCCGACGAGATCGCTGCGGCGCGGCAGCTGTTCGTTGCTGTTGGGGTGAAGAATCATCCGGCCCGGCAACGACCCGCCGTCTTCCAGCACCAGGCCCACGCCGGCGTGGCGTGCGTGAAATGCCACACGGCAGCCGTTACGCTGGATCCTGATTCCGGCGTCATCACGTGCACGGCCTGCCACGAGCCGCATCACACAGCCGCGAGGAATTGCGCGAGCTGCCACAACAGCTTCGATCCCGCGGGCGCCCACGCGCAGCCGGTCGAAGCACATGCAGGGTGCGACGCCTGCCATGAGGTCGAGACAGTGGCGCGACTCGTGCCGGATCGGGAGCTCTGCGTCACCTGTCATGTGAAGCAGCAGGACCATTATCCCACGCGTGAATGCACGGTGTGCCACTTCCAATCCACGCCGACCCAATACCGGCAACACCTGCGCGCGGTGGGGGCGGGACGCGGAGGAGGCGGGTGACGTCGATGCGCTGGCTCTGTGCCTGCGTGCTGCTCGCCGCCCCTGGGACGATCGCCGCCCAGGGCTATCGCCTGCGCCTTGACTCGCGATTCCAGAGCGTCGCATTCCGGGGACTGCAGCTCGACAGCATCCTGGCCAGCGCGACCGTGCCCGGTCCCAACGGCGGCCCCGAAACTCCAGACGGCTACGCGGTGAATTGTGAGGCCGGCGACGCGTACTGCACATACTTCCGCGCGGGTCGGCGCCGCGTCGGCGCTCCGCTCGTCACGACGGCCGATGCTACGGCGTGGGGATTTGGGCTGCGTGGCCTGAGCGCTCACGCCACGGCGCGACTTGGCGTCGACTTGAGCAGCGACAAGGTGTGGCCGGGGGTCGAGCCGGCCGCGCAGCTGGTCGCCGGCTATCTCGAGTTCGCGGCCGAGCGCGTGACCGCCCGCGCCGGCCGTCAGATCCTTGCTTCGCGGCTCGGCACCACCGGTTTCGATGGTGGAGCGGTGACGTGGCGGCTGCCGCGCCAGAAGGTCGACCTGTCCGGCTATGCCGGGTGGGGGCTGGCGCGTGGCGTCGCCCTGCCGGTCACCAGCCCCGCGCTCAATCCGCTGGATGACTTCCAACCCGTCAAACGCCAGATCGTCGCCGGGCTCGAGGGCGGCTGGTCGCCCACGCTGGGCGACGTGCGCGTGTTCTATCAGCGGGAAGTGGACCCACGCTCCGATTACTTCGTGTCGGAACGGATCGCCTTCTCAGGCGCAGTGCGCCCCCGCGTCGGATGGTCGGTCGCGGGCGGTGCCGAATACGACATGGCGGCGGGTTGGTGGGGCAGTGCCGATCTATCCGTGGCCTACGCGACGCGAGTAGTCGCGGCGACCGTCGAAGCGCGGCGTTACCGGCCGCATTTTGATCTGTGGACGATCTGGGGTGCGTTCAGTCCGGTGCCCTACCGTTCGCTCCGCGGAAATGTGAGCGCCAGGCCCTGGCGCCGCGTCGCACTGCACGCGCGCGGTGAGGTGTATCGCTTCGATCCGGCGGAGGCATCGACGCCGCTGGTCAGCTATGAAACGGACGGGTGGCGGGCCGAGCTGGGAGCCACGGTTGAGCCGGCGCATGGTTGGACCATCGATGCCGGCTATCATCGGGAATTCGGTCCTGGATCCGCCTCGGTGGGAACGGGAGCCAGCGTCACGTACGCGCCAACTCCTAAGGCGCATCTCACGTTGTATGGCTCGTCGCTCGACCGACCGCTCGAGTTCCGGTTCAGCGAATCCGTGCTGAAGACGTTCGGGCTGGACGGCATGGCAGAGATCAACGATCGCCTGAAGCTTTCGCTCGGAGCGATTCACTACTCCGAAGACCGGCAGCGACCGGATGCCGCCGCATTCGATTGGGACCAGTGGCGCATCACCGCCGGCTTCGTAGTGTTGTTCGCGCGCGGGGGTGAGCTCGAGAATCTGCCCCCGGCGATCCGCCGTATGCCCGGCGGCAGGAACGCACGATGATCGTCGCGCTCATGGTTCTCAGCCTCGTGCAAACGCCTGCGGGGTTCGACCATCCCAAGCACGCGAAGCTCTTTCCAAGCTGCACGTCGTGTCATGCCGGCGCGGAGCCCGGGGCGGCGACGATTTCGCTGTGGCCCGATCCCTCGAGCTGCGCGAGCTGCCACGACGGGACCATTCAGAAGCAGGTCAGCTGGACACCGCCGGCCGCTCCGCGCCGATCCAACCTGCGATTTGATCACCAGGCACACGCGAGGGGAAAGGGGGGGGCCACGACAACAAAGCCGGTGAGCTGCGCTTCATGCCATACGGAAGCCGGCGCGCCACGCATGGCCGTGCACCCGCCGGTTGCCGGGAGGTGCCTCGACTGTCACGGTATCCGCACCGTGCACCTGGCTGCGCCCGATTCCGCCTGTGTGACCTGTCACCTTTCGCTCGCTCGCGCGGTCACGTTAACACGTAGCGATGTCGCCGGATTCCCTGCGCCGGCGTCGCATGACGATCCGCGCTGGCCGACGCGGGAGGGACATGGCGCCGTCGCGCGAAGCACGCTGGGAACGAATTGCGCCACCTGTCACGCACGGGAGTTTTGCTATCAATGTCACGCCGGCGGCTCGCCGCCGGGCGCCATTACAGTGCTGGCGTCCGATCCGCGGTCCACGGCGCTTGTGGCGCATCGGGTGCCGACATCTCACGGCGCGAATTTCGCCGACCGCCACGGCGCCGTCGCGGCGGCGAGTACCATGCGCTGCGCCAGCTGCCACGTGCGCAATGACTGCCTCGAGTGCCACCGCATGACCGCGGCGAATGCGCCGGGCTATCACCCAACCGGCTTCCTGGCTCGCCACCCGGCGGCGGCTTACGCGCGCGAGACGTCGTGCAGCGATTGCCACAGTGAGCGCAGTTTCTGCGCGGCGTGCCATGAGCAGTCCGGGCTCGTCGCCACGCGGAACCTCCGCACGTCGTATCACGACGCGCGACAGTCTTTCAGTGCGGGGCATGGTGGGGCGGCGCGGCAGAGTCTGGAATCGTGTGTGAGTTGCCACACCGAGAGCGACTGCCTGCCGTGCCACTCGGCGCAGGGTGGCCGCCGCTTCAATCCGCATGGGCCCGGCTTCGACGCCGAGCGCATGCGCCGGAAGAACTTCGAGATGTGCACCGTGTGCCATGGCGCCGCGGTGCCGTGACCGTGAACGCCGTCTAACAGGGAGACTGCTATGAAAGCGCTGGGACTCATCACGATCAGCTTGTGTTGCATCGCCGCGCCGCTTGCGGCGCAAGACACGACGCACGCACGACATCCGGGGATGGGCACCGGCATGGGACGCGGCGGCACGGACGAGATGATGGGGATGATGCGTGAGATGATGGCTCCAATGATGGGTGTCATCGCATACACGCCGGGCCATCTGCTGGCACGGAAGGACTCCCTCAAACTCACCGCCGACCAGGTCACGAAACTCACCAACATTCAAAACTCGGCACAACCTGCGCACGAGGCGGGTGCGGCGGGTTTCAAAACGCATATGGGTGTTGTCTCGCAGGCTTTCCAGACAGCCGCACCCGATACGTCGGCGATCCGGCCTCACTTCGAAGCCGCACACGCTGCGATGGGGAAGGCGCATTGGGCCATGGTGGCCGCTGCGGCACAGTCTCGGGCCGTGCTCACGGATGCGCAGCGTCAGAAGGTCGATGCCTGGGTGACGATGATGCAGCAGCGGATGCAGCAAGAGCACACGATGTAACTCGCGAGGGGCGCCCCCGGTCCGCATCGGATCGGGGGCGCGGGCAGAGTGTACGTTTATGGTATCAGGAACCATGAACGACACACGCACAGCCACAGTCCCCTGCCCATTCTGTAGCACGCTCAATCGGGTGGACCTCGCGAGAGTCAATCAGGGCCCCAAGTGCGGCAACTGTAGCAAGCCCATCCTGCTCGATCGCCCCATCGCTGTCTCAGATGCCACGTTCGATCAGGTGACGACCGATACGACCGTCCCGGTCGTCGTGGACTTCTACGCGGACTGGTGCGGTCCGTGCAAGATCATGGCGCCGCTCCTCGACGATGTTGCGAACCGGCGGAAGGGAGAGCTGCTGGTGGTGAAGCTCGACACGGACCGGAATCCGGCCACGGGACAGCGCTTCGGGATTCGGGGCATCCCGACCCTTATCGCGTTCCGTCAGGGGAAAGAGGTGGGGCGCCGCGTGGGCGCCGTGCCCCCGGCCGAGCTCGAGGGTTTTCTACAGTCGATCTAGCTCCGCGCCAGCTGCCGCAGCACGTACTCCAGAATCCCGCCGTGCTTGTAGTACTGCAGCTCCTGCGGTGTATCGATCCGCACTAGCGCCTTGAATCCCGTCACCTTGCCGTCGTCGGCGGTCGCCGTGACCGTCAGCTCCTTCGGCATGTCGCTCAACCCGGTGATGTCGTAGCGTTCCTTGCCCGTAAGACCGAGTGACGCCGGATTCTGTCCCGGCGCAAACTGCAGCGGCAGAATTCCCATCCCCACCAGGTTCGAGCGGTGAATTCGCTCGAAGCTCTCCGCGATCACCGCGCGAACACCCAGCAGCCGCGGTCCCTTGGCGGCCCAGTCGCGCGACGAGCCTGAGCCATACTCCTTGCCTGCCAACACGATCAAAGGTGTTTTCTCGGCGGCGTACTTGAGCGACGCGTCGTAAATGGTCATCACTTCACCGTCCGGGAGATGGGCGGTGAACGGTCCCTCGGTGCCCGGCGCGAGCAGGTTCTTGAGGCGCACGTTCGCGAACGTGCCGCGGACCATCACCTCATGGTTGCCGCGGCGCGAGCCGTACGAGTTGAAGTCGAGCGGCTGCACGCCGTGACCAATGAGGTACTGGCCCGCCGGGCTCGTCTTGCGGATCGAGCCCGCGGGCGAGATGTGATCGGTGGTGATACTGTCGGCGAGCAGGCACAGCACGCGCGCGCCGCGGATATCGCGCACCGGTCCGGGCTCGGCGGGCATGCCGTCGAAGTACGGGGCGCGTTTGATGTACGTGGACGTCGGCTCCCAGGTGAATCGGTCGCCTTCGGGAACGGGCAGGCCGCGCCAGCGCTCGTCGCCGTCGAACACCTGTGCATAGCTCTTGCGGAACATCGCCGACTTGATCGAGCGGTCGATGACGTCGGCGACTTCCTTGGCAGACGGCCAGATGTCCCGCAAAAACACCGGCTTTCCATCACGACCGTCGCCAAGCGGCTCGTTGTGGAAGTCGATGTCGATGCGGCCGGCGAGCGCGTACGCCACGACGAGCGGCGGCGACGCGAGATAGTTGGCGCGCACTTCCTGTTGAATCCGGCCCTCGAAGTTGCGATTGCCGGACAGCACCGAGCAGACGACGAGGTCACACTCGGCGATCGCCGTGGACACCACTTCGGGCAGCGGCCCGGAGTTGCCGATGCAGGTCGTGCAGCCGTAGCCAACCAGATGGAAGCGCAGCGCCTCGAGCGGCTTCGTCAGTCCCGCCAGATCGAGATAATCCGTGACCACTTTGGATCCCGGCGCGAGGCTCGTTTTCACCCACGGCTTGCTGCGCAGGCCCCGCTCCACCGCTTTTTTCGCCATGAGGCCGGCGGCCACCATCACCGACGGGTTCGATGTATTAGTGCAGCTCGTGATCGCGGCAATCACAACGGATCCATGTACCAGCACACACTCGACGTCGTCGATACGCAGCTTGGCGTGCGACGGCCGCGGCGGCATGAGGCCGGCCTGGCCACCTTCTCCCTCCCAACGTCCGACCGATTTCTGGCCCGCGGACGCGGCGGCCACGACCGCAGGCGGGGTCGTCGGCTTGATGAGCGTCGGCAATGCTTCGGCGAACTCGCGTGGCACCTCACGCAACCCCACGCGATCCTGCGGCCGGCGCGGCCCCGCCATGCTCGGCTCCACCGTCGCGAGGTTCAGCTCGAGCGTGTCCGAGTAGACGGGCTCCGGAGCATCGGGCGTATGAAACAGCCCCTGCTCCTTCATATACGCCTCGACGAGCTTGACCTGTTCGGGCGACCGGCCCGTGAACTCGAGGTAGCGCAGCGTCTCGTGATCGACGGGGAAGATGCCGATGGTTGCGCCGTACTCGGGGGCCATGTTTCCGATCGTGGCCCGGTCGGCGAGGGGCAGCGTGGAGACGCCCGGGCCGAAGAACTCGACGAATTTTCCGACGACGCCTTTCGCGCGCAGCATCTGCGTGACGGTGAGCACGAGGTCGGTTGCGGTGGTGCCTTCGCTGAGGCTGCCGCTCAACCGGAATCCGACGACCTGCGGAATGAGCATCGAAACCGGCTGGCCGAGCATTGCGGCCTCGGCTTCGATGCCCCCAACACCCCAACCGAGTACACCTAAACCGTTGATCATCGTGGTGTGGGAATCGGTGCCGACCAGTGTATCGGGATAGGCCTGTATCGTGCCGTCATGCCGTCGTGCCGTCGTGCCATTCGACGTAAACACGACTCTCGCCAGGTATTCAAGATTCACCTGATGCACGATGCCCGTATCGGGCGGCACGACTTTGAACCCGGTGAACGCTTTTTGCGCCCAGCGCAGCAGCGCGTAGCGCTCGCGATTGCGTTGGAATTCGAGATCGGCGTTGACCTGAAACGCCCTCGGCGTTCCGAACTCGTCCACGATGACCGAGTGGTCGATGACGAGCTCGGCGGGCAGCAACGGGTTCACCCGCTTGGGGTCGCCGCCCATGTTCACGATCGCGTCGCGCATCGCGGCGAGATCCACCACCGCTGGGACACCGGTGAAATCCTGCAGCAGCACGCGCGCCGGCATGAAGGCGATTTCCTCATCCGGCAGCTTGAGCGGCTCCCACCGCGCCAGTCGTTCGATATCGTCGGCGCGAACCACGCGGCCATCTTCACGGCGCAGGAGGTTCTCGAGCAGAATCTTGAGTGAATACGGCAGGTGCGCGGTGGGGAGGCCGCGGCGCTCGACGGCGTCGAGCCGGAAGATTTCGTAAGACGTGCCACCGGCCTTGAGCGTGGACCGGCTGCCGAAGGAATTCGCACTCATTGCGGCAGGACCTTCACCGCAACGACGAAGTACTCCGTTTCTCCAAAGCAGGTCGTGGGCACGCCCTTGTGCTGCTGGTAAGAGATCGCCACCCGCTTGCCCAGCGACTGATTGATGTGCTCGGCGACTGCGTCGTCTCTGACGGTGAAATAGAATTTCTCTGGATTGGTTCCTGGCATCGACACCATCGCGAGCTCTCCCTCCCACGTCTTACACAGCCAACCCTTCTTTGAGAATTTCTGCACGAATCCGGCACGCTCGCCTTCCGCATAGCTCCACTGCAGCGCGGACCAGGTGTAGAGTGCGAAGACCACGACAGGGAGCAGCAGAATTCCCGCGATGATGAACTTGCGCTTGCGGGTGAGCTGGAAATTCCAGTTGAGGTTCACGAAGCGGAATCTACCTCGTACGCTTCCGTGCGATAAGGCGTGAACCCACGCGCGAGATAATTCGGCAACGCATTGGGGTGGTCCAGTGTGCAGGTGTGCAACCAGACGCGCTTGGGGCCGAGTTCCCAGGCGTCGCGCACGGCGCTCGACAGCAGATGCTTGCCGAAGCCTCGTCCGAACTCCGCCGCGACGATGCCGAAGTACGCGATCTCCACGGAATCGTCTTCAGCGACGCGGCGCAATTCGTACCACCCGGCGAGCTTGGCCTGTTTCTTGGTCGCTGCACGAGTGGCGACGAACAGCTGGATGGCGGGATCGGCGAGATGCTTGTTGATCTCGGCGTCAGTCCAATCCCACCGGTCGCGCCACTGAAAGGCCTCGCCGACGGCGCGGTAGCACTGGCGGTAGAGCTCCGGCAGCGGCCGCTTGGCGCGGGTGATCGAGATATCGGGGAAGTTGCCGAGGGCCCCCGTGAACTGGGCGCGGTCCCTCAATTCCAGATAGGTGCGCTTTACCTGCATGCGTGAAATCTACGTGTTATGTTTTGCGCCATGACCTTCAACAAAATGGGCACCGTGCCCCTGCCGCTGGCGCTCCACCTCGCCACGCATACGGTCATCGGTTTGTTTTGCGCGTTTGCGGGCGGGCTCAATCTCATCGACCCCACCAAGATCATTCCCAACGCCGTTATTTTCCTCGGCCTCGCCGCATTCAGCTGGGGCTACGTATTTGGGATTCTCATGGCGCGCAAGGAAGTGGTCGCGCTTGGGGCGGTGGCCAGCATCGGCTACATCGCCGCCGGTATTTGGCAGCTCGGTCCGCATTGGGCGCTTGGCGCCCTGCTCCTCGCGATCGGCGTCTACGGTCTGGCCACGATCGCGCTCTACCGCAAGACCATCATCGAGGCCTAGCCAATCACGTGGGGAACCACGTGTTGTTGTTCTAGCATGACCACTGTTCTCTCTTTGGCGGACGATCGGGAAACCGGGCGCCCCGACGTCGCACGGCCTGCTGCACCCGTTCCCAACCTGTCTGATGCCGAATTGTTGGACGCCTACTCCCGCACCGTCAGCGGCGTCGTCGAGCGCGTCGCTCCAGCCGTTGTCAGCGTGGAAGTGCACCATCGCCGCGCCGGCGGAAGAGGTCCTCAACGCGAAGCGCAGGGTCACGGGTCGGGCTTTGTCTTTACGCCCGACGGATTCATCCTCACCAACAGCCATGTCGCGCATGGCGCGACCAAGACCGACGTCGCGTTCGCCGACGGCCGCCGCCTGCGTGCCGCGCTGGTGGGGGACGATCCGGACACCGATCTCGCCGTGTTGCGGATCGACGATTCGGGGCAGGTCACCGCGCCGCTCGGCGATTCGGCGGCTCTGCGCGTGGGGCAGGTCGTCGTCGCAATCGGGAATCCGCTCGGATTTCAAAGCACAGTCACGGCCGGTGTCGTCTCCGCGCTCGGCCGCTCGTTCCGCTCCGTGTCGGGCCGCCTGATCGACAACGTCATTCAGACGGACGCGGCACTCAATCCCGGGAACTCGGGCGGGCCGTTGCTCGATTCGCGGGGAAATGTGGTCGGCGTGAACACGGCCGTGATTCTGCCGGCACAGGGCATTTGCTTTGCCGTCGCGGTGAATACAGTGAAGCTCGTGGTCGGCCAGCTCATCGCGTACGGGCACGTGCGCCGCGCGCGCATTGGTGTTGGCGGGCAGAATGTCTCATTGCCGCGCCTTGCGGTGCGCGCGCACCGGCTGATTCAGCCGAGTGGCGTGCTGATCACGACGATCGAAGCCGGCAGTCCTGCGGCGCGCGCCGGCGTACAGTCGGGAGACATCATCGTCGCGTTCGACGGACATCCCGTGCACGGCATCGACGATCTGCATCGGCTGCTCACGGGCGATCGGATTGGAACGGCCACCACCATCGTGGTGGTGCGCAAAGCGGAACGTGTGGAGCTGGCGGTCACCGCAGCGGAGACCGCGCAACCGTAGCCGTGACAAGGCTGTGACGCGCTGCTGTTGACCGCGGATGGCCGCTGTTTGTACCTTGGGTCCCATGATGATCAACGCCTGCCACACGAAGATGCTCAACACCGGGAACTTTCTCGGGGAGGCGGGCGCTAGCTGAAGCGATGGAGAAAGTCGCAGACGCACTGAACGGCCCGCCCCACTCTGGAGCGGGCCTTTTTGTTGCGCAGCCGTCACTGAAGGGAGATTGGATGAAGAGGCATTACCTGCTGGCCAGCGATTTCGATCAGACCTTGAGCTTCAATGACTCCGGCATCGTGCTGAGTGAGATGCTGGGGATCCCGAGCTTTGCTGAGCGCGTCGCCGCATTGTCCCAGCTCAACCTCGTACAACAGGGTGCCGAGCTGGCCTATTTGCTCGCGCACGATCCCGATTTTCGCCGCGTCACGCGCAACGATCTGCGGGAGGTTGGGCGTCGCGTCCGCCTCAAGCGGAACGTCGCGCTACTCGCGCGGATGCTCGGCGAGGGGATCGACGGGCACCGGTTCGACTTCTACGTCATCTCCGCCGCGCCCGAAGACGTCGTATTGTCCGCCCTCGACGGTATCGTGCCGGCCGATCATATCGTGGGAACGCGGTTCCAGTTTCAAGGCGAGAACGGCCAGATCGGCTCCGTGATGAGAGTCGCGGCCGGATTCGGGAAGGTTGCGGCGGTCGAAGAGATCCGGACGCGCCACGCCGTGCCGCGTGACCAGGTGGTGTACGTGGGCGACGGCCAGTCCGACATTCCCGTGATGTTGCACGTGAACCGCGGGGAAGGGTTCACCATCGCGGCGTCCGAAGCGCGCGAGGTGGCCCAGATTGCGAAGCGCACGGTGATCAGCGATGACGCCCTCTCGGTGCTGGTGCCGATCCTCGAGGAGATCGCCGGGTTTGGGCCGGCACAGATTCGCGCGCTGTTCGAGGATCAGGGTCTCGTGATTCAGGAATGGGATCGCGTGCGTACCGACTGGCTCACGATCCGCGATGGGGCGAGCGACGGCATCATCCGCCTGAATGCGGTCGCGGGCGGGCAGGCCTAGACTTTGATGGCTCCCGGAAAGCGGGTCGCGGCGGGCGCGTAGCCCGGGAAAACCGGGGCGAGATCGCCCGCCCCAAGATGGCGGGCCAGGATTTCGCCGAAGAGGTCGCGGAAGTCGGTCGTTACGGCGACGTCTCGTCCCTCGAAGCGCTTGTCCACGTCCAGCCCCGGCCAGCGGCCGAGCACCCGGCCACCATTCACGGGTCCACCCATCACGAGCATCGCCGTCGCGTGCCCGTGATCGGTGCCGCTGTTGCCGTTCTCACGAATCGTGCGACCGAATTCGGACATCGTCAGCACGACGACGTCGCGCATCGAGTCACCCAGGTCGCGCGTGAACGCGCTCAAGGCAAGCCCCAGCTCACGCAACCGGGCCGAGAGCTGTCCTTCGCTCGAACCCTGATTCACGTGCGTGTCCCAGCCGGTGCAATCGGCGAACGCGATCTCCATCCCGACATTCGCCTTGATGAGCTGGGCGATCTGCAGCAGGGTCCGCCCGACACGTCCCGGCGGGTACTCGACGCCGGCGGTTGGGCGGTATTGCGTTGGATCGGCGCGCTTCAGCATCTGCACGGCCTCGAATCCTTCGCGCGATGACGACGCCAGCAAGCCGGTGCCCGCTCCGTCGTACAGCTCCTCGAAGGCCTGGGTGAGCCGGTCGCGTGCCGCTTCCTGCGGTACGCGTAGCCCGAAGGCCTGGAGATCATCGAGTGCGAGCGACGGCGCGGTGCCCGCGAGAATGCGCGGCAGCTGCGGGCCAAATGCCACGGCCCGGAACGGCGTCTCGGCGTGCTCTCGATCGTGGTCGCAATAGCGATTCAACCACCCGTCGGCCGTCGCCTTCATGCCGGGTGTGCCCGATTCCATGTAGTCCTGGGCGTCGAAATGGCTGCGCGTCGAGTCGGGGGAACCGATCGCGTGCAGCACGGCAAGGCTCTTGTTGTCCCACAGCGATTTGAGCGGCGCCAGGCTCGGGTGCAGACCGAAATGCCCATCCAGGTCTACCACCTCGTTCGCCGGAATCGCGATGCGCGGCCGCTCCTGATAGTAGAGACGCTCCCCGTGCGGCACGATCATGTTGAGGCCGTCCACGGCGCCGCGTTGGAAGAGGCACACGAGCGTTGGACGGTTGGACGGTTGGACTGTCGGACCGCGTTGGGCAAATGTGGCGCGCGCGAGGAACAGCGGATCGAGTCCCAAGCTCACAAACGCCAGGCCGCCTGCCTTCACGAAAACCCGTCTCGAGATGCTCATTGTTTTTGGAAGTCCGGGCCGCCGAGCGCCAGGCCAACAGCCAGCGCGCGCGCCTGTAAGGGATCGGCTACGTCCGCGAGTTGGTTCAGTATCACGCTCTTCGTATGGGCAGACATCGTCCCGCTCAGAATGCGCTCGTCCACTGCGCTGACGAGTTGGGAATGATCGGTGGTGGCGGGGATGACCGTATCGAGATTCGCATCGATGCCGGGTAGCCGTCCCCCCGCCAGGGCAACGGCGGCGTTCATGCGGGCGAGCAACGCCCCGCTGTTGACCCAATGCGCTTCCGTCTCCGCGTAGCCCGTGGGGGCTGGTTGCTGGTACAGCGGCTCGCCCAACCGCGCGACCATTTGCGCGAGCCGGGGTGTCGTGTCAGCGTCCGCCGCAATTGCGCGCACCGCGCTGACGACAAATTCGAATGGCGTTTTGACTTTGGCCTGCACGGCATCCGGAGCCCAGAAATCGGGCGCCGTGAAGATGGCGCGCAACACCACGCGAATATCACCGCGCGATTTCTGCCAGGCGGCAACTGCGGCATCGATGCAGCCGTCCGGCGGCTCGTCGGCGACGAAACGCGCGCACAG
>Ga0070704_100001497_pt1 | contig 12564 bp, 9 predicted proteins | sample KBSK5252metaG_FD_65467 | JGI IMG/M metagenome (GOLD analysis project Ga0070704, IMG submission 65467) | Corn, switchgrass and miscanthus rhizosphere microbial communities from Kellogg Biological Station, Michigan, USA - KBS K5-25-2 metaG | ecosystem: Host-associated > Plants > Roots >...
CACGCACGCTTTGTACGCTTCAAAGCCACTTGTCGCATTCTCGATAAATTCTTTGTTCGCGAGGCCGGCGGCAATAATTTCGCGGCCCATCGCATTGGCTAGCGAAATGTCCGAGCCTACGTCCAGCCCCAGCCACACATCGGCCCACTGCGCGGAGCTGGTGCGGCGCGGATCGATCACAAAAAGCTTGGCGCCGCGGCGCACCCCTTTCAGAACGTGATGGAAAAAGATGGGATGAGTTTCCCGCGCGTTGGAGCCCCAAAGCAGAATCACGTCCGTCTCTTCCGTCTCGCGATAGGAACTTGTTCCGCCTCCCGCACCGAAAACCGCCGCCAGACCGGCGACGCTGGGGGCATGTCAAGTCCGGTTGCAGCTATCAATGTTGTTGCAACCGATGACCGAGCGAACAAATTTCTGGGCGATGTAGTTGAGCTCGTTGGTGGTCTTTGAACAGCTGAACATGCCAAAGGTATGAGGTCCGCGCAGCGCAACTTCGCTCCGAAAAGCATCGGCGACGCGATCGAGAGCTTCTTCCCACGTGGCGGGACGATGCTTTCCGTTTTCGCGAATTAGGGGCGTGGTGAGTCGCCCGCTTGGAATGTGTCCCACGGTTTCACCTCGCATTGACGAACCAAACCAATCCGGGAATCGGAGAGATTTCCTGGACGGTGCAGATTCAAATGTGACTGCGTCTCAATGTTAACGCCGATTGGCTAGGCACTCCAGCATGTGGTGCATATCCTTGGCGGGTTCGGCGCGCCTAAGCAAGCCCAATTCAATACCGGACGGAACAGAACGGAAGCAGCTGAAGAACAAACAACCATGAATGCCAAAGTTCTCCTGCTTCTACACCCATCCACTACGATAGGGGACCGCGAGTTCATCAATAGGGAGTGGCAGTATCAATCCAAGTAAAAGACTTCCTTCATCATAGCGAATTTCTCGCCAGCCTTCAGGCCTGGGACCGGATCGAAGAGTAATCCCATTTCCTGCTGCCATTTGAGGTTCGTTGGATCTCGATCAAGCGTGCGCCACGCGGCGTCGAAATCATCGACATGCATGAAAAGGAATAAATCCTGCTCCCTCCTGAAGATCGAATATTTTGAAATTCCGACTTCCTTCAGTTTGGCGAGCAACGCGGGCCACACTTTCCTGTGCGCAGAGTCGTATTCATCCTCTTTGCCCAGTTTTATTCGCAAGCGAAACGCCATTCGAGGCATTTGAACCTCCAAATTTCCTGGATGTGAAGCTATCGATTCGCGGACGAACTTGCCGCCGGGTTTACAACGCCCAAGTAGTTGCCATACCCCACGACAATCGTCGATGACACCAGCACTAGAAGGCTTAGGCCAACCAGCCACTTGGTCCGGCGCCCACTCCCTTTCCATTCCTTCAAGGCGATTCCCCATAGCGTGCTGAAGATAATGATGCTGGCCATGTGGAGAGTCCAACTGGAGAATTTGTAGCGGCCCATCTGGGTCTCGCCCATTGTGTAGAAAAAAAACTGGAAATACCAAGTAGTTCCGGCGAGAGCGGAAAAGAAGTAGTTCGAAAGCATGGGGGCATTCGAGAGAACTGGCGCTTTGGGTTTTGCAAGTTCGGCCATTTCTTCGGCGGGAGCGTCGATTACGTTCTCAAGAATCGGCTCGTCACTTCGCAAAGGAACCGGCCCGCGGGTTTGCGAACTGAAGTATTGATATCCAGTGCGGTTGCGGAAATTCAGGATCGCGCACCAGATAAAGTTTGTGGTGAATCCGCCGAGCAAAACCACGACCAACACGGGAAGACCTTGCCATAAGACGGGCGTGCCATGACGAAGAGTGATTGCTTTGATCGGATCGCCTGCAGCCAGCCCATACGCAAAACAAGCGCTCATTACGCCCGAAAAAGTGGCCACCAATAAGCCCTTTTTCAAGCTGAATTCCTTGATGGAGGCGCGTTTTTGCTCCTCGGACAATTCCTTCTCCTTAGACATTCCAGCCATGCCGGCAAATACGATTCCCATCATGCAAATGGCGACTCCCGCCAGGATTGTCCTGCCCGAGGTGGTCGCGAGAACTTCCGTCGCAAACTGTCCGCGAAAAATGGGAGGCATCAACGTGCCGAACGCAGCGGTATAACCAAGGGCCACGGCCATTCCCAAGGACATGCCGAGGTAGCGCATTGTTAGGCCGAACGTGAGCCCGCCAAGGCCCCAAAGTACGCCGAAGGTGTAAACCCAATACAGGCTGGGGCTGGGAGCCTCCTCAAGAACACGGGTCAGGTCACTGGTCATCCAAAGCGCCAGGATCCAGGGCACGATGATCCAACTGAAAAATCCACCGACGAGCCAGTAGGTCTCCCAGGCCCAGACCTTCACGCGGCGGAACGGAACGTAAAAACTTCCGGAAGCGAGTCCACCCAGCCAGTGAAAGAAAACGCCGAGCAAAGGATTCGGTACCAAGTGGAGCCCTTTCCAGAACAGGATCGACGCGCAATCGAACTGACGTTCCGGGGTGGCCGTGAAGCGGGCCGCCGGGCACGGGAAGCGACTTTAGATTTGATGGCCCAAAGGGTCAACACAAAAGCGGTGAATCTATGGAAATGACGGGCCTATTGCAGGGATGGTACGGTTGCAGTATGGTTTCGAAGTTTCGTCGCGCCATTTCCGCAGTCAAACAGCCGGCGGACTTTAGTGTTATGGCCAGGCACTCCTGATGAAGCTCCAAGAAAAACTTCGCTATTTGGAAGATCGGTGGGACGAGCGCGCCGCAAGCGCGCTGGACGAGGCCGAACTGCTTCGTTACCGCTCTAACCTTTTGGGCTCCGACCTTCGCATCACGAATTTTGGCGGGGGGAATACCAGCTCGAAGATTATCGATGCCGACCCACTCGATGGTTTGCCAAGGAACGTGCTGTGGATCAAGGGAAGCGGCGGGGACATCGGCAGCATGCAGAGGAAGGACTTTGCCACGCTGTATTTGGAGAAGCTGCACGCTCTTGCCGGACGTTATCGCGGGGCCGATACCGAAGATGAGATGGTTGGCTTGTATCCCCTGTGCGTTTTCGGCACGAATGCGGTTGCCGCCTCGATTGACACTCCTCTGCATGCCTTTCTTCCGTTTAAACATATCGATCATTTGCACCCGGACTGGGGAATCGCTCTCGCCGCTGCGGCGAATGGCCGCGACAAAATGGAAGAGTTCAATCGAACGTACGCTCACAAGCTGATTTGGCTGCCCTGGCAGCGGCCTGGTTTTGAACTGGCCATGATGCTGCGTGAAGCCGTGAATGGAGCACCGGATTGCGACGGCGTCCTTCTCGGCGGTCACGGGCTCTTCACTTGGGGAGAAACGCAGCGCGACTGCTACTTGAATACAATCACAATCATCGATCAACTCGGGCAATTCATTTCCGAGCATTTGAAACGGCGGGGACCGAAGTTGTTTGGAGGAAGCCGCTCGGCCACGCTCGAGAATCATCTCGCACTCGCTCAAGAGCTCTTTCCGTTTATTCGCGGACGGGTATCGGCCAAGAATCGTCTGATCGGCAATTTCAGCAGGCTTCCCGAGGTTCTTCGATTTGTGAACTCGGCGGAGGCGCGGGAGCTTGCGCGCCTCGGAACAAGCTGCCCCGACCATTTCATCCGGACCAAAATACGGCCGCTTTTTGTACCGTGGAATCCTCAGCCGGGCTTGGCTGGATTGCGTGAGGCGATTGACGACGCTCTGGCGAAGTATCGCGAGGAGTATGCGGCCTACTACGCATCATTCGCACAGGCCGACTCTCCGAAGATGCGGGATGAAAATCCCACGGTTGTGCTCATCCCGGGCATAGGCATGTTCAGTTTCGGCAAAAACAAAACGGAAGCGCGGATCACGGGCGAATTTTATACGAACGCCATTCACGTGATGGAAGGCGCGACGGCATTGGACTCGGAGGCAAAGCCGGCGGTTTTGCCGCAAGCTGGTCCGGCCGCGAAAACCGAGTCGTTCGGAGTCTTCTCCAATTATGTGGCCCTGCCGCCGTCCGAAGCATTTCGAATCGAATACTGGCAGCTTGAGGAAGCAAAAATCCGGCGTCAGCCGCCGGAAAAGGAACTGAGTCGCCAGATTTGTTTGGTAGTCGGCGGTGGGAACGGAGTAGGGCGAGAGACCGCGCTCCTCGCAGCACATCGCGGAGCGCATGTCGCTGTGGCCGACAAAGACTTTGAAGCTGCCAAGGGAGTCGCGATAGAAGCTCAAAAAATTGGGGGCAAGGAGAGCGCCATCGCGATTGGCATCGACATCCGGGACCGGGAGTCCATCCGGCAGGCGCTTCGCGACACTGTTGCCGCATACGGCGGCGTGGATATCATCGTGAACACCGCTGCGATATTTCCTTCTTCACCGGACGGACGAATCAATGACGCACAGTGGGGACTAACGTTAGACGTCAATGTGACGGCCAATCATCGTCTCCTCGAAGAGGCGTCGAAAATACTGCGTGAGCAGGATCTAACCGCAAGCGCGGTCTTGGTCAGTTCGGCAAACGCCGTCGTGCCGAAATCTGGAAGCGAGGCTTACGACGTGAGTAAAGCAGCGGTAAGCCATCTAGTTCGTGAGTTCGCGATTTCGCTGGCGCCGAAAGTCCGAGTGAATGGAATCAGTCCTGCAACTGTCGTCAACGGCTCGACGATGTTTCCCCGCGATCGAGTGATCGCCTCGCTCAAGAAGTATTTGGTGCTCTTCGACGAGGCGGCTTCGAACGAACAGCTGCGTTCTCTTCTTGCGGAGTTCTACGCAAAGCGCACGCTCACTCACCAGCCGATTGAACCCCAGGATTGCGCGGCGGCCATTCTGTTTCTCGCTGGCCCGCAGTCGCGATGCACGACCGGTCATTTAATCCCCGTGGATGGGGGTTTAACGGAAGCTTTTTTGAGATAAGCCCCGCCCCTTGTTCGAAGAGGGGAACCGTCGAAGAAACGATTCGATTCTTGAGGGTGTATGAAGTCAGCGGCAAATCAGAAGGCGCTGGTTGCGGTCGATCTGGGCGCACAAAGTTGCCGCGTCTCCCTCCTCCGTTGGATCGGAAGCGAACCCGAGATCGAAATCATTCATCGTTTCTCGAACGCGCCCGTTTCGGCGAACAACGGACTTCACTGGGATCTCGAGACCATCCTCGATGGCGTCATGTTCGGTTTGCGTTCTTGCGCGGCCCACGCCCCTGAAGGAATTGCTTCTGTGGCCATAGATGGTTGGGCCGTCGATTATGTGCGGCTGGACGAAGGCGGCAATCCTGTCGCTCCACCTTTCTGTTATCGAGATGCACGGACGGAGGAGGCGCAGAAGGAAGTGCATGCCATCTTATCTGCTTCGCGTCTTTATTCGTTGACCGGGATTCAAATCCTTCGATTAAACACTCTTTACCAGTTATATGCCGACAAACTCGCCGGCTTCGATCCGCACTCACCATGGGTGAATTTGCCTGAGTTTATTACCTGCCGCCTCTGCGGAAGGCGCGTGAGCGAGTACACGAATGCAACCCATACGGGGCTTGTCCGGCTGGGAACTCAGCGCTGGTGCGACGAGATCTTTCAAGAGCTTGGTTTGGATGTGACGGCGGCTCCTGAAATTGTACCTAGCGGTTCGGTGCTCGGGCCGATTTCCACGGGACTCGCCAGCCTCTCTGCGTTCCGGGAAACGCAAGTCATCGTCCCAGCCTGCCACGACACGGCTTCGGCCATCGCCGCGATTCCGGCGATCGGCGACGACTGGGCATTTATTAGTTCCGGAACATGGTCTTTGGTCGGGACGGTTCTCGATGCTTCTTGCGTTACCGATGATGCGCGATCCATGAACTTCACAAACCTCGGCGGCGTGGGCGGAAAAATCTGTTTTTTGAAAAACGTAAACGGCATGTGGCTGCTCCGCCAATGCATGGACGAATGGAAACAGCAAGGCGTTTGCTGGACGCTTGAGGATCTGATCTCGGGCTGCGCCTCTCTGCCTGCGCCTGCAGTCCCGATCGACGTGAATGATCCGCAATTGATGATTCCCGGACATGCCATCGACAACATCAACTCGCAACTCGAACGCCTTGGCCAGCCGCGGCTTTGCCTGGACGGTTCCGGGCCGCTAGCTCTCGCCAATACCATCTTCCACAGCATGGCTGCGCGGTACGCCGAAGTGCTTGCCCGGATTGGAGAGATCGCTGGGAAAAAGCTCAAACGGCTCTTCATCGTCGGTGGTGGAAGTCAGAACGCAGTGCTCAATCGCATCAGCGCTGAGCGCACGGGCCTCGAAGTTATTCTCGGGTCTAAAGAAAGCGCGACTATCGGAAATTTCGCGGTTCAGCTGGCGACGTTCGAAGACGACTGGAGTCCGTCCACGGGCGTGACCGCAAGTTCGGTCGCCAAGTGGGCAGAGCGGATGTCAGCTAACTCTTTGGCGCAGTTCAGCGATCGCTAAGCCAACTCATGCCTGGTATCAACAGTGAGACCAATATCTCGAACGGAGGGTTCGCAATGAAAGACGCGGCGATTGAAGTCGTATGGAAAGCCCTCGACAAGTTCCATATCGAGCTGCCCTCCTGGGGTTTTGCCAATACGGGCACTCGCTTCGGAAAGTTCATTCAGCCTGCCGCCGCAACAAACATCGAAGAGAAATTCAGCGACGCCGCGCAGGTTCACTCTCTCACCGGAGCATGCCCGACTCTGGCGCTTCACGTTCAGTGGGATCTGCCGAACGGCTTGAAGGATGTTTCTGAAATTGAGAGGCTGGCAAAGCATTTTTCAATCCGGCCTGGTTCGATCAACCCTAACGTCTTTCAAAATCAGGAGTACAAATATGGGTCCATCGGCAATCCGGATTCCTCAGTTCGCCGCATGGCTCTCCGACACATACTTGAATGCGTCGCAATCGCCGGCGCCCTTCGTTCCCGAGACATCGCTCCTTGGTTTGCCGATGGTTCCAACTATCCCGGCACGCAGAATATTCGTAAGCGCATCGGCTATTTTGAGGAAGCCCTCCAAGAAATTCACGGCGCGTTGAAACCCGGCCAGCGATTGCTTCTCGAGTACAAACCATTCGAGCCCGCCTTCTATCATACGGACATCGCCGATTGGGGTATGGCATTTCTCCTCGCAAAGGAGGCCGGGCCCCAAGCCATGGTGCTAGTCGATACCGGGCATCACTACCAGGGACAAAACATCGAGCAGATTGTTGCGTGGCTCCTTCAGAAGAAAATGATGGGCGGATTCCATTTCAACGATCGGCGGTACGCCGACGACGATCTGACGCTCGGCTCGATCGATCCCTATCAGATTTTCCGAATCTTTCACGAGATTCGAATGTTCGAGTGGGAAACGCAGACGACTGCCAACATCGCCTACATGGTCGACCAGAGCCACAACCTAAAAGGAAAAATCGAAGCAATGCTCCAAACCGTTTGCACGGCCCAGGAACTCTACGCCCGCGCTGCTCTCGTGGACCACGCCGCCCTCGCGAAGCTCCAGGAAGAGTGCTCGCTAGTCGATGCGGAGGAAACTCTGCGCGGGTCGTTCTGGCTGGACGTGCGGCCCGCAATCCGGGAATGGAGAAAATCGCGTGGCCTTCCGGAAGATCCTTTGCAGGCGTTCCGCACCAGTGGATACCTGGAACGCATCACACGTGAGCGGAGCGAGAAGAATCGCGGCGCCTCCGCTAGCTACGCCTAGCGCGATCAAAATGTTCTACGAAGGGGTCCCCTTTAAGAAAGCAAGGACCAGGATTTCGGAGTTTGCGAACCATTGAAAATGCTCTAAAATCAGTAGTAGTTCCCACTGTGGGCGTGTAGCTCAGCTGGGAGAGCACCTGCTTTGCAAGCAGGGGGTCGCAGGTTCGAACCCTGTCACGTCCACCAAAACTTTCTAAGAAGCGTCGGCGTTGACCATCCACGGCTGCAACACTCACGCATTAAGTGCGCAACAGACAAAAGCAAATTTCCAACAATCTAAGTTCCTTAGCAGACCGGCTCCAACGAACTTCAGAGTTGTGTAAATTACTTGAGATCTTGTAGCAGGCTCCTATGTGGTGTTCATCAAAGTCTTCTTGAAGCTGTTCCAAAACGGGACCGTCGGTCCGCGATGGCACTGGAGCCACCGAAACCCCTCCGAGGCTCCTGCTTGAGCAACCGATATATCGACTGCGATTTCAATACATTACGTGCGGACGGGACGATGGAGATTGGGCGGTGCATGGATATGTTCTTGCAAGTGCAGACAGAAGGGATTTGCGATCCACGTAAGGCGCCGGACTCAGCGACCAAAAGATTGAGGGCCTGCGCGAAAGAGTGGACTTAGCTCGGTGATCGTTGCCATCAAATCAATCAAAGACTGTCGATAAGGGGCGACTCGCGCAATCGAATGACCCCCGCGCGAACTTCCGGCGTATTGAGAGGCGGGAACTGTGGCTGTGGATGGCAGCCGGAATCATCACGCTGCTGCTCACCATAGGCTTAGCCTCCTTTCTTCTTCCTAACGCAAGTCAGCATCAAGACTTCTATTCTCAGAATGTGCTGCCTCAGGCCATGCGGGGCCTGGTGGGCTTGGTATTCCTGTTCGACCTTTACACAATTTATCAACATCTGCTGATTCACCGGATCCGCAAACAAATGGTGGAACGGGAAGAGCTGTTCCATCTGATCAGTGAGAATGCCGCCGACTTGATTGCCGTGGTGGACATGGACGGGCAACGGCTTTTCAACAGTCTCTCCTATCAGAGGGTCTTGGGTTATTCCCCCGAGGAACTGCAAGCGTCTCCAGGCTTTGAACAGATTCACCCGGATGATCGTGCACGCGTCAAAAAAGCGGCGGAGGATGCGCGTAGCTCGGGAATCGGAAAAACTATGGAGTACCGTCTTCGCCATAAGAATGGCGCGTGGTTGGTACTCGAATCCACCTCGAGCGTTATCCGAAATGACAGAGGCGAGCCGGAAAAGCTGATCATCGTGAACCGCGACGTCTCCGAGCGTAAGCGAGCGGAAGAAGCTCTGCGCAGGTCGGAAGTGGGTTTTCGGTCTGTGGTGGAAGATGCACCCTACGGGATTTATCGCGCGAGCCCGGCCGGCCGGTTGCTCCAGGTGAATCCCGCGCTCCAGAAAATGCTCGGTTACGAGTTGAAGGAAGAACTTCTCCAGAGAGATATGCCGAGCGAAATATTCCGGCACCCTGGCGAATATCAGCGATTCGCCGAACTGCTTGCCCGCACGGTAGAAAGTAAGGATGTCGAAATGGAATGGAAACGGCGGGACGGCACGCCGATCACAGTCCACTGTTCTGGCCGTCGCGTCAACGATGAAAATGGCTCTCCAGCTTACTTTGAAGTGTTTGCAGAAGATGTCACGGAAAAAAGAGTCCTCGAAAAACAGTTGCGCATGGCGCAAAAGATGGAAGCGATTGGGCGGCTCTCGGGTGGCATCGCCCACGACTTTAACAATCTCCTCGGAGTAATCATTGGCTATAGCCGAGTGTTAAAGCGGGAGTTGGGGACAAACAGGGCTTTGTGTGAGCACGCTCTGGAAATCGAAAAGGCGGGTCAGCGAGCGGCGTCCCTAACCAAACAGTTGTTAGCGTTCAGCCGGCAGCAGGTCTTGACGCCTGCCATTCTAAATCTCAACACGCTTGCCTCTGATATGGAAAAAATGCTTCCCCAACTCCTCGGCGAAGACATCGAGGTGTCTATGGTGTTGAACCCGGAGCTTGGCAATGTGAAAGCGGACCAGAGCCAGATTGAACAAGTCATCATGAATTTGGCTGTTAACGCGCGTGACGCTATGCCGGCGGGCGGTAAATTGAAAATCGAGACCACGAACGCGGAGTTAGACCAAGCTTACGTCTGGGACCACCCGGGCTCCAAAGCTGGTTCCTACGTGCTCCTGGCGGTAACCGACACCGGCACGGGCATGGACGCAGCAACCCTCACGCACATATTTGAACCTTTCTTCACTACAAAGGAACTAGGCAAAGGCACCGGACTCGGACTCGCCACCGTTTACGGCATCGTTAAACAAAGCAACGGATATGTCAGCCTCGACAGCGCTCCGGGGCGCGGCACGTCCTTTCAGGTTTACCTGCCGCGGTATGCCGGCCCGCCTGCAGTCGACGAACTGAAACCCGAGTCCGCGGATAATTTGCGCGGTACCGAAACTATTCTGCTCGTGGAAGACTCTGAGCCCCTGAGAAAGCTCGCCAAGACTTATCTTGAATCCAGCGGATTTCACGTTCTTTCCGCGGAGAGCGGCGAAGACGCTCTGGAAGTTGCGAGGCGCTCTGGCGCGACCTTTGATCTCCTTCTGACGGATGTTGTTATGCCCGGCATGAACGGCCGCGTCCTGGCCGAGCATATGTTGCTGCGACAGCCGGAGATGAAGGTCCTCTACATGTCCGGCTATACCGACAGCTTCATCGCCGGTCACGGTGTTCTGGATCCCGGTACCCACCTTCTGCACAAGCCCTTCATCGAAGAGGTTCTCATCCGAAAAGTTCGCGACGTGCTTGATGGTGGCAAGAAGCCCGCGGCCCGTGCAACCCCAGTGACCGAATTTGTTGATAGCCACATCCCCTCGGCCTGATAGGAGAAGCTCCGCGATGGATAAATTGTTGGTTGTGGATGATGACGAGGCCTTACGGCGCTTGATTCGTGTTGAATTGAGCGATACCTTCGAAATCATCGACTCAGGCGTGCCGGAAGAGGCTCTAGCTCTCGCTCTTGAAAACAAGCCGGACGCCATCCTGCTCGACTTGCGGATGCCCAAGTATTCAGGCTATGAGCTGCTTCAAACATTTACAGCCTTCAGCCATACCCAGAAGATCCCGGTAATCATCGTCAGCGGCGAGGCTGGCGGACAGACGAAAGAACATTGCAAGCAACTCGGGGCTTTCTCCTATTTCGAGAAACCCATAGATTTCGATGCGTTGCGAACCTGCCTTACACAACTCACGAAAGTTCGCCGTTTTATCCCTCGAGCTGAAGTGCGCGTGCGTTTACATGTTCCCCTTAAATTGCGCGCTATGGACAACCACGGGAAGCAGATGGACTACGAGACGACGACCGAGGATGTTAGTCTAAGCGGCTTTCGGTGCGGCTGCTCCGCCGCTTTGCTTGTCGGCTCCATCGTAGAGGTTTATCTCATGAACTCCGGGACGCAGTACGTGGGAAAGGCCGAGATAGTTCACTCGGAACGAGCGGCTTCTGCCCTTCGGCAGTTCGGATTCCGCTTTATCGAAAAAACTGGGCCGTGGGTGCTGAGCTAGGGTTGTAGGTGAACCCTTTTCATGTCAAATGCTGAAGTCCCTCTTTCTCCACAAGTCGAAGCCATCTCGGGTGCGGCTGCCCTAGGCCGGCCCTCTGTTGTCCGCGTGCTCGCCGTCGACGATGAGTTGGCTGCTTCGAAGCTCATTGCCCTGATGCTTTCTTCGCCGGCTTTTCACTGCACAACCGCCTCCAGCGGTGAGGAAGCCCTTGTGGCTTTGCAAGGCGAGCGATTCGATGCCGTTATCTCCGACCTTCAAATGCCCGGGATCAGCGGTCTGGAACTGCTTACTCAGGTTCGTCGCTCCTACCCTCACATGGCGTTCCTGGTCACCACCGGCGTCGACGACCTGGAGGTCGGCGTGCAGGCCATGCGCTGCGGCGCGGACGACTATCTCGTTAAACCTCTTCGTGAAAGTGCCATCCTTGTAAGTCTGGAGAGTGCCCTGCACAAGCGGCAACTCGAACAGGAGGTCGAGAACTACCGTCAGCATCTCGAAGAAATGGTTGTAGAACGCACTGGCCGGCTTCATGCGGCGCTTCACCAGCTCGAAAACAATTACGAAAGCACCCTGCAAGCGCTTGGGGCGGCGATTGATCTCCGCGACAGCGAAACCGCGGGCCACTCCCGGCGTGTCTGCCGCTATTCGCTTGAAATTGCACGCGCCATCGGATGGTCTGAGAAACAGTTGGAAAATCTCGCCAGAGGAGCCTATCTGCATGATATCGGCAAGTTAGGAATTCCCGACCGCATCCTTCTCAAACCCGGACTTCTCTCTGTGGAAGAACGAAAACTCATGCAGCGGCACGTACAGATCGGTTTTGATCTCGTCAAGGACATCGCCTTTCTCTCCGAAGCATCTGAAATCGTCCTTATGCATCACGAGCGATACGATGGGGGTGGCTATCCGCGCGGCTTCCAGGGAAGTGAAATTCTCTTAGGCGCCCGGATTTTCGCGATAGCGGATACTCTCGATGCCATCACTTCCGACAGGCCTTATCGTCGCGCCTCCGCGTTCGAGTCAGCACGCGAGATTATCCGGCAATGTTCGGGTAGCCAGTTCGATCCGCTCGTTGTAGATGTGTTTCTGAATGTTCCCGAAGAAACTTGGCCGGCGATCGCAAAGGATCTGCGTCAAGTTGATGCACTGTCCTCCGAATTGCGCGGGAAAATCGGCATACTTCACGTCGGTCCTGGCGAAATCCGTTGAGTGACTTTGCCAAGCCGCTCTCTCGTTTCTTCTGTTCCCGTCCCGTCTCACCAAACTACGAATTTCCCGTCAACTCCTTCCAACCATTCCACTTCCGCCCGTCT
>Ga0070704_100001499_pt1 | contig 12556 bp, 8 predicted proteins | sample KBSK5252metaG_FD_65467 | JGI IMG/M metagenome (GOLD analysis project Ga0070704, IMG submission 65467) | Corn, switchgrass and miscanthus rhizosphere microbial communities from Kellogg Biological Station, Michigan, USA - KBS K5-25-2 metaG | ecosystem: Host-associated > Plants > Roots >...
CGGACCGCGCCGACGAACGGCAGTTTGAGCAGGAGTTCGTGGAGCCGCTGGCGACCGTCCGGACGTCTGACCCACTCGATCAGCGCCCAACTCGCGGCGGCGGCGACCATGAGGAGCGGGATCCAGAAACGCGTCAGGAGCTGCGAGACGCCGAGCAAAGCCCGAGTCGCGGGAGGAAGCTGTTGGTCCAAGTCGGCGAGGACCGCGGCGAAGCGGGGAATCACGACCGCCGTGATCACCAGCATCGACGCGACTCCGGCCACGGCCAAGAGCAGCGGGTACGCGAGCGCCTGGCGAACTCGCGCGACGAGATCGGCCTCTTGCTCGAGGTGGGTCGCGATCTGCTCGAGCGCGGTGCCGAGCTGACTTCCGCGTTCCCCGGCGCGCACCATTCCGAGGACGAGCCCGGGGACAACGCCCCGCCCTGTCGCCAGCGCGCTCGAAAAGGTCCCGCCTTCGCGCAGGCGCTCCCGCGCCGCGGCCAGAGTCTGCTGCAGCGGACCGGCCGCGAGCGGCTCTGTCGCCGCAACCGCGCGCTCGAGCGGCACGCCGGCGGAGACCAGCGCCGCAACGCTGCGAAACACGATTGCCAGATCCCGCCGGCTCGCCGCTGCTCGCTGCTCCTCTGCCGCAGGCGCCACCGCGATCGCGTAGAGCCCGCGACTCGTGAGGATCGTCGCCGCTTGTCCGTGGCTCTCGGCCTCGATGGCGCCGTTGACGATCGCCCCGTCCTGCCGCGCCGCACGATACGTGTAGGCGCTCATCGCTTGTGCCCACTTTCCCAGGACGTGACATCCGCGTCCTCGCCCGTTCCTCCGGGCTGCCCATCGCGGCCCAATGACAGGAGATCGTAGCTGTCGACGTTCACGTCTCCAGGGGATTTGTAGGAGTAGGGTCGTCCCCAGGGGTCGAGCGGGATGGCCTTGCGCAAGTACGGGCCACGCCAGTTCCTCGCCTCTGGGTCACCGGTCGGGTGGTCGCGCAGCGCCCCCAGTCCCTGCGTGGTCGCGGGATAGAAATCGTTGTCGAGGCGATACTGATCGAGCGCCAGCGCGAACAGCTCGATCTGCGCGCGCGCCGCCGAGACTTTCGCATCGCCGACGTTGCGAAAAACCATCGGCCCGACGAGGCCGGCGAGGATCGCGATCACGGTGATCACGACCAGCAGCTCAATGAGCGTAAAGCCCTCAGTGCGCCGTGACACGCAGGACCTCCTCCACCGTCGTGAGCTCGGCCTGCACTTTCACCCAGCCGTCGTGCCGCATCAGTTGCATGCCTTCGTTTTCGGCCAGCTCGCGCAACTTGGCGAGCGGCTCTCGCGCGGAGATCGCGCGATTGACGTTCTCGGAGACGACGAGCAGCTCGAAGATGCCGATGCGACCGAGGTAGCCACTGCCCCGGCAGGCATCGCAGCCGCGTCCCCGAACGAGCTGCGGCCGACCCTTGGGCTCACTCGAGAGGAAGGCGACAACCTGCGGATCGGGCCGATATCGCTCGCGACAATGCGGGCAGATGCGGCGCACGAGCCGCTGCGCCAGGACTCCGTTGATCGTGGCGGCGATCTGGTAAGGCGCGACTTGTAGATCGAGCAGGCGCGTGACGGCACTGGGGGCGTCGTTGGTGTGCAAAGTCGAGAACACCAGGTGGCCGGTCATCGCCGCCTGCACGGCGACCTCGGCGGTCTCCGGATCGCGCATTTCCCCGACCATCATCACGTCGGGGTCCTGGCGCAGCACGCTCCGGAGCGCGGACGCGAAGGTCATTGCCGCCTTGCGATTCACGGGGATCTGTGTGACGCCGCCGAGGTGGTATTCGACCGGATCCTCGACCGTGATCACCTTCTCTGCGGTGGTATCGCGCAGGGCCAAGGCGCTGTAGAGCGTCGTGGTTTTTCCACTGCCTGTCGGGCCAGCGGCGATGACGATGCCCGTCGGACGCGCAACGAGCGCTCGAAACTGTTCGAGCGTTGCGGGCGCCATGCCTAGCTCATCGAGCCCGACGGGCTGACCGCCGCGATCCAGCAGTCGGAGGACCACCGATTCGCCGTACAGCGTTGGGACGGTGGAGACGCGGATGTCCAGCTCGCGCGATTCCAGCCGAATCCGGAAGCTGCCGTCCTGCGGTGCACGTCGTTCGGCGATATCAAGCTCGGCAAGCAGCTTTACGCGACTTACTATCGCGGCTTGCGCTTGCAACGGAGGCGCCGGCGCATCCGCAAGGACGCCGTCGATGCGAAAGCGCGCCCGGAGACCGTGCGACGTGGATTCGAGGTGGATGTCGGAGGCGCGCGCGTCGTGCGCTTCTTTAATAAGGAGGTTGACGTACTTGACCACGGGGGGTTGGCTGGCGAGGTCGCGTGCATCGGCGAGCTCGCGATCGTCGCCTCCGGATATGGTGTCTCCCACGCTCAGATCGTGGACCACTTCTACGATTGATTCGGCGGCCGCAAACGCCCGGCGGATGCCATCAACCAAATCTTCTTCACTGACAGACACTAATTCGACCGGCCGGCCGAATTCACGCGTGAGCTCGTCGAGGACGTCGGGATCGGGCTCGCCTGAAACCGCGACCCGCACATGCGTGTCTGTGGTTTCGAGCGGCAAGATGCGGTTGTACTCGAGGTAGCAAGCCTCGAACGCGTCCGGAAGCGACAGTTGGGAACTCAAGACATCCGACATACCAGCGCCGTCGTGGCAGGGACTGTGCCGCGGAGCGGCAGGAGATTTGTGCGTGAAGACCACCGCGCTGGACCGCCCTAGGTGTCAGCGCGGCAAGTTCGCGGGCCGGAAGTTGTCACTTCACGAACAGGAATTCGTGCTCAGACTCCCGCCTAGTTGTCAAGTTGACAAGTTCGGTGGACCCAACTTGTCACTTGTGGTCTCGAATGTTGCGAGAACTGTGGCGGGCAGCGCGTGGCATGGAGCCTGCTTGAGCGCTGGTCGCTCCGGGCGTCCGGATCGGCACGACTCGTTCTGTGGAGTGACGCATGCGTGCTCGCTTACCGACGAGTGTTCTCGTCAGCTGCATCGCGATTTCAGTGGGCACATCGATTCCGGCGGCTGAGTTGGTGGCGCAAGACGAATGCCCGTTCCGTCCGGCAGGGCCGATGCAGATCGACGGCCGCGCGAAGCCACATGGTCCCAATCCATCGCTCGCAGGATTCCCCGTCTGGCGAGTCCAAGTTGATCCTGATGGTTCCTACGAACTCGTCCCCAAAGGCTCGTGGAATACTCGTCAATTCTTGATTTCGAACAGCGGAGACTGCCAGGACTACTACGGTCTGGAGGTTGCATGGTCTGGAGCAGTCGACACCGCATGGGTTGAGCCCGTCCAGACGGGGGTCCTGGCTGCGGGGACGGGAATGTACGTCGACGTTAGGTATCACGTCACATCGGCAGCCATCGGCCGCGTCAAGCTCACCGCCTGGGGAACAGCATCTGATACCGGATGGATGGACATCGAGACGCAGAATCCAGCCGTCTCCGTCACACCCGATGGCACAACCACGCCGACAAGAATTGGCCCCGGTAGCTACAGCGACCAGTTCACCGTCACGAACACAGGGAACGTCGGTCTGACGTTCAGCATATCGTGCGGTGGCACAGTGAACGTCACCTGCTCAGGCACAAGTATCACAAGTCTGCCATTGTCAGCGGGCGGGTCGAGCCCCGTTACCGCCAATTACAGCGTGAGCGGCGCTGGCAATGGAACCTTGACGCTCAGCGCGGGAGCTCCAGGAGCGAGCGATGGTGGTTTCTATAATGTGCCCGTCGTCACCTATGGCGCCGCGGTAACGCCAGATGGGACCGTTGCCCCCCAACGCCTAACCAACACGAACGGGCAGACAGAAGTCTTCGGCGTGCAGAACAACGGCAGCACAGCCAACACATTCACGATCTCGTGTACCGGCTCCTCCAATGTCTCCTGTACACAGGTAAGTCCAGCGAGCATTCCCAATCTCGCGCCGGGGTTGAGCCAGAACGTGACCGCCACATTCAATGTCGGAGCGGTCGGAAACGGCACTTTAACGGTTACCGCGAGCGGCACGAACGCCACTGACGCCGGCAGCTATACGATTCCGGTGGTCTCGGCCATTCCGCAGGCTCCGGTTGTTGACGCCGCAAACGTCAATAGCGGGGCACGCAACGAGCGCGGCCTCTGCCTCACGATCGCTCTAGGCGCCGCAGCGGCGAGCGAGTGCGGTGATCTCCGGATTGTGCATCCGTTGCCCACCATCCTGACGATGAACAAGCCACGCGCACCGACACTGGTCTACAACACCCAACTGGCGCACCCGTACCCCGTCGTTGCGGCAAACGTGACCTTGAACCCTGGCACGCTCATTCCCGATAGCGTGACTGCTGTTCTGAAGATTGGTGGTGTGACACGTGGTACCGGTAAATGGATCCCCACGGGGTGGGTGCCCGGACAAACGCGGCGTATCGCCGTGGGGTTCGACGGTCTCGGCGATGCGGCAGGGATCTATTCGTACACTCTCGAAGTCCGCAACTGGTTCCCGAGCACCAATCTTCCCACGACCGTGAGTGGGCAGCTGGCGCTCATCAACCGTAGCACCAGTCCGTTCGGAGCCGGATGGTGGCTAGCGGGACTAGAGCAACTGGACGTGGCGACGATGCGTTGGGTTGGCGGAGATGGATCCACGCGTCTGTACACCACCGCAGGAACGAACACGTGGACGGCGACTGCCCTGACGGCGCCCGACACACTCAAGTGGAATCCAACGCTGAGCCGCTACATCCGCTACTTACCGGAGGGCCTACAAGTCCAGTTCGACGCAACGGGCAAGCATGTTGCGACTGTCAATCGCCTCCAGCACGCGACGACATTCGCCTATGATGGCTGCGGCCGGCTCAGTACGATTACGTTACCGCCCAATGGCGCCGGCATCTACACATTTACGTACGCATCTCCCACTGATTGCACCACGCGGCTCGTCAGTATCACCGCCCCACCGAACGGTGCGACTAACCGCCTCGTGACGCTTACTGTAACGAGTGGCCGAGTCACTGCCATCCAAGACCCGGATCTCAAGTCCATTTCGTTCGGTTACGATGCCAGCTTCACAAACCGGATCAACTCCCGCACCGACAAGCGCGGCAAAACGACGACCTTTGGATTCGACGCAGGCGCGAAGGTGGCGAAGGACAGTCTGTTCATGGGCGCCGGTCAGACACCGATAGTCAAGCGCCATCGTGCGCTCGAGGGTCAAGGCATCAGCTCCGCCGTGGACACGGCGCTCGCATACACAATGCTGGACGGCGCACGCACCGACGTGGGAGACTCATCACGCTTCTGGCTCGACCGGTACGGCGCTCCTCGGCGAATCGTCAACGCCCTGGGCCAGGAGACGGTCATCACGCGGGCGAACCCGAACTTTCCAGAACTGGCGACGGAACTGCGGGATCCAACAGGATTTGTAACGCGCGCAACCTACAACCCTCGCGGCAACGTAAAAACCACGACTGCGGTGAATCCGCTGGGTGACACGCAAGATGCCGTCACGCGGTACGAGTACGACAACACGACGTGGCCGGACTTCGTGACTCGCATCGTGAATCCACTAGGCGACAGCCTGGTCATGAGTTACCTCACCGCGAACGGCAACCGAGAGTGGCAGCAGGACGGCCGCGGCTCGGCAAGCAGAGTGGATTTCCGCTATTACGACACGGGGCCGTGCGCGGGCTTAATGCGTGTCGTCGATCCGCCGCTCGCACCACCGGACTCGGTGTCGTACGACACAACGCGGTGCAACTTGGTTTCTACGTGGACAGCGATCGGATTCCGGACCGACCACGTCCGCGACGCCATCGGTCGCGACACGCTTGTGACCTCGCCACTCGACAGCGCGCAGACCAAGCGCGATTCGCTCCGGCAAACCTTCGACGTCATGGACCAGGTGCTCGTTTCTGTCCGGGCAGCCCCAGTCTACAATAACTACCCGGCTGCAAGTCAGCGTGTGACGAAGTCGTACGACGAAGAAGGCAACGTCTTGTCCGTAGGTCGGCTGAGCATCCCCGACCCCAATGCCATCGGGACGAGTACAATCACTTGGACCTACGATAATGCTGGACGCGCCATCGTCGAGACCGATCCGCTCGGCAGGCCCGACAGTACGATGTACGACCCCGCCGGAAACATCGGGCTCCGCGTATTGCGCTCCGGCTTCATGGGGATGACCTACGATGCCGCGAATCGGATGGTCCGTCGGATTGCTGACGATACCGCACGTTTTGCATACGACGGAGCGGGCCGTCTCTTGGCCGCGACGAATCGGTACGCGCGCATCACCCGGTCGTACTATCCGGGTGGCGCACTCAAAACCGATACGCTACGCATTCAAACCAGCACGTTGACGGCACTCGATACTCTGTGGACGGGCTACGCCACGCACCGCTACGGCCTGCGATACACGTATGACTTGGATGGACGGCGAATCGGGCTCAAGCATCCATCGAACATTGCCCCCGGTGGCGTCGGCCTCCGCGACAGCGTCCGCTACGGCTACGATCCCGTACATGGCGGCCTAGCATGGGTGGAGGGTCTCGGAGTCAACACGCGGTTCGACTTCCATTACGACATGGCCAGCCGGCTGGATACGCTGCGCATGCCAGCAAGCATCATGGAAGTTCGAACCTACGATGGTGACGGTCGTCTGAGTACCCGGCGCGAGCCGGCACCCGCGGGTGGGTGGTTTGTAGCCGGGGACTTGCACAACGACACCCATCACTATGACGGGCGCAACAAGATCGTGAGCGCCGTAGCGAGCTGGGCGGGGACCAACGGAATCAATCACGGATTCTCGAACCAGGACTTGTACGACGGGATCGGCTCGGTCAGAAGCGCCAATCATGCCAACAGTCCCTATCTGGGTGGTGAGACATGGGGCGCTGACGCGCTAGGAAACCAGACTGGCCACTTCTACACAGACCCGCAAACGAGTGCGTTCGTTCAGTGGACGGAGCTGTATCAGGCGGCCACCGGTCGTTTGACGACGATGCGCACTACGAACGACACATCAGTCGTCGCCGACACGATTACGTTTTTCTACGGAAACGGCGGTGAACAGACCGGCAAGCGCCACGCGAAGAAGTGTCTGGCGAACCCAAACTTTCCCAATCAAGGTCCTCCCTGTTTCCAGTCCATCGTCGAGCTGAACAGCACCTTCGGCGCTGAACAGCGTCTGCTTGAAACCCGCCGGCTCAGCACTCAGCAGGCTGGTGCCGGACTGAACAAGCGAGAAGAATACCGGTACGACGCGCTCGGCCGCCGTGTGTGGCACAAAGCGGTCAATGGCTGGGACATGAGCGCCACGGTGCGGGACACGCTCTGCACGCGCCCGCAGCCCTCGAACGAATGCAAGAGCTTCGTCGAACGGACCGTGTGGGATGGGGATCAGGTGCTCTATGAGATCCGGGCACCCTCTGGGCCCCCTACTCTGGAAGACGATCCGGAAAATGATCAGTCAGGTTCGAGCGCCCACTACGGGCGCGTGGTCTACACGCATGCGGGCGGCATCGATCAACCGCTCGAGCTGGTTCGTCTTGACGGCGAATGGGGCGGGCCCATTGTGGCTGTGCCGCATGCCGATTGGCGCGGCATCTACGACATGGTGACGTTCACCGGGACGCTGCACAGCAGCTGCGGGCCTTCGCTGGGAGTGCCGCAAGGGACCTTCGGCGAATGCTATCCGATTGATATGGAGTCGGCGAGTGCATTCGCCGAGGGCATGTTCAAGCACAGCGACTGGACGGAAGTGGGCCCGCGGTCGTGGTTCGGCAGCCTGCTCAATGGCCAACGCGATGGGAGCGGATTGCAGTATCGGCGTAACCGCTACTACGACCCCGTGCAAGGAAGGTTCACGCAGGAAGACCCCATTGGGCTCGCCGGTGGGCTCAACCTCTACGGCTTCGCGGGCGGGGATCCGGTCACGTTCTCGGATCCTTTCGGGTTGATGACGTGTCCACCGATCTGCACGGAAGAAGAAGCTCGAAACATTCCGGCCGTCAAGCGGCCTGACGAAGCTGCGGATCCTCGCGCGGCAGCCCTCAAACACCCGCTCATCGATCCAGTCGCGATCATTGCCGGAGGATTGGCCGGAGCCGCAGATGGTCTAATCGCTGGTGCAGGCGAGAACACAGTAGTCAACGCTACGGCCGCTTCCGGCGGTCAAGTGGGACCGGAGTTCATCGCCAACACTATCAGCGGATTCACGAAACATGGCATTGATCAAGTGATCGAGCGAGGCGTTTCTCCTCAAGCTCTCTTAGATGCTGCTCGCAGCGGAGCGGTGCGCGGACCACTTATCGACCAGCTGGGAAGAGAAAGCCTGCGTATTCTTGGCAAGGGTGCAGAATTCGCTATTAACCTACTGGGGCAGGTCATCACCGCGTGGCCGAAGTGATCATTTGCTGTATGCTCCGACGGAGGTTTGGTGGACGGACTAGACCTGAGCCTTTCTCTAGAAGAGCGACGGGAAATCCTCGCTCGATGTGCACTGCCGGACGATTTATTGAAATTGCTCGATGAGCGTGGCTCGGGCAGTCACACGGTGCGCCTTACGCCGAAACAGATCGAGACTCTACGAACGGCAGTGGCCGATCGCCTTCAGACCGCAGGTTTCGACGAGAAGTGGGAGGTCAACGCCGAAGGCAGACTCCTTGAGGGCATCATCGATAAGCTGATACCTCGAACAGGTCGCTAGAATGTCTGAACAATCAGTCAGGCGTTTGGCCCAGTCTAGACTCTAGCGTGAAGCGCTCGCAGCGCATCGGGGTTATCGGGCCTTCACTGCTCGCCGACGCCGGCCGTGTCTTAATTCGCGCGCTCAGGCACTACCGGATCTTCCGGACCTCATCCCTCAGTCGCGTGATTCAGCCAACCTTAACGATGGCCCTCACGAAGCCGAGGGCGTTTCGGGCTTGGGCTGACGAGAGAAGCGGGTCGATTCTCAACCGGTCCTGGTCGGCGCAACCGGGTCGCCGGGCCTGACGTCTCGAGCGGGGGCGGAAGTGGGGTGCCTCAGACGGGCATCGCCCGGCGGTCGATTGCTCGACCGTCCCCACTTATTCGACGTGAGCCAAAGCTCCGCCACGCGGGGAAGCGGAGGTCACCCCACCACCGCTTCCCCAAGCTCGTATTTGGTGCAGCGATTGTCAAAGAGCGCCGTATTAGCTGCGTGCCAAGGGACGTCGCGTCACCCTCACAGATCGTCGGAGCTCAGGACCCCACCCATCTTCATGGACGCTTGCTCGTCCGTGCCGAGCGGGCCAGCCATCAATGAACGAGGAGATCGCTCTCAGAGCGTCTCGAGACTTGGTCCGGGCACCCAGCTCGGCACCACGCACGGCCCTTGGATCAATGTGTGAGCGCCGGCTGATGCCGAGCGGCTTCCCAGCGTGCCTGATCGAACGGCTGCCCGCGCTGCAGCACCGCGAGGAGCAGCGGCACGAGCTTGCGCGCGATCGCACAGACCGCCTTGGTCTTGAGTCCGCCATTGCGCGCGAGCAGCGCTTCGTAATAGCTCCGGTAGAGTCCCCGACGCTGACACCAGCGGCCGGCGAGCAGAAAGAGCTGGCGGCGCAGCATCGGGCGGCCGCGCTTGGACTGCCGCCGGCGCCCCTGGCTCGATCCGCTCGATTTCTCGATCAAATTCATCCCGGCGAGTTTGAGGACCTGGCGCGGATGCTGATAGTCCCCCGGCGTGCCGAGCTCAGCCAAGATGGTCGCCGCACACACGGCGCTCACTTCAGGCACGGTGAGTAGCGCTTGCGCGGACGGCAGACGCGCCATGAGCTCTGTGAGGCGAGCCTCGGCCTCGATCATCTGCTTGCGCACCAGGCGCCAGCGGGCGAGCGTCCCTAGGATTTCCATCCGGCGCTCAGTCGTCGCTTGCGGCAGCGCGATCGTCTCCCGGGCACTCGTGTAGAGGCGCGCGAACCGCTCGGCGACGAACTTGCCCTTGGAGATCTTGCGCGCGTAGGCCCGCACCGTCGCCTTATGGGCGGCGAGCAGGTCTTGCGGCAGCGGCCAGCGCTCGAGCAAACCGATCGGGGTGTGCTTGGCGAGCGTCGAGAATTGCGCAACGAACTCGGGCCAGGCCAGGTCCAGCAAGCCCTGGAGGCGATTCTTGAATCGCGTCGCTTCGACCGCTAGACGGTGGCGAAAGCTGACGAGGACGCGCAGCTCGGCATACGGCGACTCGAGAAACGGGAAGCGGACGAATGTGCCGTCGCCCACCAGCTTGCAGATCACGCCGGCGTCTTTGGCGTCGGTCTTGAGCGGGCTATTGTCTTCGAGCTCTTTCGTACGTTTGGTGTGCGCCGGCAGCACATTCACGATCGGATAGCCGCGGTTGGCGAGGAAATGCGCGAACGTGAAGCCGTGGTGCCCGGCGAATTCCAGGCCGATCAGCATCCGCGAGCGCTCGATATCAGGAAACAGCCCCTGGAGCTCGGCGTCGGCGCGCTCAAACCCCTCGCGACTCACCAGCACCTTCATCGGCTTGCGGCGCAGTCCATCCGGTCCACGCGCCACGAGCACATGGAAGCGCTTGCCGGTGTCGACGCCGACGTGGACGGGAAAGGTGCGGGCGAAGGCGGCTTTCTGATCGGGGGTCATGGCACGGTTCTCCAGGATGGGAGCCGGAGAAGCGACTACACGCTTGCGGGTCGGGTCAAGCGGGAATAGATGTCTCACGTTCACGGATCCTTTCGGGTTGTGCCCGCCGCCCACACCAGGTCCATGCTATTGGACGCAGATGACTTCGCTTACTCCAGCCGCCCTTCAGGCTGCATTTGAAGAGTCGTCCCGTCCTATACCAACGATAAGCTATTCCCTCGATGTATCCGTAACTGTATTGGGCAACACCTCTTCCATTCGAGACCCCGAGCCACGGCCAGAGGCCGGGACAGTCCTCGGCATCAGCGCGGATTTTATCTCGCAGGCAAGCGACGTGCCCGAAGACACCCCCACGGCCGACTTTGGATTTGGGAAACACTTCGGCGTCAGCGTTGGAGAAGGAACATTGATAGGACACATAGGATTCTCCATTGGGTCCCCGGTTGGCGTTACTGGACCAAAGGTTAGTAACCTTTTTAAGGAGTCGAACCCACCAGTTTCACCGGTTGCGCTACCCGACCAGCTACCGAAACGTCCTCAAGTGACTAGCGCCACTGGCACAAGTATTGACGCTCTTGTCCGCTCAAATCAGTAATGGTTGAATACCTTTGTTTGCAGGAGTACCGCAAGTGTCACGTTCATGCAGTGCATGGCTAATGCTCCTAGCAGTGCTACTCAGTGCGTGCGCGGGCGTCGAGGATCTGACACGGGCGGCTCAGGAGGTTGCTCGCAGGTTCCCCGCGGATTCGGTCACAGCATCCTTGTCAGACGACGGTCTGCTTACAATCAGGCTGGCAAACTCATCAATTGCCGATCTTCAGGATTCGAGTCGAGCCATTATCTCCGGGAAGATCGCGGTCGTCGCCGAGAGTGTATTCACCAGAGGAATAACCCCTGCCCGCGTAAGTGTCAGATTCACTCGCAAGACGCGTTTGGGGCCCATCAGTGGCACCGAAACCATCGTTTCCTACACTTTTCGAGTGTACTCCGATACCGTTGGCAGCGTTCCAGAGGGGAGTAAATCGTTGCCCTCCAAAATGAACGAATGAGGTTGACTGGATGAAATGACCGCGCTAACGGTTCGTTCGTGGCAACTCGTGTTTTCGGTTCGTCCTTTTTACCGACCGATGATTTCTTGATCCCGCGCGGTTCGGAAAGGCCTGCCGTTCGGAGTCACGTTACTCGTGACCGTGTCACTCGTGAAATACCAAAAACGCGATGCCCACGACAAGAAATCCAACCACGACGGCGACGTAGTAATGTCGCCTATAGCGCAGTCCTTGGGCCGTGAGACTGCGAGCAGGCCAGAACGTTCCGAACCATCTGAACTTAGAGTTGCTGTTGCGAGCGGCCATGAGTGCACAGAACATCGCGTAGAGCCAGATCCCGACAAAAGCCACACCGAAAAAAACACCAAGCAATCCGTGAATTTCCATTTAGGAAATCGCGCGCCCTTTAACAGACCGGGCTAGGATGCGGAGCCGTTGGGATGCTTCACGGATAGAGTCTAGCATATAGGAACTGCGCCCTCGTTGTGTATCGATGCCCGCAATGTCGTGCGCCGCTTCTAACTTCGGGCGTATTTTCCGGGATCGCGTTTGATTTCTCGTTAGACACGTGTCCCCGATGCGGCGTGTCTTTGGACGATTCAAACGGCTAGAGCAATCGGGCCGTTGCCTGCGGGCCGTAGCTTCTGTTTGGTCGATCTGAGCTCAACCCCGCCGCATCCGCGCCCGCAGTGCGCAGATCGTCACTCGGACTCACCCCTAGCCGCTCCGCGGCCTCCGTCACATTCCCATTGGTGGCCGCAAGCATCCGCTCCACCACGGCGCGGACTGGCTTCGCGGTTGCCATGCGGCCCGAACTGCAGCGTCGTCCGTAGCTCAATCTCCAAGTCCTGTAGTAATATCTCGACTCG
>Ga0070704_100001501_pt1 | contig 12554 bp, 10 predicted proteins | sample KBSK5252metaG_FD_65467 | JGI IMG/M metagenome (GOLD analysis project Ga0070704, IMG submission 65467) | Corn, switchgrass and miscanthus rhizosphere microbial communities from Kellogg Biological Station, Michigan, USA - KBS K5-25-2 metaG | ecosystem: Host-associated > Plants > Roots >...
CACCACGCTGACTGACGCACAGCACCTTGAGGTTGGCGCCACCATTGAACACTGGGGCCGCGTCGAGCGTCTCCGTGTAGTAGACGACGCCATGCAGCGCGTTGTTGGCGTCGTCGACCCAGGAGCTGCCGATCGACTCCATGGCGAGCTGACCGACGAACAGCGGCCACGAGGAGCCCGGGGTCGCCGAGGTCTGGAAGACGTGCTGGGCGGCCTCGACGGACATGTTGAGGATGGTGCAGCCGTGGAAGCTCCCGCCGCCGATGGCAATGAACACCGCCACGTTGGTATAGATGGCGGCAAATCTGCTCGCGGTGAAGTGCTCGCCGACCGACGTGGAATAGTAGAACCCTTCGATTGCCACGTCGTCGAAGAACGCGCAGTCGTTGTTGCCGTTCTGCGGCGCGCGCAGGCCGATGCCGAGATCGTTGGTGGGGGTGGTCGTGATGCTGGGCGAGCCGACCGCCGGGGCGTTAGCCAGGCAGGCGAGGGAGCCGCCGGCCTGCGCGCAGTAACGCAGGTCGACCGCGATGATGCCGGGGTTGACCGGCGCCATCACGGTGAGGCCCCGGAAGACCACCTTGAGGTTGCTGAAGATGCCGGAGCCCTGTGCGATGGTGGGCCCGCCAATGATGCTCGGCGCGAGCCACGTCGGGTCGGACGCCAGCCCGGTCAGCGTGGAGCGCACCACCGCGCCGGAGCGCTGGGCCACGGTTTGCTGCCAGTGCACGAAACCGGTGGCGTCTTCGGTCTCTCCCCGAAAGACGATGATGAATTTCTCATCGGTTGTAGCGACGACCGGTAGGGGGATCTGCGCGTTGCCCTGGGTGGCACCACCCTTGGTGGTCGCCGCCGAGACGATGTACTCCCCGACCGGAAAGAAGATCTCCGCGTACGAGGTGCCGCTCGCCGTCTCGGCCGTGAACGCCGCGCTGACCGCCGCGTTGATCGAGGCGGTGTCGTCGGTCGAGCCGTCGCCCTTGGCGCCGTACAGCTTGACGTTGTAGCGGCCGGGTTTGGCTGTGAGGTTCGTCCAGTTGGTCAAGGCGAACGTCGAGCCGGACGTGTGAGCGGTCGTGCAGTAGAGCAGCTCCCCGCCGAGGGTGACGAGGTCACCGACGGCGTACGCGGTCGCGGCGGCCCACGCGCCGCGCACGTTGATGGTGCTGGCCGGCGGCAGCCAGCTCACACCCTCCGCCACCGTGTCGTCGGTGGTGAGCACCCGGCCGTTGGCGGCGGCAGCCAGGCGGGTGATGAGGCCGGCGCCGGTGCCGACGATGAGGTCACCCTTGGTGGTGACCACCGTCTTGGCGATGGCGCCCACGTCGTCGGCGTCAAAGCCGGTGATGATGCCGGACTGGCCGTTGATGCTGTTGACGACGGTCACGGGCGTTGCCTCCCGGGTGGTGGACGACCGGAGGCGGGCCACGCCGTACAGCAGTCGTTCGGTGCGGTCGCCGTCAGTGATGATCAGGTCGTAGACACCGCTGCGCCACGCCATGGCCGAGGTCAGGTAGTCGGGCACGCTCGCGGTGACCTGGGCGGTGGCGCCGTCCACCGCGACGTCGGCGGTGGCGAGCACCGTGGCGGAGTCGGCGGTGGGCCGGATCTGCATGGCGCCGGTCCACCCGGCCAGGTCGGTGCGCGGGTCGACCCCTCCGGCGTCGAGGACCTCGGCGACGATCTCAAGGGTGGCCCCCTGCTCGACGAGGATGTCCAGGCGGGTCGCGACCATCCGGGCCCCTTTCCTCGCCGCTGGATGTGGATACACCCGGCGGCGGTGGCTCGCCGCCGGGTGCGTCCGGGTGGGCCGCGCGCACTTCCACGCGCGGCCCGTCTGCCCCGTGGGGGCTACTAGTCGGTGAGGCGCTCCAGGACGGCCGCCGCGTTCGGGTGGGTGAGCTGGAAGGCCCGCCGCGCCCGGAACTTGATCGCGTAGTTGTCGCTGTCGTCCTGGGCCCGCGCGTCGTCGGCCAGGGTTTCCGGGCCGGAGCGGTCGCCCCGGGCCAGGTAGCGCTGATTGACGAAGTACAACAGGTCGTTGCCCGTCGGGGAGCCCGAGAGGGTCGGCGTGGACTTGCAACCGCGCGACCACATGATCGGCGTCTGGAACAGGGTGTCCGGGGTGCCGTTGCCGGGCAGACCGCCGCCGCTGGTGAAGATCGGGCGGCCCTGCGCGTCGACACACAGGCGCAGCGCGTCACGCCAGCCCGGGTGGGCGATGACCACCATGTCGGGCTGCGACCAGTACTTGCCGGTTTCCACCTTCTTGAAGATGAAAGACAGCTTCTCGTACAAGCTGGTCCCAAGTGGGGTGGCCGGCAGCGAGATGAGGTCGTCGTCCCACGTCGTGTAGTTGTCGTCGGCGGTGTACCCGATGTCGCTTTCGGTGGTCCGCAGCCGGCGGTACGCCGAGGTGAAGGGGATCGTGGTCCCGTTCTCCGCGCCGGTCGTGCCAAGGCAGGCGTTGTCGAACACGTCGGCGTAGGAGATCGCCCAGTCGAGCGCCTTCGTGCCGAGCACGTCCATGCGGCTGGAGGCGTCGGCGAGGTCGTCCTCGTCGATCTGGACGCGGGCGATGAACCGGCGCGCGGTCAGCGTGGTCTCGTCGTTGGTCGAGGCGTCGTCGGTGTAGGTGGTGTTGACCGTGACCGTGACGCCGGCCGAACGCGGGATCGACTTGGTCTTCGAGCCCATCCGGACCCGGCGGCCGACCCGCTCGATCACGGACTCCATGCGCACCCGCTGCACCACGTCCGAGTCGTACTCGATCGGGATCCAGTCGGTGATGGTGATCGGCGCACCACCGGCGGCGGCCCAGATGGGCAGGCCGGAGGGGGTGACGCCGAGCAGTTCGGGCTTGAGCAGGGCATCGCGGTCGGGCTGCACGTCCCAGACCATGCGGGAGCCGGTGCGCGTCATGGAGGCTTCCTTTCGCTCGCGCACAATCGGGAGATGATCGATTGCTCGTCGCGAGCGAGGGGCGGCCCACCCGTCACGGGTGCATTGCGCCTACCTGATCACGCATGGTACGTCAGTTGTCCTTACTAACCAAGCGCGACCATGCGAAAACGCCCACCGTCCCCCGTAAAGGACGATGGGCGTTCCGTGGTGATACGCGGCTGTCTACGTAAGCGCAGCCTGAGCTTACGCGTCCGGGGTGACCTCGGTCGGCTCGCCCGCCACGATGTTGACCCGCTCGGCGAGGCCGGCCACGACGGTGACACCGAGGTCGCCGGTCAGGCTGCCGACGGTCGGCGAGGATACGGCGACGTGCACGTTGGCCGCGCCGAGGGTGCCGGTCGCGGCGACCGTCGCCGTGCCGTCGCCGTGGTCGGTCACATTGAGCACGGTCGGGTTGTCGGTCGTGTAGCTGACCGTGGCGTCGCCCGGGTCGTCGACCGGGTTGCCCACCTCGTCGGTGAACTGAACGTCGACCTCGACCTGCTTGTCTGCCTTGAGATCCATGATGAAATCCACCTTCCGTGGGGTCGGCCCGTAGGGTGGGCCCTTGACGATGCGATCCGCCGGGCCGGTGTCGCGGGGCGCACCCACGTGCCACACGAGGCGGTGCCGACGCAGCCCGTACACGTGCAGGTTGATGTCGAGGGCGGCATCGCCCAGTTCGATACGCATCAGGTCCTCCACTGTCCGGTGTGTCGTTTCGGAGGATACCCCTCCCGGCTGAACGGTGCGTTAGTCCCTGTCGCCGCGTCCCCACGGCAGCCAGGCCCGCACATCACCGGGGCGGCCACCGGGGCGTTTCTGCACGAACAGCAGCGTGAGGAAGCGGTCACCCTCCTCAAGGCGCAGCTCGCGGTCGGGGTTCTTGGCGACCTCCAGGGTAAGGAAATCGTCGTCCTCGTGGAGCACCCGGCCGACCCGGAAGTCACTCCCCCGGGCCTTCACCGCCGACCACGGCCGGTGAGCTGCCGGTCAACGAGGTCCTTCCAGGTGGGCTGCCGGCCACCGGAGCGGCGCCGCTCGCCGCCGTCGACCTCGCGCACCCCGCCGGCCGCGCGGCGGGCCGGGCGGCGCTCGGCGGTCGCGGCGGGTCGGCCACCCCGGAACCAGGACGGGAACTCCTTTTTGATCTGCTCGATCTGCTCGTCGAGGCCGTACACGGTGGGGACCTCGCCATCGAACTCGACGTCGATCGCGCCGATGTCGATGAGCCGGAGCACCAGACCCATGTCGTTGCCGGACCAGCCGGCCCCGTGCAATGCGGCCTCGGTGGCGAACATCGCCATCCCCGGCTTGTATTTGGCCTCCGCGCGGGCGTGGCCACGCTGCTCGGCGCGGCGCCGTTCGGTGGCGGTCTCGACGCGGTTGCGACCGCTGCGGCGGCCCTCTTCGCCGTCTTCGCCGTCGCCCTGCGATCCGTCGCCGTCGTCGGTGATGCGCTCGCCGTTGCTGGGGTCGATGCCCCGGTCGAGCAGCCACTCGTCGAGGCTGTCGCCGTCGATGCCGAGCCGTTCGAGCTGCTTGGCGATGACGCGGCGCCGGCCGGCCTCGTTGTTGGCCTTGCGCAAGGACTCCGTGACGCGCTTCCACTGCTCCGGGGTGGGCGGCTCGTAGTCTTCGCCGTCGTCGTCCCCGTCGTCGCCCTCGTCGCGCTGGCGGCGGCTGCGGGGGTCGCGCCGGCCGCGCTGGTCGCGGTTGTCCTGCTCGTCGTCCTCGGGGTCGGGGCCGTCATCGTCGTCCCCGTCGTCCCCGGCGTCGAAGGGGTCGTCGTCGCCGTCGCTGTCGTCGACCATGAAGTCGACGCCGCGCGAGCTGGCCCGGCCGCCCTGGGCGGGGAAGATCGGCCCCCACGAGGTGTGTCCGAGGGGGGTGTACGGGTCGAACATGGCCAGGCGAAGGCCCGGCTTGGTGGTGCAGGGTGCCATCTCGGCCAGCCTCTCTTTGGGCCCGTCACGGGCTCGACGTCACGTCTGTGGGCCCAGGGTAGCCGGGTTTGGCAGGAGACGGAACAAACCCCCGACCGCCAGCGTGGTCGGGGGTTTGTGTCTGGCCGCGTCAGCCGCGCTTCCACTCCTCGCGGGTCATGGCACCTACGTGGTCGGGACCGTCGTATTCCAGCTCGATGTACCGCTCATAGCAGGTGAGCGAAGTGCACTCGGACGTGTGCTTGTGGGTCGTGTCGAAGTCGTACGGGCGCCCCTCGGGGCGGGTGTCGGGGCCTTCGTATTCGTCGTCGTCGTCGTCCCCATAATCGGGCAGGTAGTGATCCGGGTTGTACTCAGGCTCACCCTCGACATCCCAGCCGAGGGATTCGCCTGCCTCGTTGTAGTACACGCTCGCGCCAGCGGGGGGAAACATGATCGGGGGTCCTTTCAGGCGTCGGGAAGGTCTTTGACGTAGGCGGCCTTGGTGCGCCAGCGCCGGCCGCACGTCGAGCACCAGCATTGGGAGTAGGCCGAGGGGGTGCGCCGGCCACCGTTGAACGCGGAGTAGTGGGCCTCACGCACAGCGACCAGCCAGGCCGCGCGGTGCTGGCGGATGCACACCCTCGTGGCGGGGCGGCTCATCGCCGTGGCGGCCAGGTCGCGTCGAGCACGGCGTTGGCTTCGCGCTGGTGCGTCTCGCACTCCTCGACCAGATGCCGGTTGATCGCGTCGGGGACGGCCGGGTTGGTGCATTCGAAGTGCGAGCACTGGGGCGGCTTGACGCCGTGGCGGGCACGGGCGTCGCCCAGCTCGATGGCGTTGAGTACGCGGTCGTCGTACATGTCGGACTCTCCGTAGGGGTAGTCGGTGCCGGTGGTGATGACGTGCCGGTTGGCCACGTCGTCGGGGAAGGCGACCCCGGCCACCTGGAAGCAGCCGGCCGGGGTGTCGATGGTGAAGGACATTCGAAGGTCTCCCTCAGTGGGCGCCGGCCGCGAACCGCTCGTCGGCGGTGCGGCTCGCGGCGAGCATGCTGGCGAAGATGGCGGGCTGTTCGGTGCGGACCTTGCGGGCCCACTCGCGGCACTTGGCCGGGCTGGTGAACCACTGGCCCTGAGCCTTCGGGTTGCAGGTGGTGATGCCGCCCGGCCTGCGAATGCGGCTGGTCTCGTTGGTCTCGGCGGCAACCTTGTTGATGTCGGCGTCGAGCAGTTCGGCCTCGATGACGCCGGTCTCGCGGATGCGGATGCGCTTGCCGGAGTCGACGAGGATGTTGCCCCAGTCCTCGGAGTAGCCCCAGTCGACCAGGGTGCCGGCGGCGATCTCGTCGCGCATCCACTGCTCGTGGGCGACCGAAGGGATGTAGTACACCTGGAGGTCGGGGTGCAGCTCGCCGAACGCGCCGGCCATTTCGAGGGCCTCGGCCCAGGTGCCGGTCCAGTTGTTGGCCCGCCGGAAGTGGTTGGCGGTGCGCTTGCGCCAGGCGATCGTCCAGCCTTGCGTGGGGGCCTGACTCGGGGCGGTGGTCGTGGCGGTCATCTCGGTCTCCCTGGGGTTGTTCGTCGCTGGCAAGGACGAACTTACACAGGGAACACGCGACATGTCAAGTGGGGAACTTGCCGGCCTCGACCGCCTTGCGCGCCCGCCGCACCACGGTCTTGGGCACCAGCAGGTTGGCCACGTCGAGCAGCCGATCCGCCGCGCGCAGCCGCGCCGGCCGCGATCCCTGGGCGTCGCCGCGCAGGATCGACCGTTGCGCCTCCCGCCGCAACGCGTGCGGCAGGTCGGTCGGTGCGAGGTCGGCCTCGGCCGCGCCAACCCAGACGTCGAGGCCACACCGGCAGTTCGGGTGCAGCGGCGGCCCGACCACGGCACCCCGTGGCCGAGCGGACGGATCGGCGGCCTGCACGACCGGGCGGAACGGCTCGCCGGGCTCCGCCAGGGCCCCGGCGAAGCTCAGGCAGGCGGGGCAGGCATCCCGTTCGGCGTGCCACAGCATGCGGACCTCGACGCCGTCACGCCACATGCGACCGATGGCGCGTGAGCGGCCCTCGTTGTGGGCCCGGTGGACGACCCAGACGGCGGCCCGGTCGGCGGTGGTCTGCGCCTTGCGCATCGTGGCCAGGACCGCCTGAGCGTCGCCGTGCCGGTCGAGCGGGCCGTGCCGGGCGAGGCGCAGCGCGGCGGCCAGGTGGGCGCGCATGTCGCGGGTGGCGTTGCGGATGGCGTCGCGGATGTCGCCGGGGAGCCGGCGGTCCACCTCGACGTTGAGGTCCGCCCCGCCGCCGGCCAGCGCGGCCCGGGAGCCGCCCATGAGCGCGGCTCGGGTGGTCCGGTAGTCGCGGCGGGTGAGGTCTTCGATGGTGCGCACGAGATGGGCCCGCAGGGTGGCCTGTGCGGCCTCTGGGAGCTTGTGCCGGGTGTCCTCGGCCGCCGCGACGTAGATGGCGGCCAAGGCGCTCTCAAGGCCGCTGAGAGCGGCGCGCAGGTCTCCGGCAACGGAGTCCCTGACGCGCCGCTCCAGGTCGGCGAGGGCCCGCTCGTCCATCAGCCCAGGTCGGGTGTGCGGCCGGCGCGGATCGCCTCGAACAGCGCTTCGCGCAACAGCTTGCCGGACAGCTCCCCGAACCCGAACGCCTCGGCGAGCCGGGCCACCGCGCTGTCCGACATGAGCACCCGCAGGTGGAACGACGCGTTGCTCTCGTCCCCGGCGTCGAGGTACCCCTTGAGCTGGTCGAAATCCTTCGTGATGGCGGCGCGGCGACGCTTGGCGGCGGCCGTGGCCTTCGCGGCCTCGTCGACCGGTGCCTTGACCTTCGGGGCGTCGACCTCCTCGTTGGGGGTCTTGTTGGCCTTGACGGCGGCGATGATGGCGTCGATCTTCTCGTCGTCGTTCTTCCCGCGCCACTTCACGTCGTAGGCGCGGGCAAGGTCGTTGATGGCACCCCGGTAGCTCTTGATCTCGGCGCGGAGCAGGCCGTCAACATCGCTGTTGAACACGTCTTTGCGCTGCTCGTAGTCGTACCGCTCGCGGCCACCCGCGTCGATGATCCCCCGGAGGACCTGGTGTCGGTCGCGGAGGAACTTGCGACGCCGCTGCTCGCGGTCCTCGGCGATGCGCTTGTCGGTCTCTTCGCGCTGCTTGGCCTGCTGAGCGGCGTCCTCTTCCCGCTTGCGCGCCTTCTCTTCCGCCAGGCGACGTGCCCGCTCCTCTTCGCCAGCGGCGTACACCTCGCGGCGGCGGGTCCGGTCGGCTGCCGCCTCTTCGCGGGTGCGGGTGCCCTGGACGTGCCCGCCGAAGGGCTGCTTGGTGCCCTTCGGGTGGTCGCCGTTGACGCCATAGCTGGGGTCGTTCGGGTCGAGCACCCCCTCGCGCAGGAAGCGCGGCGCGGGCAGCCCCAGCTCTTCCTGGGCGTGCCGCGACGGCACACCCACGACGGTGAAGCTGTCGCGAATCTCGTCGGTGCGCTTGTCCCGCACCTTGACCGGCATGCGCACCTGGTTGATCTGCGCCTCGTGGACGGTCGGGAGGTCGGTGGTTTCGGCGATGGTGTTGGCGGACATGCGTCCGACGGGTCGACCGCTCTGATCGACGACGATGTACATACCGCCGGTGAGGGTGCCGCCGCCCTCGTATTCCTTGAAGCCGGGCGTGTTGGAGTTGCCGATCATGCCGACGCGGATCCACTGCTGGTGACCACTCGGGTTGGGGTTTTCGCCGGTGGTCGCGCCCTGCCGCTCGTGCATGGGGAGCAGATCAGCGGCGTTGATCACCATGCCGGGGCGGATCTCCCGGCCCTTCACGTAGCCGGTGACTTTGGGGACGGGGCCGGCGGCGGTGGGTGTCTCGGTCATGCCCCCATCTTTCATGGGAACACGCGACGTGTCAAGTGAGACGCCTCCGGGGGTACGACCCTGGCGCGGCTGAGACGACGACGGAGCGCTCTCCGCGAGCCGGAAGTCTCCACCACCGCTCGGCTTCCACGACCGGTCCCCGGCTGGAGTGGTGTCGCGCAGCCGCACCACCAGCACCGGCGCGGTGTGCTTGCCCAGTCCCAAGCTCACCTGGTCGACACTGACGACCTCGAACCGGCCCGGGGCGAGCACGGCCTCTTTCTCGTAGGCGTGGGCGGCGCCGACACCGCCGACGTAGGCGGTCCCGTCCGGCGACTCGATCTCGTACAGGTTGGTGCCGAACCCACCGGACTTGCGCGGGTCGATCGACGTGGATACGGGGCTGCCCAACTCGATGGTCTGGCCGGGCTTGAGGTTCGCGGCGAACGCGGCGGACTCGCCGGACGGGTTGACGGCCCGGTAGACAAGGCCGTCGACCCGGGGCATGCCCCGCATCGCGTCATCGAAGTTGGTCAGCGTCTCATCGCTGACCTGTCCGGTCTGGATCTTGCGAACCATGCCCTTGCCGCCCACCCACTGGTCAACGGCCTTGCGCTGGCCGGGGGGCAGGGCGCGCCCGGCCTGCCTGCTGGCCGTGGTGAGCGCGGTCAGCTCCTCACCGGCGACATCGGGCTGAAGCTTGCCGCCGCTGGTGACCTTCCGGGCACGCCCGCCCTGCGGGCTTACGTTGGATGGCGGAACGGGCAGGCGTCGATCCTGCGCCCCTTCACTTCTCTCCGTGGAGAGGTTGGTTCCGGGTACTCCTCCGTCCGTTCCGCCGCGTCCAATAGTCCTACCTGACACTCCGCGTGTCAAGTCGCCTGTAAAGATTCCACCCGGTTCAGCCTCATGAATCAACGCCAGTACCGGCGATGTGTCACCTGGCATTGACTCACCGGCAGCAAGGTAACCCACCAGGTCGGCGAAAGCCTCGTCGGGCGGCGAGCCGTGGCCGCGCGTTTGCTGCTCGGCGAACTTGCGGTGAAGGCGACCGTACTCAAGGCGTAGATCGTTCGGCGCCTCATCAAGTGCGCTGGTCATCCACTCGACCGCCGCACGATTGACGCGCTCACGCCAGGCGAGAGCGGCGTCCCTACCTTCGCGAGCCTCCACTTTGGACTGAAGCACCTCAACGGCACGGTGTGCGTTCTCGTGACGCACCATGTGCGCCATGCGGTCGGCGCGGTGCTCCACGTAGTTCGGGTGAATCTGGATCTTATCCGTACCGATACGAACGCCGGTCTTCTCGTAGTTGGCGCTCATCGATTCCACCCCGCCACCGGTAGTGAAATCGACGTTGGGCGCCCGGTACTCAGGGCGATAGCTGGCCATCCCTTCCCGCACCGCTGTTTCAGCGAAACGCCTACGGGAAGGGTCGGCAATCTTTTCCAGCCCCTTGACTACCATGGCTCGACGTTCAGTGCGGGCGGGCTTCCTGGTCTCCGGATTCCAGATGGTCACTTCGGTATCGGTCGGCCCGCCCTGCGGGCCTAAGCTTTTCCCCCCGGCGCCCTGCCGCCGGAACGCTCAATGGCCCGTGCGTCGATGTTCCGACCGACGGCGAACTCGACGAGATGCTCGACGGCTTCCTTCGTGGTGCGCGCGGGAATGCCCGGACGCTGGTTGAAGGGACCTTCCGACTCCCCCCGCCGCAACTCCTGGTAGATCTTCTCCAGGTCGGGTCGCTTCAACCCGGCGAGCATCGCCTCGGCCTCGGCGCGGGTCGCGGCGGCCTTGAGCCGGGCGGCCACATCGGCGTGGTCGACCGGCGCGGCGGCGGTCCGGCCGCCGGGGGTGCGACCCGGGATGGCTGCCCGGCGAGCGACCCGCTCGGCGCGGGCCTCTTCGGTGTCGCGCACCACGTTGCCCCGCACAATGTCGACCTGCGACGGGTTGGTGACCGGGCGACCCATCTTGTCAACCCAGCGCACCTCGCCCTCGGGGGTGCGACCTTCTGCCGCCGCCACGCGTGCCTCTTGACGCGCCTGGGCCTGCTCCGGGGTGCGGAGACTGTCGGCAAACGAGCGGCGCTTCGCCACCTCGACCCGCGCGGCCGTGCGCTGTGCGGCGGTCGGCTTGCCCGTATCAACGTTGTAGCCGAACTTGCGCAGGTCCGTCTCCAGGTCGAACGCCTGCTCATCCTTGTTGAACGCCGCATCGTCGTCGCCGCGTTGACGTGCAGCCTCGGCGTCGGCGAGGTGGCGCTGCCGAAGCTGCGCCATCTTCACGGCCTGGGTCTTGGTTGGACCCTCGATGTCGTAGTTTGCCGACCGTCCGGGACGGCTTCCCGTGGCATTCAGGGACAGGGTCCGACCAGCTTCCGGGGCCCCGGAGCCGCCGAGGTAGCCGGTGCCCGCGAAGTTGCCACGGTCCCGGATCGCGGCCGAGTTGAGGCGCGACCCGACGGCCCGTTCAACGATGCGCTGCTGGGCGTCGGACTTGCTCATCCCGCCGATGTGGACGTTGAGCTTCTCGGCCAGGTGGCGCAGCTCGGTCGTGGTCATGTCGGCCACGGCCGCGTCACCCTCGGCCCGGGTCGTGGCCGCGCTGAGCGCGTCCTGGGCGGCCTGCACCTTGCCGGCGGTGGCCTCGCGGCGAGCGGTGCCGGGGAGCTTGAACGACGGCGTTCCGGCCGGCGCACCAGCCCGACGCGCCAACGTCGGCTTGGACACCTCGAAACTGTCCGCCCCGAACGAGCCGAACCCGGAGACGGTGCGCGTGTCACCGGTGCCGACCACGGAGGTGACCTGGAAGCCGAACCCCTTATGGTTGATCATGTCGCCCGGCTTGAGATCGCCCGGTGCGACCTCAGTGGCCGGCGCGTCGCGCGGCACGTCCGGCAATCCGAGCAGCCGGCGCACCTCGGCCAGACCTTCGCCGTTGTGGATGCCGCCGGGGGCAACCTGGATCGCGGCGCGCACGGCGGCGGTCGGCAGACCGCCGGATGCGACCTCGGCGGTGGCGCGACGGCCGGCAAGCACCTCATCGATATGCGTGCTGGTGTTGTTGGACTTGCCAAAGGAGTCCGTGCGGATGTCCTTGCGCATCTGTTCGACCACGCGGGGGTCGAGGTTGGCGTGACCGCCGGTGGTCAGCGGCGTCGATACCGCACGGTCGGCGTCAGCCAGCCGCTTGACGATCGACTCTTCGCTTTCGCCGCGCGCCACAGTCACGCCAGCCTTTTTCGCGCTGGCGAGCAACTTGGCCCGGGACATGCCCCCGTACGCGTCGATGCGGGCCTGCTGGGCGGCCGTCACCTCGCGGCCGGCAAGCGCCCGCTCCAGGTGGCCGGCTTCCAGGTGGCCGGGCAGCGCCAATGGGGTTTCCCCGGCGGCGGTGGCCCGGTCGTATTCGGCAAGGTTGAGCCGGGCGACCTCCTCGCGGTTGTTGCCCTCCCCGTACCGGTCGCCAGCGCGGGTCTTGACGAGGCGCTCATTGCCTCGGTTGTCGACCTCCCAGATCTGGGATTCCTTCTGGCGGATGCCTCGCGCGTCGCCCTTCTCGCTGAGCGCCGCACGCACCTCGTAACGCACCGTGTTGCCGGGGCTGCGGGCCATGCCGCCGCCGCGCTGGCTGGACCAGATCCGGTCGACCTTGGCCTTGACCCCGGCGAGGTCGGGCGCGGTGCCCTCTTCGAGGGTGGCGCCGTTGCTGTCGTTGTAGATGCGATACCGGTAGTCGCCGCTGCCGTCGACCGGGTTCATGATCTCGGCAGAGGCGGGCTGGTTGTCCATGTAACCGTTGCCTGCGCGCACGATGTCGGGGGACTGG
>Ga0070704_100001503_pt1 | contig 12551 bp, 9 predicted proteins | sample KBSK5252metaG_FD_65467 | JGI IMG/M metagenome (GOLD analysis project Ga0070704, IMG submission 65467) | Corn, switchgrass and miscanthus rhizosphere microbial communities from Kellogg Biological Station, Michigan, USA - KBS K5-25-2 metaG | ecosystem: Host-associated > Plants > Roots >...
CCGATCGAGCGTCCATGATCTCCTACGAGCTGTTCAAGGTCGCCCACCTCGTCGGCGTGATCGTGCTCTTCACCACGCTGGGTGGCGCGATGGTGCACGCGATCAATGGCGGCACCGCGTCGAACAACGCCGCGCGCCGGCTCATCACGATCATGCACGGCGCCGGACTCGTCGTCGTGATCGTCGCCGGATTTGGACTCCTCACCCGGCTCGATCTGATGACCGGCGGCATGCCGCCCTGGGTCGCCGGCAAGCTGGTCATCTGGCTCCTGGCCGGCCTCATGCTCACCGTCCCGCGGCGAAAGCCGTCGCTGGCCCGTCCGATGCTGCTGGTCGGCCTTCCATTTCTCGCTGCGGCGGCGGCATGGCTCGCCGTCTACAAACCAGGCAATTGATATGACGACATCGACCGCACCGGTCGCGGGTGAGCGGATCCGGTTCGAAGCCGGCGCGCTCCAGGTTCCCGATCGCCCCATCGTTCCGTTCATTGAAGGAGATGGCACGGGGCCCGATATCTGGCGCGCCTCGCGCCGGGTGCTCGACGCCGCCATCGCCACCGCGTACGCGGGAAAGCGCGCGATCGTCTGGCGCGAGGTGCTCGCGGGAGAAAAAGCGAAGCACCAGGTGGACGACTGGCTTCCCGCGGAAACTCTCGACGTCATCCGGTCGCATCTGGTCGCGATCAAGGGGCCGCTCACGACGCCGGTCGGAGGAGGGATTCGCTCGCTCAACGTGGCGCTTCGACAGCAGCTCGATCTGTATGCCTGTGTGCGCCCGGTCCGCTGGTTCGAGGGGGTCCCCTCGCCGGTCAAGGATCCCGGCGCAGTGGACATGATCATCTTCCGGGAGAACACGGAAGACATTTATGCCGGCATCGAGTATCAGGCCGGCACCGATGCGGCCCGGAAAGTGGTGGCGTTCCTCACCGGGGAAATGGGCGTCAAGTCGATCCGCTTCCCGGGAACGAGCGCCATCGGCATCAAGCCGGTCTCCTCGGAGGGTTCCAAGCGCCTGGTGCGGTCCGCCATCGATTACGCCATCGCGCAACAAAGGAAAAGCGTCACGCTGGTGCACAAAGGCAATATCATGAAGTACACGGAGGGTGGCTTCCGCGATTGGGGCTACGAGGTAGCGAAGCAGGAATACGGCGCGGTCGAAGTCGACGGCGGACCGTGGTGCCGGTTGCCCAATGGTATCGTGGTCAAGGATGCCATTGCCGACGCCTTCCTCCAGCAGATTCTCCTGCGCCCGCGGGAGTACGATGTGATCGCCACGCTCAACCTGAACGGAGACTACATCTCCGATGCGCTCGCGGCCCAGGTCGGCGGCATCGGGATCGCCCCCGGCGCGAACATCAACTATCTCACCGGGCACGCCATCTTCGAGGCGACGCATGGAACCGCCCCCAAATACGCCGACCAGGACAAGGTCAATCCAGGCTCCGTCATTCTCTCCGGGGAGATGATGCTCCGGTACCTCGGATGGGGAGAGGCAGCTGACCGGGTGACGGGTGCGCTGGATCGCACGATTGCCCAAAAACGAGTCACCTACGATTTTCATCGTCTGATGGACGGCGCGACCCTGCTCCGCACCAGCGAATTCGCGGAGGCCATGGTCGAGAACATGTAGCACCGGTGCATCCCGGCGTGGGGACCGTACCCCGACACACCCTCCATTTCCCTGAGGCCGACCTGACCGTCGACCCTCGACCGAGCCTCGCTCACCACGCACCGACCATCCTCGCCCGCCCCCGCGTGGGCGGGCCCTTCTCGGCGGTGCCGGGAACCCACCCTGAAGCAGGGTTGGCGGTGCCGGTTTCTCTCGCAGAGTTGAGAGAGTTGGCGGCCCGATTCTTCCGAATAGAAATCTTCCGGTTCGATGGTGAGCGTTTCTTCATCGAGCCGGTTCTTGCCCCTGGGCTGGCCCTCGCTCTACCGGTGAGGGCGGCTTCTGTATGATTTCCGGAGACCGCATGCGCTCTGACTCGGCCGGTGCACCGCCGCTGGCCCGCGATTACGCGGATTTTCTGACCGCGTTGTCGGGGGCTTTCCAGCGGGCGCAGATGTACCCCGAGGGGCATCCTACGCTCGACCGCGCCATCGAGCAGGTCGTTCACCAGCTCGTCCCGGTGCTGGCCGAGCGGCCCGCCGCGGCCTTCGCCGTGGCGCCCACCCAACTCTTCGTGGGGACCGCCGCGACCGACCAGGACCAGCCGCTCCTCCGCGAGCTCGCCGGGCGGCTCTTCCGGCGCAACGTCGGCACGATCAAGCTGGCCCGTGGCATAACACGCGCGGAGCTCACCGAGCTGTTGTCGGCCATCACGCGCGATGCCTCCGACCTCGTCCGGCTCAGGACACCGCACCTGGAAGTCGAGCCGCTCAATTTCGAGGGGTTGTCGCTCGATGCGCTGGAGCAGGCCGGCCGGCACGAGATGTCCCCCGGTGGAATGGCCATCTGGTCGGCGCTCGCGAACGTCATGCTCGGACGGAGTGAGGATTCCGGTCCGGTTCCCGGCGCCGGAGGCGACAAGGTTGCGGCATCGTTCGACGCCCTCCCGCCCGATGCCGCCAGGGACGGCGTCGTCATCGAGTACCTCCATGAGGCCGCCGCCGCGTCGAGCGACCGTGGGTCATCTCAGTCACAGATGCTTCGACGCCAGGTGAGCCACCTGCTTCGCGAGCTTCGGCCCGCCACGATCGAGCGCCTGCTCCGCCGGGCTCCGGGGGGAGACAAGGGGCATCGCCTCCTCCGCGATCTGGCCGGGCTCGCCTCCGCTCCGGCCGCGCTCGGTGTGCTGCAGGCCGCCGCCCGCGTCGAGGGCAGAGAGCTCTCCGCGCCGCTCACCCGGCTGCTCGACAAACTCGCCCGTCACACCGAGGACGGTCCGCTCACCTCGCGCTACCTCGCCGGAACCCAGTTCTTCGCGCTGGTGAACGAGGTGATTTCGTCCTGGGAATCGCCGGGCACGGCGCTGGTCGAGCCGGTCGATCACCTCCCGCCGCCCCTGGTACCCGGCTTGTCCGGGGCGGACGCCTATCGAAGCGATCCCTATCGGGTCCTGACGATGGAGCTCGACATGGGGGAGCTCGGCAGCGCCGCGGAGCGGGCCGTCGGCACGCTGGTGGCCCGGGGGACCGTCCGCCCGCTGGTGGATCTCATGCTCGCGTTGCCCGCGGATGACCCGGTGAGCCGCGCCTACCGCCCGCTGCTCGCCGGATCCGGGGCGCTCGAGGCGCTCCTGGCAGCGACACCGGTCGACGCCGCATCGGTCGAGCATCTCGCGCCTGAAGTCGGCCCGGCGGCAATTCCGCTGCTGCTCGATTCGCTGGCCAGCTCCGAGGAGCGAAGTCTCCGGCGGCATCTCCTGCAGCTCCTCGCGCATTTCGGCAACGACGTGGTGCCGCACGTCACCGGGCGGCTCGCGGGCGCGCCCTGGTATGTGCAGCGGAATCTCCTGCGGCTCCTCCAGATGCTGCCCGATCCGCCCCCGGTCGCGCTCGCGGTGGAGTACTCCCGGCACAAGGACGCGCGCGTCCGGGTCGAGGGATTCCGGCTGCTGATCCGGCACCCTGATGCGCGTGCGCGCGGCATCGTGGAAGGTCTGTCCGACCCCGACACTTCGGGGGTCCGGGTGGCGGTGATGGCGGCCGGTGAAGACTGTCCCCCCGCCGCGGCGCCGCTCATTCTGCGCGGACTCGCGCAGGGCCGCATCGAGCCGGGGCTCGTGCCGTCGGCCCTTCGTGCGCTCGGACCGATGGTGAAGGAGCCGGGAGTGATCGAGGTGCTGCTCTCCTATGGGGGGCGGAAACTTCCGCTGCTCGGATGGCGCGTGGCCGCCAAGTCGAAGAACACGCTGGCGGCGCTCTCCGCGCTGGCCCGCCACTGGAAGGACGATCCTCGTGCCGCGCCGCTCCTGTCCCGTGCCAGGGGGCACCCCGACGCCGAGATCCGGGAGGCCGTGAGCCCATGAGCCAGACGGAGCGCTGGCTGCATGCGTTCGGACACGCGCTGGCCGCCCATTCACTCTACGGGGCGGGGCACCAGGCCCGGAGGGAATCGAGTGCCCGGCTCCTCGCGGCGCTGCATGAGCTCTTGCGCGCCGATCTGCGGCCGACATTCACCTTCATCGACGACACGGTGATCTACCGGTCGCTCCCGGTGCACGGCCTTCGCGAATGGACCTGGGGTCGCCGGCTCGGCACGGTAGGTGTGCGGCGGCTCGAGTTCAGCGCCGAGATCACCGCCGAAGCGATGGATCATTTCCTCCTCGCGCTGCACCAGCGCCTCACCGGGGACCACAGCTCCGATGCTCCGACGCGCTGGCCTGGCATCGAAGCGGGTGACGTGAGTGTCGAGAGCGATCCGAGGCCGCTTCATGGCCGGGCGGCGGCGACGGAGTCACCCGGCGCGGCCATCGGGCTCGGCGAAGAGGTGAGCGCGGTCCGCTTCGTCTGCGATCGGGTCGCGGCGGGCGAGCCGCTGCCGCTGGACGAGGTCGCCGGCGTCGTGCGATCGCTCTCGGTTGCGCTCCACCCGGAGGGAGAGCTCATGATGCCGCTCCTGTCCGAAGGAACCGCCGGCGACCACCTCGCCTACCACGCGGTGAACACCGCGATCCTCGCGATGAGTTTTTCGGAGTGGCTCGGACTCGGTGGAAGCGACACCCGCGCCGTGGGCCGGGCGGCGCTGCTCCACGACATCGGAATGGTCCGGGTACCGGGCGATGTCTTCGAGGTGATGGCGCTGAGCGACGCGGGGCGATCATCGGTCGCGAAACATCCCGAGGACGGGGCGCGATTGCTGCTCCGGCAATCCCCCGACCTCGATCTCGCCGCGACCACCGCCTACGAGCACCACCTTCGGATGGACGGCACCGGGTATCCGACCCGGCGGTTCCACAAGGACCTCCACTACATCAGCCGGATGGTCGCCGTCTGCGGCACCTACGACGCGCTCCGCTCCACGCGGTGCTATCGCCCCGCCCGCGACGCCGCGACCGCCCTGGGCGAGCTCGAGGCCGGCCGCGGGTCGGTCTACGATCCGGCGGTCGCGACCGCGTTCGTGGAGATGATGCGGCGGTGGGGGGCGCGGCAGGTTCCTGCCACCGCATAGGGAAATCTTGGGGCGCTAAGGCGCTAGGGCGCCAAGGCGCAACGAAGCTACGCGGAAGGGACCATCACTTTGCGCCGTTGCGCCCTTGCGCCATTGCGCCCTCCGCCGCGAAAACCACCGTCCCCATCCACAGCAGATCCGCCACCAGCAAATGCACCAGCTGGATCGCCGTCGGCGCGAGCAGGAAGAGGTTTGCGAGGCCGATGCCAAGCTGGAGCAGCACCAGCCACGTGACCGTCCGGCCCCACGGCCCCTCCATTACCATCGGGTGCCGCCTCCCCACCGCCCACACCATCGCGCTCAGGTAGATCCCCGCGAGAATCGCCAGCACCGGATGCAGCACCCGGAGCCGGACCAGGAAATGCGCCGCCGGATCTCTATCGGCGCGGAATCCCTCGGCCACGGTTTGCGCGGGGAAGAGGGTGTCGCCGAGTGCGGCGATCGCCCCGGTCATTCCGACGATCAGAATTGCCGCGAGGCCGACGCCGAGAATCCAGCGCGTGGCGCCGCGTGCGGGAGCGCTCGACGCCGGCGCAGCGGCGGACCAGTGCGCCGTGAGCGCGAGGGCGCCGAGGAGGAGGAAGGTGTTGAGGAGATGCGCGGCGAGATATGCGGCGCGACCCAGGGAATCGTTATCCCCGACCAGTCCGAAGAGCACCAACCCGGCGCCGATCAACGCTTCGAGGAAGATGAATACCAGCGACCATCCCGCCGCCTGTCGTGCCCGGTGGCCGGCTGGGAACGCGCTGCGGCTCCACCAGAAGAGTCCGACCACGAGGACCAGCGCGAGGCCGCTCGTGGCGCGATGGGTGAATTCGATGACGGTCGGCGTCGCCGGAGCTTCCGGCAGCATCACGCCATTGCAGAGCGGCCAGTGCCGCCCGCACCCGGCACCGCTGCCGGTGGCGCGGACCAGCGCCCCCCACAGGATCACGAACAGATTGGCGGCGACGACACTCCAGGCGTACCGCGGAAAGCGCATGCCCGAAAGGTAGCGGCGGCCGACTTACTCCCGCACGCGCGCCCGGAGCTTCTCCAGGGAATCGGACGGGAAGCCACGCGGCGCGATCAGGGTGTAGCGCACCTTCCCGTCATCGAGCTGTTGCGACAACACCAGCTCACCGAAGCCGGTCAGGTACACGACCCGCACCGCATTGCCCATCGTCTCCAGTCGTTCGGGGAGCAATCCCTCGATCAGGCGGAGCGAGCCGCCCAGCTTGCGCACGGCGTCGGGAAAGGTGATCGGAACCGGTGTCGCCACCGACGAGAGCTTGGCTGCTCGCTCGGCGACGCCGGACACGACGACTTCATCGAGCCGCAACTGGGTATCCCCGAGTCTCCGCGGCGGGGCAGTCAGCTGTCCCACCGTGGGCGACGGAGCCGCGGCGGGCCGGGCGATTGAATCGACCTTCCGTGCCTGAGGCGCGGCGGCGGCGAGATTGGCTGCTCCCGCGGCTCCGGCCGCGCCCGCGGAATCCTTCGCGACACGTCGCTCCCGCGTCGCTGTCTGCCCGGCCTTGTCGCGGAGCACCACCGCTCCACGCCGCTCGGTCCGGAGGGGAGCGGCGGGAGGAGGACTGCTTTGCCGCATCTTGGCCGCGTCCTGAGGCGCATCGAGCAGTGCCGGCGCCGTCTCGGCAGAAGCAGCCGGCTCGGGTGCGCCTGCCAGCACCGTCTCCGGCGCCGAGGGCACTCGGAACTGCCCCGCGGGCATCGAGCCCCGCGCCGAGTATCCGAGCCCGACGGCCAGCACGAGAGTCGCGGCCCAGGCCAGATTGCGGGGCCACGTCCGGCCAACCATCGCCGTCCCCTTCGGCGCCCCTCCCGATGACGCGGCGGGCACCTCGATCAAATCGATCAGCCGGTCCGACGTCTCCAGAAGCTCCTGCTCCTCGGCGAGCCTGGCGCGGCACTCCGCGCAGGCACCGAGATGCGCCTGGATGGGAGGCAGCTCCGCCGACGGGATTTCTCCGTCGAGCAGGGCGTGGATCATTCCGTCGTCAAGATGCGACATGCTGCGTATCCTCTCCGGCCCGATAGGCCTCCACGAGGCGCCGGCGCGCGCGTGAGAGCGTCGTGCCGATCGCGCCGCGGGCCAGTCCAAGGGTGGCCGCGATTTCGTCGTAGCTGAAGCCTTCCGCCTTGAGCAGCAGGGCTTCGCGATCCCGTTCCGTCAGCGAATCGAGCGCCGATCTCACCCGCGCGATCCGGTCGCCACGATCCATCGTTTCATCCGCCGACTCGGCGGCCTCCGGTTGCTCGGCGCGGTAGAGGATCAGCCGGCGATCCTGGCGAACCGCTTTGCGTCCTTCCTCGCGCACCAGGTTGAGTGCCACCGCGAAGAGCCAGGGACGCGGGTTACGCGGCGGCGCCACCACGGCGCGCGCGAACGTCTCCTGCGCGATTTCCTCTGCGCGATCGCGGTCGCCGGTGCGCCGATAGAGCATGCGCACCAGCGACTCGTGGTACTCGGCAAACAGCTCGGCCATCACTCCGGTCATCTGCCCTCGAATGCCTTGAGGAAGCTCTCCATCGCGCCGGGGGCCCATTCGGACACTCCGCCCTCGGCAACCTTGAGACTCGCGCGCCGCCCGGCAAGGAGGAGCGGGCTCCCGGCGGAGAGCGCCTCGCGAAGATCGGGCCGCGCTTCGGCCAGGGCAAACCATGCCCTGCTGAAGGGTGCGATCGTCGTGATCTTGAGGCTGTCGCTATGCGCCAGGTCGGTCCAGACGCCACTCCGCCGGCTCATCACCCGCCCGCCGACCCGCTTGACCTCCTCACGTCCGCGCGTGCCGGTACCGGTGCCGGTGACCACGATCTCATCGAGGCGGAGCTCGACCGCGCGTTCCGCCGCCTGGAGGTTGGCACTCCCCGAGAGCTTTGCGCTCGCCTTCGCGGCATCGAACGCCACGCCGCCCGTCATTTGCGACGCGTCGCGCGCGCCACTGGGTACCGGCGCTCCCGCCGGGCGGCCGGCCAGGATCATCCCCGGCTCCTGTACCAGGTAGGAGGTGTATTCCGTCAGGATGCCGTATCGGAGACCGAGCTCCTTGACGCGATCGACCAGCGAGGGGCTCGCGCCTTCGAGGCGGATCTGCCGGGTGAGCTCCCCGATGCGGCGAGCGGCCCAGAGCGGCGGGATGTACGCGGCGTCATTCTCCTGCCGGCTGAATCTGGCGGAGATCGTGAACCGCTCCCGGCGGCCATTGCGGGTTCCCTCGATCACCACGGGACCGCTCCCTTCACCCCGATATCGGGCGAGGATCACAAGCTCTTCCCCATAAAAAAGATCGGGAAGCGTGGCAGGGGCCTGCTCTTCGAACCGTACTGGAGACTCCACGATGCGGAGATCGACCAGCGCCGGTCGCTCCAGCTTGGACAGGACACCGCCGACCGCATCTCCCACATCGGCGCCCGGTGACACATAGGTCGCGCTGCCGCGCCCTTCCACCGCGAGGCGGTCGAGGAGATAGGTGTTCACGTCGTGTCCCACGCCCACGGTGAAGATGCGCGCCCGTCCGATCCGGCCGGCGGCCGACGCGGCGATGCGATCGGGAGCCTGCTCTCCGACGGAGGGGAGACCATCGGTCAGGAGGAGGATCAGCGAGAGCCGCTCCGAAGCGCCCCGGTCGGCGAGTGCCGCGTCGACCGCCCCTTCGAGATTGGTTCCCCCGTTGGCGACGAGATCGTCGACGAAGCGCCGGGCATCGGCGAGTGCGTCGCGGGTCCCGGTGGTCCAGCCTTCGCGGAAGTAGCGCACGCCGCTGCTGAACGCGATCAGGCGAAAGCGATCGCGCGGCTGGAGCATGCCGAGTGATTGCCGGAGCGCCGACTTGGCCTGCTCCAGCTTCTCGCCGCTCATCGAACCGGAGACGTCGACGACCAGCGTCAGGTCGCGGGAAACCTGGGCGTCGCCGTCGGAAGCGGGAGGAGAAAGGAAAAGCAGCGCGAACCCGTCTTCGCCGGGGTTCGCGTGGGTGAGCACCGTCCCGCCCACCAGTCCCCGGCGGAAGGGGAGGACGAGGTCCACGTCGCCGCGGACCGGAGGAGCGATCGTGACGCGAAGCATGCCGTCGCGCCGGGTGTCTTCGATCTGGTGCGTCGGAGAATACGGTGTGGCGAAATCATCGCCGCGGCGAATCTCGGCGGCAAAGGAGACCGGGGCATCGCCGCGATCGCCGGCGGCGTATCGAAGCCGCAACGCGTCGCCGTCCCGGCCGAGCAATTGAGTGTAGCGGAGAATGACGGTGCGGGTCTCACCCGGCTGTATCGGGAAGACCTGCGCCCGGATCAGGCCATGACCGACGAGGGTGATGAGCGCCGGGTCCTTCCGCCTCCGCACGATTTCTTCATAGATGGACCGGGCCTGCGCGCTGGCCATCATCTCGCCCTTCAGCTCCTGCTCCCCCTGGAAAAGCGAGAAGTCGCTGAAAGCGGCCTCACCGGGGAGAGGATAGTGATAGGTGCCTTCGGCGATGCCCCCGCCGGTGTTTCTGAAGCGCTCGTGGACCTCGAAGCGCGCCACCCGGCCGTCCACCACCACGCGCACGGTCGAGCTCACCCGGGCGACGCTGGTGGGCCCCTGGGGGCGCGGACGCTCGATATCGATCCACCCCTGCGCGGAGAGCACTCCGGCAGGGGCCAGGCACAGCAAGAGCGCGAGCAGGCGGTGTGACATGGCGCATTCTCCGAGCTTTGGGTTCGGCGGGGAGATGCGTTGGCGTGGGATAGTTACACAACGGGTCCGGCCAAGGCCGGACCCGTTGTGTAGGTATCCCCGCGGTCTTCAGTCTTAAGTCTTCAGTCGGGGTCGAAAAGACCGAAGACTCTCGACTGAAGACAGTCTCTCACGGTTGGAACGCCACCCTCACCGGCACAAACCGCGCGACCAGGGTGCCGTCGCCCAGCTGGCCGAATTCGTTATCGCCCCAGCAGTAGGCCACATTCGCGGTGGTGACGGCGCAGCTGTGCGCGTCGCCCGCGGCGACCGAGCGGAACACCAGTCCGCCGGAGACCAGCGTCGGGGTCGTGCGGCTGGTAGTCGTTCCGTCGCCGATCTGTCCGGTCGCGTTCGCGCCCCAGCAGTAGACCGTGCCCGCTCCGGTCACGGCGCAGGTGTGGTTCAGACCGGCCGAGATTCCGGTGAAGACCAATCCTCCCGACACGAGCGTCGGAGCCGGTGAGTTGGCGTTGGTCCCGTTGCCGAGCTGCCCGCTGGCGTTGTTCCCCCAGCAGTAGGCGGCGCCGGCCCCATTCAGCGCGCAGGTGTGGAGGAAGCCGGCGCTGATTGCGCTCATCGTCAGACCGCCGCTCACGGCGGACGGTGCATTGGAGGACGTCGTGCTGCCGTTGCCGAGCTGGCCGCTGCCATTGTTGCCCCAGCACCAGCCGTTGCCGGCAATATCGATCGCGCAGCTATGCAGGCCGCCCGCTTTCACGGAGCTATAGAACATCCCGCCCGCGACCGCGGTCGGACTGCTACGGTTCAGATTGGTTCCGTCGCCCACCTGGCCATCCACGTTCGCGCCCCAGCAGAATGCGCGGCCCGCGAGATCGAGTCCGCAGGTGTGGAGGTTGCCGGGTGCGATTTTGCCGAACGTCATCCCGCCGCTCACCGGAACCGGGCTCGTGGCGGACGTACCGGCGGAGCCGAGCCGTCCGTCGATGTTGTTGCCCCAGCAGTAGCCCACGCCGGCCAGCGTCGTGGCGCAGCTGTGGAAGCGGCCCGCGAGGAGCAGCGCGAAGGTCAAGTTTCCTTCGGTGCCCGAGGGCTGCGGCAGTGCGAACACCGGTCCGCTGCCGGCCGGGATGTCGCCGTTGCCAAGCTGCCCGTCGCCATTGTAACCCCAGCAGTACGCCACGCCGCCGGTGGCAAGACCGCAGGTGTGACGACTGCCGGTACTGAGCACCTGATAGGTCACGTTGCCGCCACCCGAGAAGACCCGCACGAAGCCGCCGCCGGTCGCGGTGACGGTCTTCGGGCCACCGGTGCTGCCGAGGGTCCATCGGGTCGCCGCGCGGCCATTCACGTCGGTGGTGCTGATCGCGGGATTCACCGTTCCGTCACCCGGATTGGGCGTCCAGACGATGGTGACGCCGCTGATCGGATTGCCGAATCGATCGGTGAGCCGGACCCGGAGTGAATCGGGGAGCGGCGCGCCGGGAGTGCCCGTCTGGTTGTTGCCGGTGAGAATCGTGAGCGCGTCGGGAAGGCCGGCGACGCCGGTGGCCGTGATGGTAACGGGCGTAACGCCGCTGACCGAGGCGAGCACCGACTGCGAGCCCGCTGCGGTACCGAGGGTCCATTTGACCGTGGCGTTGCCGTTGGCGTCGGAGAGCGCGGAAGCGGCGCTCAGCGACCCACCGCCCGAGATGACCGTAAAGCTCACGGGGACGCCGGCCTTCGGGCCGTCCACCGCGTCGGTCACCTTCACGACGAGGTCGACGGGAAGCTGGGTTGCAACGGTGCCCGACTGCCCCGCGCCAGCAACGACGAAGAGCTTGGCTGGAGGCGCGGTGGTGGCCGTCGCGGTGAAGATGACTGGCTGCAGCTGTCCGAGGCTTGCGGCGACCGAATTGACGCCCGTCACCGAGCCGAGTCTGAGCGAGGCACTCGCGAGGCCGTCCTGATCGGTGACCGATTGACTGGGGGTGACGGTGCCGCCGCCGGCAATCACGTCCCACTCCACCGTCACACCTTCGACCGGGGCACCGGTCTGATCTTCGACTCTCACCACCAGGGGGTTGGCGAGTGTGGCTCCGAGCGCGCCGAATTGTCCGCTGCCCGAGACGGCAACGAGCGTCGCGAGACGTGGCCCGTTGGCCGTGTCCGTGGCGCAACTCGCAACGATCATTGCGGCAAACATCGGGGCAATGGCGATCCACTGGCGGCCTGCACGACTCTGCATAACAGTCCTCCGGATGTCGGACTCTCCACGGCCCTGACCGAGCGGTCTCGGGATGGGACGTCCACCGAGTGGTGGCTTGGGCGTAAGCGCTAAATGGTTACAATAAATGAATTTACCAAAATCGACCCGGCACCCTTTCGGGGTGGCGATGTTCGAGCAGTAGCGTCCGGGCGAGGTGACGGCGTCCGTCGCGACTCCAGGCGAACGGCGGGGAAGGGGGCAAGTTCCGCGCCGAATGAGGGTTGCGCGCCGCTCCGGCTCTCAACACGAGATCTGGTCGCGGGTCGTCCGCAGTGAAATCTCGAAGACGGCGGCTCGCGTGGAATGGGCGATTGTCATGGGCGCGACGTCGGCCCGCGCGCGCTGGTCCGAGAGGGCCACAGGCTTGACCGAAACGCTCTCGCCACACTAGCTTATGCGGCTTGCGGGACGGCGGGGACAGCACAACCTCGTGGTGGTTGTAGCTCAATCGGTTAGAGCGCCGGACTGTGGCTCCGGAGGTTGCGGGTTCAAGTCCCGTCAGCCACCCTG
>Ga0070704_100001505_pt1 | contig 12551 bp, 6 predicted proteins | sample KBSK5252metaG_FD_65467 | JGI IMG/M metagenome (GOLD analysis project Ga0070704, IMG submission 65467) | Corn, switchgrass and miscanthus rhizosphere microbial communities from Kellogg Biological Station, Michigan, USA - KBS K5-25-2 metaG | ecosystem: Host-associated > Plants > Roots >...
GTCCTTTCGGCGCTCCTCCCGGCGCGCGGTCCGTTCGTCTTTCCGCCGCCTTACAACACGCAGGGGGTGAGGATCACCAACGCCTCCGACTGCGGCGGCGCCGACTGCGTCGACGCGGTCGGGTACTCCTACTGGCGCAACATCAACAACCACGCCGCCGGCGACGACATGCTCATCCTCCTCGGCCTGAATCGCGCGCGCGGCGGGCAGGGCCCGACCCTCTTCCAGTACAACAAGCTCACCGACCAGGTGACGAACCTGGGGCCGCTGTTCCCCGGGACGAGCGGCAAGAGCTACCACAGCGCGGAGGGCTGGTACTTCAGCGGCACCCAGCCGACCAAGATCTATATCGACGACGGCTCCCGGATGGTGCGCTACGACGTCCTGACGAAGCAGGCGACCACCGTGTTCGACGTCGCCCCCACGTACGGCGCCGACAAAATTGTCTGGCAGATGCACAGCAGCGACGACGACAAGGTCCACTCGGTCACGCTGCGCAGCACCCCGAGCTACGAGATGCTGGGCTGCCTGGTGTACCACGAGGACACCGCGCAGTTTCAGTACTTCCCGAAGATCGGCGACTTCAACGAGTGCCACGTCGACAAGAGCGGCCGCTGGCTGCTGAGTCTCGAGGATATCGACGGGCTGTACGACCTGGAGATGCGCATCTTCGACCTCCAGACCGGCACGGAGCGCATGGTGATGGACCAGGCCGGGGCGGTGGGTCACGCCGACATGGGGCACGGGTACATGATCGGCGACGACAACTGGAACAGCCGGGCGAACGCCATGATGGTGTGGGACTTCACCAAGGATCCCCTGAGCGGCACGCTGGTGTCGTACAACCTCGACTGGTCGGCCCCGGCGCCGAACCATACGTCGCACGGCAACGCCCGCGCCGGCGTCCCCGCCTCCGACCAGTACGCCTGCGGCAGCAGCGCCTCGCGGGTCGACGCCATCTGGGGCAACGAGATCATCTGCTTCCGGATGGACGGGTCGCTGAACGTGCTGGTGGTCGCGCCGGTGATGACCGACCTCAACGCCCCGGGCGGCGGCAGCGACGACTACGTCAAGCGGCCGAAGGGGAACCTGGACGTCACGGGGCAGTACTTCATCTGGACCAGCAACGCCGGGGGGAACCGACTGGACGCCTTCCTGGTGAAGGTCCCCGGACAGCGCCTCCTCGGTGGCGCGAGCGACACGACCGCGCCGGTCATCTCCGCGGTCGCGGCGACCGGCGTCACCTCCTCCGGCGCCACGATCGCCTGGTCCACCGGCGAGCCGGCCGACACCCAGGTGGAGTACGGCGCGACGACCGCCTACGGCGGCAGCACGACGTTGAGCGCCCCCCTGGTCGTCGCGCACGCCTCGTCGCTGTCGGGGCTCTCCCCGGCGGTGACGTACCACTATCGCGTCAAGTCCAGGGACGGCGCCGGCAACCTGGCCGTGTCGGGTGATTCCAGCTTCCTGACTCCGGCCCCGCCGCCTCCTCCAGTCGGATCAGGGCCGCTCGGCGCGTGGCCGCTCTCCGAGGGGAGCGGGGCGGTGACCGCCGACGCATCCGGCAACGGGTTCACCGGCGCGCTTCTGGGTGGTCCCTCCTGGACCGCCGGCCGCATCGGCACCGGCCTGTCGCTGGACGGGATCGACGACTACGTCGGAATCCCGCATGCCCCGGCCCTCGACGCGTATCCGCTCACCGTCGCCGCCTGGCTCCGGACCTCCGCCACCGGACTGCACGGGGTGGTCAACAAGTATCTGCCCGGCTCGTTCAACGGATACCAGATCTTCGTGAGCGGCGGCAGCCTCTGCGCCTGGTACTTCCGGGACGCCGTGAACTACGTCTGGGACAACACGAGCTGCACCCTGGCGGCTCCCGGATACAACGACGGCCGGTGGCACCACGTGGCGCTGGTCGTGGACGCCGCGGGGGGCCGGTTGTACGTGGATGGGGCGCAGAAGTCGGCCCGCGCCTGGACCGGGACGGCCGGCGCCGCCAGCACGACGGCGGAGCTCGCATTGGGCCGCTACCCGTCGATCTCGACGCCGTACCTCCCCGGCGCCCTCGATGAAGTCCGGGTCTACAACCGCGCTCTGAGCGCGGCCGAGGTCGGAGGCCTCGCGAACCTCGACACCACCGCGCCGATCCTTTCCGCGGCGGCCGCCTCGGGGGTGTCGTCCACGGAGGCCACCATCGCGTGGGTCAGCAGCGAAGCGGCCGACACGCAGGTCGAGTACGGCCCGACGATCGCCTACGGCTCGTCCACCCCCCTGAACGGCGCGCTGGTCACGAACCATTCACAGACCCTGGCGGGTCTCGTTCCCGGCACGCTGTATCACGTCCGCGCCAGATCGCGCGACGCCGCCGGGAACTTGGCCGTCTCGCCCGATGTCTCGTTCACGACCCTGCCCGACCCGGCGCCGGGAGGCGGCAAGCACAAGGGACGTCCCGCGTCCTAGTGGAAGTTCTCCGGGGGCGGCGGAGCCTCAGGTCATCGAGGGGGGATCGTCCAGGCCGGCCAGGCCGCGGGAGGCCGAGCGCACGGACAGGAGGATCGCCATGATGACCGCGCCCGGCGCCGCCGCAACCCACCAGGCCTCGTGAAGCGCCTCGCGACCCGAGGCGAGGATGTCTCCGAGCGACACGGCGGGCGGCGGCACCCCGAGGCCGAGGAAGGAGAGCGCCGACTCGAGGACGATGGTGTCGGCGAAGCGCAGGGCGCCGAACACCACGAGCAGCGGGGCTATCCGGGGCACGAGGTGGCGGAACACCAGGCGTGCGCCCGAGCTTCCCGCGGCGCGGGCGGACTGCGCCGGGCCGCTCTCGCGGAACGACCGCGCCTCGGCGCGGACCATGCGGGCGAGCCCGGTCCAGGTCGTGCCGCCCAGCACCAGGACCAGGACCGGAATCGAAGGGCGGAACAGGGCGGCGCACACCAGCACGAGGAGGAGTCGCGGCAGCGACATCAGGATCTCGACGCCGCGCATGACGACCTCGTCCCACAGCCCTCCGATGAGCCCGGCCATCGCCCCGACCGCGACTCCGACGGCGAGCGCAAGAGCGACGCACAGGAACGCGACCCCCACGGAATGCCGGACTCCGAACAGGAGGCGGCTCAGGAGGTCCCGTCCAAGGGTGTCGGTCCCCAGCAGGTAGAAGCGCGGCGAAGGGAGCTGCGTGACCTCCGCCTCGGGCAGCGTCCGTTCCTGCCCGGCCCGGTCGAAGGCCCAGCCATCGTTCGTGCGTCGAAGCGCGGTGACGATCAGGGAGCGGTGCGGGCCTACCGCGAGCGCCTGGGCCCGGGTCAGGGGTGGCAGGAGCCGGGCCCCCGCGACGTCTTCCTGCTCGTCCGGCGGGTAGGGGGCCATCCAGGGACCGGCCACGGCCAGAAGGGCGAGCGCCACGACCGCCCACGTCGCGGCGCCGGACGGACCACCGGGGCGGCGCGCAATGGCTCGCGGGCTCATTCCCCGCCCTCCCGGGTCCGGGGATCGAGGGCCGTGGCGGCCAGGTCGGCCACGAGGCCTCCGGCCGCGACCAGGATGGTCGACAGGCAGGTGCATCCGAGGATGAGCGGCACGTCCCGGGCCAGGACCGCCTGGTAGGCGAGGCGCCCCAGGCCGGGCCAGGCGAACAGGACCTCGATCGCCACGCTCCCTCCGAGGAGCCCGGGGATCGCCACGCCGAGCAACGCGGTCACCGGGATCAGGGCGGCGCGCAAGGCGTGACGCATCTCCGCCTGCCGGCTTGCCAGGCCGCGGGCGCGGGCCGCGGTGACGAATCCGCGTCCGAGCGTCTCGCGCATCTGGTCGCGAACGTACAGGGCGATCCCCCCCGCCGCCGGCAGGACGAGGGCGAGACAGGGCAACACCATGTGGCGCAGCGTGTCCAGGAGGCGCGACGCGGCCGGAAGCTGCGCCGCGTCGATCGCGTGCATCTGGGAGGCCGGCAGCCAGCCGAGCCTCACCGCCAGGAGCCAGGCGAGCGGCAGCGCCAGGCAATACGAGGGAACGGCATAGAGGGCGGCGGCGGCCAGGGAAATCCCGCGGTCGGCGAGCCCCGCGCGCGCGCGCGCCGCCGCGATTCCGGCGCAGAGGCCGAGGGCGAACTGCAGGACCAGGGCGGGCCCGGCGAGCACGAGCGTGTTGCAGGCCGCCTCACGAACCAGCCCGGCCGCGGGGAGCCGGTAGGACCACGAGGTGCCGAGGTCTCCGTGGAGGAGGCCTTTGAGCCAAGCGAGATAGCGGGCGGCGAGCGGGCGGTTGCTGCCGAAGGCCTCCTGCAGCCGGGCGGAGGTCTTCTCGCTGACGCCCGGCTCGCGGAGCCTGTCGAAGGGGTCGCCGGGCGCCGCCTCCACCAGGAGAAAGACCAGGGTGGCGGCCCCCCAGACGAGGACCACGGACCACAGAAGCCTGCGGACCAGGAACCCGATCACCCGGGAATAGTCGGCGCTCAGGGCTGCCGGCGTCAAGGCGCCGCGGGGCGCGAAAGGGGGCAGGGGTGATCTGCCTTCCATGATCTTCCCGAGGCCTTTTCGGGAATTCACCCGATTTCCCCTGGGTAAACTCCGTCGCATGCTTCAGGTGTGAAACGGACCACGCTCATCCTGGGGCTCGGGGTCGCCGCGGCGGTGCTCGCCGGGACGGCAGGCGGGCCCGCGTCCGGCCCCGCGGCCCCGGCGCCTCGCCGCCTGGTGATCGGGGTGCGCGGCGACGTCACCTCCCTCAACATCTATACGGCGGCCAGCGCCTTCGATCAGGAAATCTCCGACCTGCTCTACCCGAGGCTGGCCTACGAAGAGGATGACTTCCGGCAGGGCCCGCCGACGTTCCGGGCCGGCCTGGCCTCGAGCTGGGACCGGTCGGCCGACGGCACGCGGCTCACCTTTCATCTCGATCCGCGCGCCACCTGGAGCGACGGGCGGCCGATCACCGCGGACGACGTCCTCCTGTCGCATCGCGCCGCCAGCAGCCCCGATGTCGCCTGGGCCGGAATCGACGTGAAGGAGTATGTCAAGGCGGTCGACGCCCCCGATCCGCGGACCGTCACCTACCGCTTCGCGCGGCCCTATCCGTACGAGCTCATGGATGCGGTGGAGGGAAACATCCTCCCCGCGCACGTCTTCGAGCAGGCTCCGCTCGCCGAGTGGCCGAAGCGCGCCTTCCTCGAGGCGCCGGTCGCCGGCGGGCCCTTCCTCCTGAAGCGGTACGAGCGCGGGTCCCTCATCGAGCTGGCGCGCAACCCGGCCTACTTCAGGGCCCCGCTGCCGCGGCTCGATTCCGTGGTCTTTCGCGTCATTCCGGACGACGAGACCCTGCTCAACGAGCTCCTGTCCGGGGGAATCGACGTCATGGAGAACGTGCCTCCGGGCGCCGCGGCCCGCGTCCTGGAGTCCCCCCGCCTCCGCCTGGTGCCGGTCCCCGATCTGTCGTACACGTTCATCTGCTGGAACACGGCCCGGCCGCTGTTCTCCGATCCCCGCGTGCGCCGGGCCCTGACGCTGGCGATCGACCGCGATGCGATCATCGAGGGACTGCTGCCGGGAGCCGGACGCCCCGCCGCCGGCCCGGTGCTGTCCTTCCTGTGGGCGCGCGATCCCGACCTCAAGCCGCTGCCTTTCGATCCCGACGCGGCTCGACGGCTCCTCGAGGAGGCCGGCTGGAAGGACCGGGACGGTGACGGGCTGATCGATCGCGACGGGCGGCCGTTCCGCTTCGACCTGGAGGTCGACCAGGCCTCCGGCCAGCGGACGGCGGTCGCCCGGATGGTGGGGGCCTGCCTCCGGAAGATCGGGGTCGAGGCGGCGCCGCGCCCCTTCGAATCGGGCACCTTCGTGGCGCGTCACGAAGCGCACGAATTCGACGCGTTCGTCGGATCGTGGCGCGAGTCGACCAAGGTCGATCTGAAAAGCAACTTCCACAGCGCCTCCCGCGCGACGGGCTACAACTACGGCGGGTACTCGGTCCCGGAGCTGGATCGCCTGATCGATCGGGCGCGCGCCGAGCGGGATCCCGCGACGGCGCGCACCCTGTGGATCGCGGCGCAGCGCCTCATCGTCCGCGACCAGCCGTACACCTTCCTTTTCGAGCGCGATCGGCTGCACGCGGTCCCTCGCAACCTGCGCCTGGTCGGGGCCGGCCCGCGGAGCCTCTATGCCGGCCTGGAGGAGTGGTCCTTCGAGGCGGCCGGGGAGCCGCGGCCGTGATCGGCGCCGTGGTGCGGCCGGCCGCCAAGCTCCAGCCGCCCGCGACGGGTCCCCTGCACCTGAGGCGCCCGCGGCTGATGGACCGGCTGCGCGCCGGGCTGGGGAACCGCGCCACGCTCGTCACGGCGGGGCCCGGGTACGGGAAGACCGCGCTCCTGGCCCTCTTCCTGCGCGAGGCCGGGGAGGACTCGGTGTGGGTGTCGGTCGATTCGTCCGACCGGGACCCCTTCGTCCTGTTCCGCAACATCGTCCAGGGGATCTCAGAGCACGCTCCGGAGCTCGGTGCCCGCAGCCAAGGGCTGTGGGAGGAGTTGCGCTCCCAGCCGCGGGAGGCCGAGCGCCTGGCCGACGCGTTCATCGGCGAGGCGGAGGAGTCCCTCGGCGGCCGGATCGTCCTGGTGCTCGACGGCGTCCAGAACCTGAAAGGCTCCGAGGCGAGCCTGCGGGCGCTGCGGCGCTTCGTCACCTGCCTTCCCGGCGCCATCCACCTGATCCTGGCGGGCCGCTGGCTTCCGGACCTCGGCCTCGAGCAGATGCGCGAGGAGGACCCGGTCACCCGCATCGAGGGGGATGATCTGCGGTTCACCCTCGAGGAGACCGGCACCCTGCTGCGCGATGTGTTCGGCCTGGAGGCGCGGCCGGACACCGTCGGGACCATCCACGCCCGGACGCGCGGCTGGGTCACGGCCCTCCAGCTTCTGCGGCAGACGGCGCGGCTCGAGGCCGTCGCCGGCGATCCGCCGGAGGGGCTGTTCGCGCGCACCGAAACCGAGATCTTCGACTACTTCAGCGAAGACGTCTTCGCGTCGGAGACCGTCGAGGTGCGCGATGTCCTCCTGGGGTCCAGCCCGCTCCAGGCCATCGACCCCGAGGTCTGCGCCGAGGTCCTTCAGGGGCTCGACGTGCGCCGCCACCTCGCCGATCTCGTCCGCCGCCAGATGTTCCTCTCCGTCCTGGAAGGGCGCGGAACCTTCTGCGCCTACGACCCGCTGTTCCACGAATTCCTGCGCCGCAAGCTCCGCGCCGCGCGCGGGGTGGAGGGGGCCCGGGCCCTCGACGTGCGATACGGACGGGTCTTCGCGCAGAGAGGGGACTTTCCACGCGCGCTGGCGCACTTCCTGGCGGCCGAGAGCCTGAAGGAGACGGCCGACCTTCTGCAGCGCGGCGGCGAGGTGCTCCTGAGCGCCGGCATGCCGGGTGCGGTCCGCGAGGCGGCGCTCTTCCTCACGGCGCGCGGCGCGCGTCCGCCGATCGCCGCGGCTCTCCTGGGGGAGGCCTGCCGCCTCTCGGGGGATCACGCGGCCGCCGTCGGACATCTGCAGATTGCGCTGGCGGCGCGCGGCGACGCGGCGGGGGAGATCGCGGGCCGCGCCCGCATCGCGGCGCACCAGGGACTGGCGTATTCCCTGCTGAAGGTCGGCGATCTGGCGCAGGCCGAGGAGTCGGCCGTGCAGTCCCTGCGTGAGGCCGGAACGGAAGAGCCAGGCCTGAGGGCCCGCGTCCTGAACACCCTGGCGCTCGTGCGCTGCCGGCAGGATCGGGTCGGCGAGGCCCTCGTGCTGTGGGAGCAGGCCATGGATCAAGCCCGCCGGGCGGGAGATGACCACCTCATCCGCATGATCGCGCACAACCTCGGACTGCCGCACGCCGCCGCCGGGGATTTCGCCCGAGCCATCGAGTGTTTCCGCAACCTGATCGGCCCCGACAATCCGCTGCAGGGGCCGGAGGAGGGCGCGGCCTACCTGAACCTCTCCCGCATCGCGAGGCTGCAGGGGGACTGCGTCCGCGCCGCGTCGCTCCTGGGGGACGCGCGAGAGATCGCCCGCAAGCGCCGGCTGCAGGGGCTTCTCGCCGACGCCCTGGAGGAGGAAGGGAATCTCAGCCGCGAGCGCGGCGACCTGGAATCCGCCGGCCGGTGCTATGCCCGGGCGAGGGCGGCATTCTCGGACCTGGGGCGGCCCGATCTCCTCGACAACCTCTCGGGAGAGGAGGCGATCCTGGCCGCCCGGCGCGGCAATCACGGCGAGGCGGAGACGCTGGCGGCGGGGGCGGTGGCGCGGCGCCGCGACGCCGGGGACGCGGCCGGCCTGGCTTCCGCTCTTCTGGCGCTGGGGGAGGTGCGCGTCTGCGCCCGCGCCGCCTCGCGAGCCATCCGGGCCCTCGCGGAGGCGGCCGCCTGGTTCTCCTCGAACGGCCGCGCGTACGAAGAGTGCATGGCCAGGCTCTGGCTCGCGCTGGCCCGGCACCTGGATCGCGACCGGCAGCGCGCCGTGGCGCAGGCTCTCAGGGCGCTCGAAATCGCCGCGCTCCACGACTATCGGGCGCCGGTGCTGCGGATCGCGGCGCTCGACGCCGATTTTCGCGACCTGCTGTCGTCGCTGGCGGAGGCGCCCGGGTACCTGCACATGACCGCCGCCGGACATCCTGCGACCGGCGGGATCGGGGACGCCGGCAAATCCTCCGTGACGGTCGGCGCCGCGGGAGCGACCGGGGATCCCTCCCGGGAGGCCGACCTGACGGTCCGGCTCCTGGGCCCCGTCGAGGTCCGCCATGACGCAGGGGATCTCATCCCGGACGACCCTGTCGTCCGTCGGGCGCTCGGAGCGTTCTGCTACCTGGCGGTGGCGCGCGATCACCGCGCCACCCGGGAGCAGCTGGCCGAGGCTCTCTGGGGGAACGGGCGCCCTCCCTCGGCGCAGCGCAACATCCATTCCGCGATCTCCCTGCTGCGCCGGTCGCTCAATCATGGGCGCAACGTGCCCAAGAGCTTCATCCGGTGCGAGCGCGGCGCCTATCACCTGAACCCGGCCTATCGCTACGACATCGACGTCGAGACGTTCGAGGATCTCGTGCGCCGCGCGCGCCGCAAGGCCTCGGGGCACGACGCCGCCGGCGCGCTGGCCGATTACGCGGCGGCTCTCTCCCTCCGCCGCGGCCCCCTGATGGACGGGGAGGAGGACGACTGGATCGGCGCTCCACGCGCCTATTACGAGGCCCTGCATCTCGCCGCCCTGCATGAGGCGGCCGACATCCCCCCGAACCGAGCCGATGCCGGGAGCGCGGCCACCTTCTACCGCATCATCGGCGAGCGGAACCCCCTCGACGAGCCCATTTCGTCCCGGCTGATGCGGGCCCTGGGAGAGATCGGCGATCGCCGGGGCCTCGACGAAGAGTTCACCCGGCTACGGCAGGCGCTCGCGGATCTTCGAGGGGCGGCGCCCCGGCCCGAGACGCGCCGCGCGTACGAGGACGCGCTGAAGGGGATCAAGAAGGCCCCGGAACGATCGGCTCCTGCGGCCCGCAGGCCGGCACGAAAAACGCCCCGCCGGCGCCCGGTCGGCGCCAGGACCTGACCGCCGTGTCGCTCTCCGAGACGGCGAGATTGGCGAGCATACGATGACACGTCACCCCGGAAAGCGCGCGCGGCAGGCACGCCTGATGGCCTCGGCCCTGATCGTGGGCCACCTGCTCTCGATGATCCTGCTCTCCGGCCCGCCCTGCATGGCGGGCCCGTACGTCACCGACACGTCCGGTGTCCGCTGGAACGACGTGGGGGGCATCCGCTGGAACGATACCGGTGGACTCCGCTGGAACGACGTGGGGGGCACCCGCTGGAACGACACCGGCGGGATCCGCTGGAACGATGTCGGGGGGCTCCTGTTCAGCGACGCCTCGGGCCTGCGCTGGAATGATGTCGGAGGCCTGCGCTGGAACGACGTCGGCGCGCTTCTGTTCGACGGCGCGGTCGAGACCGGCATCGCCGACGTCGATCTGGAGCTCCTGAGCCGCCTCTCGTTCCTGCCCGACACCTCCTGGCTCAACGTGATCGTCACCTACCGGGCGCAGCCGACGGCATCCGATCTGCTCGATCTCCAGGCCATGGGGATCACGGGAGGCGCGGTGTTCCGGCGCCTGCCGATGGTCGTGGTGAACGCCACGCGCGACCAGATCGTCCGCATCGCGGCCCTGCCGGCGGTCCGGTCGGTGTTCGCGAACCGCACGCTCTCCTGGCTCGACGCGGAGAGCCGGACCCTCATCGGGCTCGACGAGGCGGAGTCCGATCTCTCCCTGCCGCGGCCGGGGGGCGCGCCGCTCTCGGGCCGGGGCGTCACCATCGCGGTCCTCGACACGGGAGTGGACGCGACGCACCCGGACCTCCCGTTCGGCAGCAAGGTCGTCGGCAACGTGCGCCTCGCCGGCGCTCTCGGGGGAGGGCTCGGATTCACGCATCCGCCGGCGGTGGAGGGACTGCCGGACACGGATCTGGTGCTCGGTCATGGCACCGGAGTCGCTTCCGTGGCGGCGGGGACGGGGCTGGCGAGCGCAGGAGCCCACCGCGGCGTGGCCCCCGGGGCGTCGATCCTGGGACTGTCCGCCGGAGACCTGTTCATCGTGAACGTCCTGGAGGGATTCGACTACATCCTGGAGAACGCCGCGCGCTATGGCGTCAGGGTGGTGAACTGCTCCTGGGGCACCGAGGGGTGGTTCGATCCCGACGATCCGGTCAACATCGCCACGAGCCTGCTGCATGACGCGGGAATCACGGTCGTTTTCGCCGCAGGCAATCAAGGGCCCGCTCCCGATTCCATCAATCCCTACGCCGTGGCCCCGTGGGTCATCGGCGTCGCCTCGTCCCGCAAGGACGGCCGGCTGTCGGCGTTTTCCTCCCGCGGCATCTTCGAGGAGCTGCTCTACCACCCGACGCTGATGGCGCCGGGCGAGGCGATCACGGTCGCCAGCCCCCCAATCCTCAACGGGGGGGCCTATTACGCCGTGGAGAGCGGCACGTCGTTCGCCGCGCCGCACGTGTCGGGAGTGGTGGCCCTCCTGCTGCAGGCCCGCCCCGATCTGGCCCCTGCGGCGATCAAGCGGTTGCTGCAGGAGACGGCCACACCCGCCCTGGAGCGCGATCGCTCGGAGGTCGGGGCCGGCCTGCTCGATGCCTGGGCGGCGATCAAGGAGGCGGTGGACCCGACGAAGCCGTTCGGAACCCACATCCCCGGCTGGCTCGATCTGCGCCCCTACCGCATCGATCACCTGCCGGCTGTCGTGACCGACGCGATCGTGCCGGCCGGAGAGCGGCTGCCGCTCGCGCTCGCTGTGGAGCCGGGAGCCTTGTCCTGGCAGGCCTCTCTTGCCTGGGGGACGCTGCCCGGCCTGAACGATCTCGACCTCGTCGTGCTCGATCAGGACGGACGGGAGGTCGCGCGCGGCGACGCCTTCGACGGCCTGTCGCTGTTCGGCCGCGCCGAAGGGGCGCACCTGCTGGGAGAGGTTCCCCGGCCGCTCCGTGCGGAGGTGTACTTCAAGAGCGGGACCGGGCTCTCCGATCAGAGATTCCAGATGCGCGAGGAGAGCGCCGTGGCCGTCGTGACCGCGTACACGGACGTCGCGGGGCTTCCCGCGGACGACCGCGACACGGTGACGCGCGCCGTGGGCCGGAACGTCCTGATCGGGCGGGGCACCCTGTTCGATCCCTACGACAACCTGACGCGCGGCGAGCTGGCGCGGGCCCTGGCATTGGCGGCCGGCCGGCCGCAGAGGATCCCCGACAAGGCTTCGTTCAATGACGTCGGGCCTGGCAATCCCCTCTTTCCCTATGTCGAGAGCGTCGCGGGCGCGCGGGCGCGGCTGAAGGTGATGGATCCGAAGAACCTCATCGCGTTCGGGCCGGGCGCCGACGTCACGCGCCTCGATTTCACGGTGGCGATCGTGCGGGGCGCCGGCCTCATGTCGGAAGCCGAGGCCCGGGCGGGCGAGTCCCTGGGCCTCCTCGACGAGAGCAAGATCCCTGCGGCGCTCCGCGGCTACGTCGCGGTCGGTGTCGAGCGGGGCCTCATCGACACCATCCACACGGACGGGAACGCGAAGTTCGACCCGAAGGGGGAGGTGCCGCGCATCGCGGCGGCCCGCTTCCTCCTCAGGCTCCTGGATCTCAGGTAGGGAGCGCTGGCCCTCGCCATGGCCTTTGGTCGCCACGCACCAGCCGTCGCCGCCCTGTCTCATGAGGTGAGGCAGGACGGCGACGGTCGGGAGCCCTGGTGCCGCCTCGAGCGCTTCGGAAAGCAGCCCGGAAGTCTGTCGCGGACGGCCGCCTACAACACGTCGAAGGCGTCCACGACCACCCAGCTGCTGTTGCCGGCGGGGTTCCACGTGCCGGTGACCCTGATGGTGATCGTGTGAGCACCCGCCGGTAGGCCGGAGGCGGTGTACATCACCGCCTGGGCCTGTTCGGCCGGAGCGTACGTATCGACGGTCGCCTGCAGAGCGCCGTCCATATAGACCTCCGCTATCCCGCCCCAGACCGCCTTGAAGCCGATCCAGCGGACTCCCGTGCCGACGAAG
>Ga0070704_100001510_pt1 | contig 12546 bp, 14 predicted proteins | sample KBSK5252metaG_FD_65467 | JGI IMG/M metagenome (GOLD analysis project Ga0070704, IMG submission 65467) | Corn, switchgrass and miscanthus rhizosphere microbial communities from Kellogg Biological Station, Michigan, USA - KBS K5-25-2 metaG | ecosystem: Host-associated > Plants > Roots >...
AGATGAGATGCTGGCTGAGTCTACTCTGATTAAAGACCATATGGATCTACTAGAACAAGAAACAGCCAACCTGCTTAACAAGACAGTCCTCGGCCCCAGGGTACGAGTCCAGCGCAATGCTAACAATCGCCAGTCCATTCAGCGCTATCTAAAGGAGAGAATAAATGGTAACTGAACAGGACAATCCAGCACTTAGAATCCAGCAGCAGCGTAACCTGAAGAACCAGATCTCTGAGTTAGCTGACCAGGATGAGGCTGAGCTTATTATCCGAGAGTCTAGCCCCAGGACACGCTATAGTACTATCTATGCCATGAGAGACGGGGAGCCTCTTAGAGTCCCTGTTAAGCTTATTGCAGCAACCTTAGAGAAGCGTGATCGTAAGACTGGCCAGTACCTATTTACAGCTAGTAAGGAAGAAGCCCCTGAGTACAAGCTTGGCGAGGTTAAGTGCTTCCTGCATCCTGAGTCTGAGGATCGTAAAGTCCTTGATGAGATTGGAGTAGCTGCTATCTGTGAGTCAGGTCACTTGGCTAATGGTTACTCCAAGCGGATTCATGGCCTACACCGCCACAAGCAAGAGTGGGCTATGTTCCAGGAGCATGTAGCAGAGCGTAAGGAGTATGAGATCAGTGATAGGGCTGAGCGTCAGCTCCAGGCTACTCTTAAGCTAGCAGAAGCAGCGGCTAAGTCCAGTAAGGCCGGCTAGTGCCTCAGACCAGTAAGATCCTGAGTTGGCCCTCTCCTAAGCATGGGAGACCAGGGATAACTCAGGCGACCTTTACCTTTGACTCTACTACCACTTCAGCAGCTACTCCTTATACAGTACTTACTATCTCTGGTAGAGTGTTCCTTAAGTCAATCTTTGGCTTCGTAACAACTACTCTAGTCAGTGCTGGTGGTGGCTCAGTAGCCCTAGGTACGACCGCAGTTACTAACGCCTTTATAGGTGCTACAACAGCCACTAACCTAACTACAGGTCTATGGTGGGATACTGCTGCAGGCTCAGCCACTGGCTCTACAGTAGCCTATAATGCTACAGGCGGCAACACTGCTGCGGTTATGAATAAGCTGCTGGCTGTAAACGTAATCATCAACATAGCCACAGCTGATGTAACAGGTGGAGTACTAGAGATCTATGCAATCTACCTACCCCTTACAGATGGAGCAAAGCTGATATGACTGTTGTTAATAGTGCGCTTTGTTATCCGTCTCTGGCCAGGGATCAAGTTGGTATTATCAGCAGTACTATTACCTTCGATACTACCACTGGCCCAGTTGGTACTCCTACCATCACTGTATTCACTATTACAGGTAGAGTCTTTATCTACCAGATCTTTGGGCACTGTACTGTAGACCTACTTAGTGCTGGTGGTGGCACCCTAGCTCTAGGAGTAGTCGGTAACACTGCTGGCTTTATAGCGGCTACCACAGCCACAGCCATAGATGCTGGGGAGTGGTGGATAGATGGTACTCCTGTAGCTGGACATACTACTGTTCCATACAATGCTACAGGTGGTGCTACTGCGGCTGTTGCCAATAAGGTAGTCTCCTCTAATGTTGTAGCTACAGTAGCTACAGCAGATATTACAGCAGGAACCCTAATCATAACAGCTATGTATTATCAGTTAACTAGGCAAGCGAGGTTAGCATAATGCCTTATGATGTAACTAAGACTAAAGGTGGTAAGGTTAGAGTAACTTCTCCTCACGGAGTCAAAGCTAAGTCAACTACCCCTGCCAAGGCTAAGAGACAGATTAACTTGCTACGCGGAGTAGAGCATGGTTGGAAGCCTACAAAGGGTAAGAAGTGAGCAGTACTCGCCTAGAGATAGAGCAAGAGATAGTTCGTATCCTTGCTCAGCTTGACCCTGAGGCATCGATGGTACCAGTTCCTTTTAATGGAAGCATAGCTACCGATGGCGCTACTATCACTGCACCCTATCTAGATCGTGGTACTATCAATGCTAACCGCTATGATGGTAGGATTATTAAGGTAGCTGAAGATGCAGCTGCTGTTGACTATGCTCCTGCAGTTACCCTAGGAGCGGCTATTACGGACACTACTGGCACTACTGTAACTGTGTCTAGTTCTACCGACATACGGGTAGGGCACATTATAGAAGTAACAGCAGCTGAGAAGATGTTGGTCAGAGCTATAGTTAGTGGTACTTCTATAACAGTAACTCGTGGCTATCAGGGTACAACTGCTCAGACACATCTTAATGCTGCTACAGTCAAGTACGATCCTTTTGGCTTCACTACTGGTGTAGACAATGGAGGCTTTGCTGCTGGTGGTGTTATAACTATTAGTCCTAACTTTGCCTCCGTAACAGGGACTGAAATTGGCTCTCTGTATGGTGCCGGCAGCTTTATCATGTATCCTAAGGGTATAGTGCCTGAGTATATCATTGCTAGGATGAATGCAGTCCTAAGGAATACTTCTCGACCTCATCTGTGGTTCCCCAGTCTGGTGCCTGACTCGGATATGTCTAGTGCGGATCTAGCCAACTGGCCTTTAGTCTCCTCTGGTACTAGAGTATTCACTACTACAGCAGCCAGCATTCTCTACGGTGAACGAGCATTGGCTATTACTGCAGCTGCATCTATTGGCTCAGGAGCAGAGTCCCTAGCGTGGCCTGTTACTGAGGGCGAACAGATGATAGTCCTGGTGCCTATCAAGAACAATCCAGTGGCTGACGCTACAGCTGGTACTATAGCTAAAGTAGTCCTGCGTAGAGTAACAACTACTGCTGCTGACATTAAGTCCGTTACTAATCTTAATGAGCGACTCTACACTGATGTATTCTTCCGTGAGACTATCCCTGATGGCTGCCAGATGGTTAACCTACAGTTCCTTAGTGCAGCAGCCTCTGCTCTGTTCATAATCTCGCCTCACGTAGTTGTCCAATCAGATCGGCGCCGCTGGTACTCAGTCCCTAGTTGGTGGACTAGAGAGAGCCAGCTTAAAGAGCTAGTAGTATGGCAACCTGACTACAGCAGTGATGAGCCTGATAGCTACATCAGCCTATCTCAGGGTCAGTATGCAGTCAAGAACGCCGACTTCCTTAGGTCAGATATAGATATAACTCCAATGAGAATTGGCTTTGCTAACCAAGGCAGCTACCCTGTTGGGTGTATAGTCCAGAGGCCCTTTGCTGAGCTTGGTGGAGACTCTACTACCACTGTGGCTGACAAGGATTACGTAGCCTTTAAGACAGTATCTAATATACTCCGTGATAGGCAGGATCAGGCCTGGAAGCACTGGGCAGCCAGAGCCTCTGTACGTGCCAAGATGTTTAAGTACGGTGGCCGTGAGATAGATATGAGAGAGAACCTGACCTATGCGGAGTCATACTAGTTGGCTACTACCCCACTACGGATTACTCTAGATGGCAAAGAGTATCCCTGTAAGGAGTTCGTCGAGGCCCAGAAAGCTGACAAGATTGAGCGTGTCTGGCCTGATGGCTTCTGGGATGGTATAGGTGAGTCCAGGGTAAGGTCTCCTAGGCGCTGTCTCTACGCTCACTTTATGGACTTAACTAGTCCACCCTATGTGAGGCTAATACCAGCACCAGTTAGCATTGGTGTCTCCTCTGGCCCTGATGTAGCTACTCCGTTTCCCTTCTACTTTCTACAGGGGCGACAGCCTAATGCTACCAATGTAGTCTATATGCTTATTGGCAGCTACCGAGTCAAGATTAATAGGGATACTAATGCTATAATCTACACTACACAGGATAATGCCTCTGATATTTATGGTAGATCTACCTACTTTGAGAGCGGGATATATCTAGCTAAAGGCGATCAGAGGGATGCTGCTACACTAACAATAGCTAATGGTAGTCCAGACACTATAACTGCCATAACAGGTATTAAGGCTAAGCACTTTGCCAAGCTACAAGATCAGGGTGTATCTAAGTTAGCGCGTAGCTTTCTAAACTTCCTTCAGTTATCTCCTGACGGCTCTACTTGGTCTACAACTAGCTTTGAGGTCGGTGACAGTTCTCTCCCAACATCAGATATGTTAGAGTCCCAGGGAGAGATAATTGTTATCAAACCTGATGGGCCTTACAAGTTTGATCCTCAGGGTAATTCCCTTCCACTCCAGCGGTTTGTCGGCAGTAACTTAACTACCTCAGTCTTCAATGGCTCTAACTCCCACGGTCACGGTACCTATGCCTATTGGGTAGATCAAGCTGCCCTATGGCGTATCTTAGGAGACAACGTTCTCCCTGTGGGCTTTGAGTCTGATCCGCAGTATTTTGCAACAGCTAATGTTGACATAGTAGCTAACTCACAGTGGAGATCAGTTACTGCCTATGGCCGCTGGCTATATGCTACCAGATCAGGCCAACTCTGGCAGGGATTCATCAAGGATGATGGTACTGTCCAGTGGTATGGAGCTATCTGGAATGAGTCAACTAACTCTGCTCTTAGATGTAACATAGATGCTGGAGTAGGCACTGGCCCTGCCCTGTGGTTAGCTAGTTCCACTACTCCAGGGTTCACTACCTTCTATCGCTTTGACCTCCAGCTAGATGGCTCTATGCGCAGTGTAATAGGTAGTTCTAGAGGCGCTCAGTCTGGCTCAGTGCCTACCTTCCGCTTCGGTACTGATGATTTTGATAAGCCTGACCGTACTAAGCAGCTTCGACGCTTTTGGGTTATAACAGAAGGCTTTGTGGCCGGAGATATACTGCAGCTCCAGGCTGAGCTTGATGGTGCTGCTGCCCAGAATGTAGGTACCACTATTACCACAAATGGTCTAATAGAGAAAGTCCCTACAGCTACCTCCTCAGGTACAGTTCTTGCTAGCTCTGATAGCTTCCGTGAGGCTCGTATAGGCTTTAAGTTTACTGGTTTTGCAGGAACCAGTGATCCCAGGATAAGAGCTATGGGTGTAGAGTGTCTCACTCCTCCTATCTACAAGGCTACAATAGAGTTAACTCCAGAATCAGTCCGTGGCTATCAACGTGGTATACAGGGTATGCTACAAGACTTGAGAGAACTACAGAATGGACAGAGGGTTGAGCTTAAGGCCCCTGAGTTAGATGCTACTAGAACTAGTTATATTACCTCTGTCCAGGAGAAGGTAGTTGGTAAAGAGCTAGATACAGTAGGTTATGAGGTAGAAGTCCTAGCTGAGGTTATGACGATCCCGAGTAGTGTAGCATGATAGACACTGTTGAACGAGAAGTCCAGGATCGGCTTGACAAGCTAGAGTCTGGATTTACTAAGCTTACCTCCAGGATGCCTAAGGCTAATATGATAGCTAAGGCAGTAGACGGCCATCACCATATGGAGTCGGTGGAGCTGTTTGATGAGTCTGTTAGTCAGGGGTTTGGCTACCAGATAGACTTCCAGGGCGCTAGTGTCTATTCTTACCGTGACGGTAGGCGTCATATAGTCAAGATGGACACTACTATGTCCTTTGCCCAGGGGACATATGTTGGAGATGGAGCCGCTAGTAAGGCTATAACAGGCCTAGGCTTCCGCCCTAAGCTAGTAGTCGTTAAGGGCGACACAGCTACTAACGGTCATGCTATGGTACGCGCCACTAGTATGAGTGCAGCGGAGAATCTCACTAACGGTACCCAGGATCAGGGAATAGCCTCCCTTGATGCTGATGGATTCACAGTCAATCTAACTGCTAGTGTTAATGGTAGAACTAACGTCCTAGGTGCTACTTACTATTGGTACGCCTTTGGTGGGGATCTAGTAATCTCTGGTAGCTACACTGGTAACGGAGTCTCTGGTCGGCAGGTAACAGGTCTAGCTGTAACCCCAGTTATGCTCTGGGTTATTAGACCCTTGGGTGGCCCCCATTGTTACCGTACTTCTACTATGACTGCCACAGACCTAGACTTCGCCAACAGTGCTGGTGAGACTGACAGGATAAAAAGCTTAGATAATGCAGGCTTCACTCTTGGGGCTGATAGCCAAGTCAATACTGCAGCTGTTACTTACCACTATATTGCCTTTGGTAGAGCTAGCAATCTGGGGTTTGGTACCTATATAGGTAACAGCGTAGATAACCGTAATCTACCTGATGCTGTTGCCGGTTCAACTCCAACTACTGCCTTCGCCTTCGATCCCACTATGGTTAGTATAGTCTCTGAGGCTAGTCAGCTAGCAGTGTGGAAGGTTAGTTCTCTAGCTGGGGATGCTGCTCTAAATTATAGCAGCACTGCCTCAGCAGCCAACAAGATCCAGTCCTTTGGCACTGGACAGTTTCAGGTTGGTACTAGTGCTGAGGCTAACTTCCTTAATGCTGTCTATCACTACTTTGTAGTTACAGCCGCTACTCCTAATAGTCGTATAACTGTTCGTGAGGACGGAGTACTAGTTAGTAACAGTGTTGGTACACTTAACTTTACTGAGCCTGATGTCACTCTCCTTAGTCTGTCTGGCTCTACTGTTACTGCTAATATGGCCCTGTATACTCTCTTAGGTGGTAGGAATAACTCCCTGCTGTCAGGCTCAACAGGACAGGATATATTTGGTACGAGAGGATCTAGTGGAGAACTAGGACTGTGGCCTGCTGCTGCTGATAATATATATACAGGATTTACTATACGGAGTATTTCACCTACAGCTGGTGGTGTAATAGGCAGGGTTCGACTCCAAGACTCATTTGCTACTGGGATTATGACTAGCCCTGGGGCTACTTTAACCTTCATTGATATTCTAAATAGCCTAGGTACAGTCATTGGGGCTAATAACACTACTATAACCGGCTGGTCTACTGAGGGACTTGCTGGCTTTACTAATACAGGTAAAACCGGCACGATCTTCAGAAGTATATACTCTTCGGGTAATATATCAGGTGGCACTGTAACTTCGTGGGCTACCTTTGAGGGGGTTATACAGCCTAGTGGTACACCTACAACTATAACTACTGCCTATGGACTTAAAGTCTCTGGTGACTATGCGTCACTAGGAACCCCTGGGGCTGGATCTACCGATGTAAAGGGCGTCCATATTGGTGATGTAGGCCACGCTAACTTTGCCAATGTTACTGCCCTGGATATACTATCTCAGACTGCTGGTGGTACTCTTACCTTTAATATTAGACAGCGTGGTATTACTGGAGTCAACAGGTTAGCTGCTCCTACCCTAATAGGTCAGGATGCTTCTCCGACCTTCGCTATATTTGAAGTCTCTGGTGGAACAGTATCTCCTACCGCAGCCAGTAATGCTCGTCTAGCTCTAGTTTCCGGTACTATAGTAGAGGCTGGATCAGGACTCCATGCCAGGCTAGTTGGCCTAGAGCTAACTGCTCCAACTATTACGGCAGGTGCTGCTACAGTAACTGCTACAGCTACTCTATACATCAGTGGCGCTCCATCGGCCACTACTACTACAGCTAACCAGAACTATGGCATGATGGTAGGGGGGACTAGGGCTATTCAGTTCCTAACTACTAGTGCTGAGCTTAGAGATCTTAACCATGCGAGGGTAGCCAGAATCTCTGCGACAGGGCCTGGGTTAGACTTAATTCCTCGTATAGGTATCAATCAGGCCAACTCGGCCACAGTTAGGTTTTCATTAACTGAGAATGCCGCTCTAAGCGGTACTCAAATCCTTAACCGCTATACACTGGCTTCTACACAGAGCGGTAATACTACTTCATTAGCAGTATTCCAGGCAGATGGCACTCATAATATTGATGATGGAGTAGCTGAGTACAATCTTACTACGTTTAAAGCTTTCCTTGTTAATACTTCACTAAGCTCAAACACTGGTTTTGGGACTGGAATTGTTACTGACTTTTGGGGATTCGATCTTGCGGCTACCTCAGCCCTAGGAGCGGGGACACAGCATGTTAATGTCTATGGACTAGAGATTCGTGCTTTACCGACTGGGAGTACACTAAATATTGCAATAAGGCAGGGTCAGACCGGTCACCACAATAGGTTAGCTGGTGGATTAATGGTAGGACAGGATGCTACTCCTATAGCTATGTGTCATATCTATCAGCCCACACTGGCTAATGAAGTCCAGCGTCTAGAGTCTACAGCTACTAATGATGATCCTAGGGAGTCGGTCTACCAGAACAGAGTAGCTACCACTGATGCTACAGTTACTACCCTGCATACTGTTACTATTCCAGCCTCTACTACTGTGCAGATTAATGCCTGGGTAACAGCTAGAAGAACAGGGGGAGCAGCAGGTACGGCTGAGGACGGTGCTGGATACATGGTTCAAGCTACCGTTAAGAATGTTGCGGGTACAGCCACACTAATAGGTGCTGTTAATCAGATCTGTGTACAGGAAGATCAAGCAGGATGGGATGCTACTATTGATGTAACAGCAGCTACGGCCAGAGTTAGAGTAACTGGGGCTGCTAACAACAATATAACCTGGCACGCTACAGTTAGAACTTGGCAGCTATCGACATGACTGCTACTCATTCTAACGTATCAGCGGAGGTAACAACTACTGATGCCACTATTACTCAAATCTTGTCTCAGCCACTACGTGATAACAGCACAACCAGGGCACATATAGTAGTAGTTGGTAGGGATAGTGCTGGTAACTCTAAATCGTTTTATAGCTCTGGACTAATGAAGCGTCAGAGCGGTGGAGTAGCAACTCTAGTTGACTCTATACTCTCTGTACTTGCCCCTAGTGGTGATGTAGCTGCGGCTACTGGGCTATTACTGTAGATATAAGTGGTAACGATCTAAGGGTGAGAGTGACAGGTGCCCTGGCTACTACAATAAAATGGTTCTGTTGGATTGAGTTATTCATACTAGAGAGTTAGAGAGAAAATGCCCAAACAGATTACAGTAGACGTGAGCGATGCTACAGTAACAGTTACTCTCCGAAAGGAGAGTGGCAGCATTATTATTAGTGGAGACTATACTATTACTGGTGGAGGCTTTACCCAGAGTACAGGCAGAGTCTTCTCTCCTAATGACTTTACTCCTGCCCAGAGAACAGCTTTACAGACTGCTTATGATATAGTGGTAGCCAAGTGTAGATCAGTGGAGGGAGTCTAGTGTCAAAAACCTTAGATGAGATTATAGAAGCCCTTGACCCCGAAGCAGTCCGTGCAGCTCTGGTCAAGCAGAAGAATCAAGTTAACACTATGATAGCTGAGCGGGTAGTGGGGTTGCAGACTGAGGAGGATAACCCCACTACCAGTGAAGAGGTTAAGAAAGAAATCAGGCGAGTGTTAACTAAGGAGATCCTAGGGCTGCAGGAGGTAAAGGAGGCAATTGAGGAAAGACTGGCTGACTCAGACAACATACTTAAGGGGCTAACAAGTACCAGGGCTAGTAAGCGGAGAATATCCAAGAAGACTAGTAAGAATGGAGTTAAAGAAGATGCAGCTACTGGGAGTTAATGTGGATGCCAGATATGTAGCCTTAGCAAGAGCTGCTATCATGGCAGGCATAGTGGCAGTGGTTGCTGCTGTAGAGACAGTACTAGCCAGTCCTGACTGGGAAGGCTATGCTTGGGTACCGATAGTGCTGCTAGTGCTAAGAGTAGTTGAGGGCTTCATAGACCACAGCGATAAGACTCGTACTGGATAGAGGGGAACATGAGTGGAAGAGAGTGTATCACTTAGAGAGTATATTGAGCGTTGTATAGACGATCTCAAAGAGCTGCTAGATGAGAGATTTCAGACTCACCATGAGCTACATGAAGGTGAGAAGCAGTCTCTGGCGGATAGGCTTAATAGGCTTAATGAGTTACGAGAACTAGTTGGTGAGATTAGAGAAGGCTATGTTACCAGAGAGTTTTATGATACGCAGCATAAGTCAATATCAGCTGAAGTAGGACTCCTTAGAGATAGAATGGGTAGTCTTGAGGGAAGATTTCTAGGTATAGCCCTGGCAGCTACTCTGCTTGGTGCTGTAGCTCTAGTAGTCTCACTACTTAATGGTTAGAATGCTGCTGACTAGTCTGGTAACATTAGCTGTAGCAGGGGTAGGTATAGCCCTAGTGTTTACAACTTACTCTTGGTTGAGTAGTGAGGAGAAACTTGAGGAGATGCAGACGGAAACTCCTACTCCCGCTGTTGCCAGTACTCCTGCCCCAGAGCCTACTGTAGCTCTAACTGAACCCACTGAGACAGCTACTCCCACTTCTACTGTAACAATAACAGATCTGTGGGCTACACCTAGTGCTACCCCAACCTTAGTGCCTACAATAGTCCCCTTCCCAACTGTCTGTACTTCCGTTATCTTCCCCTTTCCTAGTCCACTACCAACTATAGCCTGCATACCGAGGGTACAATGAATTTTATCTGGCCAATAGATGCCCCAAGGATAGTTACTCGTGACTTCTACTTCTTAGATCCACTGTATCTAGGTGGACAGCACGCTGCTATAGATATTATAACAGACGGTAGACCTACAACTGGGGAGCCTGTTAGAGCTGTAGCAGATGGTACTGCCTATGCTAGTCCTATTAAGGACTTCTATTCTGGCTGGAATGTGTATGTAGACCATGCTGATAACTGGCGTAGTGGCTACAGGCACTTTGAACACCAGATACTTCCCCCAGGAGTACCTATACCTGTTAAGCAGGGGGATATACTAGGCTATGCTGATTCAACAGGTACAGTAACAGGGCCGCATCTACACTTTGATCTATGGAACCGAGACCAGCTTAACCCTGATGCATTCTACAAAGTAGGCTGGTGGGCACAGAATCCAGAACAGTATCTAGAGGAGGTAGACTTGGCAACACTAGCAGAGTTAGAAGCACGGATAGCTAAACTAGAGTTTGAGACTTTTGAGCCTGGAGGCATCAATGCTAAGCAGTCAGAGCAGATTGGAAACCTACAGACTGCTGATGAGACTCTATCTACCCAGGGACAGAAGCATAAGCATAAGGTAGTTATTCAGTCTATGACTATTCCAGGTGAGTATATAACTGACTCAGTCTCTGGGGAGTGATCCAGTGTACTCGGCCCAGGTGTAAGGGTCAGGTAGTCTCTGAGCCACATGAGCAGAATCTATGGGTCTGTCTCTTGTGTGCTAGACGCTTTATGAGACTAGATGGGGAGATGATCGAGATCAGAATCCCCCATGAGGAACCTACAGATGGTAGAGAGCCTGGTGGTAAAGTCTGGAGAGCTAAGTATCGACGCCGCTAAGATGAGTAGCAGTACCTTTACTCCAGACAGGCCCATACTTCACCTTGAATGGTGTATATAGAGGCCCCACATGAGCAAGCGCTTCAGGAAAGTCTACCAGCCCGTCCACAAGGATCTCGTCATGTACCTGGAGTGCTTGGTCTTGATGTATTATGCTAGGGTGAAGCATAGCCCTTTTAACAGTGTCAGCACCAGTAGACTGAATAGGGTAATTAATAGCGCACTTCTCAATGTGATCGGGAGTAGCGGTGTCTAGTGTTGGCAGCCTACAGCGCCGGCCTAACATATTCTCTACCCAGCCATGCTCCCAGCCCAGTGCGGCTTGTTCTAACTGGTAGTCGTTGACACCAGGATACGTGTCCAACCATAGCTCCCTATAGTCCTTACATATAGTAAACGGCAGCTTTGTATGTTTGGATAGAGTAAATGGAGCTGCTCTATATTGCATGGCAAAATTAAAGGTCTTACTCCTAAGCCTAGCATCATCGTCCTTTCTAGAGGTATTTGGCCAGAGTCTCTGTTGTGTTAACCAGTGAATATCCTCACCCTTGGCATAGGCAGCTAGTAGAGTTGGGTCTTGGCTAATCTCAGCCATGATCCTCATCTCTAGCTGGTCATAGTCTAGCCAACTCCAGATGTTGAAGTCAGCCTCATAGATGTCTCGGGCAGAGTCTGGTATGTTCTGTAGGTTGCGATCGTAACTGGAGAGTCTACTAGTTGATAGATCCTGTTTGAAGTGTGTATAGGCACGTTTCTGCCCTAAGAATGGGCGGAAGTAAGTACTGAGGAGTTTAGTCAACTTCCTGTGCTCAGTGACAACAGCAGCCAGAGGATCATTCAGTGACTCCAGTACCTCTATGTCTACCTTAAGCTGTTTCTTACTCTTGGTAAATGGTAGATGAGTCCCTCGGGAGGCTAGTACATAGCCAACCTGCTGGTTACTTCCTGGGTTGAACCCTTCCTTAGTGCATATATCTTGGAAGACTAGTCTACGCTGACTTAGCTCTTCATACCAGGTTCTAACCTTGGCTGGTCTAAGCTTGATCCCTCTGGCTGTCATACGGAGGAGTAGTGGGATCATTCTTCTATCTACATCATAGCACTCTTGCATACCAGTGCCGACGTAGTGTGTGTTAGGGAGATCTGGATAGAATCCTGGGCCATTATAGTTATCTTCATGAGTCCAAGTTAGGCTGTGTCCCTCACACCACTCAGGCCCCCTCATCTGGTACCATAGCCTTAGGGTTCCCAGTACATCATGTAGACACTTGTTAGCAGTCACGTCCCAGGGAAGACTGAGCATATTCTGCCTAGCTGGTAGTATGTCAGAGATTGCATCTAGCTCAGTCATAGCATAGGTATGGCTCATATCCTTCAGGTTTAGATCAGGTAGTGCCTGTACCTGAGACATAAGACTAGTATCCTGGGACTTA
>Ga0070704_100001521_pt1 | contig 12498 bp, 10 predicted proteins | sample KBSK5252metaG_FD_65467 | JGI IMG/M metagenome (GOLD analysis project Ga0070704, IMG submission 65467) | Corn, switchgrass and miscanthus rhizosphere microbial communities from Kellogg Biological Station, Michigan, USA - KBS K5-25-2 metaG | ecosystem: Host-associated > Plants > Roots >...
GGCGGTCGCATCCTGTGCTGGCGCGACCTTCCGAGGTCATGATGCCGAAGAGAGGGCTGGTTGGGCCTCCCGCTTCGGATGATGCGCGACCGAACATGCCTGCCCCTCGGCGACGCCTGCTGACGTCCCACGCGCTCTTGCTCTAGTTTCTTGTACCTGCTGCCGTGCCTGCGATCGAGGACAGAGCCGACGGACGCATCGCGCATCCGACCGACGGTCGCTCACCAGTGGTGTCTGGGCGGAGGAGGAAGGCTATGGACAGGAAGCCCAAGGACGTCCTGAGCGAGAACCCGCTCCCGCGGTTCATCGATCGGACAGAACCGTCTCTTCCGTCGGACCCGATCCATAGGTGGATTGGCGCCCGATGACACTCTCGAGTGCGGATGTGGCCCGTCTACTCATCGCACTCGCACTCCTGCTCTCCGCGGCGCATGGCGTGGGATACGTGTTCGTCCGCCTGCGTCAGCCCCGCGTCGTCGGCGAGATCATCGGCGGCCTCCTCCTCGGACCGACCGTCGTCGGCGCAGCATCCCCGTCCCTGCAGGCGCGGATCTTCCCTCCAACCGGCCCGACACCGCTCGTACTCGATGCGATCTACCAGCTTGGACTTCTGCTCCTGATGTTTAGCGCAGGCGCCGAGATTCGGTCCGCGTTCCATCGAGACGAACGGCGCACGGTCGCATGGGTCAGCGTCACGGGCATGGCCCTGCCATTCCTCGCTGGATTGGGGGTGCTGCTCTTCGTTGATACGACGCGGTGGGAGGGTACGGCGGGGGCCGGAACACCGTTCTTGTTGGTCTTCGCGATCGCGATCGCCGTCACCAGCATCCCGGTCATCTCTCGGATCATGTTCGACCTCGGGATCCTCGAGACGTCGTTCGCGCGGATCGTGCTTGGCGTCGCAGTGGTCGAGGACGTCGTGCTGTACATCCTTCTCGCGATAGCGCTCGGGCTGGTTCAGGGCGCATCCGGTGATGTCTATGGTCTGCCCGACGCCCTGGGTCTCGACCCAGCATCTGGTCTCGCCACTGCGTATCACGTCTTCGTGACGGTCGGGTTCCTCGCCCTGGCCTTGACCCTTGGTCCTCCGATCTACCGGTGGATCCTTCGCTTCCGATTCAACGTGGTCGAGCGAGGAAGCGCGATCGGTTTCCAGCTGATCTTCATGTTCCTTGCGACGGTTGTCGCTGTCTTCCTCGGGGTCGTCGCACTCTTCGGGGCTTTCGTCGGAGGCATCGTGGTGGCCTCGTCGTCGAGCGAGAACGCGGCGAGAGCGCGCGAGGAGATCAAGAGCTTCTCGTTCGCGTTCTTCATCCCGGTGTATTTCGCGATCGTTGGCCTGCGGCTCGATCTGCTCCGCGACTTCGAGCCGCTCTCGTTCCTCGCGTTCACCGCGTTCGCTTGTATCGCCAAGTCCGCGAGCGTCTACCTCGGGGCGCGCATCGCCCGAGAGCCGCGAACCTCCGCTATCAACTTGGCGGTGGCACTGAACGCCCGGGGCGGACCGGGGATCGTGCTCGCATCCGTAGCGTGGGACGCTCGGATCATCGACGACGGGTTCTACACGACACTCGTTCTTCTCGCCGTGCTCACCTCGCTCGCGGCAGGGTCCTGGCTCGAGTCTGTCGTTCGAAGCGGGCGGCCATTGAGGGCCGAACGTTCTACCGCGGAAGCGTGACTCGCTCGCGGCCGGCGCAGACCGCACGCGCTCGACCAGGTCACGATGGTGGGCATCGGCTCAGATTCAGCTGCCCTGTGATGCAGGCCACCTCACGACACCGGGAGGGCCGGGCTCGTGAAAGTCCTCTCATCTGTGACTTCGCTTAAGTCTCCGGCCTTGCGGACCGACCTAATCTGGGTGCGAACCGGAGGGCTCGGGCGGACGATCCCAGCGGATGACGACGGTCGCATCTGCAGCTTCGGGGCCGTCCGCTCGGCCGAGGGGGTGTTGAGCGCATGAAGCGACTCGCGATGTTCGCGGTGATGGTGCTGGTGGGATCCGGGCTCGTCGCGCCGGGTGCGACGGCGGGATCGTCGAGCTCGGGGTTCTTCTCCCACTGCCAGGTGTCACATTTCGGCCAGATGGATCCCATCATGAGCCCCGGGCGGATGTCGGCACACAGACATGAGTTCTTCGGTAACACCACGACCGATGCCAGCTCCACCTTGCGGTCGATGCTGGCGGGAAACACGACGTGTAGTGCGGCGGGCGACACCGCCGGCTACTGGGTCCCTGCGCTCGTTCGCCCGAACGGTCGCGTCGTGAAAGCCGCCGTTGCGAACGTCTACTATCGGCCCGCAGGCGCACAACACGTGTACCCCTTCCCGCAGGACCTGCGGATGATCTCGCACAGGTCGTCGTGGCATTGCGGCGTAGGCCCCGGAACCAACAGGCCCCAGCGATGCGGTCACAGGTATGTCCGCGCTTCGATCGAATTCCCGAGTTGCTGGAACGGCACGGATCTGGATAGCCCGGACCACATGTCTCATCTCACGTTCGACCGGGGAGCTCGGTGCGAAGGGGTCTCGGTCCCGAAGATCACGCTGGACGTCCGGTATCCGATCCACGATGGGACCGGTTACACGCTGTCGAGCGGCCCCCCAAGGACGCTCCATGCAGACTTCTGGAACACCTGGCAGCCGGATGAGCTTGCGGCGGTCGTGGACGCGTGCCTCAACTCGTCGCGAGCATGCGGACGGGTGAAGGGGTCGATGACCTAGGGTTGCAGGAGCGAACGGCGCGTCCGCTTCCCCGACGTCTGGCCCCTTGACATCCGACGAGGTCCGCAACGACCCTCTCACGGTGGTTGCCCAAGAGACACATGTCGACGCCGTTGGGATCCGATGGGTGAAGGTTCAAGACGGCACGAGGAGCCAGCGTGAGCGAACCCTGCTCGACGGCGCCCGAGTTGCCCTCTGTCACGAGTGGACGATGCAGGTGGCAGGTTCCGAGAAGGTGGCGGCGGCGATCGCGGCCACGGTGGATCCGGACGCCGTCTTCACGCTCGCGGCGCGGCCGGAGGCCGTCTCTCGCGTGTTCCCGGGTTGCGAGGTCTGGGTTCCACGACTCGGTCTCCACGGATCCGTGCAGCGGCACTGGCATCAACTGCTGCCGTTCCTCCACGCAGCGTGGGCCTCTCTCACCTTGGAGCGGTTCGACGTCGTCATCACGAGTTCTCATTCGTGCGTGAATGCGGTGCGAACGGGCGGACGACCGCATGTGCTGAGCTATTGCCATACGCCGATGCGATACGCGTGGGCCTGGCAAGAGGAACGCTCGCGCGTGCCGCCGCTCCTCCGACCTGTGTGGCCGGGGGTCGCGGCGGCGCTCCGCGCGATCGACCGCCGCGTCGCTCGAAAGGTCGATACGTTCATCGCGAACTCGGAGTTCGTGGCGGAACGGATCGCGGATGCGTACCGGGTCGCCAGCAGGGTCGTGCATCCCCCGGTAGATACCTCGTTCTACACACCTCTTGCGAACGGATCGAGGGAGTATGTCTTGTTCGCTGGCAGGACCGTCGGCTACAAGCGGCCAGACATCGCGGTCGAGGCCGCCCGCTTGGCCGGTGTGCCGATCGTGATCGCTGGCAGCGGTCCTCTCATCGACGAACTACAACGAAGCGCTTCAGACGCGATGACCTTCGTGGCGCAGCCGAGCGATGAGGAACTCCGGGATCTCTATCGTGGTGCCCGAGCGCTGATCTCTCCCGGCGTCGAGGATTTCGGTATCACGAACGTCGAGGCGATGGCGTGTGGGACCCCGGTCCTCGCCTACGACGGAGGAGGCGCGAGGGACTCCGTCATCCCCGGACGTTCCGGCGTGCTCATCGGTGAACAGTCGGTAGAGGCCTTCGCCCTTGCTATGACTGAGCTCCCACCGTCGTGGGATCCCGGCCCGTGTCGGGAAGCCGCGGAGCGTTTCAGCGAGGTCGCCTTCCGCGAGCGGATGGCCACCGTGCTCGCGGCGATCTGAACCGCCGGATCTGGGAACGGAGTCGTGCCGCGCCTGGAGAGCCGATGCGGCGGCTTCACAAGCTGTATGAGCTCGCGTCGTACCAGGGCTCGCCAACCTCTCCGCAATACTCGAAGATGCGCTTCCGAAGATCCTTCGGCGTACGTTCCACCGTAGCCGCAGTGATGTGTGCGCTGTCGCGAACGAACTGTCTGGCGGGCCCTCCCGTCCGCGGCGCGGCCACGTCGCCCGTGGTCATACGGACGATGTGCCGCTCAACCCGAGATGACCACGGGAGCGCGAAGTGTTCATAGAGGCGCCGGAACTCGTCGATCGGACTGGCGGACAGATCCTCGAGCCGATGTACCGGCGTACCCGTGGCGCTTGCCTGTTGCCCGAGGCCACGCCACAGCATCCTCCAGAGTACGGCGGCGGCTAACCGTGGATCGTCGTACGTCTGCGTGATGAGTCCCTCGTCCTCGGCGGTAAGGAAGTCGCTGACGAACCCAGGTTGACGCCGAAGCTCGGCGAGTCCTCGATTCGCATCCAGACCGAGCCGGTTGAAGCTGTCCGCAACCCCGATCGGATGCCGCAGCACGACCATCGCGCTGAAATCGAAGTGATCGACCACGTATCTCGTGAGGAGACAGCCCACCGGATCCTTGACCACGCAGACCTGGTGCCAAGGGTTGAATCGAGCGAGGCGGTAGTAGAAGGGACCTCGTGATCCCACGATGGGTTTGACCAGCCGGGCAAGTCTTCGGTCGTTCTTATAGTGGCCGGTCCGCAGGCGGGCACGATAGTCGCGGAGGCTCCCGACCGCCTCAGCGATCGAGGGTTCGTTCGAGAGCCCGTGCCTTGTGTAGACGTACAGCTGGTCCATCCCTTCGATCGAACAGTCCGGGTTGAAGGGTTCGTGGATGAAGTCGACGGGAAGCGGAAGGCTCAGGATCCGCCCGACGAAGGTCGTTCCACCGCGTGGGATCCCCGTGACCCACAACCAGCGGCTCGGGACGCTGATCCTCAGCATGGTGAGCACGATCGTCCCATCGCGATGGGTACGGTCCGCATCGTGGGCTTAGTCATCCCGGGATCCCGGAGCGTGCGTCGCGATCGGGGCAGCACTCGCCAACTCTTCGGTGGCCGATTCTGAGACGAGAGGTCCGCTGCGGATCACCTGGATCGCCTTCAGGTAGATCATCACGTTCCTCGACGCGACCGATGCCGCATACCCGAGTGCTGCGCCGACCACGCCCCACCGTGCTCCCGCAGCAAGCGAGGCTCCCCCCATGACGATGACGCTTGCGCCAGTAGCAGCAACGACGAAACCCTCCGTGTTGCACATCGTCAGCAACATCGGCGCGAGCCCGGCCAACGCATTGACCAGCTGGCCGATGCCGAGGATGCGCAACGCGACGGCCGTTTGGGCGAAGTCCGGCCCGAGTAGGTGCACGAGGCGCTCTGGGACTACGATGAACGCGATCGCGAAGGGGAGATAGAGCCCGAGGACCCATCGCTGGGACTCCCGGAGCGCTCGGTGTAAACCCGCTCGGTCGTTCGCGATCGCAAGACGTGCGAACCGCGGAGCGAACACGCTGGACAGCCCCACGACCAGTACCCCAGGCACCGATGTCAACCGGATCGCGGCACCGACGCGTCCGACGTCGGCGAGGCTCATCACGAGCGGCAACAACACCTGCGGCAGGCTCGGAGCGGCGGTCGTGAGGAGGCTCGTCATCCCGAACGACAACACCGTTCGACGCTCTGATCGGGTCCGGGCCGGGATCTTCGATGTCGTCTCGCCGATGCCGCCGAACCGCCGGCGGTGATCCCTTTGGAGGATGACGAAGCTGGCGATGGCGCTGGCGATGGCTCCGAGCGTTTGCGCTAGGGCGAGTCCCACGATCCCGGCGGAACCACCGAGAGTTCGTGCGGCGATGGCCCAGACGATCACGCACAGCGGCGTGAGCGAGAAGTCGAGGAAGACGCCGCGTTGCACCATCGATCGCGCTTTCAACGCGTCAACCCCGATATCGGTGTACGCATACCCTGCGACCGCCGATGCGCCGAGTGCGATGAGCACGAGCGTTGCCGAGCCGGGATAGGATCTGGTGGCGACGATGATCGCAAGAGGGATCCCCAGCGCCGCCGCGACCAGGAAGTTCCGGGTGACCGCCCGCACGGACCTCAGGAACACGATCCGACTCTTCGCCGGTTCGCCGACCTCGTCGGCTTGCGCGATCCACCGAAGCGCGACCCACGGTTCACCGAAGCTGACGGCTGTGCCGACCAGGCGAACGATCGCGGAGAACACCAAGTAGCCGCCGAGGGTTCGGGCGTCGGCGGTTCGCGCGACCACCACCACGACACCCAGCTGTAGGGCCGCGCCGACGGCTCGGTTTGCGAGTACCAGCCCGGTGCTCCGTTTCGGAGCGGCGCCCTCTGGCACGCTAGGCCTCGTCAGCCGCAAGGACTTGGTCAGGCAACGGCTCCATCCGCGCGGCCGCCATCAGGTAGATGAGCACCGGGAAGCACAGCGCCGGCGAGATCATCGCGTTGCTCGTGAAGAGCGTGCCGACGCAGAAGGCGATCAGGGCCAGCGTCGGGCGAGTGACGATCCCTTGCCTTCGGACGCGGCGCGCGATCAAGATCCATGGGGTTGCGAGCAGGATGAGGCCAACGAGACCCGTTTCGGCAGCCGTCTGAAGGACGAGGTTGTGAGAGCCGAAGCCCGATCCGTTCACCTGCACCCCCTCCGTCGCGAGCACGAGGATGCCCGGGATCCCGACCTCGCGGCGGTCGATGTCGTTGAGCCTCCAAGGACCGATGCCGAGCAGCGGACTCTTCACGAACTCGTCCAGGCTCGCGCGCCAGACGCCGAATCGGATCAGGATATTCGCGAGGGAGGCACCGGGGGCCACACCGATGGTGACCGACTTCCCCGTTTCCGGCGACTCTGGTTGGGAGAATTGCGCCGCGGCGTCTTCGAGGAAGGCAGAGGATCCGACGTATCGAACGGTCGATGCGACTCGGCCCGACAGGAGCGCCGTGAGCACGAGACCCGCGGCGATCAGGCCCATCATGCGCGCTCGGTTCCGCCGTGATGGTGAGCTGATGAGCAGGTACAGTCCCGCGAGCAACAGACCGACCAAGGTCGTTCTCGACCCAGATGCGACGACGATCCCAAGCGCAACGATGCCGAGGACGACATCGATCCGCTGTCGTTGGTAGAACGATGGCACCAGGAGCACCAAAGCAGCGACAGCGAACAAGAAACCGCTTGCGTGGTGCGACGAGGTCAACCCCGCGAAGTTGCCGCCGTTGCCCAGGAATGAGCGGAACCCAACCATCCAAAGAGCCAGGAGGCTCGCTCCTGCGATCACGCAAACCCTCATGAGCCCGCGCACCATCAGTAGGTCCCCCCGGTTGACCTTCGTCGTCGCGATCACCAGGAGCGGCAAGAAGGAGATGTAGATCCTTCCCTCGAACGAGAGGAACGCGGGAAGTTCGTGCAGTGTGGGGGCCGCACCCACGAGGATCCCGTACGTCGTCAGACATGCGAGATAGATGAGCGCGACCCAGCCGATACGATCGATCCGCCTGAGGACTACGACGCGGACGAGCAGGATCACGAGGGAGATGACCGAGACGGCGATGGCGAGGTAGTTCCATCTCGAGAGGAAGACCGCCGCGACATACCCGGCGCACAGCCACATCAGCCATCGATGGGGAGCATCCTTTATGGCAGGACGCGCAGGCGCGGGAAGCTCGGGGGTCGCCCGCAACGTGCTCGGAGCGACCGCGGTCTTAACCACGGACGGCATACCCGTAACGTCGGAGGAGGGGCAATGCGATCGCTGTCGTCATGAGACGCTGCTCCTGAGGTAGCCGTTCGATCCACTCATCGTCCAGCCGCAAGCGTAGTGGCGAGGGGTCGAAGCGGTTGAGGTTGCCGGCGATCGCATGGGTCGGGCTCTCGCCGGTCCGTGGCGAGAGCCCGATCGTTCCCCACAGCGGCGCGAGCGCATCGTCGGGGATCGTCACGAGATCCTCATAACGGATGCGAACGTCCGGCTTCACGATGACATCCGTGAATGCGTTGCGGGCAGTCCAGCGGATGGCTACGTACGGTGCGGAATGCGGTGGCATGGTTCCCGCGACGACCCCGTCCGGAACGTGCCGTCGCCTTCCGTGGCTCCACACCACGGCCCGCGGATCGCGAACGAGGTGCAGGATCGTGACGTTCAGGCCCGTTTCGCGCGCCAGGAGCGCGTGACCACCGTGCTTCGAGGTGTCGACGATGACCTTCGCCCCGGAGACCCGCGCGATCTCCTCGTAGAGCCGTCTCAGTGCCGCAAGGTATCGAGCGCGACCCCTCGTGACGCCCGCGACGCCCACGGAGCGTCTGATGGGGCTGGCCGCCCGCTCGCCGAGGGCGTCCAGGGTGCGCGCGAGGGTCTCGACATCGTTCCCGGCCTCGCTCGCGAGTTGTGTGACCACGGGTTCCCACAACACGCATCCGTCCCAGGCTTCGCCACAGCTGCACGTCTGTCGCTCGAGAACGCCGCGCCGCCACAGCCATCGCAACTCACCTACCCCGATCACGTCGGGGCTGGAGAACACGCGGTTGAGGACGGTGGTCCCCGAACGACCCCAACCTGCGACGTAGAGGATATGCGGGTCAGCCGACACCCGAAGCCCCCGCGTCGGCCTGACCGTCTGGTCCCAGGGCAGGGCTGTACCGAGACCAGCGCTCGAGCAGGTCGATGCCGGTGAGCCGGCTCGCGAGATCTACCTCAGGCCCGAAGCGACGACCGAGGTCGACCTGGACGGCGTCCGTGGCCTCTGGCTCCCTCTCGATCGGGCGATAGAGGAGTCGTTGCACCGTGGGGCTCCCCTTGATGCGTCCCACGACCTTCGGCCCGCCGAAGCCGCGAACCACGACCGCGGCACGCTTCACGAGCGCTGCCGCCAGATCACTGCGCGGGCGAGCCGCCGTCAGGCGCGGGTCGAGCGCGTGCTTACTGACGACGTGTTCGGACAGGGCGAGGTCGTCGTACAGACGGGCAGCGAACCCTGCCGTGTCGGCCACCAGATCGTCGAAGAGCACGATCAGGATGCGTTCCGGCTCGAAGACGTCGTACCACCGTGAAAGATGCGTGCCGTAGTCACCGTGCTCCAAGATGTCGGGGTATGCCGTCACGGCGTCATCGAAACTGCCCTTGTATCCGTGCTTGCGACGGTGCAGCCATGAGCTCACGGCTCTGTCGGTCGGATCGCGGAGGCATGCGAGGAGTTTGACGTCGCTCGAGAGCTCCTCGTGGATGCGTTTGGGAGCATCCTCGTCATACAGATAGTCGTGACAGACCTCGACGACGACCCGATGCTCGGGCTGGGGCGAGAACTGGCGTTCGTACCATCGGATCCCTCGATGGTGCTCCGTGGTGAAGTAGTACGTGTCCTTCGCGGGCGTAACGTAGACCTCGGGATGATCGCGGAGGAGTGCAGAGATGCTCGTGGATCCGGCCTTATCCGCGCCGATATATACCAAGTTCGGAAGCCTCGGGTTCGCCATCTCGGATGTCATCGGGGGAAAGGCCTTGTCGGGGAGCGCGAATCCTAGCAGAGGCTTCCCTCACGGTCGATGGTCGCGGCCTCGGTCCTTCGGCTAGAAACAGCCCCATCGAGCTGCGCGTCCCCGCGAACCGCGCTTTCGAACGAGACATGGCTGTTTCCCCTCACGGCGGGTGGATAAGTCCCTCACCGGGGGATAGCGAGTAGTCGTTCGAACTACGCTCGTGTAGTTACCCGGTACCCCCGATCGGGCGGGGAGCCCCTCTATTGACGTAGGCCGTTTCAGCCACAGAGAATAGCCGCCATGACTTATCCCCCTGCGATGCAACCCAACGCTGACCCTGATCCTCCCTGGGCGACAGCGATATCTGAAGAGGTCATCATCGTTCCAGACCTCGCTGTCGACGCCGACGGCGGGGGATCCCCCGAGCCTGAACAACGAGCCGCCGGCGGCCGCCTGTATCAGGTCTCGAAGCGCATCTTCGACGTCGTCGTCGTGCTTGTCCTTTCGCCCATCTGGATACCGATCTACATCGTGATCGCGCTCGCGATACTGGCGACCGACGGGCGGCCGATCCATTACAAGGATCGCCGCGTGGGGAGGGGCGGCAGAGAGCTTGCAGTGGTGAAATTCCGGACGATGCACTCGTCGGCGAAAGCCGATCTCGACGAGCTGCTCGCTGCCGAGCCGTCGTTGCGTGCGGAATTCAGCCGGTTCGCGAAGCTCCGATCCGACCCCCGCATCACGTCGATCGGGCGCCTCCTTCGTCGAACCAGCCTGGACGAGCTGCCACAGGTCCTGTGTGTCCTCAAGGGGGGCATGAGCTTGGTCGGCCCTCGACCGTTATCTCATTGGGAGATCGAGCGGTTCTACTCGGGGGCAGCGAAGATCGTGCTGTCGATACCACCCGGCCTGACCGGCCTTTGGCAGATCTGTGGACGTTCGGCCCTATCGCTGGAGGAACGGGTGCCGTTGGATGTGCTGTACGTTGTCGAGCGCGGGTTCAAGCTCGATCTGTTGATCCTCATGAGGACGATACCCTTGGTCCTCCGGGGGCACGGGGCCGTGTAGCGGACCGGTGCATCTCGTGAGAGATCACGGGTAGGCATGCAGGTGACCTCGACGGCGCAGCGCTTGGACTCGAAATCACGTAGGGAAGGTAGGGTGGCACGATGGGTATGGATCGGGATCTGCAGCGTCCCGACGAGATAGATCTCGGCGCCTATCTCGCAGGCTTGCGGCGCCAGAAGGTGCTGATCGTCGTGATCACCCTCATCGGTCTGGCGCTCGGTCTGGCCTACTCACAGATCAAGACGCCCACCTACACCGCGACGGCGACCGTGCAAGTGACTCCGTCGAGCGACCAGCCATCGAACGCCTCCGAACTGTTGGCGACCGAGGAGATCGTGGCCGGATCGATGGCGGTCGCCGACATCGCGGCCACCGAGGCCGCTCCGTCGAGCGATCCCGCGACGCTCCTCAAGCGCCTGAGCGTCTCGCGGGGCCTGGGAGACGCCAATGTCCTGCAGTTCCGTTACTCCAGCACATCGCCTGCTCTTGCTCGCGCCGGGGCGGACGCGTTCGCTCATGCGTATGTGACCTTCAAGGAGCAGCAGGCCGCCCAGGGCTATCAAGAGCTCCGATCGTTGGTGCAGGGGCAGATCGATGATCTGACCAAGCGCATCGAGACGTTGAACCGCAAGATCGCCTCCCTCCCGAAGAACTCGGGCCAACATAACGCCATCCGGGCGACCGTCGGCTCCCTGTCCGACCAGATCAGCGAGTTGCGGACCCGTCTCGCGCAAGCGCTGCCGGTCGGAGCGGAACAAGCCCGCGTCATCGAAGCAGCAGACCTGCCTTCGTCCCCGGTCAGCCCCGATCCGCTCGTGGACGCCGTTGCGGGCTTGATGATCGGATTCTTCACGGGGATCGCTGTGGCTTTGATCCGCAGTCGACGGGGGGAGCGTTGGCGCGGAGCGGTCGAGCTTGAAGAGTGGCTCGGCGCGCCGGTCCTTGGGATGATCCCGAAGACGGCCGAGCGCCGTGAGGTCGTGACCATCCGCGAGCCCAGGAGCCCTGCTGCGGAAGGATACCGGAAGCTCCGTGCACGACTGTTCCTGATCGGGTCTCACCCACCCAAGACGCTGATGGTGACGAGCCCTTCCTCCGCTGAGGGGAAGAGCGCCGTTGCCACCAATATCGCGGTGACACTCGCACAGGCCGGGAAGAGGACGATCCTCGTTTCAGCGGACTTCCGTCGTCCCGGGGTGGATCGGTTACTCGACCTCCGCCCCGCGCCAGGGTTCTCGGAGGTGCTCTCAGGAGAGAGTGCCCTCAGCACGGCGCTGCAGCCATCCGTCGTGCAGAACCTGTGGGTCCTGTCGAGCGGCCGTTCGTCGAGTGCGGATATCGACGTCTTGCATTCCGATTCGATCGAAGAGTTCCTTCGCGTAGGCGATCTCGTGGACTACATCGTCATCGACGCAGCCCCGGTCGTCGCGGTCGCCGATGCCCTCGTACTCGCGGGCTGGGTCGACGGCGTCGTGATCGTTGGGAACGGTCGTCATGTGCCACGCGAGGAAGCGATCCGGGCGCGCCAGGAGCTCGAACGGGTCGGAGCTCACCTGCTCGGGATCATCGTGACCCAAGCCCCCCACGGACACGGAGCGGGGGATGGTGGCTACGGGTGGGCGCGCCAGGACTCAAAGACTGATACGAAGGGCGGCGCCACGCCCGAACGCACCGGCTCTCGCCCCGCCACCGCAGGTCGCTTCGGGGGCAACGGACGCAAGGACGCGGACGCGGAAGCGTGGCTCCAGCAGCCTCTGTCGCCTCCCGAGTTGGCAGAGCCCCGTGAGCCCAGCGACCCCTCCGTGCCGCGCTAGCCGACGGGCCTACCCGAAGGGCCAGATCTCGAGTCCGTGGACGCAATTCCGGACGTCCATCGAGATGTTGATCGATTCGATCGCTT
>Ga0070704_100001528_pt1 | contig 12486 bp, 8 predicted proteins | sample KBSK5252metaG_FD_65467 | JGI IMG/M metagenome (GOLD analysis project Ga0070704, IMG submission 65467) | Corn, switchgrass and miscanthus rhizosphere microbial communities from Kellogg Biological Station, Michigan, USA - KBS K5-25-2 metaG | ecosystem: Host-associated > Plants > Roots >...
CGGAGCCCGACGGGCGCCCAGGATCGCGAACCATTTGAAGACGCAGTTGGAGATGGTCAGGACGATCAGGGTCATCATGACCATGGTGAGGCCGGCGTTGAGATAGTTCTGGAAGCGCGCCCCCGCCGTATCCGCCATCCGCGCACGAGGCAGGAAGTTGTCCGTGACCGTCAGCCAGCCCGCGGTCAGGGTCGTGGTGGCGACGAAGGCCAGCGGCAGGAGCGTCGTCCAGGCGTAGCGCCCCTTCCCCGACCGGATGATCACCGTCGTGCCGATCGACAGCGCCATGGCCGCGAGCAGCTGGTTGGCGATGCCGAACATCGGCCAGATCGTGCTGATCGTCCCGGTCTGGATGAACAGGCCCCACGCCGCCACGACCAGGAGGGACGCCACCACCGCCCCGGGGAGCCAGTCGGTGCGCTCCATCGGCCGGTAGATCTTCCCGAAAAACTCCTGCAGGAGAAAGCGCGCCACGCGCGTCCCGGTGTCGATGGTGGTCAGGATGAAGAGCGCCTCGAACATGATGGCGAAGTGGTACCAGTACGCCATCAGCCCGCGCATCCCGGGGACGTTCGAGAAGACGTGCGCCATGCCCACGGCCAGCGATACCGCCCCGCCGGTCCGCCCGGCGACCTCCTCGCCGACGTCCCTGGAGAGTTCCGGCAGGTTCTCGACCTGCATGCCGAGCTTCCCGAACTCGTCCTGCGGTACGTTGATGGCGAAGTAGTCGGCGGGGGCCAGCGACAGGACCGCGATGAAGGCCATGATCCCGACGAACCCCTCGCACAGCATGGCGCCGTACCCGATCGGCCGGGCATGGCTCTCCCGGTCGATCATCTTCGGGGTGGTCCCCGACGCGACCAGGGAATGGAAGCCGGAGATGGCGCCGCAGGCGATGGTGATGAAGCAGAAGGGAAAGACCTTGCCCGGAATGATCGGTCCGCCGCCCGCGACGAACGCGGTGAACGCGGGCATCCTGATTTCGGGGGCCACGATGAACACCCCCACGGCCAGGGCCGCCACCGTGCCGATCTTCATGTACGAGGACAGGTAGTCGCGGGGACACAGGAGCATCCAGACCGGCAGGACCGAGGCGATGAACCCGTACGCCATCAGGGCGAGGGTGATCTGGCCGCGCGTCAGAGTGAACCAGGGGCCGAGGAACGAATCCGGCACGAAGCGGCCGGCGATGACGGCGACGCACAGTCCGATGACCCCGATGATCGTGCCGCTGCGGTACGCGCCGGGCCGCCAGCGGTACATGTAGAAGCCCATGAACAGCGCCAGCGGGATGGTGACCGCGATGGTGAATGTCCCCCAGGCCGAGTGCTGCAGCGCATTGACCACCGACAGCCCGAGTCCGGCGAGGGCGATGACGATGATGAACAGGATCGCCAGCATGGCGGTCAGGCCGGCGAGGGAGTTGACCTCGGTCCGGGCGATCTCCGCCAGCGATCGGCCGTCCCTGCGCATGCTGGCGGTCAGGATGGTGAAATCGTGCACCGCCCCTCCCAGCACCACGCCGACCAACAGCCACAGCAGCCCGGGGGCCCAGCCGAACTGCGCCGCCAGCACGGGGCCGATCAGCGGTCCCGCGCCGGCGATGGCGGCGAAGTGATGCCCGAACAGGACCCACTTGTTGGTCGGGTGATAGTTCTGGCCGTCGTTCAGCCGGTGGGCCGGCGTCGGTCGGGAGTCGTCGAGAGCGAACACGCGCGCGGCGAGAAAGGCCGAATAGTACCGGTAGCCGATGCTCAGGATGCAGATCGCCGCGATGAGGATCGGCAGGGCGTTCATGGCGTGATGCTACCAGAAGAGACTCGCCGCAAGCGGTTATAATGCCCCCATGGCACAACCGCAGACCGAGCAGGCGCCGGTGCTGTTCGAGACGTCTCCGGATCGCTACCGTCACTGGCGGCTGGAGGTGCAGGGGGACACGGCACGGCTGGTGTGGGACGTGCAGGAGGGGCAGCCGCTCAGGCCGGGCTACGCCCTCAAGCTCAACTCGTACGACCTCGGCGTCGACATCGAGCTGGCCGACGCCGTCAGACGCCTGCGCTTCGAGCATCCCGAGGTGCGCGCGGTCTCCATCGTGTCGGGCAAGGAGCGCGTCTTTTCGGCCGGCGCCAACATCCACATGCTGGCGGCCTCCTCCCACTCTTTCAAGGTGAACTTCTGCAAGTTCACCAACGAGACCCGGCTGGCGATCGAGGAGGCCTCCGCCGCCTCGGGGCAGCGCTACCTGGCGGCGTGCAACGGCATCGCCGCCGGCGGCGGATACGAGCTGGCGCTCGCCTGCGACGAGATCATCCTGGTGGACGATGGCAGCTCCGCGGTGAGCCTGCCCGAGGTGCCGCTCCTCGGCGTCCTGCCGGGGACCGGTGGATTGACGCGACTTTCCGATAAGCGCCGGGTCCGGCGCGACCACGCGGACATCTTCTGCACCACCGCCGAGGGGGTGAAGGGGCAGCGCGCCGTGGACTGGAGGCTGGTGGACGCCGTGTCCCCCCGGAGCCGTTTCGACGAGACGGTGCGGGAGCGGGTCGCGAAGCTGGCGGCTGCCGTCCCCCGGAAGGAGGGGCCGGGGGTGCGACTCCCGGCGCTGGACGTGAAGGTCGGGAGGGACGAGCTGGTCTACACGCACCTCCACGTGACCATCGATCGCGCCACGCGCACGGCTGGCCTGGTGCTGAAGGGGCCGTCCGGTCCGCCGCCCACCGACGCCGCGGCGCTGCGCCGCGAGGGGAGCGCCACCTGGATGCTGCGGCTCTTCCTCGAGCTCGAGGACGCCATCTGCCGCCTGCGCTTCAACGAGGAGGAGATCGGCGTCTGGCTCATCCGGACCGAGGGGGAGCCGGATCTGGTGGCCGCCCACGACGAGGCGCTGTCCCGCCTCGCCCCGACCGACTGGTTCGCCCGCGAGGTGCTGCTCCTGGCCGGACGGACGCTGCGCCGCCTGGACGTGACCGCCCGCACCCTGTTCGCCCTGGTCGAGCCGGGCTCGTGCTTCGCCGGGAGCCTCCTCGAGGCCGCGCTGGCGTGCGACCGGACGTACGCCCTGGACGATCCCGATCGCCCCGTGGCCCTGCGGCTGTCCCCCCTCAACTTCGGCGCCCTGCCGATGGGGCACGGCATGACGCGCCTGCAGGCGCGCTTCCCGCAGAGGCCGGAGGCGCTGGAGGCGTTCCGCAAGCGGACCGAGGCCGGTGAGCCGCCACGCTTCGACGCCCGGGCCGCCGTCGAGGCGGGGATCGTGACGATCGCCGCGGACGAGATCGACTACGAGGACGAGGTGCGCGTGGCGGTCGAGGAGCGCTCCTCGCTGTCGCCCGATGCGCTCACCGGCATGGAGGCCTCGCTCCGCTTCCCGGGGGCCGAGTCGATGGAGACGAAGATCTTCGGCAGGCTGTCGGCATGGCAGAATTGGATCTTCCAGAGGCCGAACGCGGTCGGCGAGCACGGCGCCTTGAAGTGCTACGGCCGGCCGGAGCGCCCGGCCTTCGACTGGCGGAGGACGTAAGCGTGGAGCTGCACGAGAAGATCCCGAACAACGTCGACCTGTCGGCGGACCGCAAGCTGCAGCGCGCCCTGGAGCACTGGCAGCCGTCCTTCCTCGCATGGTGGACGCAGATGGGACCGGAGGGGTTCCAGGCGACCGACGTCTATCTCCGCACCGCCATCTCGGTCGACAGCACCGGCTGGGCCCACTTCGACTATGTGAAGATGCCGGACTACCGCTGGGGCATCTTCCTGGCCCAGGCGGAGCCCGGCCGCGTCATCGGCTTCGGCGACCAGGCCGGAAAGCCGGCCTGGATGGAAGTCCCCGGGGAGTACCGCAATCTCCTGCGGCGGCTGATCGTCACCCAGGCCGACACCGAGCCGGCCTCGGTGGAGCAGCAGAAACTTCTGGGACGCACGGCGCCGAGCCTGTACGACCTGCGTAACCTGTTCCAGGTCAACGTCGAGGAGGGGCGGCACCTCTGGGCGATGGTCTATCTCCTGCACGGCTACTTCGGGCGCGACGGGCGGGAGGAGGCGGAGGCGCTCCTGGCGCGCCGTTCGGGGGACCCCGACCGCCCCCGCATCCTGGGCGCCTTCAACGCGCCGATCGAAGACTGGCTGTCGTTCTACATGTTCGCCATGTTCACCGACCGGGACGGCAAGTATCAACTCCTGGCCCTGGCCGAGAGCGGCTTCGATCCCCTGGCGCGCACCACGCGTTTCATGCTGACCGAAGAGGCGCACCACATGTTCGTGGGGGAGACCGGCATAAGGCGCATCGTCAGGCGGACCTGCGAGCTGATGCGCCAGGCCCCGGACGGCGACGTGCGGCGCCTGGGGGGCATCGACCTCGCGACGCTCCAGAAGTACATCAACTTCTGGTATTCGGTCTCTCTCGACCTGTTCGGCGGCGAGATCTCCTCGAACGCCGCCGAGTACTTCGCCTGCGGCCTGAAGGGACGGGTCAACGAGAAGGGCTGCGAGGACCACCTGGCGCTTTCCGGTTCCTATCGCATGACGGTCCCGGAGGCGGGGCGCCTCGAAGAGAAGGACGTCCCGCTGCGCAACGCCATGAACGAGATCCTGCGCGACGCCTATATCGAGGACAACCAGCGCGGCCTGGAGATGTGGAACAAGACGATCGCCGAGCACGGCATCGACTTCCGGCTGCAGCTGCCGTCCAGGCGATTCAACCGCCGGATCGGCGTCTATGCCGGGCTGCATTTCGATCCCGCCGGCAATCCGGTCACCGAGGCGGAGTTCCGGGCGCACACACCCGCATGGCTGCCCGCCGAGTCCGACCGGGAGTTTGTGAAGAGCCTGATGCAGCCGGTCCTGGAGCCCGGAAAGATCGCCGGCTGGATCGCCCCCCCGACCAAGGGGATCAACGGCCGGCCGCTGGAATTCGAATACGTCAGGCTGACCTGAGAAGCGATCCACCAACCCTCCGCCTCTGACGAAACCGTTACGGCCGGCATCCCCGCAAAGTCCGTCCGGAAGCCCCTTTCCGTGCGGTCTTCATCCATGAAACCTATATTCAGGGTCGGCCGTTCCGCCGCCGACCCGGCGCGGAAGCGGGGGGAGGTCGGGTCATGTTTCGTGCCGGAGTGCGCGCGGGGTCGCGACCCAGCCTCATCCGTTTGTGGGCGCTCGTCCTTCTCGCATCCTGTCCTCGAAGCACGCTGGCGGATTCCCGGCCCGGCGCCATTGGCGGGCAGATCACCGATCCCGGCACCGGCAGGCCGGCGGCGGTGCTGCGGGTCGTCCTGGAGCTGATCGCCGGGGACGCCGAATCCCGGGAGCGTCCTGCCGCGCTTGCAGCCGTCGAGGCGCGGGTCACCTACACCGACTCATCCGGGAGATACCGCTTCGAGGACGTGCCGCCCGGAATCTACCGCCTCGACTTCGAAGGGGCGGCGCACGCCATCGACGGGGTACGGGTCGTCGCGGGACTGGAGCTGCGCGTCGATTCCGATGGAGCTCCCCGGCCGGCGGAGCGGGTCACCGTCGTGGGAAGGAACGAGGGCCAGGGGACCGGCCTTTCCCGGGTAGCCTTCGGACGAGCCGAGCTCGACTCGCGGCCCGCGGCGCTGGAGGACCCGTTCCGCGCCCTGGCGGGGCGGGCGGGAATCGCCCAGGAGAGCGACTTCAAGTCGGAGATGCGCATCCGCGGCAGCGAGGCCTCCGATACCGCGGTCCTGGTCGACGGGCAGCCGCTGCCGTACGCCTATCACTTCGGCGGCAGCGCCGGGAGCGCCGGCACGCTCAACGCCGACCTGGTGGACGAGGTCCAGGTGCACACGGGCGGGTTCTCCGTGGAGTACGGCGATGCCCTGGCGGGAGTGATCGATGTCTCGTCCCGCACCCGGCGCCCGGAATCGATCACCGGCACCGCCGGGCTGGGAAGCGTCCTGGCCCATGCCGCCGTCTCGGGCCCGGCCGGGGACGGTTCCTGGATGTTCTCGGGGAGGATGAGCGATCTCGGCCTCTACGATGAGCGCGTCTCCCCGGACCAGGCCCAGGGCGTCCGGTTTCACGACCTGTTCGCGGCATTCCGCCAGCCACTTGCGGGACAGGCGCGGCTGGAGGCGGTCCTCCTGGGAGCGGGGAATCGCTTCGAGGCGGATCAGGGCCAGGCCGGCGAGGCGGTGATGAGCAGCCGGAACCGGGGGGGACGCCTGAGGATCGAGGCTCCCGTGGACGAGCGGACGCTCCTGCGCATCCAGCTCGCCGACAGCGACCTCTCCGTCCGGTCATCCTCCAGCGACGGCCTGTCTCTCGACCAGGCCCAGGCGAGGCAGGACGTTGCCGTGTCGCTCCTTCGTCTCCTGGGCGCCGCGCACCGGCTGTCCGGAGGATTGAGCCTGGAGCGCACGCGCGGCGTGATGGCGGGGACCGTGTACGACGGCCTCGGCCTGGACGCGAGCGACCAGCAGTACGACGCGACGCGTGTCGGGGCTTTCGTGGAGGACACCTGGCGGCCGGTCGAACACGTCTCGCTGCGCTATGGCGTGCGCGCCGATCGCTCCACGCAGACCGGGTCGGCCGCCCTCAGCCCCCGGGCCAGCCTCGAGGTCAGGCCCGCGCCAGGCCTCGCCGTGAGCTGCGCCGCCGGCCGTTTCGTCCAGTTCCCCCGCCAGGAGCAGATCTTCCTGGCGGCGGGGGAGGGGTTGCGTCGGCAGGAGGCGGACCATTTCATCCTCGGGCTGGAAAAGTCGTTCGAATCCGGCCTGCGCATCGTGCTCGAAGGGTATCGCAAGGAGCTGAAGGGTCCGATCGGCGAGGCGGTCAACCGCTACATCGAGCTTCCGGAGATGATGACGCGGTACGACCGCGGCCGCATCCAGGGAGCGGAGCTCACCCTGGAGCAGGGCGGGGTGGGCGCCTGGGGCTGGGCGCTCAACTACGGTTACCTGCACGCGACGCAGGAGAAGGACGGGGTCGAATCGCCCCGGAATGCCGACCAGAGGCACAGCGCCTCGCTGCTGCTGGGGAGGCCGTTCGGGCGCGGCTGGACGGCGGGGGGGGTCTTGCGCTATGCCAGCGGCCTGCCGTACTCGCCGCTGCGCTCGTTCAACCTCGGCTTCGCCCACGGAATCATCATCGGCGATCTCAACAGCGAGCGCCTGCCGGCGTTTCACCGCCTCGACCTGCGGCTCAGCCGTTCGGTGCCGGTCTCGTGGGGGCGCCTCGCCGTCCAGGTCGACTTCCTCAACGTGTACAACCGCTCCAACGTGAGGAGCGTCGACCTCTACTACGATGACGCGGAGCACGCCTACTTCAGCTCGACCTCCTACCAGAGCCCCTTCCTGCCTGTCATTGCGGTGAGCGCCGAGTTCTGATGCCCGGACAGGCTCCTGGGACCGGTGTCACGATCCCGGAACGTAGACCGGGGGCGGTCCGGCCTGCGCCGCAGGGGGCGGAGGCACGGGCGGCGCCAGGGGTCGCGACTTCCCCCAGCCTTCCTCGGATCCGAAGCGCGTCAGGATGGAGATCCCCAGCGCCAGGACGCCCATGACGAAGGAGAACATGCCCCCGAAAATCGGCACGAGGGAAATGAGCGCGTAGACGGCGAAGCCGCCGAGGACCGCCGCGATGTGCGACAGGTCACGCTTGAACAGGTTGCGACCCAGCGTGTGCCCCACGAGGAAGAACATCGCGGCGAGCCCGATCCACTTCACGACCTTGGCCGCGAAGAACAGGCCGATCGCCAGCGGGATTCCGATGATCGTGCAGATCAGGATGAAACCAAGGACGATGGTGACGCAGTAGCCGAGGATGCCGGCGAGGATCGCCATCCCCCAGCGGCTCGGGAAGGCGGCGGCGATCACCGAGAGACGCTGCGGCACCAGGGCGGTGATCAGGAGGATCGCCAGGAACAGCATCCCCAGGGAGATCAGTTTCAATAGATACATGAACTTCCAGAACCCTGCGAGCCCTCCCTTGCAGAATGGAATGGCGTCCAGGAAGCCGAGGTTGACCACCTCGCCTTCGATCCGGGCGTCTTCGTCCCGGTTCAGGTGGCCGCCGATGTTGACGAATTGGCCGTCGAGGATCGCCGTGCCGGCCAGCCGGACCGGGGACATGATGGCGACGACGTCTCCCTCGACCGTGCCGCTGATCTCCAGCTTTCCCATGATCACGACCACCTGACCCGTGACCGTTCCCTCGATATTGACGTCGCCGAAGATCGCCACGATGTCGTGGTCGTGCACTTCCCCGACGCCTACGTGCGCATCGTCGGTCACGGCGATGTTGCCGGAGTGCCGACCGCGGTGGGCGATACGGTCCCGCAGCACATCGTGGATGATCTCCCGCGTGCGGGCGGATGGTGACGGGGAGGCGCTCGGGGCCGCCTCGGGGCGGCGCGCTTGCGCCGCCGCCAGGGGGGCCAGGCCGATCAGGAAGGCCGTGGCGACGACGGCCGCGACGACGCGTGGCAGGACGCGTGGAATCATCGAGTTCCTCCGTTGAAATCCGCTCGCGGCGCCGTTCTGCGGGCACTGGCGAAGACATAGCTGCTGAACAGGATCGAGCACAGGCCGCCGGCGGCGGCCAGGGTCCCGGCCCCCTTGAGGAGCGGAGCCGAAACCTCGACGAGGGCCAGGATCTTGCGCGCCATCGGCAGACCCTCGGCCAGAATCCTTCCCCACAGGTCGGCGGCCAGCCTGCCGAACACCAGCACGACCTGCCAGCCGGAGGCGAGCACTCCGGTCGCCTGCCGCACCCCCTCGTCCCCGCCGGAGACCATGACCATCAGGGTGGCGATCAGGAAGACCAGCGAGGCCCCCGCGAGCGAGAGCGAGGCGGCCCAGGCGTAGCGCTGCGGGCCACGGGCGGTGGCCGCGAGCAGGGCGGCGTCGCGCTCGGCAAGGATGCGCATCATGACGCGCGGGGCGATATCGCAATCGACCGCCTGGCGACGCAGGGAGCCGAGGACCTCCTCGGCGAAGCGCGGGCCCGGATCGCGAGGGGCGGTCACGACGCGTCTCCTTCGCTCCCCGCCGGGATGAGCGCCGGGTAGTGCCGGCGGATGATCTCCTTGAGCATGGCGCGGGCCCGGAACAGCCTCGACTTGACCGTCCCTTCGGGCAAATCGAGGGCCCGGGCGATCTCGTCGAGCGGCAGCCCCTCGATATGGGCCAGGACGAGCGGCGCACGGTAGTGGCCGGGGACGCGGCCGAGGGCCTCCTGCAGGAGTCGGGCGCGCTGCTTCTCGCCGGCCTGCTCCTCGAGCCCCGGGCGGCCGTCGGCCAGGGTGGGGGACAGCTCCTCCATGCGGCTCTCGTGGCGCGTGCTCCTCCGGCGGTCCAGGGCGGCGTTGACGGTGATGCGGTACAGCCAGGTGCTGAGGGCGTGCTCGGGCCGGTATCGGGCCAGGCTCCGGTAGACCTTGTAGAAGACTTCGCTGGTCACGTCCTCGATCTCCATTCGCGGGATGCCCATCCGCAGGGCAGCGGTGGCCACCAGTCGCTGGTACCGGCGAACGAGGATTTCGAACCGTTCGACCCGGCCCGCCAGGACCTCACGGATCAAGTCGACGTCCGTGGGTTCGCCGGGCATCCATCCTCCGCCGACCTCGAAATGATTGTACCGAGGGGCCTTCTCCGAGGTTCCCGGCAAAAAGACAGGTCAGTCGGTCGACCGGGCCCAGCGGCCCGGGGAGCCCTCCGGACCCCTCAATGATCGAGGTTGAACATGACCAGACGGGGCTCGGACATCTCGTGCATGGCGTAACGGGGTCCCTCGCGGCCGAGGCCGGAGTCGCGCATCCCCCCGTAGGGCATGTTGTCGACGCGCATGGTGGGGACTTCATTGACCATCACCCCCCCGACGTGCAGGTTGGCCACGGCGTGGCGGATGAGGCGGATGTCATGCGTGAAGATGCCGGCCTGCAGGCCGTAGGCCGAGTCGTCGGCCTCTGCGACGGCCTGCTCGAAATCCCGGTACTTCCCCAGGGTGACCACCGGGCCGAAGACCTCCTGGCAGGAGACCTTGAGATCCTTGCCGGCGTCGGCGATCACCGTGGGGGCGATCACGTTTCCTTGCCGCGTGCCGCCGGCCAGGACCCGGGCCCCTCCCGCCCTGGCCTCGGAGATCCACGACTGGATGCGGTCGGCGCTGGCCGGATCGATGACCGGACCGACCACGGTGGCAGGATCCGTCGGGTCGCCGGTCCTCAGCTTCGCCACTCCGTCGAGGAACTTCTTCTCGAAGGCGGCATACACCGGCTCGTGTACCAGGATGCGCTGCACCGAGATGCAGGATTGGCCGGTCTGGCCGAACCCTCCGGCCAGGCACCTGGAGACCGCGTAATCCAGGTCGGCGTCGGAATGGACCAGGCAGGCGGCGTTTCCGCCCAGCTCGAGGGTGACCCTCTTCTTCCAGGCCTTCTGCTTCAGGCGCCAGCCGACCCCGACGCTGCCGGTGAAGGTCAGGAAGGGGAAGCGGTCATCGGTCGCCAGCCGTTCTCCCACCGCCGGCTCGCAATTGACCACATTGAAGGCTCCGGCCGGCGCCCCCGCCTCGTGGACGATCTCGGCCAGGGTCAGGGCCTCGAGGGGCGTCTGGCGCGCCGGTTTAAGGACCATGCTGCTGCCGACCGCGAGGCAGGGGGCCAGCTTGTGCGCCACCAGGTTCAGAGGGAAGTTGAAGGGGGAGATGGCGGCGATCGGGCCGATCGGAACCATGATGGTCAGGGCGAAATACCCGGTGGTGTGCGCCTCGATGTCCACCGGGACCATCTCCCCGCCGAAGCGGCCGGCCTCCTCCGCGGCCAGGGTGAAGGTGGTCACGCAGCGGGCCACCTCCGCCCGGGCGTACTGGATCGGCTTCCCCATCTCGGCGGTCATGGTGGTGGCGATCTCGTCGCCGCGCTTTCTGACCCCCTCGGCCACCCGGCGCAGGATGTCGGCGCGCTGCCCTCTGGACAGCGCCCCCATCGCCTTGAATCCCCTGAGGGCCGCCTGGGTGGCGTCCTCCATCTCCGGCTCGCCGCCCAGGTGCACCCGGGCGACCTCGCGGCCGTCCCAGGGGCTCACGACCGGCATCGTCCTGCCGGTCTCCCGGGGCTTCCCGTCGATGAAGAGCTTCCGTTCGAGTGACATGATTGCACCTCGTGCCGCATGCGTCCGGTCCGGCCCGGATCATCAGTGAGGGGCGGAGAGTATAAACGATCGGGGTGATATCATCCGCCGTCTCATGCCCCGCGCATCGGCCGGAACCCCGGCTCTGGCATCTCCGGACCCGCTGTCGAGCGCCCATTCCCTGGGCGAGGCCAGGGCGTTCTGCGCCCGCCTGGCCCGCGCGCACTACGAGAACTTCCCGGTCGCCTCCTGGCTCATCCCGAAGCGGGTGCGCCCGGCGGTGCAGGCGATCTATGCCTTCGCGCGCATCGCCGACGACTTCGCCGACGAGGAGGCGCACGAGGGGCGACGGACGGAGCGCCTGGCGGAATGGGAGAGGATGCTGGACGGCTGCTTCCGAGGAGAAGCGATTCACCCGGTGTTCGTCGCCCTGAGGGAAGCCGTCGCCACCTTCGGCCTGCCTCGCCAGCCGTTTGCCGATCTCCTGGCGGCGTTCCGCATGGACGTCCACACACACCGGTATGCCGACGAGCCGGCCCTTCTCGACTACTGTCGCCTCTCCGCCAACCCGGTCGGCCGCCTTCTGCTTTGCCTGTTCGGCTACGACGAGCCGGAGCTGGCGCGCCGGTCGGACGCGATCTGCACCGCCTTGCAGCTCACCAACCACTGGCAGGACGTGGCCACGGATCTGAAGCGCGACCGCATCTACCTGCCGGCCGACGCGCGGAGCAGGCACGGTGTGACGGAGGAGGATCTTCGGTCCGGAACGGCCAGCGCCGGGTTCCGCGCCCTGATGGGGGAGCAGGTGGCGCGGGCGCGAACCATGTTCGCGGCGGGCCGCCCGCTCTGCGACGCCGTTCGTGGACGCTTCCGCCTGGAGCTGCGCCTCACCGTCCTGGGGGGCGAGCGCATCCTCGACAGGATCGAGGCGCAGCGCTTCGACGTGCTGAAGTACCGCCCGAAGCTCGGCCCGGCGGACGCCCTGGTCATCCTGGGCCGGGCCGCGAGGTGGAGGACATGAGCGCCGCTTCGGGGTCGGGTCGCCAGGACTTCGCGACGGCGCGCGGGCCCGCGGGACGGCGCGGCAGGGGCTCCTCCGGATCCTCCTTCCACTACTCCTTCGGTCTCCTGCCCGCCGAGCAGCGGCGGGGGATCGAGTCGGTCTACGCTTTCTGCCGGGCCATCGACGATCTGGCGGACGAAGGGCCGATTGAGCCGGAGCGCGCGGCGGCCGGAATCCGGACCTACCGGCGCGAGATCGAGCTCTGCTACGACGGGGAGCCGACGCTCGTGGTCACCCGGGATCTGCGCGCCGCTGTGGCGCGCTTCGGGATTCCGAAACAGCCTCTCGACGACCTGATCGACGGCGTTGAGATGGATCTCCGCAAGTCGCGGTACG
>Ga0070704_100001532_pt1 | contig 12475 bp, 5 predicted proteins | sample KBSK5252metaG_FD_65467 | JGI IMG/M metagenome (GOLD analysis project Ga0070704, IMG submission 65467) | Corn, switchgrass and miscanthus rhizosphere microbial communities from Kellogg Biological Station, Michigan, USA - KBS K5-25-2 metaG | ecosystem: Host-associated > Plants > Roots >...
GCCCCCGTCGACTAGCGGCCTAGGTCACAGCCCTTTCAAGGCTGTAGCACGGGTTCGAATCCCGTCGGGGGCATTCGGGCCGGTAGCTCAGTTGGTAGAGCAGGGGACTTTTAATCCCAAGGTCGCAGGTTCGATCCCTGCCCGGCCCATTCTCTGAGCAGGAATATTGCGAGCGTTGGTGTCAGAGAGGGGGCGCTGCGCGCATCAGGCGAGTACCGGAGCTTCGTACGCTTTGCCGCGGGCGGGGCTCGTCCGCATGGCTTGAGTCGATTTCGGCGCGCCTTGATACGTGATCCCGCGGACAACCCGTATCGAATGTGCGCGCGCTCGCCGATTTCGTACCTCGGCACGTGAACCTCCATCCTGAGAGGCGGGTGCGTCCGGGACGGGTGACGCTTCGAGGACCGTTGTGTGGTGGGGCTCGCGTACCGCGCGGGCCCCACCACAAGCGAAGTCAGTCGCCGCTGTCCGTTTCGTCGGCGAGCGAACCGAAGTAGTGGTTGAGTGCCCACCGGGCGACGGAGTCGCCGATGTTCACGCCGGCGATGTCCGAGTTGCGCCAGTGCAGGCCGGCCCAGACGCGGGCGTTGACGATCTCGTCCTCGAGTTGTTGCGCGGTGTCGAATTGCCGTGTCGTCGTCAAGGTCGTGCCGCCGCTCGTCGCACCCCAGATCGTCGTGTTGATCGTCTGCGTCCCGAGAGCGTTTACGAGCACGTCCGCCAAAGCTGACGTTACGCAGCCGTGCGCGGACGGGTATTCGGGATGGTTCGGCGTGGAGAGCAACGGCGACCAGGCCGGGTCCGCGGTCGTCGCGGCATTGCCGTCGAGGTCGGCGTTCCTGATTGCCGAATAGGGTCGCCAGGCCAGGTGTGCGTACTTGGAGTCGAAGCAGGCGATTCCGGCATCGGCGACCGTCAGCGATCCCATCGCCATCAGGTGCACCGCGTCGACGAGATCCAAGCCGTGCTGGACGGCGACGTCACGGTAGAGCTGGTTCTGCTGGCTGGGCACGTTGGCATTCCAGAAGCGCGCGATCGCGGTCTCGTCCGGCGTCCGTACGATGCTCGTCGCGGAGCCGTAGTCCTTCGTCTCGTTGAAGTCCGCCGCGTACTGCGCGCTTCCCACGGCCGGCGGCGGCGGCGCGCGGAACTGCGACGCCGTCTCGAGCACGAACGGCCGCATGAACGCCACCCATGGCGTCTGTGCTCCGACCGCGACGAACGGCGGCACGAGCTGCCACTGCCCGGCGTTCAACGCGTCGTAGATGAATGGTGCGCCGAACACGGCCGTTGATGCATCGAGGCCGTCTCCGGCGCGCAGCTGCTCGATATCGGCCGCTGCCGCCTGTCCGACCGCGATCCCGCGCGCGGTCCTATGGTCGGCTGGGAGCGCGCCGATTGAGGCTGCGTAGTGCGCCGCGAGCGCGCCGGATGGATCGCCGAGGTAGTGGACGAGCGTCGTGTAGGCAGCAGATGCGACGGCCGCCTCCGGCGATGCATTGCCGGCTCCGGCTTCGAAGTGGTGGTACGGACGATAGCGGTGCTCGATCTTCGTCACCGCGTCGTAGACCGCCGCTTCCACGTAGGCCATGTAGATCAGACCTTCGGGCTGGTAGAGCGTGCGCGGCGCCCCTCCCGCGGGAACGCCGTCCAGCGTATGCGCGGCCCGGACGGCGTCGACGGCATAGGAGTTCCAGTCGAGCGCCACCTGCGACGAGAGCCGCGGGGAACCGGCGTGACGACTCATGGTCGCAGAGGCAGTCGATGCGGCGACCGTGCAGATGACGAGTCCGAGCAGAACAGACAGTCTTTTCATGATCCCGGCTCCTTCGTTTCGGAGGATCGCACTGTGCGATCCGAGGCAAGCTTGGCCGCCAGGACTGAGGAAGGACTGAGGGCGGGCTGAGGCAGGCTGCGCCGCAGCCAGCCGTTCAGCAGCCGAAGTTGAGGTTTGCGGGGACGGTCACTCGCACAGCACGTGCACGGGCCCAGACGTTGCCAAGGCCGGCGGCGAGACTGGAACGCCTATACGTCGGGAGGAAGGACCCGATCCGACGCGAGCGTCCAGGTGAAGCGTGTCAGAGTCTCGTTGGGGGCGATGCCGCCGGGGCGGAGGCCACGTCGCACGAAGAGCGTCGGCACCTCCGCGCCCAGAGCGATGGCCAATCGCGTGAGCCCGAGGCCCTCGGCTCGCCAGCGATCGGAGAGGCCGACGACGAGCAGGCGGGCGTCGCGGGACGCTTCGAGGACACCCACTTCACCCGCGCGTACGAGAACGGGCTCGGTGGCGATTCCTACGACCTGCTGCACCAGAAGCGAGGCGCGGCCAAGAAGCCGGCTGGCGTCCCGGCGCTCGAGAGCGGGATTGGCCTCGATTCCGAGGAGCCGTAGCGTTGTCCCGAGCGATTGGGCAAGCCAAGCGGCCAGCTCGATCGCGGTCCATTCGTGCTCAGCGCCTCCGAACGGCGTCACGACCGGTCCGGTGCCCATCTCTCCGGTCCTCGTGAGCACACCCACATCGCAGGGGGCGCGTTCGAGAACAACCGCGAGATCCCGGTCGGGGAGACCGCTCTCGAGGAGCTCCGATGCCGCGTCGAGAAGGATGAGGTCGACATCGTGCTCGGTGGCGAGTCGCACGATGTCCGCTCCTGGCTCCCCCGTGGTGTAGGCCGCTATGCGGGACGAAATGCCTTGCCGCGCCAAGACGTCTCGCCGTTCGGAGAGCGCGGCGCTCACGGCCGCAAGCTCACCGTCGTCACGCAAGAGCTGAGCCAGGATGAGCTCGCGCGCAGGCCGGCGGGCGAGCGGCTCGGCGATCGCGAGGAGGTCGTCGAGTCGCTCCGGATCGGCTGCGACGACCATGATCGCCCGCTGTCGCGCCGCCGCCAGCGCCTCCTGCGAGGCCAGGTCCGGGTCATGCCGAAGGATCGCCTGCTCCAGCTCCTGTAAGGCCGGGCTCGGCTCGATGCCGAGCTCGTCGACGAGCAGCTGCCGCGTCTCGCGATAGAACTCGAGCGCCTCGACCTGGCGACCTGCGCCGTAGAGCGCTTGCATGAGCACGGCCCGCAGCCGCTCGCGGAGTGGATGCTCGCGGACGAGCGCCTGGACTTCACCGACGAGCTCGGCGTAGCGGCCGAGTGCGAGGTCGGCCTCGAACCGCCGCTCGAGCGCCTCCAGGCGGAGCTCTTCGAGGCGAGGGCTCTCGGTTTGCACGAACGACTCTTGGGCGAGGTCGGCAAGAGCCGGCCCGCGCCAGAGGTCGAGAGCTTTACGCAGTCGCTCCGCCGCAAGCTCGGGCGCCGCCCCCCGCGCCTCCTCTACCAATGTCTCGAAGCGAAGCAGGTCGAGCTCGTCCGGACCGAGGCGGATCGCGTAACCCGGCTCCTGCGTGACGATCGCCTCGCGTGGAGCGAGTGCTTTACGGAGCTGTGAGACGTGGTACTGCAGCGCGTTGTTCGAGCTCTGGGGTGGCGTTGCGCCCCAGAGCTCGTCGATGAGCCGGTCTGCGGAGACGACCTCGTTGGCATGGGTGAGCAGGAGTGCGAGAAGTGTCCGCTGTCTCGCGCCGCCGAGCGGGAGGGCTCGGCCCTGCTCGACGACCTCGAGCGGTCCCAGGATGCGGAACTCCACGTCTTGCCTCCAGCGGCTCGTTCTGCTCTGAGCGGCGACGCTAACATCCGTCCTCAGCTCAGCCGAAGCTCAGCGGTGCCTCAGCGCCGGCGTCGACCATTCTTTTCGGCGGCCGGCAGCCGCGTAGGCTTGAATCAGGAGGACGGCTGATGCCGTGAGCGCTCAGACAGAGATCCGGATCGGCTCCGAGTTCGTCGGCTATCGGATCGACGAGCTGATCGGCCGCGGCGGGATGGGCGTCGTCTACCGTGCCTACGACCTGCGGCTGAAGCGGACTGTCGCGCTGAAGCTGATGGCGTCCGAGCTGGCGCTCGACCGGCGCTTCCGCGAACGCTTCTCGCGCGAGACGGAGCTCGCCATGTCGCTCGAGCACCCGAACGTGGTGCCGATCCATGACGCAGGCGACATCGACGGTCGCCTCTACCTCGCGATGCGCCACGTCGAGGGAACAGACCTGAGCGCGCTGCTTCGTGCAGAAGGGTCGCTCGACATTGCGCGCGCACTTGCCATCTGTAGCCAGGTCGCTAACGCCCTGGATGCGGCGCACGCGAACGGTCTCGTCCATCGGGACGTCAAGCCCTCCAACGTGCTGCTCGATGCGAATGAGCATGTCTACCTCGCCGACTTTGGACTGACTCGACGGCTCGACGAGCAGGGCGGCCTGGCGGGCGAGGGCCGCTCCGTGGGCACGCCCGCCTATCTCGCCCCGGAGCAGATCGAAGGCGGGTCGATCGACGGCCGCGCGGACGTCTACTCGCTTGGCTGTCTCCTCTACGAGTGTTTTACCGGGGAGGCCCCGTTCGCCCGCGGCTCGCGGCTGGCTATGGCCTGGGCGCATCTGGAGGAGGAGCCTCCAAGCGCAAGCGAGCGTCGCCCCGAACTGCCTGAAGCGATCGATGCGGTGATCCGCAAGGCGATGGCGAAGGAGCCCGAAGATCGCTACCCGACCTGCGCCGCGCTGATCGGCGCAGCCGAGGAGGCGCTGGGGGTCCGCCGCTCACCGCCGCTGCGTCGACGCAAGCGCCTGCTCGCTGTCGCGGCGATTCTCGTCGCTGCCTTCGCCACCGCGGCCGCGCTCGCCGCGGTGCTCACGACCGGCGGTCACGCCAAAGCGACCGCTCCGCTCTTCGCGCGGTACAACACGCTCGCCCGTATCGATCCTGCCACGAACAGGGTCAGCGCGGTCGTCGGCGTCGACACGGCGCCGACCGTGGCCGCAGCAGGTGGGCACAGCGTCTGGGTCTACAACCAGAACGGGACCATCTCCGAGATCGACACGAGGACGAACCGCGTCCGGAAGAGGACGGCGGTTCCCTTCTCGCCCGTCGTCAACGTCAGCCGCTTCGCCGGACCGGTGCTCGCAGCAGACGCGTCGGGTGCCTGGTTCGTCAACGGCGACCTCGGATTCGCGGGTGGCCGGTCGTTCCTAACGATGGTGCTGCCGGGAGGGCGGGGGAGCCGCGAGTACCGCCTCGACCTCACGCCGACGGGAGTCGCGGTCGGCGAAGGTGCGGTCTGGGTCGTGGGTAGGGGCGCACACGACTACCAGCTGCTGCGCATCGAAGGCTCCACGGGACGCATCGAGGCACGGACGCGGTTTCCCGCCTCCAGACCGATCGACTCCATCGGCGTGGGCTACGGCGCGGTGTGGGTCGTCAGTTCGGCCGACGCCACGCTTTACCGGATCGATGCACGGACGGGCAAGCGAGATGGTCGGTTGGTCCTTGGCACCTCGCGCGCCTCGAGGCCCGAGATCATGCCTCGCGCCCATGAGATCTGGGTCAGGCTGGACGGGAGTCCCGGAACGAACGGAGCGACTATTTCGGTCGATCCTTCCACGCTGACTATCACCAAGCAGGAGCTCCGCTGCTGTCGGCCCGACTGGGGCGAGGACAGAGGGCAGTTGGGTGCGCTCTGGTGGTACTCGTGGCAGACCGGCAGCCTGTTCCGTCAGGAGTACGAGGGCGGGCCCATTCGCCAGATCCAAGTCACGAAGACTCAGCCGGATGCCAACGGGCCGTGCCTCACCTCGATCGCGATCGGCTCGGGAAGCATCTGGCTGACGGCTGCTACGTCGCCGGACGGCGGCTTCAGCTGCCCCCCGGGGTAGAGCCGTTACGAGCCTCAGCGCACCCTCAGGTCCTCCTCAGTCCCCGCGACCAAGCTGCTTCAAAGGAGAGGAGGTGAGAAAGGTGCACAACTACGACCCTGACTTCTACCGTCAGTGCCATCGAGAGCGAGTGGAGCAGCTGCGGGCGGATTACCAGCGCGCACAAGCGCGGCCTCAGTCGAAGGCCTCTTCGCGCTTCATGCGGTACGCGCGGTCTGCGTTCTTGCATGCCCGTTCCCCCCGTCGCGCACCTGCGTTTCGCGTATGACGGTGCCGCTCTCCGGGCAGAGCCGCACGCCTTTCGGGTTGAACTCCGCAGTGACCCGAAAGGCGGCGTGGCTCTCCCCGGCTACTTCCCACGGAACTCAAGTACCACGGCCAGCAATCAATTGGGCATTCCGGGAATGTGTCGCCGAAGCGCCCTTGACGGCGCACCAGCAGCGGGCGCACACCTAGCCTTGGTCCGTAGGTGTTCGGCTCGCGTTCGGCTCGCGGGCCGGCCCTTCGACATCTCGACCGGCCGGCGATGATCGTTCCGCCGCCCGACGACCAATAGCTCCGCGCCGACGCGGTAACAGGTCTCTGTAGGCCCCTCAGGCACTCCTCGCCGCGGTTTCGCCGGGGACCAGGCCTGACCGGTTTCCCGCCGCTTACTTCCCGGCGACTCTTGCCGAGCGTCCAACGAATACGCAATTTGCAGGGCCTTCGCGCCAGGCCTCCTTCGCGAGTGGAACGCGCGCAGCAAACGTTTGGTTCTAGAGCAGCTCTCTGCGCCTAGTCAGGCAACGCGATACCTTTGTTTACAGGCACTTCAGTCCAGGGCTCGTTGTTCCTTGTCGATATCGACAACACGCACACACAGCGGGGCTCTCTCCGGGCTCACGTTCGCTATGCAGTGAGTGCGCTGGCTTGGTCGAGGAGCGCGTCGGTTTCGGCGAGGGCAGGTGCCGCTTTGAGGCTGTTGAAGATCTCCCGGGCTTGCACGAGCGCGCGCGTCGCCTCGGCCGGTTGGCCGAGGGCTGTCAAACAGCGGCCTTGGCCGAGGAGCGCGTAGGCCTGCTCGGGGATCACGCCGAACTGTTGCCAGCGCTCGGCGGTTTGGGCGTAGCCGTCAGCGGCGGCCTGGGCGTCGCCGCTGGCCTCGGCGAGGGCGGCGTGCACCGCGACCAGGGCGTGCTCGGCGAGGGGCGTGCGCGGTTCGACGCCGGCCGCGAGCCGTTGGGCGAGTTCCGGCTTGTCGATCGCGAGGGCGGCGCGCACCATCGCGGGGAGGTAGGCGGGGTAGTAGTGGGTTGCGCGGCTGTCGGGGGCGGCCTCGACGTCGGTGAGTAGTTTCGCTGCGGCGTCGTGTTGTTCGAGCGCGGCGCGTGCGACGGCGGCCGATCCCAGGTTGGAGACAGTGTCTTCGGCAACCGCTGGCCCGCGGCTGGCGGTTTGGAGCCAGTCGAGCCAGTCGGTGGTCTGGGCGGTCTGCCCGCGCAGGGTCAGGATGCGGGTCTGCACGCTGCGACCGATCCCGAGGGTGAACACGTTGCCGCTTGCCTCGGAGCGGTCGGCGATCTCGGCGGCGAGCGTGAGCGCCTGCTCGTGCTCGCCGCTGTCGAAGAGCATCTCGACCGTGCCGGCCGTCATGGCGTCAGCCATTTCGGTGAGGCCGCGGGTCTGCGCGAACTCGATCCCGGCCCGCAGAACCTCCAGGGCGGCGGCGGGGCCTTCGTAGGGCCAGAGGGAGTCCGCGAGGTTGTTGTGCAGGACGGCGACCTCGCGTCCTTGCCCGGCCTCGGTGGCGAGCGTGATCGCCTCCCGGTAGTCGTCGAGCCCACCCCGGTCACCGAGCATGCCGCGGGAATTACCCCTGTAGCCGAGGGTGCGTGCCGGGCGGGACAGGCCAAGCTGCTCGGCCAAGGCGAGCGCCCGGTCGGCGTAGCGGAGGCTGGCCTCGCCTCGTCCCTGCAACGCCTCGGCGCGGGCGAGTTCGGTCAGCGCACCGACGAGCTCGAGGGCGGGCGGCAGCGGCTCCAGCAGCGCAGCCGCCTCGGCCGGCGGCTCCGCCCAGCGCGGATCGCCGAGCCGGGACAGCGCCAGGCTGAGCGCGCCCATCGCCCGTGCGGCCGCGGGCAGGTCGCCTCTCGTTCGGAAGGAGCTGATCGCCTCCTCGAGCGCCTCGGCTGCGTCGGTGTAGCGTCCGGCCTGGAAGGCGGCCTCGCCGAAACGGGCGAGCGCCCCAGCCCGCTCGGGGTGCCCGGCCGCGATGAGGGCGAGCGCCCGCTCGAAGCTCGCCAGGGCCGCAGCCGTATCGAGACCGAGCGCGTTCTCCCCGGCCAGGCCGAGGAACCGCCGTGCGGGTGTTTCGAGCTGGGTTGCCTGCTCGGTCTGCCCCGCCGCCTGCGCGAGCTCGAGCGCGGTCGAGTAGTGGTAGGCGAGCACGTCGGCCAGGTCCTCGACCCGTCCCGGCGCTTTCGACTCGATCCACCCGGCGGCGGCAACGTGTCGGGCGGCCCGTGAGGCCCGGGGGATCTGGCTGTAGGCGACGTCGCGGGCGAGGATGTGCCAGAACGCATACTCCGCCTCGCCCTCCATCGACGATTGCCGGGCGGGCCGCACCAGCTCCTTCCGCGACAACTCGCGCAGGGTGCCGGTGACCTGCGCGAGGTCACGGCCGCCCATGGCGGCGACGGCGCCGGCCCAGAACACCTTGCCGACCACCGCCGCATCCGCGAGCAGCGACTTCGCGTCCGGCTCCAGCGTGTCCAGGCGGGCGGCGATCAGCGCCTGCACCGACTCCGGGAACGGCACCACCGCACCATCCCTGAGCTCCCAGGACGGGCCCTTCCTGAGCAGCAGGTCGCGGTCTTTCAGGAGCCGCACGAATTCCTCTGCATACAACGGATTGCCGCCCGCACGGTCGAGGATCGGCTGCTGTAGCTCGGCCGGCAGCACCGTCGCGTCGAGCAGCGCCGACACCAGCCGGGCGGTCTCCTCCTGCGACAGCGGCGCGAGGTTGATCGGCGTCGCGTTGCGGAGCCGTATGGCGTAGTCGGGGTGGCGCTCGTAGAGCTCGGGCCGGGTGGTGCCGACAAGCAGCAGGGGCACCCCCTCGGCGAGCTCGGCGAGCTGTTCGAGGAAGGCGAGCATCGCCTCGTCGGCCCAGTGCAGATCCTCGAACACCAGCACCGTCGGACCCCGCTCTGCGATCCCTTCGAGGAACCTGCGCCAGGCCGTGAACAACTCCTCCCGCTCCGCCGTCGACGACGCCTCGATCCCCAGCAGCGGCAGCAGGCGCTGCCGAAACCACTCCCGCTCCGCTCCCTCCGGCAACACGTGCTCCAACTTCTCCGAGGCGACAGCGGGCGGGTCGGACTCCAGAATGCCGGTCTGCGCCTTCAGGATCTCGCCCACCGCCCAGAACGTGATCCCCTCCCCGTACGGCAGGCAGCGGCCCTGCCGCCAGATCACCAACTCGGGCCGGGCATCGATGAACGCGAACAACTCGGCAACCAGGCGACTCTTGCCCAACCCCGGCTCGCCGACCACCGTCACCAACTGCACCGACGCCGCCGCCACCGACTTGTCGAAGATCCCTTTCAAGATCGCCAGGTCGATCTCGCGCCCGACGAAAGGGCTCTCGTGCGTGCGGGTCAGATCGGTGCCGAACCGCGCCCTGGGTGATTTCGCACGGAACACCCTCACCGGCTCCGCCTTCCCCTTCAACAGAGCCGCCGGGAGCTCCTCGTAGTCGAACACCACCGCGGTCGCCTCATAGGTCGCGAGGCCGACCGCGACCCCCATCTCCGGCGCGACCGACTGGATCCGTGCGGCAGTGTTGATCGCATCGCCGGCGAGCAACCGCTCCCCCGTGCCCGCGCTCGCGCCGAGATGCACCAACGCCTCACCGGTGTTGACGCCCACCCGCAGCCGTAGCGGCGTCCCGCCGACCCCCTCCAGCTCCGCCGCGCCCTCGACGATCCGAAGTCCCGTCCGCACCGCCCGCTCCGGATCATCCTCATGCGCGACCGGCGCACCGAACACACCCACCACCGCATCCCCGATGAACTTCTCCATCACCCCGCCATGCCCCTCGATCTGCGCCTGCGCCATCGCCGAATAGGCAGCCAACATCCGATCGACATCCTCGGGATCCACCGCCTCCGACGACGCCGTGAACCCGACCAGATCACAAAACAACGACGTCACGACCTTCCGCTCGTCCCGCAACGAACCGGCAGGCATGCCCAGCGGGCTGCCGCACTCAGCGCAGAACTTGCTCCCACCCGGATTGTCGTGACCACACGCAGAACAAACAGCCATCAACGCAGCCTATGCCCCCGGCAAGGCCCTGACCGCGCCGCCGAGAGCGAAGTCGTGAAAGGGGCCACCCCCGGTTGCGCCATGAAGAGGATCACGCGGGCGAGCAACCCCGCGGACGCGCGTCTGGGTGACGCTCGCCGCAAACAACAACTACCACTGCTGAACCGCCGGCCGCGGCGCAGCCCGCCTCAGCCCCTCCTCAGCCTCGCCTCAGTGCCGGTCACCACGCTTGCCTCGGATGTTGTCGTCTGACACGAGGAGGAGCAATGAGAACGAAGTTGACAGCAGTCGCGGTTCTCGCCGTGGCGGCAGTGATCCTGGCCTCGACCGCCGCGGCCGGCCCGGTCGCTGCGCAGCAGCAGGTCGCGATCCGGGCGGATCGTTGCGACATCATCGCAGCCGCCTGCTGGCCCGCCCTGACGCTGCTTGCTGCCGTCCGATCGGCTCCGGCGGAGCTCGACTCCCTCTTGGCAGACCCGAGCGGCCTCGTGTCGGCGTTCGCCTTCGACACGCGTGCGCCGGACACCGTGTACGCCGCGACGATCGGTAGTCGAGCTGGGCAAGGTCGCATCTACAAGACAACCGACGGTGGACATCGCTGGCACTCGACGACAACGAGGCCGCTCTCGACGCGCGTGGACGCGCTCGCCGCCGATCCGCGGCATCCAGCGACGCTGTATGCGGGCACCGGCGTTGCCGTGTTCAAGACGATGAACGGCGGTCGCAGCTGGCGCGGTTGGAACCGCGGGCTCCTACCGCCTCCTCCGATCATTGCGCCTGGGCAAGCGACTGGAACCCCCGGCTGGCGGCGCGGTGAGGGGTGGGTGACCGCACTCGCAGTCGATCCGACCGACAGCAACATCGTTTACGCAGGCACAGGTGGCGGCGTCCGCAGGAGCACCGATGGCGGACACAGCTGGAGAACCGTGCTGTGGCATGGCAGGTACATGGGCATCTCCTCGCTCGTGATCGCACCGACAAGCCCACAGGTCGTATATGCGGCCGCATTCGTCGAGGAGCCAGCAAACTGCGGTCCGCCCGGGACAACTCCTTGCCAGCAGAGCACGCTGCTGTACAAGTCGGCGGACGGCGGCAAGACATGGCGAACAACCGGTCTTGGGCGTGCATCGAATCCAGACGGGGACCCCACCTTGCTGGCAGTCGATCCGCAGCAACCGACGACGCTGTACGAGGCCACAGGACGCACCGTCCTCAAGAGCACCGACGCTGGCCGCAGTTGGCCGATCACATACGACCTACCAGGAAAAGACGTCACCTCGCTCTCGGTCGACCCACAGCGGTCGGGAACCGTCTACGCCGGCTTGTGGTCAGGCGGCATCTACAAGACGACGGACGGGGGCGTCACGTGGAGCCAAGCCATCAAATTGCCTGTCACGGCGCTCGCGGTCGACCCCACACGTCCGGCGACGATCTACGCCGGAGTGGCCAAGCGCAAATACCGAATCATCAGGAGCACCGATAGCGGCCGAACCTGGGCCATCGCGGGCTAAACCACCGCCGACCCTTACCCGTCGATCGTGCGCTCCGCGAGACGGGCCGCCGCGGCGATTCAACTACTTACGCTCACGGTCGACGTCTACGGCGGCTGGGAGCGGAAGGCAGAGAAGGCCGAGGCGGAGCGGCTCGAGGGCGCGTTCCCGGTCGGTGCGCGCATCAGTGCGCGTACGGTCTCGTCTCCGGAGGGTGCAGTTCGTGGCAATTAGTCCAAATCATGGAGGTCGCGGTTCGCAGGCGGTTTCAGTTGTTTGCGGCTTGTTGCAGTTCGTTCGGCCGGACTTTTAATCCCAAGGTCGCAGGTTCGATCCCTGCCCGGCCCATCACCAAATGCCTGCTCAGAAGCAGATGTCGGTGGTCACGTTCAGCGAGCAGTGACTGAGAGAGAGCGTCCACCCCCGCCGACGGCCGGCGGCGCTACTTCTTCTTTACCTGGAGGGTGAGCGTGGTCGTGTGCGTCAGCCCTCCGCTGGTGCCCGTCACGGTGAGCGTGGAGCTACCGAGCTTGCTGGTTGCGGTTGTCGTAACCGACAGGGCCGACGAGGTCGATGCTGGGAGGTTGACCGGGTTGACGCTGAACGACCCGGTGGAGCCCGATGGGAGGCCGGACACGCTGAGGTTGACGGCACCGCTGAAGCCGTTGGTCGCCGCGAGCGTGACGGTGTACCTGGCTGTGCCGCCGGCCACGACGGCTACGCTCGAAGGCGAAGCAGTGATCGTGAAGTCCGGCTGCGGCACGGTGACGACGATGTAGTTCGTCTTGCTGGCGGTCGCGCTCCCGGTGACGTTGCTGACGGTGAGGCTGACGCTGTAGGTGCCGGCGGTGCTGTAGGTATGCGTGGGGTTCTGCTGGGTGGACGTGTTTCCGTCGCCGAAGTTCCACGACCAGCTGGTCGGCCCGCCGGTCGAGAC
>Ga0070704_100001534_pt1 | contig 12467 bp, 10 predicted proteins | sample KBSK5252metaG_FD_65467 | JGI IMG/M metagenome (GOLD analysis project Ga0070704, IMG submission 65467) | Corn, switchgrass and miscanthus rhizosphere microbial communities from Kellogg Biological Station, Michigan, USA - KBS K5-25-2 metaG | ecosystem: Host-associated > Plants > Roots >...
TCCAGGACGATGGGGAGCGCCTCGTCGGGGCCGACGTAGCCGACGATGCCGCACATGCGGGTCGAGCGTAACAGGGGCCGTCGCGGTGACCGTCAGGCGACGGCGGCGACCGCGGTCGCGATCGCGTCGGCGTGCGCGGCAGCGGCTTCCGACGTCTCCGCCTCGACCATCACGCGCACGAGGGGCTCGGTGCCGCTGGGTCGAAGGAGCACCCGTCCCCCGTTGCCGAGCGCCTCCTCGGCGGTGGCGACGGCTCGCGCGACGATGTCGGACGACACGACGGCGTCCCGATCCTCGACCCGCACGTTCCGCATGACCTGCGGGTATCGGCGCATCACGGCCGCGAGGTCGCCGACGCTCGCGCCGATCAACGCCCCGAGCGAAAGGAACCGAACCGCGGTGAGCAAGCCATCGCCGGTCGTCGCGAAGCGGCGGAAGATCACGTGGCCGCTCTGCTCACCCCCGAGCACGAATCCACCCTGCTCCATCTCCTCGAGCACGTAGCGGTCCCCCACCTTCGTGCGCCGCACGGTGATGCCGTGCTCGGCCATCGCACGCTCGAAGCCGATGTTCGACATCACGGTGGCGACGACGGTGCTGCGCACGAGCTCGCCGGCGTCGTGCAGGCCGACGGCACACGCGGCGAGGACCTGATCGCCGTCGATCACGGCGCCGTCGGCGGATGCGAACAGCGCTCGGTCGGCGTCGCCATCGTGGGACACGCCGGCGTCGGCGCCCAGCCGCACCACCTCCGCCGCGACCACTTCTGGGTGCAGCGCTCCACACCCGTCGTTGATGTTCACGCCGTCGGGCGAGGCGAAGATCGCGGTGACCTGCGCACCGAGGCGCCGAAGCAAGGACGGGGCGACATCCGAGGCCGAGCCGTTCGCGCAGTCCACGACGATGTGCAGGCCGTCCAACGGCGCAAGCGTCGCGCCAGCGATGTGCTCCACGTATCGCTCGCGCTCGCCCTCGACAGGCGTGACGCTGCCGGCAGGCGCGTCCGGCGCCGCGCGACCGAGCGCCGCCTCGATCTCGTCCTCGATCGCATCGGAGAGCTTCATCCCGTCGCGTGAGAAGAACTTGATCCCGTTGTCCTCCGCGGGGTTGTGGGACGCGCTGATCACGACGCCCGCCGACGCTCCCAGGTCGACGGTCATGAATGCGATCGCCGGTGTCGGCTGCACCCCGGCCAGCAGCACGTCGCCACCGGCCGTGCGCACGCCCTCGACGAGGGCCTCTTCGAGCCAGACGCCTGAGGCTCGGGGATCGCGCCCCACCACGATCGTCGGCGTCGATCGAGCATGTTGACCGAGCACGAGGACGGCCGCGCGGCCGAGGCTCATGGCCAACCCACGCGTGAGCTCGGTGCCCGCGACACCGCGGATGCCATCGGTGCCGAACAGCCGCCCCATCGGGCGCACCCTAGCTGATGCAGACGGAACGCCTGCGACGTCACGGAGCCGACCGCGTCACCCATGGTTCGCTTCGTCGATCGCCCGTGCCCCAGCGCAGCTCGAGATCGAGGGAGATCACCAGGCTGGGCCCCTGCCGGGTTCATCCTGCCTCGACGAGCTCCCCGAGTAGATCGCGAACATGTCGGTCGATCTCGTCGCGGATCGCCCGGACCGACTCGATCGGCTGGCCCGAGGGATCCGAGAGGTCCCAATCCAGGTAGCGCTTCCCGGGGAAGATCGGACAGACGTCGCCACATCCCATCGTGATCACGACGTCGGAAGCCTCCACGGCTTCCGTGGTGAGGGCCTTCGGGAACTCGTGAGAGATGTCTACGCCGACTTCGGCCATCGCCTCGATGACCGTCGGGTTGATTTCATCTGCCGGGGTGCTGCCCGCCGAACGGATCACCACGGACGAGCCAGCGTGCTTGGCGAGAAGTCCCGCCGCCATCTGTGAACGTCCAGCATTGTGCACACAGACGAACAGGACCTCGGGTACCTGCTCGCCACGCAGCGAGCTCATGGTGTGATCTTCGCGATGATGTCATCACGGGCCGCCACCCACACCGCTCCATCGGGAGCGACCGTGATCCCGTCGGCATACGACGCACCCGCGATCGCCACTCGAGCTAGCACTCGTCCGCTCGTCGACACATGCAGAACGGTGTCTGAGGGCGTCGTGATCCAGAGTGTGCCGTCTTGGGCAAGGGCAAGATCATTCAAGCCATCCGTTGGGATCGCTCCGTGCAGCGGAACAACCGCCACGTGGCCGGTCGAACCGTCGACGTGCGCGAGTGCGGCCTTATCTTCCAGGGTCACCCAGTACGTGCCGTCGCCGGCAGCAACGATGTTGCGGGGCGTGACAAGACCGGGCACGGTATAGCGCGTGATCCCATGGTCACCCGTAGTGGAGACGGTCGCCACCTGGCTCGTATCGGGGATCGTGAACCACATCTGGTCGCCGCTACCCGCCACGATGAACCCTGGGCGTTGGGTCCGACCGCCGTCGGCTGAGACGACGACCGGGGTAACCGTTCCGTCGGATCCGACCCGCACCACCGCGCCCAGGTTCGGGTCCGTGGTCCATATCGACCCGTCGGAGGCCGCGGCGATGCCGAGCGTCGTGGCAGCCTCACCCCTCGATTCGAAGAGGTTGACCCTGCCGTCGGGCATCACGCGACCGAGCGACCCACCCGGATACCCGGTGAACCACAGGGCTCCATCGGGACCCCAACCGAACGAGAACGCACCCGCATTGTCGGAGATGGCCGTGACCGCGTACCGGGTCAACTCGTTGCCATCGAGGGAAGCTACCTCCGCAAGGTTCTGTTCGGTGACCCACACCCGTCCGTCCGGACCGATCGCCACACTTCGAAGGCCGACGAGGGCCACGGGGATCTTCCACGTGGTGACGGCGCCATGGCCAACAGGCGTCAGCTCGGTCACCCGCGTGGGGACCGCAACCGCCACCGGGATCCCCTGGGCGGGCGTGACGGGCGAACCGTCTGAGCGACCCGCAACGAACCAGATCCCCACAGCCAACAGGACCACGCCCAGCGCGATCACGAGGATCGGGAGTCGGGCCCCGCGGGGCCTGAACGACGTGGTGGCGGCCATGGCGTATGACGCTACCAGCGGGTATCCCCGGAAATGAGGCCGCGATAGGAACGGAAGGTGAACGCGGAAAGGGGACGGGCCCGGCCTTTCGACCGGGCCCGTTTGGGACGAGACGTCCGTCCGGGCATGGACGTCTGTGGGGACGTGGATCAGGTCGCTGCGTTGGTGCGACAGAACGACGTAGCAAGCCCGTACGGGGCTCCCGTGGCCCCTAGCGTCAACGGGGCGAAGCCGTTCTTCGTCAGCGTGTCCGTGATGAGCGTTCGGTAGCTCTTCCCGAAGCTCGCTCCGGGGAACGGGTCGTTGGAGTGTGTGTTGTTGCACAGCCAACCGTTCTTCGCGTCCAGGTAGCTCAACACGGCTTGCGCCGACACGTCGTTCCCCCATGAGGAGGGGACGGTCGGGTCAACGGTGTTCGGCACGTAGAAGTAGTTGTACACGTACCGACCGAACGGGAATCCTCCTGCGCTCGCGAGCTTCGCGATGGTCGTCAGCGACGCCTTCTTCGCGTCGATCGCGCCGAGGACGCCCGAGCATGAACCCGTGCCACCCTTGTTCTGTGTGTATCGAGCGAACGAGTACGGGAAGATCGCATCGGCTCGGTGACCGTCACCACAGATCGGTGTGGCGTTGTTCTCGAAGATCACGTGCTGCTCGCCGGTCCCATCAGTGAAGTTCGGGTCGATGCACTTCTGCAGGTCCGCCGCGACCGCCCCACCCTGGAGGAAGTTCGCGAAGTCCTTGCCGGTGCCCGATCCAGCCTGGGTCGCATACACGACGATCGATCCTGAACCAGGAGCGCCCGTCGCGTTACCAACTGAGTCGGTGTTCGCCAGACTGGTTCCGTTCGGTTGAGCCAACCAGTTGGTCGCGCAGCCCGTGTTGCTCGTGTTCGGGTTGCCATCGCCGAAGTAGACCTTCTTCAGGTCCGCCTGCGAGATGTTCGGCGTCGGCAGCGTGCCGGCACCGTTCTGCGTGACGTTCGTGTTGTTCTTCCCGATCCAGTAGCTGATACCGTCACGTGCGTACGAGCTCTCGTACTGGGTGAAGCCGGCGACGGCCGTCAGCGTCCGCTTGGATGACGAACGGCTGAAGTCGCCAGGCACGGCGGCTGCACCGTTCGTGTACTGGAACAGCACAGAAGCGCCGTTGCCTGATCCGACGGGGTACGCCTCGATGACGCGGTCGTGATACTCGTTCTCCGTCTCGATCAGCGCGCCGTCGTATGACAAGGCGCCGCCGATGATGCATTTCTGCTCATAGTTGGCGAACGTTCCGCTCGACGGGATGATGGCGCATCCGGCCGACTCGTTGTAGAGCAGATCCAGGCGGTTCATCGCCTCATAGGTGGTGTCGGAGCCAACCCCGACGATCGTCTGGGAGACCCGCGAGGTGTCGGGAGCGGCGGATGCAACACCACTTCCTGACACGACGAGGCCTACCGCGATACTCGCGCCGAACATCGCGCGAAGCACCGACTTACGCATGTGCCCTCCCCTTTCTGACCGGAGTCCTTCGCTCCGTGCCTGCCGGAACCGTGACAGCCGAAGGCAACGGGGGTGGGGCTCGCCGCTGAACGAGGGGTGAACTGTTGTCGCTGGTTGCGGGGTCACAGCGTCGACGGGAGGAACCGGTCGGCAGCCGCGAACGCCCCCCAGAGCAACGCCATGACCAACGGGGCCCCCAGGAGCCAGGCGACACGCCTCGAGACTCGGCGAGAAAGCCAGAGCGCGAGAAGCACCGAGGCCGCCGCGAGCTCCCCCCAGAACACCAAACCGCCGAGGCCCCCAGCCTCCCCTGCCAATCCCAGTTCCGAGGGCGCGACGTACGACTCCGGCGCGACCGGCTGGCTCGCCGGCAAGCCCTTCAGCACCGCAGTGACGACGTATCGGCCGGTGGCGAGGTACGGCGGCGAGGAGGTGATCAGCGTGAGCCGGTTGTCCGGAGTCGACGCCAAGACGTCGGGGTCGCCTGGCCGGATCGCGTTGACCGTCGCGACGAGATACGTGAAGCGGCCGGCGCCGGTCGAGACCGACACTTCGTCTCCTGGAAGCAGCTCGTTCAAACGCTTGAAGGGGGCGCCGAACGTCGTTCGACGTCCCAAGATCACGGAGTTCCCCGGCCGGCCTGGCAACGGGGTTCCCCGCAGATGGCCGGGACCTTCGCCTGTCAACGTCGGGGACGTACCCTGCACGATGACCGAGGTCAGGCCGATCTTCGGGATCGACATGACGCCGACAGGTTGCCCCTCGGTCGGTACCCACTCGAGCGCCGTCGCTTCCTTGCTCGCCACTAGGTCCTGCAGATCGCGCATCAACAGGGTTTGCGAGCGCTCGTACGTTAGGCGGGACAAGCCGAACTCATAGACGAGGAAGAGAGCGATCACACACCCGAGCCCGATGAGCGCCGAACCGACGATGCGCCGCGGGTTCCGCTTCGTCTGCCGGTTGGGCGACTCGAGCCGCTGCTGATCCGGACGAATATCGACGACTTCTGGCGTGCGTTGCGGGAGCGCCACGGCCGTCAAGCTCCACCACTGCCTTCATCGGGTCGCTCGGGCGTCGTGGCGCGCGCGCGTCGCCCGAACGGCGAGATCGCCTGTACGCGAGCGGTGGACCAGGCGACCCCCGCTCTGAGCCGCTGCCCGAACAGCAGGTACGCCCCGAGCACAAGGCTCGCGAGGCCCACGATCGCCGCGGTCGGCAATGCCTTGCTCCACGGGGTAGCCGCGAGGGCGGATGGGGGAACAACGACGACGGGGAAGGACGCGGTCGAGGGAGAAGCCGAAGGCGTAGTCGGACCGGGAGGGATGGCTGGGTCAGACACCGTCGGCGGGGGGTCGAGCAACGGCGGCCCTGGGTTCACGACCGGAGGCTGGTTGCTGCCAACGGGAGGCCCGTTCCCGCCTGGATGTCCATCCCCCCCATCGTTCGGGGGTGGGGCCACCCAGATCTGATTCACTATCGTGCGGGCCTGCGCGACGAGTGGGGCGGGCAGCGGTGCGTATCCGCGAGCCAGATCGTGCTGGCCCGGTCCGACGATGTAACTGACCAGATCGCCGATCGTGTTCCCGATCGCCTGATCCGGCGGCGAGTCACTCTTGCGCGCGCCGTGTGGGATCACCATGTATGACACAACCGGCATCGGCCACTGGGACGGTGTGTTCACCGCGTAGTTCGGCCGGTACACGCCGCTGTCATCTGGGTGCATGGCGGCGATCGCGTTGCGGATCGTGCCCGGGGTCGCGATGACTGTCTTCCCGTTCGGGTACTTGATCCGTACGGTCGGCAACCCATACTGCTCGGCAACAGAAGAGTCCATGTAGCCGATCGTCCCGTACTGGGTGATCGAGGCGAAGTCGGGCCCCCCCGTGCGCACCGTGTTGGCCACGGCCTGGGGTCCTGTCAAGAGGTTGACCGGGTTCCGCGAGGTCGCGAGAGCCGGGAGGATGTCGCTCGGGCCGGTGTAGGGATCGATCCCATCCGGCACTCCCCGTCCTCCATCCCTCCATGCTCCTCGAGCTGAAGTCCAGAACCACCTCGTCAGGTTGAGTGATTCCTCGCACGAGTCTCCTCGACCGATCACCGCGATCGTCGATGGGAACGCGACGCCGGGGTTGAGTCTCTTGATCTCGGGCGTGTTCCAGCTCTTGAGCTGACCCGAGAAGATCTTCGCTAGGAGCGCAGGCGTCAATGTCAGCCTCGTGACCTGGTTGTAGGTCGCTGGATCGAAGATGCGGAACCCGAATACCTCACCCGTCCCTAGCACCGGAGCGAAGCCGGCTGTCCGACCGTTGACCGCGAGGATATGTCGTTGCACGCCCGACATCGCTTGGGAGCTCACGGCGAACGGAGCCGACCCGGAGATGTACTGATCCATCGCCTCGCCCGACACTCTCAGCGTGTATCCGAGGTCGACATCGTCGGGAGGTTTGCACACGTCGATGGCGTACGTCCTGAACTGCCTGAGGCCCGAGGCGGTCCCAACACCAAGGAGCGAGACGCCGCCACTCCCGACGCAAGCATCGGACGGCGGCTGGAACGCAAGCGGCGCGAAGAGGCCTTTCGACAGATCGAGCGTGTCCGTCGTGACCCAGAGGTCGCACGGATGGTCGGAGTCGCACCGGAAGGTGTATCCAGGCACCGGTGTCGTTCGGTCCTGCTCAACGTTCACCAGACCGCTCGCGATCGGAAGCGAACCGGACCCGTTCCCATTCCTGTCAGAGGTCCCAAGGATCCACTCACCCGGACACAGGTAGCCGCAGCTCGAGTAGAGGTTCGGCCGGCTGCACTGCGTCAGGTCCGTTGCCCCTCGCACGCATTGCTTCGCGCCCACCAACGCGTTGGGCGGAAAGTTCTTCCAGGTCACCGTGACGTATTGGCCATCGCTGAATGGATCGTCCAGATCCGTGTTGGGCGTGATCGTGACGGTCGGCTCTTTCGTCGCCGCACCGGCAATCCCACCGCCAACCATAGGAACCAAGAGCGCGGCGGCCACCATGGCCAAGACCGCCCGGGGCAACCTCGATCGGGCACGCATGGACGACATCAGGATGTTGATTGCGGATGAGCGCTGTCAATCGGCAGGCCCATTTGAACGACACCTTTCCCCCATCCGCCGGGGCTCGTTCACCTCGCGTTCATTTCCGGCCCCGAGACTGGCCGCCGTACGCCCGGACGAACCCTTGTGCCCTCACCAGACGGAAAGCGAGCGATGGCGGCGCACATCGATGAGAGCCCGACAGACCAAGCGATCCCGCGGAAGGTTGTTGCTGTCCGGACTCGGGCGGACAAGATCTTCAGGACACTCGCGTCCGGCGCCGGTGCGTCAACACTCATCCTCCTCGCGCTGATCGGGCTATTCTTGTTCCTCCAGGCGTTGCCCGCCCTCAAGGATGCAGGCTGGTCGTTCCTCACCACCTCCGAATGGCTGCCACCTCCTCGAGGCACTTCCGATACCTACGGCGTGGCTGCCCTGATCTATTGGACGGTCGTGATCGCGCTCATCGCGATGGTGATCGCAGTACCGATCTCGATCGCCGCGGCGTTGTTCATCACCGAATACTCCCCGCGTTGGATCCGCGGCCCGTTGACGTCGTTGATCGATCTCTTGGCGGCGGTGCCCAGCCTGCTCTACGGCATGTGGGGCGCCGAGTACCTTCGGCAACGGATGGTCGGCACGTCGGAATGGCTCTCCGACCATCTCGGGTTCCTCCCGATCTTCAAACCAACGTCGCCGTTCCCCATCTTCGGCCCCTCGGCGTTCGTCGCCGGCGTTGTCGTGTCGTTGATGGTCGTTCCGATCACCACATCGGTGATCCGCGAGGTCTTCTCGCAGGTCCCACCGGGCGAGAAAGAGGGTGCCCTCGCGCTCGGCGGCACGAAATGGGGGATGATCCGCGCGGTGGTGCTGCCGTTCGGCAGGGGGGGGATCGTCGGCGGCTCGATGCTCGGGCTCGGCCGGGCGCTCGGGGAGACGATCGCGATCCTCCTCATCATCAGCCAGCTGTTCGTGATCCGAGCCAACGTGATCGAGCAAGGCGCAAACTCGATCGCAGCCCACATCGCCAACGCCTTCGGTGAGGCGAGCGGGCTCGCGCTCTCTGCCCTGCTGGCGGCGGGACTGGTGCTGTTCGCGATGACCCTCCTGGTCAACGTCGGTGCCGCGGCCATCATCAGCCGCTCGCGATCTGGTGCGGGGGTCGAGATCTGATGTCGATGACGTCGATGCGCGAGCGGCTCGTCGCGGTGGGATCGCGGCCACCCGGCGAGCCGATCGCCCCAAGGAACTTCCACGCTCGCGACGTCGTCGTGCTCGCGGGCGCGATCGGGGCCTCGCTAGGGCTCACGTGGCTCGTCTACTCCCAGATCCTCCCCCTCCAAGGGTTGCAAGGGTTCCTCATCATCTGGGCGGCGACCTTCTTCGTCATGTACTACCTGGCCGTCCGCGACATCGACGGCCCCGTGGTCGCGCGCGACCGCGTGATGGCATCGTTGATGACAGTGCTGACGATCGCCGTCGTCATCCCTCTGGTGCTCATCGTCAGCTATGTCACCATCAAAGGGATCCGGTTCCTGCACCTCGCGTTCTTCACCACCACGCTCGCCGACATCGGGCCCCTGTCGCCCTCGGACGAATCCGGCGGACTGCACGCCATCGTGGGCACGCTCGAGCAGGTGGGCATCGCGATGGTGATCAGCGTGCCCCTCGGCGTGATCACTGCCGTGTACCTCAACGAGGTGAAAGGCAGGCTACAGCGACCGGTCCGGGTGTTCGTCGACGCGATGAGTGGCACCCCGTCGATCGTGGCAGGGCTGTTCATCTACGTGATCCTCGTCAGCGGCAAGGGATTCTCGGGATTCGCGGCCGCACTCGCCTTATCCATCCTGATGCTGCCCACCGTCACGCGCGCGACGGAGGTCGTCCTTCGGCTCGTGCCCGACGGCCTTCGCGAGGCGTCGCTGGCCCTCGGCGCTCCAGAGTGGCGCACGACCTGGCGCGTCGTGCTGCCGACCGCTCGGTCGGGCTTAGTCACCGCGGTCTTGCTCGGCATCGCGCGCGTCGTCGGCGAGACCGCCCCGCTGATCGTCACCGCGTTCGGGTCGACGACATTGAACGTGAACCCGTTCTCGGGACCACAAGCCGCGTTGCCTCTCTCGACGTTCCACCTGTTCACGTCATCACAGCAGGCTGACATCGACCGAGCGTGGGCGTTCGCGTTCGTCCTGATCGCGATCGTCTTGGTCTTGTTCGTCATCGCGCGCCGATCGGCTCGGAGACAGTTCGGACGATGACACTCACGAAGAAGCGAGGAGAACGGGTGGCGACACAACCACAAGACGAGGTGCTCGATCTATCGCTCGGAGACGACCACGCCGCGGCCGATCTGGAGGCGATCGCGGTCAACGCGTGGTTCGGAGACCATCACGTGCTCGGCGACATCAGTCTCGAGATGCCTTCGAAGACGGTGACGGCGTTGATCGGCCCTTCGGGCTGCGGCAAGTCGACCTTCCTCCGCGTCTTGAACCGGATGCACGAGCTAGTCCCGAATGCCCAGCTCTCCGGCTCGATCACGCTGAACGGGGTCGATATCTACGGCAACCAGGTGCGATCGACCGACGTGCGGCGACGGATCGGCATGGTCTTCCAGAAACCCAACCCGTTCCCCGCGATGACGATCGCCGAGAACGTGCTCTCAGGGCTCCGCCTCTCGGGGATCAAGGTCGACGACCCCGATGCTCTGGTAGAGGAATGTCTGCACCGTGCAGGACTGTGGAACGAGGTGAAGAACCGGCTGAAGAACCCGGGCGGCGCGCTGTCGGGCGGGCAGCAGCAGCGACTCTGCATCGCTCGGTCCCTGGCAGTGCGCCCCCAGGTCCTGCTGATGGACGAGCCGTGCTCGGCGCTCGACCCGACGTCAACGCGACGGATCGAAGAGACGATGAACGAGCTGGTCGAGACGGTGACGATCGTGATCGTCACGCACAACATGCAGCAAGCACAACGCGTGTCGAGCTACTGCGCCTTCTTCAACGTCGAGGAGGGCGAACCCGGCGGCATCGTCGAGATCGGTGAGACGGAGCAGATCTTCGGCTCCCCTGTCGACCAGCGCACCGCCGATTACGTGCACGGGAGGTTCGGATGATCCGGTCGATCCGCAGAGCGGCCGTGCTCGGCGTGGTGATCGCATGCGTTGTGGGGCCCTGGCAGCCGGCTTCTGCGAGCGGACCGACGATCCTGGGCGCGGGCTCCACGTGGTCCCAGATCGCGATCTCTCAGTGGCAGTCCGACGTCAACCGGATCGGTCTGAGCGTCAACTACCAAGGCGTTGGTTCGACACAAGGCCGCGCCCTGTTCGCCGGGGGAACGATCGACTTCGGCGTCTCGGAGATCCCGTACCAGAAGGAAGATGCGTATCCGAACCGCACCTTCTCGTACCTGCCCATCGTGGCAGGCGGCACCTCCGTGATGTACAACCTGAAAACGGCGAGCGGCGAGCAGATCCGCGATCTGAAGCTGTCTGCGGCGAACATCGCATTGATCTTCACCGGCAAGATCTCGACGTGGTCGGACAAACGCTTGCGACAGGACGGCAATGCGCAACTGCCGAACCTGCCCATCCGCGTGGTCGTCAGATCCGATGGATCGGGTACGTCCGCCCAGTTCACCAAGTATCTCCATGAGTCCGTTGGGTCGATCTGGAATCCGTTCGCGAGGTCCTGCGGCGTCGCGACACCTGCCGACGGCATCTCGTTCTACCCGTACGGGCGAGCGGGATGTCTCCCACAAGCGATCGGCGCCAGTCGGTCCGACGGTGTTGCCAACTACATCGCGAACCCGGGGCTCGGCAACGGAGCGATCGGCTACGTCGAGGCCGGGTATGCGATCAGCCGCAAGCTTCCGGTGGTCGGTCTCAAGAACAAGGCTGGCCACTATGCACTTCCGACCGCGCAGAACGTCGCGACGGCGTTACAGCACGCGACCCTGAACCCGGACAGCACACAGGAACTTGGCCAGGTCTACACAGCACCCGAAGCATATGCCTACCCGATGTCGTCGTACTCCTACATGATCGTGCCCACCGCCTCACTCGATCCCGCCAAGGGTGATGTCCTCGGTCGGTTCATCAGCTACTTCGCCTGTGCCGGCCAGCAACAAGCCGCACCGCTCGGCTACAGCCCGATGCCACCACGGCTGGTGCAGTTCGCCTTCGCGGCCGAACGAAAGATCCCAGGTGCACCCGCACCTCCGAACCTGACCGCCTCAGCGTGCCCGAACCCGACCATCACAGGCAGTTTCAAACTCGGATCGTCGGACGCGAGCGACAATATCTTGCCGTACACAGACCTCAATCAGACATTCAGTACGTCCACGAACACTGGCGGCACCGGGGGAACGACGACGGGTGGGACGACGGCGGGCGGCACCGGGGGAACGACGACGGGTGGGACGACGACTGGAGGCACCGCCCCTGGAGGACAGAACATCGACCCCACGACCGGCCTTCCGACGGATGTCGCGGTGCTTGATCCACAGTCCATCGCACCCCTCAGGCACGCCGCGGCCGCGGAGATCGCAGGCCTGGACAACCCGGGGAAGATGCCGCTCGTCATCGCGTCGGCCGTCGTCCTCGCCATGGTCTTCGCGCCGCTCGCGCTTCGGTTCCGAAGATGAGCGGCCGCGGAGGCAGTCCGAACCCTTTCCTTGAGATCGGATCAGATGGGCTCGATAGCTATCTGATCCCGGAAGCTCACCACGGTTCGTTCGCCGCTCTCTGCGACCGCGACCTTCGGCTGGTACCAGAACGTTGCCTTCGAGTGCGAGAGGTCGGCTTGGCTCCGACGCACGTCACCCTCGCCACGATGAACCGCGGTATCACGGACGCGTATTCCC